>Ga0302305_1001398_pt1 | contig 13950 bp, 7 predicted proteins | sample III_Palsa_E2_3_FD_198764 | JGI IMG/M metagenome (GOLD analysis project Ga0302305, IMG submission 198764) | Peat permafrost microbial communities from Stordalen Mire near Abisko, Sweden - III_Palsa_E2_3 | ecosystem: Environmental > Terrestrial > Soil > Palsa > Peat permafrost | place: Sweden... | reverse complement strand
CTATCGATTAGCGTAGGTGTCACCTCCACGCCGCCGGTGGCCAGGCTCGCGTAAGCGCCGGCCTGGCGCAGCACAGTGGTTTCGATCGCCCCCAGCGCCGCCGAGGGCACCAGCGGCATTTTGTCCACCACGTGGAAATCCGCCGCCGTTTTCGCCACCGCGGCGAGCCCCACACTCTCCGCGACCCGGATCGTGACCAGGTTGAGCGACTGCTCCAGCGCCACGCGCAGCGGCGTGAACCCGTTAAAGGTCAGCTCGTAATCTTCCGGGCGCCAGGGCGGCTGGCCCGGCCCCATATACTCCACGAACGGACCATCAAGAAATTGCTGGCTCGGCGAAATGCCTTGTTCCAGAGCGGTCAAATACACGAATGGTTTGAACGACGACCCCGGCTGCCGGTTGGCCTGCGTGACGCGATCGAACTGGCTTTGGGCGAAGCTCCAGCCGCCCACCAGCGCGAATACGCGCCCTGTCGACGGATCGAGCGAGATCATCGCGCCTTCGACCTTCGGGATCTGCCGCAACACCAGATGCGCCGGCTCGGCGTCCTTGCCGGTGGTCGCGGGCTGCACTTCGGCCATTACCACGTCGCCGGGCGCCATCACGTCGCTCATGGTCTTGGGGGTGGCGCCGAGCGAGCCGTCCTTTTCCGCCGGTCGCGCCCACTTGGTATCGGCGAGATAGATCGGCAGCATCTGCGGCGTGGCGGCCGACGGCAGCGAGCCCGGCGGCACGTCGAGGTAGCCCAGCGTGGCCTGGTCGTCGTCTTCCTCCAGCACCGTAGCCAGCACCCACTTGCTCAGCATCCCGGTGGGTTTGGCGACCGAGCCGAGCGACGACACCCAGTTTGTCGAGAACAGCGGTCCGGTATCGATATGGCTGACCGGCCCGCGCCAACCGCCATGCTTGCGATCGTAAGCCATCAGCCCGTCGTGGAGCGCGGTATCGGCATAGCCTTGCAGCGCGGGATCGAGGCTGGTGCGCACGATGTACCCGCCGGTCAGCACGTCGTTGCCGTAATCGTCGACCAGTTCGCGCCGCACCTCCTCTCCGAACCATTCGGCACCGGCCACCACATCGGGGCGGCGGAACGGAGCGGGGTTGATCGGCGTGGCTTTGGCGGCGTCGGCGTCGGCCTGCGAAATATCGTGATCGCCGACCATCCGTTGCAGTACCCAATCGCGTCTCGTTTTGGCGGCGTCGGGGAACAGGAACGGATTGTAATGACTAGGCGCCTTGGGGAGTGCCGCGAGGAACGCCGCTTCGGGCAAGGTGAGGTCATCGAGCGACTTATTGAAGTAGCTCTGCGCCGCCGCGGCCACGCCGTACGACGACAGACCCAGATTGATTTCGTTGAGATAGAGTTCCAGCACCTGCCGTTTGGTCAGCGCCTGGCCGATGCGGAGTGCCAGGATCACCTCGCGCGCCTTCCGCTCCATGGTCGGCGCATCGCCCACCAGCATGTTGCGGGCGACCTGCTGGGTGATGGTCGAGGCCCCGATCGGCCGGCGTCCATTCCCGTAGTGGATCAGGTCGGTCACCGCGGCGCGGGTCATCGCCTCCGGGTCGATGCCGGGATCGGTCCAGAATTTCTCGTTCTCGGCCGCGATGAAGGCTTGCTGCACCTGAGCGGGAATGTCCGAAAGCGGCACGTAGATGCGGCGTTCGCTGGCCAATTCGGCGATCAGTTGCGAATTGCCGGCATAGACCCGGCTCATCACCAGGGGCTGATAATTGCGCAGCGTGTCGAGGTTGGGCAGGTCGGCGGAGTAGAGGTCATAGAGGTGCCAAACCGCGAATCCGCCGATCACGGCGGCGAGCAGCACGAGCCCAAGCGCGATCCCGAACAGCCGGCCGAGCAGGCGCAGGCTCCAATGAGGGCCGCTCCTGCGCGGTTTAGGCGCGCGCGCGGGGCGAGGTGGCGGACTCGGTTCCTGGCTGGCGCGCGCTAGTCTGTCGTCGGGGGTCAGTCCAGGCATAGTCGGGGATGCTCTCAGTTGGTAGGCGGGATGGTCTTAGAGCATGATCGCCGCTGATAGAAGTCAGCGCCGCTCCGTTGAAGTGAAGGAAGAAGCATCTTTTTTGAAAAAAAGAAGCAAAAAACTTTTATTCCAAAAGGATCGCAATGCACGGCCGACGGTCCCGCGCGCCCCAAGCCCTTATTGACAAAGTTTTTTTGCTTCTTTTTGTTCACAAAAAGAAGACTTCCTAAACGTCGAAACTTTTCAAAATTGTCATCCCTCAAGGGTGGTAAACGTATTCGCCGCCGCGAAGTAGGCATCGACCGCGCGTTTCATTGACGCTGCGACCAACTTCCGATGGTCCGGGCTATGGAGGGCTTCCTCATCCTGGTGGTTGGACATGAATCCCATTTCGACCAGCACGCTCGGGATATCGGCGGCGCGCAGCACGAGGAATCGCGCATGGCGGCTGGGGTGGGGTAGCAATGGCAGTTCGCCGCCGAAATTGCTCACCACGCTCTGGGCCATCCGGGCGGAGCCGCGCTTGGTTTCCTGCTGCAGCAGGCTGTCGAGTGCCGCGGTTTGCCGATCCGATGCGCGGTCGGCCATGGTGTAGACGCTGGCGCCGCGCACCGCGGGGTTGGGCATGGCGTCCGCGTGCAATGAAACGAACAAATCGGCTTCCCTGGTCTGGGCGAAATCGACCCGGTCGCCGAGGGGAATGAACAAGTCGCGAGTGCGCGTCATAGCCACCCGGTATTTCCCCGACCCCACCAGAAGTTGTTGCAGCGCGAGCGCCGTTGCCAGCGCAACGTGTTTCTCATAAACCCCTGTAATGCCGATAGCGCCTGGATCCTTGCCGCCATGGCCAGGATCGATCACGACAAGCGGCAAGTGGGATAATGCTGCCTCCGCGCGCTGCCTCGCCCTGGCGGCGGCGGACGCCGTCAAGGGGGGCATCAGAAAGCTCGCGGCCAGCCCGCGTTGCAGCAAATAGCGCCGAGGCAGGATCATGGCGGTCCTCTTAACACATTGGATTTAGAAATGCACGCTGTGCATTGATATAGATCAAGGAATTTAGCGAGAACTATCGACGAGTGTGGCCAGATTGCTGCGGTTGCCATGCCATGCCGCGGGCCGTCATCTGACCGGTCTTGGCTGGGGGGCTGGATCGCTTGACCCGGATTGGCGAAACGGCTAGCAACGCCGCATGTTTAACCGCGCGCGCATCGATGTGCTGACCCCGGATGGCCTCGCGCGCGAGGCACTTCGACTTAGCCGCCCCCGACTTAGCAAGCCCTGAGCGACGCCGCGTCTTAGCGTGCCGGCTCGGGGGGATTGCCGTCAGGCTCTGTTCGTACCCATTCCAAGGCTGCCATTCATGACCATAAATCATCCCAACTTCGGCGTAATGGCCGAAGACCGCGTCATCATCTTCGACACCACGCTGCGCGACGGCGAGCAATCGCCCGGGTTCTCGATGAACATCGACGAAAAGCTGCGCATGGCGGAGGCGCTGGCCGAGCTTGGCGTCGACGTAATCGAGGCCGGATTTCCGATCGCCTCCATCGGCGATTTCGACAGCGTGCGCAGGATCGCCGACGCGATCACCGGCCCGGTGATCTGCGCACTGGCGCGTTCCGCCCCCGGCGATATCGTTCGTGCCGCGGAGGCGCTGGAATCCGCCGAACGCCGTCGCATCCACACCTTCATCAGCACCAGCGCGCTGCATATGAAATACAAGCTGCGGATGGAACCGGAAGCGGTGTTGGCGGCGGTCACCGCCTCGGTCGCGCTGGCGCGGCAATATACCGACGATGTGGAGTGGTCGGCCGAGGACGGCAGCCGCACCGAACCTGAATTTCTGTGCCGCACCGTCGAGGCGGCGATCAAGGCCGGTGCGACCACGATCAATATTCCCGACACTGTCGGGTACTCGCTGCCCGAAGATCTTTTCCGGATTTTCACCATGCTCCGCGAGCGCGTGCCAGGTGCCGACGAGGTGATCTTCTCGACTCACAATCACAATGACTTGGGATTGGCGGTGGCGAATGCGTTGGCAGCGATCCGCGCCGGCGTGCGGCAAGTTGAATGCACCATGAACGGCATCGGCGAACGCGCCGGCAATGCGGCATTGGAAGAGACCGTGATGGCGATCCGCACGCGCCACGACGCGGTGCCATTCAGCACCGGTATCCAGACCGGATCGATCCTGCGCACGTCGAAGTTGCTTTCCACCATCACCGGCTTCGATGTCCAACCGAACAAGGCGATCGTAGGACGCAACGCGTTCGCGCATGAATCCGGCATTCATCAGGACGGAATGCTGAAAAATGCCCAGACCTACGAAATCATGACGCCGGAATCCGTAGGCTGGACCAAGACCAATCTCGTAATGGGCAAGCACTCCGGGCGGGCGGCGTTCCGCGACAAGCTGCGCTCGATGGGATACGGCGAATTCGGCGACAATTCGCTGAACGATGCGTTCCGCCGCTTCAAGGAACTGGCTGATCGCAAGAAGATCGTCTACGACGAGGACATCGCAGCGCTGGTCGACGACGAAGTCGTGCGCGATCATGAGCATATCAAATTCGTCTCGCTCGACGTGCGCGCCGGATCGAAGGCACCGCAACGCGCGATATTGGAACTGGAAGTTTCGGGCGAACATCGCATCGCCGAGGCGACCGGCAACGGCCCGGTGGATGCAGTGTTCAATGCGATAAGATTGATATTTCCGCACGAAGCTTCGCTGGTGCTGTTCTCGGTAGGAGCAGTAACGGAGGGCACCGACGCTCAGGCCAAAACCACCGTGAGATTGCAGGAAAATGGCAAAATGGTCGATGGCCAGGGAAGCGATAGCGACACCATCGTAGCGGCTACACGAGCTTACGTGCACGCGTTGAATAAGCTGCTGACCAAGCGGGAACGTAGTGAGCCAGTCGCGATATAGAGAAAGGCAAGAAGCATCTTTTTTGAAAAAAAGAAGCAAAAAACTTTTGTCAATTTAGTGACGTAGCTAAAACTGACAAAGTTCTTTTGCTTCTTTTCTTTCAAGAAAAGATGCTTCCTTCCACTTCCTGTTCGAAGTCCGGCCCCGAAATGGAACACCCGCCAGCTAGGCGAGTTCATCGGCGTGAAACAGAATGGCCAACTGCTCGCGATGGCCGGGGAGCGAATGAAACCGAAAGGATTTACCGGAATAAGCGGCGTCTGCGCGCGTCCCGACCATCGAGGACGCGGCTTCGCCTGGGGCCTGATGCGCATGGTGGCGGCGCGAATACTGGAGCGCGGCGAAATACCCTTCCTGCACGTTTATGCGAGCAACGTTGGCGCGATTGCCCCGTATGAGTCGCTCGGCTTCCTGTTCCGCCGCGAAGTGACACTTACGGTACTGCTAAGGGATCAACGTTCGGCGGGAGAAGTGGTCGATCGGCGCCGGCTTGCTCCAGCACAAACCATAGCGCCCAGCACGAAAACCAGGGCACGTAGTTATTGTGAAATATCTTCCCAGCCGCAATCACGGTCATCGTGAGCAAAGCCATGAACAAAGGGACCCGGCGCTCAGGGCACGTCAACGCACGCCACGCCAACCATAAGGCGCCAGCCCCCAATAACACACGCGCCAGCAAGGCATAAGCCGGCGCTACAAACCCCAGCCACGCCGACCGGGTTTGCGCCACATAGAGCGACCAGAGCAGATTATTCACCCCAAAACCGCGCGCATCCCACAACAGGAACGGCCCCCACAGCACCGCTGCAGCGGCGCCAAACCAAATCAACTCGCGAGGTTTGCGATCACGCAGCAGCAGCAAGACAAACAAGCCGCCCGGAATAATCTTGCTGCAAATTGCCAACGCCATGCCGAGGCCGGCAAGCCGTTCCCGCCCCAGTGCCCGCGCCCACAGGGCGCCAAATCCAAACATCAAGGGCCAAACGTCGGTCGCGGTGAACCGGATGGAATTCCACGGGATCTGCATCTCGCACAGGGCCGCGAGCAGTCCCAGCGCGCAAAGCTCGGGTGCGAAGCCGCGTGCGCGCCACAGGCCGGCAAGCGATACAAACAGCCCCAAGCAGCCCAGCGCACTCTCGATTTCGATCGTCGCGGGTCCCATAACCCCGACAAAAGGCGCTGCCAGAAGCACGGGCACCGGACCATATTTATAGCCCAGCAATCGAATTTGCCGCTCCGCCTCACTCGCCGGCGGCACATCGGTGGGAACCAGCCGAGTTCGCGTCTGCGTATCCAAATCGCGCCAATACTGCTCGAACGTGGCGTCGACTTGATCCTGCGGCATTTTCGGTCCCGCACCGGCCGCCTCGCGCGCCGCCAGATGATCGGCGAAGGTCATCCGATCGAGCACCGCGCCTTTGCCATAGGGATTCTCGCCCCGCCGCAAATAAATCGCCGCGCGATAGGTATCTTGCCCCTGATCCAGCGCCAAGTCGCCAGACACCACGACGGCGTGGGTCACAAAAACCGCAAGCACCACCCAAGCAAGCCCGGCGACGATCACCGCGATCTGCAATGGACGAAGCGCCAGCCGCACCGGACCGGAGTAACGCCAGCGCGCGATGGTCGCGAGGAACAGCGCCAGGACAGCAAGCAGAATTCCGCGCTCTAGCCCGCGGCCGAGATCATAAAACCGAAACAACCAAGACCACAGATCGATCAGCGTCAGGCACGCTACCACCCGCACGGTAGGTGCGATGCTGATCAAAAATAGAGCCTCCCAAAGCCGGCAAGCTTAAAATACAGGAAGAATCTTCTTTTTGTGAACAAAAAGAAGCAAAAAAACTTTGTCAATGGGAGCGTGCCGACCGTCGCCGGTGCATTCCAAAGTGGACAAAAGTTTTTTGCTTCTTTTTTTCAAAAAAGATGCTTCCTCGCCTGCCCCTACTCCCCCTGCGCTGGGACTCGCTTCGCCAACCGACGTCTACGGTGCAGGATAAACTCCGTATACCCGTTCGGCTGGGCCGCGCCCTCGAAGATCAATTCCTGTGCGGCCAGGAACGCCTGCCCGGAAAACTCCGGAGCCATCGGCTGATATGCCGGGTCACCCTGGTTCTGGCGGTCCACGATCGCGGCCATCCGGCGCAATGTGGAGTCAACCTGCTCACGCGACACGATCCCATGCAGCAGCCAATTCGCCACGTGTTGGCTGCTGATGCGCAGTGTGGCGCGATCTTCCATCAGTCCCACATCATGGATATCGGGCACTTTGGAGCAGCCCACGCCCTGATCGATCCAGCGCACCACGTAGCCCAAGATCCCCTGGATATTATTATCCAGTTCCTGTTGCACCGCCTCCGGCGCCCAATTGGTATTATGTGCCAGCGGCAATTCCAGCATCGCCTCGCGCTTGGTTGCCACCCGTGTGGCGATCTCGACCTGGCGGGCGTGCACATCGACTTGCAAATAATGCAGTGCGTGCAACGTGGCGGCGGTAGGCGAGGGCACCCAAGCGGTCGACGCGCCGGCTTTGAGATGCGCGATCTTCTGCGCCAACATCTCGCCCATCCGGTCGGGCATCGCCCACATGCCTTTGCCGATCTGCGCGCGTCCCGGTAAGCCGCACGCAAGCCCTATATCCACATTGCTGTCTTCGTAGGCGATGAGCCAAGGCTGCTGCTTCATCTCGTTCTTGCGCACCATCGGCCCAGCTTGCATCGATGTATGAATTTCGTCGCCGGTGCGATCGAGGAATCCGGTGTTGATGAATACCACGCGGTGACGCGCGGATTCGATGCACGCGGCCAGATTGACACTGGTCCTGCGCTCCTCATCCATGATGCCCATCTTGATCGTGTGGCGCGCAAGACCCAGCAGATCTTCCACCGCGTCGAACAAGCTGTTTGCGAACGCCGCTTCCTGCGGCCCGTGCATCTTGGGTTTCACGATATAGATCGATCCGGCACGAGAATTGCGCAGATGCGAATTTCCCTGCAAGTCATGCAAGGCAACCAGCGACGTCACCACGGCGTCCAGAATCGTCTCGGGAATCGGGTTGCCGGTTTCATCGTGCACGGCGTCGGTCATCATGTGCGAGCCGACATTGCGCACCAGCATCAACGCCCGCCCGGGCAAAACCAAATCTCCTCCGGCGGGTGCTCGGTAAATCCGGTCAGGCGACAGACGGCGCAGTTGCATCACGCCGGCTTTCGGGAAATGCGCGGAAAGCGTGCCTTTCATCAACCCCAGCCAATTGCGGTAGAGCGCGATTTTGTCGGCGGCGTCCACTGCCGCCACGCTGTCTTCGCAATCCATGATCGAAGTCAGCGCCGATTCGAGGCGGATGTCGGCGATGCCGGCCTCGTCGGTGCTGCCGATCGGATGTTCGTGGTCGATTACGATTTCGATGTGCAGGCCGTTACGCCGCAGCACAATCGCATCCGGCGCCGCATCGTCGCCCTGCCACCCGGCGAACCAGGCCGGATCAGCAAGCGTTGTTACGTGGTGGTCCTTCAGAGTGACGAGCAACCCCCCTTGTTCCACGCGATAATAAATCGCCTCGGCGTGACTGCCGGTGAGCAGGGGTGCCGCGCGATCAAGAACCGCGCGGGCCAGCGCAATCACCACGTTAGCACGATCACGATCGAGGCCTCCGGGCGCGATGTGTCCCGGCACCGCGTCGGTACCGTACAGAGCGTCATAAAGGCTACCCCAGCGCGCGTTTGCCGCGTTCAGCGCGTAGCGGGCGTTGTTTAGCGGCACCACAAGTTGCGGGCCGGCGATTTGCGCGATCTCGGCGTCTACGTTCGTGGTGTCGATCGAGAATTGCACTGGTTCGGGAACCAGGTACGAAATTTCCTGTAAAAACGCCGCGTATGCCGCCGGGTCATGCGGTTCGCCTCGCCTGGCCAGGTGCCACTCATCGATCGCGCTTTGCAACCGCGCGCGAGTATCCAACAGCGCCTGATCGCGCGGCGCGAATTCCTCCACGATCGCGGCGAAACCCGACCAGAAGTGATCGGCGGTGATACCCGTTCCCGGAAGCGCCTCGTCGACGATAAACTGCGTCAGTTCGGGCTCAATGTTTAAGCGGGGCATACGATAGTTCCATCACTTGGTAGGCAAGGGGACACCCCAGCCCAAATTGACAAAAGTTTTTTGGTTCTTTTTTTCGGAAGCGAACAGTTAAGTAAGTCTTCTTTTTGAAAAAAGAAGCAAAAACTTTTGTCAATTCTTGGCCGGTGTCTAGCTGCGGGCCCAGTTGTGAGGGTGTACCAGGCCCTCGTCGTAGTGCTCGGTCTCCGAGGGCTCCGCGTTCCACTCGCCTGCGGGAGCATCGTCGGTGAATTCCGCCATGGCACGCTTTACCACGCCGGCGGGAACACGTATCGCGGCGGCACGCTGCTTCAGCTCCTTGGCGTCGTGGAATTGTTCCGTCTCCGTGCTGCCGGCCATCGCCGTGGTCGAACTGTTGCCACCGGCAAGCGTGGTCGCCACCTTGTCGAAATAGCTGGTGCCCACTTCGCGCTGGTGGCGCGTGGCAGTGTAACCATCGGACTCGGAAGCGAATTCCGCCTGTTGCAGCTCGGAATAGGCCGCCATGCCGCGCTCCTTATAGCCCTTCGCCAAACGGAACATCGAGTGGTTCAAGCTATGGAAGCCCGCCAGAGTCACGAACTGGAACTTGTAGCCCATCGCCCCGATCGCGCGTTGGAATTCGGCGATCTTGTCCTCCGGTAGTTTCTTTTTCCAGTTGAAGCTCGGCGAGCAATTATAGGCCAGCATCTTGCCCGGAAATTTGCGATGGATCGCATCGGCGAAGCGCTCGGCCTCCTCCATGTTGGGCTCGCTGGTTTCCCACCACAGCAGATCCGAGTACGGCGCATACGCCAGGCTGCGCGCGATCGCATAATCCACACCCAGACCTTCCTTGATCCGGAAGAAACCCTCAGGCGTGCGCTCGCCGGTCAGAAACGGACGGTCGCGCTCGTCGACGTCACTGGTAAGCAACTGCGCGGCATGGCTGTCGGTCCGGCACATCAGCACCATCGGCACACCTTCCACGTCGGCCGCCAGACGCGCCGCGTTGAGCGTGCGAATGTGCTGCGAGATCGGCACCAACACCTTGCCGCCCAAATGGCCGCACTTCTTTTCCGACGCCAGTTGATCCTCGAAATGCACGCCCGCGGCGCCGGCCTCGATCATGGCGCGGGTTAGCTCATAGGCATTCAGCGCGCCGCCAAACCCGGCTTCGGCGTCGGCGATGATCGGCGCCATATAATCTGTATGGTCGCCGGCATTCTCCATCCGCGCGATCTGATCGGCGCGGCGCAGCGCGTTATTGATCCGGCGCACCACCATCGGGACCGAGTTCACCGGATAGAGCGACTGGTCGGGATACATCTCGCCCGCGGAATTCGCATCGGCGGCCACCTGCCAGCCCGAAAGATAAATCGCCTTCAGCCCAGCCTTGACCTGTTGCATCGCCTGGTTGCCGGTGAGCGCGCCAAGAGTGGGCACAAACGGCTCGGTTTTCAGCAAATGCCACAGACGCTCGGCGCCACGCTCAGCCAGCGTGTGGCGGATACGGAACGATCCGGCCAGGGTTTCGACTTCAGCGGGCTGGTAATCGCGGCGAACCCCCTCAAAACGCGTGGGGTCGGAGGTGTAAAGATATTTGCTCTCGGTCGGCATGTTAGGTTCTCCTGCGGCAGCGGCTGAATTGGCCACCTCTTGAGTGTTAAGAATTGACCTTGCGGGTGCGAAATACGAGGGGTATTTTGCCTCAAAACCGCAATGAAGTGCGGAAATTCACTGGCCTACGGGTAAATTAGTAAAGGTTGTAAAGATGGCGCCTCCCCAGATCGGGCGGATCGTGCGGCGGGTGCGGCAGGAGCGAGGGCTCACCCAGGCGGCACTGGCGTCCACCCTCGGGATCTCAGCGAGCTACCTGAACCTGATCGAGCACGACCAGCGCGGAGTAACGGCTTCGGTGCTGATCAAGCTTGCCGAGGCGTTGGGGATCGATCTGGCCGAGCTGTCCGGCCAATCGGAACGCAAGCTCGAGGCCGGACTGCGTGAGGCGCTATCCGATCCGCATCTGGCGACCGAGGACGTGCCGATCGCCGAGATCGCGCAGATCGCCGGCGCCAGCCCAAGTGCGGCGCGCGCGGTGCTGGCGCTGTATCGTGCCTACCGCGCGGCGCGCGAGGATGCGAGCGGGATTGCGCTACCGTCGGGCCGGCGGATCATGCTGCCGCATGAGGAGGCGCGGGATTTTTTCAACGATCGCGGCAATTATTTTCAGCGGCTGGAGGAACGCGCCGAAATCCTGGTCGCCGAATTGCAGGCGTTGCCGGCGGAGATGAACCATGCGATCGCCGAGCGCCTACGTCGGCGGCATGATCTGTCGGTGCGCGTGGTCCCGCTGGAGGGGGCGTTGCGAGTCTACGAGCCCGAAGCGCGGCAGTTATTATTGTCCGAGCAACTGCCGCGCGAAAGCCGCGGGTTTCAGTTGGCGTTTCAGCTGGCGTTACTGGAAGCGCGCGGTGCGGTCGAGGCCGAGATTACCGCCGCAAAACCGAGCAGCACGGAGGCGGCCTCACTGATGCGGGTAGGGTTGCTCAACTATGTAGCCGGCGCGCTGCTGATGCCGTATCGCGCGATGCGCGAGAATGCCGGGAAGTTGCGCCACGACATAGAAGCGTTGGCGGCGCGGTTTTCGGTAAGCTATGAGCAGGTGTGTCACCGGTTGGCGACGTTGCAGCGGCCGGGCGACCGCGGCGTGCCATTCTTTTTTCTGCGCACGGATTTGGCGGGGAATGTATCGAAGCGCTTTGCCGGGGCCGGGTTTCCCTTTGTCAGGTTCGGCGGCTCGTGCCCGCGGTGGGTGGCGCACACGGCGTTCGCGACGCCGGGCGAGATCCGTGTGCAAGTAGCGCAGTTACCCGACGGCGCGACATTTTTATGTTTTGCCCGCACCGTGTCGGGGTTTGCTCCGCGCTGGGGCGAGCCGGCACCGATCTATGTGGTGGCGATGGGCTGCGAAATCGGGCACGCGGCGGAGATGGTGTATTCGGACGGGATCGATCCGACCAACGCCGCGGTGGGGATCGGGTTGTCGTGCCGGCTGTGCGATCGGCAGAATTGCCGAAGCCGGGCGTTTCCGCCGCTTGAGCACCGGATCGCGGTCGATCCGCATACGACGAGTGCTAGCCCGTACCGGTTCGAGGGGAAGGTGGGGAAGGATTAGGGAAGTGTTCTTTTTGTGAACAAAAACAACCAAAAAAACTTTGGAAATTAGGGAGCGTCGGTCCGTGGGGTGGGGGCGCAGGTCCAATTGAACAAAAGTTTTCCTGATTACGCCCCATCCTCAGCCCATTTTCAGCAGTCCACAAGTGTCCGCCCGGAGAGAGAATAGATGAAATCAATAGGTAGAGCGAAGTAGGAAGCATCTTTTTTGAAAAAAAGAAGCAAAAAACTTTTGGTGAATTAGATCGGAGTGCAGCCCCGCAAGACAATGCACCCCTAATTGACAAAGTTTTTTTGCTTCTTTTTGTTCACAAAAAGAAGACTCTTCCCCTTAACTTTCCGGACCGACACTAACCGCCGCAGCGCCCTACTCTCACGCTGGACGGTCAGCCCGGCCCCGGTGCAAGGTTTGACAATCGGTGCGGGAGTTTAACGATGCCGGAGGAAGTAGCGAGCCACGAGATTGTGGTGGTCGGCGGCGGCGCCGCGGGCCTGGAGCTGGTCACCCAACTGGGTAACCACTACGGCACCAACGGCCGGGTACGGGTCACGCTGATCGAGAAGAACCGCACCCACATCTGGAAACCGATGATCCATGCGGTGGCGGCCGGCAGTCTTAATCCCGGCGAGCACGAACTGAACTATCTGGCGCAGGCGCATTGGCATCATTTTCGCTATCGTATCGGCGAAATGGTCGGGCTCGATCGCGCGCAGCAGCTCGTGAACACCGCGGGTAGCCTGGATGAAGAGGGCCGCGAGGTGACGCCGGCGCGGTCGTTTCATTACGACACACTGATCATTGCGGTGGGCAGCGTCACCAATGATTTCGGCACGCCTGGCGTGGCGGAGCACGCGGTGCCGCTGGAAACCCTCGACCAGGCGGTCCGGTTCAATAAGCGTCTGGTCAACGCCTGCATCCGCGCCCACGCGCAACCGGGCGACGTGCAGCCCGGCCAACTTTATGTCGCGATCATCGGGGCGGGCGCCACCGGCACCGAGCTTGCCGCCGATTTGCACCAGACCGTGCGCGACGTGCTCGCGTTCGGGCTGGATCGTGTGCACGCCGAGCGCGACGTAAGGATCGTGCTGATCGAGGCCGCCGATCGCATTTTACCCGCCCTCCCGCCGCGCATTTCCACCGCGGCCCTAGAGTTAATCCAACATCTCGGCGTCGAAGTCCGCACCGGCGCACGAGTCACCGAGGTAACCGCCGACGGGGTATTTTTCGCTGACGGCTCGTTTTTGCCATCGGAGCTGGTGGTTTGGGCAGCTGGCGTTAAAGCGCCGGAGTTTCTCGCCCATCTGGACGGGTTGGAGGCGAATCGCATCAATCAGTTGTTGGTGCGCCCCACGTTGCAGACGACTTTGGATGATCGGATCTTTGCCATCGGCGACTGCGCGGATTGCCCGCGCCCGGGCCTCGCCGGGTCGGTGCCGCCGCGCGCCCAAGCCGCACACCAGCAAGCGGCGCACCTGGTGCGGCAGGTCCGGCTGATGTTGGAACAAAAGCCGCTGGAGCCTTATATATATCGCGATTATGGGTCGCTGGTGACGTTGGGGCAGCACGCGACGCTGGGAGTTCTGGCAGGCATGGCCGGGCAGAAGTCGCTGTTTATCGAGGGGTTTATCGCCAGGCAGATGTATCGGTCATTATATAAAATGCATCAGATGGCGTTGCATGGGGTGGTGAAAACGCTTGTTGGGAGTTTCGCGCGAAGTGTGGCGAGGAACACCGCGCCAAGGGTCAAGCTGCACTAATACCAACTCTCGGAACTGAACCGGTCTGAA
>Ga0302305_1001383_pt1 | contig 14026 bp, 14 predicted proteins | sample III_Palsa_E2_3_FD_198764 | JGI IMG/M metagenome (GOLD analysis project Ga0302305, IMG submission 198764) | Peat permafrost microbial communities from Stordalen Mire near Abisko, Sweden - III_Palsa_E2_3 | ecosystem: Environmental > Terrestrial > Soil > Palsa > Peat permafrost | place: Sweden... | reverse complement strand
CACCAGACTCCTGGAACTCGTGCCACAGATCGTTGCCCTCGCGGGTGCGCTCGCCGACTCCGGCAAACACCGAGAAACCGCCGTGCTGCTGGGCCACGTTGTTGATCAACTCCTGGATCACAACGGTTTTGCCCACGCCGGCGCCGCCGAACAGGCCGATCTTGCCACCCTTCAAGAAGGGCAGGATCAGGTCAACGACCTTGATGCCGGTCTCGAACATCTCTTCCGAGGTCGACTGCTCGTCGAACGCAGGAGCCTGCCGATGGATCGGCATGTGTACCTTCGCGTTCACTGGGCCAAGCTCGTCCACGGGCTCGCCGAGCACGTTGAGCACACGGCCCAGCGTCTCGCGGCCTACGGGAACCGTAATGCCCGCGCCTGTATCGATCGCCTTCATGCCGCGAACCATACCTTCGGTTGCCACCATGGCGATGCAGCGTACGCGGCCTTCGCCGAGATGCTGCTGCACCTCAACGACGACGTTGATGGGGTTCGGCGTTACAAAGCCGTCGCCCACAATGCGTAGCGCCTGGAAGATAGGAGGCATATTCGCCTCTTCGAATTGCACATCAACGGCCGGGCCGCTGATGCTGATCACTTTGCCGATGTTCTGTGTGTCTGCCATAGGTCTCTTTCGGAGTTACAGCGCTGCCGCGCCGCTAACAATCTCAATAATCTCTTTCGTAATCGCGGCCTGACGCACGCGGTTCATAGTAAGCGAGAGCTTGTCGATCAACTCGCCTGCATTCTTCGTAGCCGCATCCGTCGCTGTCATACGCGCCGCATGTTCCGCAGCGATGGACTCCAGCAGCGAATGAAAGATCTGCGTCGTCACATACCGCGGCATCAAGTGACGGAACAACCGCTCCGGCGCTTGATCGAAGATGTAGTCAACGTCCGCCGTGCCAAACTTCTTGGACTCGCGATCGACTTCATTCTCTTCCGGCTCGTTGATCGAAACACCAGAGCTCTGCGCAGCCTTCGCCGCCGCTTCCTTCTGCTCTTCGGTCATCTCTTCGGAAGCCGTAATCTCGTGCGCTCCAAGCTTGCGGATCGGCAACAGCTTCTCCACAACAACGCGCTGCGAGATCACCGACTTGAACTCGTTGAACACGATGTAAACCGAGTCAATCTCCGCACGCTCGTAGCGAGCAATGATCGAGTGCGCCATCTCCGTCACGTCGTCGAAGTCAGCCTTCAACAACATCGTCGGGTGCTCTGCCGCTACTTCAATCGGTCCGCCACGATGACGAATGTCCTCAATATGCTTGGACAGATCGTTATCGTAAAGCTCTTCTTTATGCTCGTAGTTCGCAGCCGGAAAACGCTTCTTGTAAAGCCCAATCGCCTTCTTGCCAATCGGTTCGAGATCGATGTTCTGACCCTCGCCGCGGCGTTCGTCGATGAACTTCTGAGCAGCCTTGCCGATGTTCGAGTTGAAGCCGCCGGCGAAACCCTTATCGCCTGCAACCACAATCACCAGCACGTTCTTCTCTTCGCGCTCCACCAGCAACGGATGCATGATGTCGCCGCTCGTCGAATCGAACAGGTCGGTGCGGCGCACCAGCGACTCCAGCACATTCGTCAGCATCTGCGCATAGGGCCGCGCCTGCATCGCGCGCTCCTGCGCACGTCGCAGCTTGGCAGCCGAGACCATCTTCATGGCCTTGGTGATCTGCCGCGTGTTCTTCACACTGCGAATGCGGCGTCGTAGATCGAGTACGTTTGCCATGCGCTCTTAGGCCTTTGCTCCGGCAGCCGCCGCTTCCTTGCGAGTCGCAAGGAAGTCCTGCTTGTAGCTGTTGATCGCGTCCGTAAGGCGCTTCTTGATGTCGTCATCCAGGGCGCGCTTCGCGGTAATGTCAGCCAGAACCTGCGCAGCCGAAGAGTCCATGTAGTCATAGAATCCATCTTCAAACGTGCGGATGTCCTTCACTTCCACGTCATCCAGCAAGCCGTTGGTACCGGCGAAGATGATCGCTACCTGCTGCACCCACGTAAGCGGCTTGAACTGAGGCTGCTTCAGCAGCTCGGTCAAACGCGCACCGCGGTTGAGCTGGTTCTGCGTCACCTTGTCGAGATCGCTGCCAAACTGCGAGAACGCAGCCAGTTCGCGATACTGCGCCAGGTCAAGCTTCAGCGTCGATCCAACCTGCTTGGTCGCCTTGATGGCCGCCGCGAAACCTACACGCGACACCGAAAGACCGACGTTCACAGCCGGACGTACGCCCGAGTTGAACAAATCTGTTTCAAAGAAAATCTGGCCGTCGGTGATCGAAATCACGTTGGTCGGAATATAAGCCGACACGTCGCCAGCCTGCGTTTCAATGATCGGCAGAGCCGTCAGCGAACCGCCGCCGTTCTCCTTCGACATCTTCGCCGAACGCTCCAGCAAGCGAGAGTGGAGATAGAACACGTCGCCGGGGTACGCTTCACGACCTGGGGGACGGCGCAGCAGCAACGAAATTTCGCGATACGAAGCAGCGTGCTTCGAGAGATCGTCATAGATGATCAGCGCGTGCTTGCCGTTGTCGCGGAAGTACTCGCCCATCGCGGTCGCAGCGAACGGTGCCAGGTACTGCATCGGAGCAGGCTCAGAAGCAGTCGCGGCCACAACGATCGTGTACGCCATCGCGCCAAACTCTTCGAGCGTCTGCACCACGCCGGCAACCGACGAACGCTTCTGACCGATCGCACAGTAGATGCAGATCAGGTCGTTCTTCGCCGAGTTGATGATCGTATCGAGCGCCACGGCGGTCTTACCCGTCTGGCGATCGCCGATGAGCAGCTCGCGCTGTCCACGGCCGATTGGAATCATCGTGTCGATGGCCTTGATACCAGTCGCCATCGGCTCGGTAACGGACTGGCGAGCGATAACGCCCGGCGCAAGCCGTTCTACCGGCAGAAACTTGTCGGTGTTGATGGGGCCCTTGTCGTCGATCGGCTGGCCGAGCGCATTCACCACGCGGCCAATCAGCGCTTCGCCCACGGGCACGGACATAATCTTGCCCGTACGCTTGACCTCGTCGCCTTCCTTCAACTCGCTGTACTCGCCGAGCACAACGGTTCCCACCTGGTCTTCATCCAGGTTCATCGCGAGACCCATGATGCCGTGCGGGAACTCCACAATTTCGCCGGCCATTACTTTGTCGAGGCCGTGTACGCGCGCAATACCATCGCCCAGCGTGATGATCGTGCCGACTTCGTCGACCTGGATGCGCTGCTCGTAGTTCTCAATCTGCTGGCGAAGGAGTTCGGTGATCTCGTTTGCCTGAATCTGTGCCATGCTCTTCCTTTTCTTCTCTTCGAAACTCTTTTGGTACTACAAGCGCATCAACCGCGCTTCAAAACTGTTAGCTCTGTGCTGCAACCATCCGCTGCTTCAACTGTTGCAGTTGTGCGCGAACCGAACCATCGTACACAGTCGAACCAATCCGGACTACCGCGCCGCCCAACAACGTAGGATCTTCGCTGTACGTCGCGCGAACTTTCTGTCCGCCAACCAGCTTCGCTACCTGCTGCTCCAGCAGCTTGCGATTGGCTTCATCCAGTGGCCGAGCGGTCGTGATCTCGGTCTCTGCAATGTTGCTTTCTTCATCCGCAAGCCCAGCGTACGAGTCCAGAATATCGCGCAGCTCATTCAACCGCTGATGATGCGTAATCACCGCGATGAAGTTCCGCACGGTCTTGCTCAAACCCAGCTTGGCCGAAATCGCATCCAGCACCTTCAACTTCTGCGGCTCCGGAATCGAAGGATTCTCCAACACCTCGCGCAGCTCAGCACTGAGCTCCAGCGTATTCGCGAAGTCGTTCAACTGACCCTGCGAAGCGATGATGTCCAGCTTCTGATCGGCAACTACCGCGGCAAACGCACGCGCATATCTTGAATCAACGATAGCCATTAGTTCTGGCCTCCGTTATCCGCGCCCAAACGATGCGCAAAGCTCTCGACGAGCAAACGATCCGTCTCGGCGGTCACAATCAACTTGCGTGCTGCCTGGTCGATTGCAAGCTCTGCGGCGTACTGCTGAATCTGCCGCTGCGCCAACGTCGTTGCCGACTGAATCTCCGCTTCCGCCGCTGCCAGAATCTTTGCCTTCTCGTCTTCCAGGCTGGCCTTGATGCGCTGCTCATCGCGCTGCGCATCGGCCTCAGCGTGGGTACGCATCTCGGCGATCTGCGAGTCCAGCTTCGAGAGCCGCGCTTCCACCGAGTTCAACCGCGCATTCGCTTCTTCCGTAGCCGAGCGAGCATCCACAAGCTGCTTCTGGATATGCGTGCTGCGATCCCGGAAGGTCTTCGGCAGCATCTTCAGCAAACCATATCCAACCGCAATCGCGAGTACGAGGAAGTTCAGAACGGTAAAGGTCGTAGCCGCCTGAACAGGCTTCAATCCAACCATCGCCCCAAGCTTGCGCACGGTCGGCGACTGCAGATACTCAGCGTTCTCGTCCTTGACCTCTTCCTTCTTCTCAGGAACGGTCGCATCAGGAGTCGTATGCTCTCCGGCAGTCGCTTCCGCGGCCTGAACCTGGAAGGTCTGCGCGTGCGACATACCGACCGGCGAAATCACGGCCGAAGCAACAACGAACAACAGCAAAAAGCGAAGCGCAAAACGGCGCGATAGAAACTGCATTACTGATGCGCCTCCGAAATCTTTGTACCCGCCGGCAGCACCGCACGCAGAATGCTTTCGCTCAACTGCGCCGTAGCACCTTCGATCTGCTTGCGAGCACTCGTCGCCGAAGCGTCGATGTCCGCCTTCGCCGCACGAATCTTAGCCTGCGAAGCATCACGCGCAGCCGCCAGGGCAGCATCGCGATCGTCATTCCACTGCTTCAAACGGAGTTCGCGAGCCGCAGCAATCTCCATACGCGCAGCGCGCAGCTTTGCTTCGTACACGGCCGTCTCCGCTTCAGCCGCGGAGATCGCTCCACGCGCCTGCTCTACGGCACCGGTCGTACGGGCACGACGCTCTTCGAGCGTCTTCCGCAAAGGTCCCTGCACCAGGACGTTGTAAGCAATGACCAGCAGGATAAACAGGATCATCGTCGGCACAGAGCCGAGCACGAGACCGCCAAGTTGATTGAGTATTTCCATGAATTTTCTGGGTATTGCAGGGGGCCGGGGTGGTAATCCCATGCCCGAAACCCGCTAGCTGCGCCGGAGTCATAAGACAAGCACAAATGCTGGTGTTGGTACGACTTAGTTGTAACAAAGCTACCGGAGGAAAGTCAAAGTCGAGGTGCGATAAGCGATGCCGCTGCTCGTTTATCGACACGATGAGGTTCAAGATGAAAATTTCGCTTTTCTTCACGAATTTAACCCTGTTTTTCACCCGCAGCGGTACACTAATCCCACCAGCCGGGACCCGTTCCGGGTCATGCAGGCCGCGTGCTACAGGGACACCACCTCCGCTCCCTAAGCAGGCGGCCTGTATTTATTTCCGCCCTAAACTTCCTCCACCAACTCCGTCTCAGCCTCTCGCCCGCGCAATTGATACTTCCTGTACCGGTTCAGCAACGAAGCCGGCCCCACCGCCGTCACATACACCAGATTCCCTTCAAACCGCTGCGCCGTCAGCGTCGCTCCGCGCTCCAGCGACGAAAGCACACGACCCTCCGCCTGCGGTATACGGAACCGCGCTTCGTCCAGCGGATCGGCCGTCAACGCGGCGTCAATCGCATGCAGCAGGTTCTCAAGTCCCTCGCCGGTCAAGCCCGAAACCGGAATCGCACCTATCTCAAATGCTGTTCCCGGCGGAAGCAAATCAATCTTGTTCAACACCTGCAGCGTCGGCTTTTCTGCAACGTCCAGCTCGCTCAGCACGGCTTCCACCTGCGACTTCTGCTCATCCAGTGTCGGACTAGCTGCGTCGCGCACATGCAGCAGCAGTTCCGCACGTTCTACCTCCTCCAGCGTCGCGCGAAAGCTCGTCACCAGCGCATGTGGAAGATTCCGCAAAAAACCTACCGTATCGCTCAACAAAACCTTGCGCCGCGAAGGCAGCGTCAACTGCCGCAGCTTCGGATCGAGCGTCGCAAACATCCGTTCCGACGCCAGCACATCCGCTCCGGTCAGCGAGTTGAACACCGTCGACTTCCCTGCGTTCGTATAGCCCACCAGCGCGACCGTAGGCACCGGTACGGCCTCACGCCGTCCACGCTGCTGCCGCCGAATCCGCCGCACCGCCTCAAGCTGCTTCCTGATCCTGTCCAGCCGCACGTTGATCCGACGCTTGTCGGTCTCGAGCTGCGTTTCACCCGGCCCGCGGGTTCCAATGCCGCCGCCAAGCTGCGACATCGACTTGCCCTTACCGGCCAGCCTCGGCAGTTGATACTCCAACTGCGCCAGCTCCACCTGCAACTGGCCTTCCCGCGTTCGCGCATGACGGGCAAAAATATCCAGGATCAACTGCGTCCGGTCGATCACGGTACAAGGCAACCGGGCTTCCACGTTACGCGCCTGCGACGGCGTCAAATCATGGTCGAACAGCACCAAGCTGGCGCCGGTCGAAGCCACGGTCGCAATAATCTCCTCCAGCTTGCCGCCGCCCACCAGCGTAGCTGCATCCGGCTGCGGCCTGCGCTGGATCAGCACAGCAGCAATCGTCGCTCCGGCAGACCGGGCCAGCTCCTGAAACTCCGCCAGCGAGGCGTCAAAGTCCACATCCACCGGCGCAACCTTCGCTGCCAGTGCGGCTACATCGCTATCGAGATCGAGGCCCTCGCGTGCGCTCACCGCAGCGGCGGAACGCGCCTGTGCCGCCACCGTCGAAGGCCGGTGCTTGCCTGAGGTGAACTCCACGGCCACCAGCACCGCACGTTCGCGCACGGCTTCCTGCCGCGCGCGTAGCAGCGATTGCTCCTGCGCGGCGACAAGGCGTGAGTCCTTCGATCTCGCTAAAGGTTTACTTGGCAAAGTTGTCTACGATTATGCCGTACGAGGCGTCGCTTCGGGGGTCGCTGTCACGCTTCCCGGAGCCCGCTGCTCGCGAACTACATCTGTACCCGGCCGCGCATCGCCGTGGCTCGCGGAGCGCCCCGCCACCACCGTCGAAATCGCGTGCTTGAAGATCAGTTGCTCCTGCGCGTTGTTCTCCAGCAGTACGGAGTACTTGTCGAAGGAACGGATCTTGCCCGTCAGCTTTACACCGCTGACCAGGTAGATCGTGATGGGGCTTTTGTCCTTGCGGACCGTATTCAGGAACGTATCCTGAATGTTCTGTGCCGGCTTTGAATCCATGGGGCCGATCTCCTATACATCCCTTGCTCAGTCGTTCGCGTTGAAAAATTCGCCTCCAGCTTATTCGGCGAATCAGAACCCTGCAGCGATCCAGCTTTGCAGCAATCTACCGTAACAAGCTTTAGCAACAAGACACAAGCTACTTATCGGCTCCATCCTCAGAACCGCTGAGTCTTAGACGCTGCATCCCGGCAATTCGACGCGTAGGATTACATCGATGCCTGCTGAACCCAAACTCTCATCGCTCCAGCCTGTTCCGATGCTCGATTTCTCTCGCGAGTTTGCCCTCATCCGTACCGAAGTCATGGCGGCCATCGAGTCCGTCTGCGCTTCGCAGCGCTTTATTCTCGGCCCGGAGGTCGTCCAGTTTGAGCACTCCGCCGCCGCCGCCTGCGAGGTACCCTACGCCGCCGGTTGCGCCAGCGGCACAGACGCCCTCTGGCTCGCGCTCGCCGCTCTCAACATCGGCCCCGGCCAAAAGGTCGTCACCACCCCCTTCAGCTTCTTCGCTACCGTCAGCAGCATCCTCCGCGCCGGCGCCACGCCTCTGCTCGCCGACATCGACGAAAAAACCTTCAACCTCTCGCCCGAATCCGTGGACGAACTCGCCAATACCGACGGCGATATCGCCGCCGTCATGCCTGTGCACCTCTACGGCCAGTGTGCCGACATGGACGCCTTCACCACGCTCGCCCACCGCCACGACTTCAAGCTCGTCGAAGACGCCGCACAGGCCTTCGGAGCGCGCTGGAACGGCATCCCAGCCGGCGGTCTCGGCGACGCAGCCGCCTTCAGCTTCTACCCCACCAAAAATCTAGCCGCCTTCGGCGACGCCGGACTCGTCACCACTCGCGACGCAGAAACCGACGAGCGCACCAAGATGCTCCGCGCCCACGGCATGAGGAAACGCTACTTCCACGACGAAGTCGGCTGGAACTCCCGCCTCGACACCCTGCAGGCCGCCGTCCTCGAAGTCAAACTCCGCCGCGTCCCCACTGGCAACCAACGCCGACGCGAACTCGCCGCCCTCTACGCCAAGCTCTTCACCGAAGCCGGACTAACCGCCGCAACCACCGCCGAAGGCATCGTGCTGCCCTACACGGACCCCCGCGCCGAACACGTCTTCCACCAGTACGTCATCCGCGCCCCCCGCCGCGACGAGCTACGCACTCACCTGACCACCCACAAAATCGGCACGGAAATTTACTACCCGCTCCCGCTCCACCTGCAGGAAAGCCTCAAATCCCTGGGCTACAAACCCGGCGACTTCCCCGTAACCGAACGCGCGGCTGTAGAAGTCCTCGCCCTACCCATCTACCCCGAACTCCGCGAAGACGAAGTCGCCACGGTAGTAGAAGCCATCCGCCGCTTTTACGCCTAACGCCACCCTTCCGGACGTCACCACAAATCCGGGTGCCCCATGTACGCGACGGTTTCATCGTCGTTTACATGGGCATCGCGCTCAGCGCGACCGCTCCCGCCCATCTCCGTGCAACGCCCCTACCGCTTCTTCTTCCCCACCTTCACTTTCTTCTCCACCTCAGGATCAGGATGGTACTCCTCCGGCCCGGTCGTCCCCGGCGGCAGCAGCCTTCGGCAGATGTTCCCTTCCAGACGGTAGGTCTTCGTCACGGTCTTTCCAGGGATCAGCAAACCAGTCGTCGGGTCGGGCGTTGGTATCGCCTGGTCTCCCGCCAAAACCTTGTAGCTGAACGCAGGCATCGGCGTAGCGGCATCCACCGACTTCCCATAGGGATCGGTCTTCTCCGCGATCACCACCGGAAGATACCCCGCCACGTTGTGCTCCCGGAACGCCGTTTCATAGCGATGCTTCTTCACATTCCACGTAAACACCCGCACCTGGTCAAAGTCATACGGCAGACCACCCTTGTACGGCCCCAGCACGGTCACATACTCCGGAATACTCGTCACCGGCACGCCGTTGTTCAACATTCCGGAGTCCGGATCCTGCACGTTCGTCAGCACATACGCGCCTACGATCCGCTGCCCTTCGGCGTACCGCGTCAGCGCGTCAGGAGCGTCCACGTCGATCAAATGCGAGTAGATCCAGCCCGTATCGCCCTTGGTATCCCGCACCAGCCACCAGTCCTCAAGCGTAGGAGGTGGCGGTGCATCGGACGCAGCAGCGGCATCCTTATCCGCAGCTTTCGCTCCAGCCTCCACAGGCTTCGGAGCAGCCGCAGCCAGCTTCGCTCCCGGCGTCACAGCCTTCTCCACCACCGCGCGCGACAGCAGACTCAGCTTGTCGCCCTCCCCCAGCCGGAAGAACCTGTCCGTCTCCCGACCCGGAGCGATGTGCAGATACACCTCATCGCGCGCGCTCGCATGCCCCACCGTCGGGTCCAGCAGATGCTTTACCCGCAGCGCTTCAAACTTGTCCGCCAACGCCTGGTCCGCGGTCAGCTTCTCTTCAATCCAACCGACTTCGCCCCGCGGCGTCCGCACCTTCACAAACCGGCGAGCCCGGTCCAGCACCACCAGTTTCTCGCCGTTGGACACTTCGCCGGTGCGGTTTGAAACCGCCGCCACGCGATCCCGCAGAAACGTCTGCCGTGCCGTCACGTAGACGTACTTATCCGCCGGCTTGGGCCGCAGCCGCGAGCATCCGCCGAGCGCTATACAACAACCCACTGCAACCGCGGCAACCACACCCCGCCGCACCGTCAACCTGTTCCAACCGTTACCTTGCATATCTTGGCGATGCCCTTTATGCGCCGCCGCGTTGTCCCGCAGCCGTAAGAATCGCAGCCTCAAGAGTACCGTGCCGTTATCAATGCGTCAGCGCCATCACCACCGGAATCGTCGTTGTGGGACCCGTTCCGACACTGGTCACTGCGGTAATCCCGGTCGTTCCAATGGTGAACATCTGCAGACCGTTGGTCGAGTTATATCCGGCGGCCAACAAATAGGTCCCGCTGCGATCGACGCCCAGCGCGGCCACGTTCGTCGGCCCCAGTTGCGGCGATCCAGCCAGTTGCGTAAGAACTCCACTGCTTACGCCGAACGCTGAGATAGTATTCGTTCCCTCGTTCGCTGTGTACAGATAGTTGTACGAAGTGGAAAGCGTCACAGAACGCGGCGTTGCTCCGCTGGCAGTGTACGTGTAAGTGGAGCCTTGCACCGGCAAAGCTGCTGCAAGCGATCCGTAAGGCGCAAGCGTTGTTGTCCGTGCGATATAGGTAAATCCGCTCGTATCGAAAGCCAGCGAGTAGTCTCCAGACGATGTACCTGGAGCAATCGTCCCCGTATAGTTCGTCGCTCCACCCGTGCTCGTATACGGATAGATCACCGTACCCGTCGTCCCCAGCGAAACACCGACAAAGTCTTCGCTCGGCGAAACCGCTACCGAACAGCTTTGACTCGCAGGCGTTGCCGTCGTCACACCGCAATACAGCAGCGGAGACCCGCCCGGTGCCGACAAGGTCAGCGTACCGTTGTAAGCCCCAGTGCTCTTGTTCAACGTGTACTCCGTCAAAACCGCACCGGTAGCTGAGTCGATGGTGAACAGAAAATTGCCATCGGGCGAAATATCCATCGCCCCAATAAGAGTGCTCGTCAGTTGCGTTCCACCCGTCACTACACCCGTGGAGCTGATACCGTACACCCACAAACCGGTTTCCGCCGTTCCCGGAGCCGCGGCGACATACAGAAAGTTATTATTCGGCGACACCTTCATCGCCACCGGAACATAGCCCAAAGAAAATGGCGAACCCGAAATCGCCGTCAGCGTGCCCGTACCCACCGTATAGCCGTTGATGTACCCTGACCCACTCGTGCTGTTCGAGACATACACATAGTCCCCACTTCCCGTACCCGTTGACGACGTCCCACAATCCGCCTTCCCTTCGCACTGAAAGAAAGCCCCACACCCTGTAGTCGCCAGCAGCAGCGACACGCCACCCGCCGCCATCAACATCCGCATTCCCCGAATCCCAGCCTTCAATGCCACGTCAACTCTCCCAAAAACCTGCTCAGCCCGGCGTAAAAATCGCACAGGCGGGTTTGCGTTATTGTCGCATCCGTTCTTCGGACATCGACCCGCCGCGTCGCTCAAACCTCAAGCAAAACGCAGCTCTCGTTCCCGCATAATCTGTAGGACGAAGCTAACCGTCAACCGTTTCGCAATTTTCCCCAAATCCTCCTGTCCCATCCACCCCAACCATGTCATCTCGACCGAAGGCGCGTACTTTGCGCCGCAGTGGAGAGATCTGCTTCTGCGTCCATCCACCCCAACCCTCCCCCCAGGCTCTAGCTGTTCACTGTTAACTATTGGCTGTTAACTCCCCTCCTAACTCCCCTGCTCTCACCCACCTCGCAATGCCGTATCATCTAACCCTGTATGCCCAGTTTTTCGGACAGTATTGTTCTGTTCATTCTCGCGCTCCTGCTCTTCGGCCCCAAGAAGCTCCCCGTGCTCGCCCGCGAACTCGGCAAGTGGGTTGGCGAGTTCCGCCGTGCCTCCAACGAGTTCAAGATGCAGATGGAAGAAGAGCTCCGTATGTCCGAGCAGGCCGATCGCCAGAAACAGATCGCCGCCATGGAAGCCGCCGCTCCCGTCCAGGCACTGCCTGCATCCGACGCCGAAACCATCCCCATGCCCGCCGAAGCAGCAGCCACCGAGCCAACACCCACACCCGAGCCGCTTCCCATAGCCGTCTCCGGCGACCTCAGCATCATGCCGCCCTCCACTGGCCTGCCCACCGCGCGCAATGCAAGCAGCAGCGACGGCCTCGGCAGCCTCATCGACGCCATCCCCTCCGTAGCTCCGGAAACCGTAGAAGCTCATCCCTCCATGTCCCCTATCGAAGAACACGCCCACGAGAGTGCAACCCATGGCGACTGATCTAGCCGAGCGCGCACGCGCCGCCGTACAAGACCGCGCCGAACTCCCCGGCATGAGCCTCATGGAGCATCTCGAAGAGCTCCGCAACCGCATCTTCTGGATCGCCGGCTACCTTGTTCTCGGCTTCATCGTCGCGTACATCTTCCACGTCAAGCTCTACGACATGGTGCAAAAGCCCGTCACCGACCTCGGCCTGCAGCTCAACTTCACGCACCCCACCGACGGCCTCAATCTCTACCTCAAGACCTCGTTCGTCGGCGGTGCTATCATCGCTTCGCCGTTCATCCTGTACCAGGTCTGGCTCTTTATCTCGCCGGGCATGTACGCCAACGAGAAAAAGTACGTTTGGCCTTTCATGGCCGCGACTATCGGCCTGTTCCTCTCCGGCGCATGGTTCGGCTACCGCTACGTGCTTCCGGGTGCGATCAAAGTCCTCGTGCTGCAGTTCGGCAAAGCCTTCCACCCCATCCTTACCATTGAGGACTACACCGGCTTCTTCCTCGCCGTCATCCTCGGCCTCGGCATCACGTTCGAGCTGCCCATCCTGATCTTCTTCCTTGCGCTCTTCGGCATCGTCGATGGCAAATTCCTGCTCAAGCACTTCCGCTACGCCGTGCTCGCCATCTTCCTCATCGCCGCCGTCATCTGCCCCACTCCAGACCCCATCGGCATGTGCCTTTTCGCCACACCGATGCTGGTGCTCTACTTCCTCGGCGTAGCCGTGGCCTTCCTGGTCCACCCCGCTCGCCGCAACAAGAAAGCCACACCGTAACCTTCGCTCTCCTTCGCGAACCTTAGCTCCCTTCGCGACCTCTGCGTTCAAGGCTTTTGCACTCGCTCAAGGAACCCATGAAATCCGTCGTCACCGCCATCCTGCTCACGCTTTGCCTGCAAGCCAATACGCAGGCCAATGCGCAGACCCACGCCGTAACCGGCGCTGAAGTCCTCAAGCTCACGCAGCAGTACATCGCCGTCGCTCCCAAGCGTTACATCGGTTCCCCCGGCCACCTCGCCGCACAAAACTTCATCAAGTCCCACTTCGCTCCCGAAGCCGCCAAGGGCAACTTCATCGACGACGCCTTCACCGCGCGCACCCCCATCGGCCAGCTCACGATGCACAACCTGCTCGTGAAGTTCCCCAGCAACAACCCCGCTAAAAAAGACGGCATCATCGTCCTGGCCACGCACTACGAAACCAACTACTGGCTCAAAGACATCAACTTCATCGGCGCCAACGACGGCGCCTGCACCACCGCTCTGCTCATCGCGCTCGGCCAGTACTACCGCACGCATCCGCCGCAGGGCTACTCCGTCTGGCTGCTCTTCACCGACGGCGAAGAGTCCATCAACTCCGCCTGGACAGACTCCGACTCCCTCTATGGCACCCGCCACATCGCCGCCAAGTGGACCGCCGACGGCACCATCTCGCATATCAAGGCCTTCGTTCTCGCCGACATGATCGGCTGGAAAGAGATGAACATCGACCGCGAGCAGAACTCTACTCCCTGGCTGCTCGACATGCTCGGCAAAGCCGGCAAAGACACCGGCCACACCAGCTACCTGTTCCACGAGTCGCAAGGCGTCGACGACGACCACATCCCCTTCAAGCAACGCGGCGTCCCTGTACTCGACATCATCGACTTCGAGTACGGCACCTCCACCGACCCTGAAGCCTTCCACCACACCGCGCTCGACACCATGGACAAGCTAAGCGCCACCAGCCTCCAGGTCTCCGCCGACCTCTTCCTCGACATGGTCAAACTCATCGACCAACGCTGATAAACCGCACCAAACGGCACCGTAGCCGTCATTCAATCGCTATATAAAACGCAACGGAGCAACCCTTGCTGGCAATTCCTATGTCACATAGCTGACAGTTGCCTCGACCAAAGTCCTTGAGACCTGCGCATACGGGGA
>Ga0302305_1001373_pt1 | contig 14049 bp, 16 predicted proteins | sample III_Palsa_E2_3_FD_198764 | JGI IMG/M metagenome (GOLD analysis project Ga0302305, IMG submission 198764) | Peat permafrost microbial communities from Stordalen Mire near Abisko, Sweden - III_Palsa_E2_3 | ecosystem: Environmental > Terrestrial > Soil > Palsa > Peat permafrost | place: Sweden... | reverse complement strand
TAATGCAACCGGAAAGACAATATCGACGTTCCCGCTGCCACGTTCAGCAGCATTTATATCTCTACAGGTCAATGGGCTTCTGAATTCCAAAACAAAATAACTGTGAATGGAGTACATATGAAATCGAGCTATCGCGGATGGGTAAAGCTGCTAGTTGTGAGTGCGCTATTGGCCGTGGCGCCCTGTTGTTTCGCAAATACTTATTATGTCAATTGTTCGTCTGCGACCAACGGTGTGTGGAATGCCCGGTCTTTTCTGTACCAGTTAGGAACGATAAAACTGGTATTGAGAGGAGCCTTCGATGGCACGAGGGAAGAAGCATACGGCAGAGCAAATTGTGAACCTGCTGCGGCAGGTTGAGGTTGGCGTGGCGAACGGCAAGACGTTGCCGCAAGCCTGTAAGGAAGCTGAGATCGTGGAACAGACGTACTACCGTTGGCGTCGGGAGTTCGGTGGGTTGAAGGTAGACCAGGCGCGACGGCTGAAGGAACTGGAGCTTGAGAACGCGAAGCTGAAGCGTCTTGTGGCTAACCTGAGCCTTGAGAAGCTGGTGTTGAAGGACATCGCGGAGGGAAACTTCTAAGCCCTGAACGGCGTCGTTGTGCGGTCAGCCATGCGCGTGAAGCACATGGGCTGAGCGAGCGGCATGCGTGTCTCGTGGTGAAACAGCCACGAGGGACGCAACGCTACCGGCCGACACAGCGGGACGACGAAGAGGAACTCACCCGGGCGATCGTGACCCTGGCCAGCCAGTATGGGCGCTATGGTTATCGACGGATCACCGCACTCTTGCGACGAGCAGGCTGGAACGTCGGCAAGGATCGGGTGGAGAGGATCTGGCGTCGGGAGGGGCTGAAGGTTCCAAAGAAGCAGAAGCCAAGAGGCCGTTTATGGCTCAACGACGGATCGTGCGTACGACTGAGCCCCGAACACGCGAATCATGTCTGGAGCTACGACTTCGTCAGCGCCAAGACCCATGATGGAAGGACCGTGAGGATGCTGAACCTGATCGATGAGCACACCAGGGAAAGCCTGCTGGTGCGTCCAGAACGGCGCTGGTCAAGCGCTAAAGTGATCGAGGCTCTGGCGGACGTAATGGTGATGAAGGGTGTGCCGGAACATATCCGGTCAGACAACGGCCCTGAGTTCGTCGCTCGAGATCTACGCAAATGGCTGACAAACACAGGTGCAAAGACACTCTACATCGAACCCGGCTCAACCATGGGAGAACGGCTACTGCGAATCGTTCAACTCGAAGCTGCGCGACGAGTTCCTCAACGGAGAAATCTTCTACTCGCTCAAGGAGGTACAAGTGCTGGCCGAACGATGGCGCATCCACTACAACACCATCCGTCCACACTCTTCGCTCGGCTACCGATCGCCCGCTCCAGAGACGTGGCATCACGAGATCAAAACAGGGTATGGAGAAGTGGAAAGCAAACTGCGCTTCCCACTTCCCCACACCCTCGACGGCGGCTACTTGAACTCAAAAGAAGCTGCGCTAAACTAACAAACTAACCGGTACAAAAGATCGGGCAGAGCATTCCCGTTCTGGTCGAACAGCACTTCGACAATCCCCGCCTCGCCGCAAACTATGCGCCGGGCGATAAGATTCACTACCGGGCCGGGAGCCCCGCCGAGCATGGCATCGCGGACAACAGTACAGCCACCGTCCGATCGGTCGATGCCCGCGCCAACACCCTCACGGTGGAGACCCTCGACAGCAATGAAGTCTCTTACAACCCTGCGCTCGCCAAAAAGCTGACCGGACAAAGCACTGTCTTCCGCGAGGAGCAACGCGATCTCGTCGTCGGAGAGCGGATTCAGCTCACCCAATCCGATCAGGGTGCGCGTGTCCGTTCCGGGGATTTTGCCACCGTGGAGCGGATCGGCGAGGACAACTCGTTGTCGGTACGCCTCGATAACGGGAAGTCCGTCGAGTTGGATTCCGAAAGAGCCCGACACATCGACTATGGGTATGCCGTGGAAGGCCCGCATCAGGCGGTGGATCGCGTTCTCATTACCGGTGATGCGCTGCAACTTGCCCAGGAGGAGAAAATGTTCTCCCATCTCTCTCCCCAAACGCGCGACCTGGCCCTTTATACCTCAGACAGTCGCGAGCTTGTCACGGAGAAAGCTGTCCCGAACGTCGAGGTCGGGATGTCTCGTCAGGATGGCATCGCATCAAGTCTCGATAACTTGCCGACGCCTTCTGTGTCTGCGTTGCCAGTAGAAGAGTTGGGTATCGGGCTTCGACAGTGTTGAAGCTTTATTCTGGTAGTCGTTGCACAAGTAGCCGAAATGGAGAAAGGTCAGCCGTCCTGCTGAGGCATAAAACGAATGGCTTTGTCGAAGCAAACATCAGATCTGGGGGCCTCGGCCCGGTATCAGGGACTATTGTTGAGCATCTCAGAAGTGCTCATCGATGGGCGGCGACATGCCGCAAAATCGCTAAATGCTGTCCTGACTAGGACCTATTGGTCCATCGGACAGCATCTCGTGGAATACGAACAGGGCGGCAAGGAACGAGCAGCTTACGGCACCGAACTCCTCAAACAACTCTCTCGGGACCTCCAGGCTCGGCTTGGTCGGGGGTTCTCTGAAAGAAACCTGGAGCAGATGCGGCAGTTCTATCTGCAGTGGCAAATTTCTCAGACGCTGTCTGCGAATTCCAAGACAGAGCAATCGCAAGAGATTTCGCAGACAGCGTCTGCGAAATTGAAGCTACAGGATGCGCCAGCTTTTCCGCTGTCCTGGTCGCACTATGTGCGTTTGCTTTCCGTCGCCGATTTGAAGGCAAGACAGCATTATGAGTCGGAAGCTCTTCGAGGGGGCTGGTCCGTTCGCCAACTCGACCGCCAGATTTCTACCCTTTCCTATCAACGCGGAAGCCCCGTCCCAACCGAAGGCATCTCTGCCGGAAACTCGCCCGATGCGGAGATCAAAGACCCATTTGTCCTTGAGTTCCTTGGCCTGAAGGACGAATACTCCGAAGCAGAATTGGAAGAAGCATTGATCCGGGAGCTGGAACAATTTCTCCTGGAATTAGGAAACGACTTTGCGTTCGTCGCTCGCCAGAAGAGGCTCAGGGTAGGCACCGAATGGTACCGAGTCGATCTTCTCTTCTTTCATCGAAAGCTCAGAAGCCTCATTGTCGTCGAACTGAAACTCGGAAAGTTCACTCATGCCGATGCCGGACAAATGAACCTCTATCTGAACTATGCCCGAGAGCATTGGACCAACACAGACGAAAACCCTCCTATCGGCCTGATCCTTTGTTCCGAGCATGATGCTGCTGTGGCACATTATGCTCTCGGCAATCTAGGCAATCAGGTTCTCGCGCGAGAATACCAATTAGCGCTACCCAGCGAAGAACAACTTGTCAGAAGACTGGCAGCTCGCCGTCGTCAGCTGGATAACTAAGTGGGAAGATTCTCTTTGATTGCCTCGGTCCTGACGGTACTTCTAGACTGCTGAGATCGCCGATCGATGCATGTGTCGCGCGGATGGCGAAAATAAAGCGAACATGCTACCCTAGGTAAGGTGAACCATATAAAGCGCCAAGCAGCTAAGGTATGGTGCTCCGATGGTACATTTGTCGGTGTCGAAAGAGGTGACGAATGGCCTTCCTGCAGGCGGAGCAACTGGAAGTTTTAGCAATCGAAAAAATGATTTTCCATGTTATCGGACCTGACGAAAACGAACTGCTGCTGTTGGAAGAAATTGATCCTGGCCCATTCTCTGATTTTTTTCCCAGCCGAATCAAGAGTGTGAACGATGGCATTATGTTCGATTTCATTGGAGGGTCAGGTGTATTGACCTCACTTCGATCTATTACCGCCGATCAAACGAGCTTTTCCAAAGAGAGCAAACAACTCGCTACTCTCTTCAAGCAACATCATGGGGGAAATACCAGCAAGGGTGTCTTCCTGATGTTCCTACTCTCGGCAGGGAGTGACCGTTTCCACGCTCTTATTAAATATGACCATCAGACGGTACTTTCTTATGAGATTGAAGACAGAGAGAATGCCCATTATGCATTGTTGCAGCAGCTGCAAGACACGTTTGTGCAGTCGCCAGAAGCTTTGCAAAAGTCGGCAATCATCGGTCTGACGAATGGCGGCGGTGCACTCTGCGTTCGAGATCGCGGAAAACCAAAAGGAATTACTCACTACTTCAGGGCTTTCCTCGGAGCGCAGCGCCGCTACACAGAGGGCGATTTGACCAATCAACTTGCAGAGGTAACGCAGGCCGTTGCAAAGCAGTATCCCGATGATCTGAGCACGGAAGTAAAGAAAGCGCTCAGGCAACGGCTCTATGACACGTTGCAGACCCATAGTGGCTTTGATCCAAGTGAATCAGAATCGTTTCTAACCGCAGTGTATGGTCCTCTTCCAGAGGACTCACGCATCCGAGCGGCGTTCAATAGACAATTACGAGCGAGGCACATCGATGGGGAGGCTTTCGACTTCGACAAGCAGACCTTTCAAGCGCCTCGCAGGCGTCGAATCGTTACGCAAGAAGGTATCCAGGTCATTTTTGATCGGGAGTATGAACAATCAGTACAGGTCGAGGACCTTCCTGAAAACCGGAAAAAAATCACCATAACCACCGGTGGTATCAACGAAGATGCCTATATCTCCGACAACAATACGCGATAGTGCTGCATTATTGTCGGCGGCCGCCGAAGGATTTCTTGACGAGACCCCGCTCGTCCTGACCGTCAAAGGTGTCTTGACTGCCGAAAGCCTCACCATGTGGCGGCAAGTAGCGCATGAGTTGCCTGCTTCAGGTTTTGGCTCGCTTGCGGCCAAGGATACGCTCGATGCAGACGTGGATCTCACGACCGTGCCGCTCGCTCAGTGCACCGATGCCATCACCCTTCTCCTCAAGAAAACAGTGGTCGATGGCAGCTGCCGGTTTTTCTTCGGTTCATGTATTTCGACGGCGCTTTACAACGAGCAATTGATTTCGACGGCAGCAGAGATAGCGGTCGGCGAACCATTCCCTAGGTTCTCGACCATTTCTTGCGTTTTTCGCCATTGGGATGGACTAGTCAATGGAGCTGTTGCCGAAGATCTGGAGCCGATTGATCCTCGCAAATATGTACGTGATCTGACCGGCGAGAGGCTCGTCCCTTCCAATGTTGGCATCTTTATCCTGAAAGGTAAGGCGCAGCCTTCCGGTGTATTCGATGCTTGGATGAAAGTTGCGATCAAGCGCCTCCCCTTCGCCCTAGTAAATGAAGTCTGGAAAGAAGGCGCGACCCAGATGGTCAGCCTGACAGGCCCTCGCATCAAGAAAATACCTCTCGGGCAATTTCCTCAAGATAGCTCGGAGCCTGAGCTGTTTGAGTTGCTCCAGAAGTCCGCCGAGTGGGTCTACAGCAATCCACGCGAGATTGAAGTCAGACATACACTTTTTACGAATGAGCTGGCTCGGGAATGGCCGGAGAATGAGCCCTTCTTTGCGCAACTGGCACCCCGTCTACCGCGAGCACTCGATGCAGCAACAACGGCATATCGTTCCCACATCCGGGAGGGAAGCAAAGACACATTAAAGTCATTGAGCGACCTGAGGAAGACGCTTAGTGAAGAAGTCTCGAAGGTGTCCGCGCAGACGCGCGACTTGATTTCCAGTCTATGGAAGGACTTTGCAATAGCGGCCACGGCCCTGTTGAGCAAGGTCGCTTTAATCGTCGCCGACAAGAAAGCCGCAGCCGACTCACCAGCGATGAAGGCCATTCTCATGGGGACGGCCGTCTTTATCGTGTCGAATCTTTACATAACCCTACGTGCAAACGAGCGATTCCTGCATATTTCTCGCCAAAGCCGAGACGCGTGGAAGACTAAGCTCTATGGATTTCTCGCAAGCGAAGATCTTGATGCCCTGGCGAATACGCCGTTGAATGACTCGGAAGCAGCCTACAGGAAGGCCAAACGATTGGTCATTCTACTATATCTGGCAATCATCCTTTCGTTGGTAGGATCGTGCTTCCCCGGAATTGCTGAGGCGCTTTTCGCGTCGGTGTCGAGCGTTCTTGTTCGTGTCAGGAATCTTCTCTAAGGTTGTGGGACGGGTAGGCATGCTCTACGACGACTCTCAGGGAAGCAGCTATCTGATATGAAGACTCTTGCTCGGTATCTTGAAGTCATCGTTGACCCTACATACGACGATTTTTGCAGCAACAGTCGCTCCTTTCGCCATGCTTACCTCGCTTGCGTAGCGATCTTCCACGCTGTCGACCGGGCAGCAGAGGAAAATGGCGTCAGCGCCGCAAGGCTTCGTCAGATCTGGTGTAGAGAGTCCGTGGAATTCAAACTGGTGGAGATCCTTGCGCACCATTTTAAGCATGTTCGGAGTTCGGACGAAAGGATACCGTCAACCCGTCCTGGAATACCGATCGCCCACGCTCTTGGATTTGATGAAGCAGGTGAAGGTATGGACCTCAGGAACCTATACTTCGTGATTCGAGACGCTGTGAGATTTGTTCATAAGAAAGCCGGAACAACTCATCCTCGACTGCCGTAAACTCCTCGCGCGTATCCTGGTGTCACTTCCGTCGACTCTGTTCTCTAGTCTCGACTTCCAACAACTGATCTCTCGTCAGAACGCTTCGATTACAGGTGTACGAGAGATTGTTCATGCAGGCTGAATAGTTCCTTCGCAAATCACTGGCTTGCACCGTGGAAAGCTGCTCCAGCGTAAGGAGGTTTTTGTTGCAGGCATAAGCCAGGCCGTTCATGCAGGAAGAGTAATTCCGCCGGAGGTCGCTTGCCGCGACGGTTGTTGCTTCCTGAGGGGTGAGCAGAGTTTTGTTGCAGGCATAGGAAAGCCCGTTCATGCAGCTCGAATAGTTTCGGCGGAGATCGCTGGCTTTCACCTTCACCGCTTCATCCGATGTCAGGAGATTCTTATTGCAGGCGTAAGACAAGCCGTTCATGCAGGACGAATAATTTCGCCGCAAGTCATTGGCCTGCACATTAGCTGCTTCATCTGACGAGAGCAGCGATCTATTGCAGGCGTAGGAAAGCCCGTTCATGCAAGCCGAATAATTCTTCGGATCTGAATGCGCAGGTGGTTGAGGGATCACCTTTGGAGGCTCCGCAACTACCGGAGCTTTTTCAGGTGGGCTCATGCTTCTGGACTCAACAGCCGTCTCTGCGTGGGACGTGGCCTCTGTTGGGAGGACGGCCCGAATCGTGCTCTCTTTTAAAAGCTTGAATGAGCCAGCTTCTTGACCACCAGCGGGATGCTGAACCGTGTATGTGCCGGTTATCTGCTCTCCATCATGCACGCCAGTAAAGACGAGGGTTCCAATATCGCTCATAACGGTGAAGGTAAGGCGCTTATTGTCTACCGTGCCTGTTAGAGCCCCGCTACCGTAGAGTGGCGGCTTTACTGCCATTGAGCCGGAAAGCGCACCATGGGAATCGTGAAGCTCAATAGCAAAGTCAGCGGATAAGGCGGCGGTTTGGTTATGAACAGTGCCCGCATAGTGCCCTGCAACTGCCGAGGATGAAGGGGGTTGGGTGCTCCGGTGTGACGGATCGACCGTCGAAGCCACAGGACGCCTGTCGGGTGCCGCAACCATTGGCGTAGTCAGCGGCGCGGTACCAGTCGAATGAGAGCTGGGCGCTGAAACAGGCGCTGACGGGGTGGGATTGTCGGAGACCGGAAGATTTACCATGATCAGAAGCGCAATGCCGATAACCCGCAACTTCGTTGAGGTTTTGACGTTTGCCGCTTTGGTAAATAGGTCAGACATTCTCTCTTCTTAGATAACGCAAATCAGTTCGGTAGAACCGGCATATGACGATAAGCAAGCTTCGACGAATTCTGTATGCCAGCGCCCGTTCCCTCGGCGATATCGACGCCGTTCTAAAGGGGCGTGTTCTGCAGCGGATCTTCCGGCGACTCGCCGGGAAGTGGTCGGGGCGTTTGCTGGGCAAGCTGTTTCGATAGTAGTTTTCATGGCGAGCAGACACTGCACGGTCGATAGCCGTGTCCCTTTGCATCCGCCTCGGAACTGAAACTGACTCGGTTGCGAGACGAGATCTTGACCGCCCATTTGCAAGAGGGCTTGTGGTAAATCATTCTTATCTTGCTTCCGACAAGCGCCTTGGGGGCGGTGGAAGCACTACTGCTTGTAAGCTTGCGCCGTGCTGAATAAGAGCTGTATGCGGGTGCGGGACGGGAGGTAGAAACCGGTGGTGCCGGTGTCCAGTTCGAAGTAGCGGCGGTCGGCTTCGCTTCCTTTTGCGTGCGCCGGTATGCGAGCAACATGCATGCCGCTATATACGTGGAGACTGCGAGCCAGGAGGCAGCTTGCGACGTAGCGCCGGTCCCTGCAAACAAAAGCCGAAGCAATGGAAACCATAGCCAACTGACAAATATCCCCATGAATGCATAGGTCACCGTGTGCCGCGCTACATCACGCGGAGCGATTTGGACAGTCGCCGCGCCTTGGTTAGAAGGTATTGATAAAGGGACGGTGACGTTGGCCTGTGCCATCGTGTACCAGGGCTGCCCAGGGGACATATGGCTACTGGGAAGCGGAATGGAACTTGAAGCGGGCGGAGGCGGAGCCTGCCCAGGCTTAACCTCGCGCGTGGCCTGCTGTACGGTGACTGCCGGAGAATTCACCATCCATACCGGCAGCTTCGATGGCGTAGCGTTGACAAGCTCCAGAACAGAAGGACAGCGTAAGGGATCTTCGCGGCAGGCTTTTTCGAGCGCTTCAGCTAATGGCCGACACTCCCCGCCCATCGTCTTGATCTTGCTTAGGAGTTTGGAGGAGCGGGGATTTTCAAAATCGGTCTTGATGAAGATGAGATTCTCGTCGTGAAACTCTTTCCATAAATCCGGCTGCTCCGCCAACGCAATCAACGAGAGATAAATCACGAGCCCCGAAAAATTATCGAGCCTTGCATCGAAATGGTCCGCTGATCGCTTCGGGTGCTGGTAATGACGATGACCGAGTTCCGAAGCCTTCCGACCCGCCATGGCAGGCACGTACATCCCATCGAGGTCTACCAGGCGTAAAGAATTGCTCTCGTCCACAATGACGTTGCCATGCTGCAGATCGCCGTGTGCCATGCCGCCGTCGCGCAATGTTGCAAGCGCCTTAAGCCATTGATCGGCGAGGAATTTCAGCATGTCTTTCCTGCCCAGGACATTGGGAAGGTACACGTCGAGCGGAAATCCGCCGATCCATTCCATCACCTGAATCGGATATCGCTTTCCTCCGGTCATGATCCCTTGAGCGTCATACTCAAAGCTCACGAAGCAGGGTGCGGATACCTTATCGAGGTGATCATCGATTTTTTGATACCGGTCTTCACGGTCAGCGACACTGCCGCGAAAACATCGCACCGCCTGCGCTTTGCCGTCAGCGGTGTTCAGCTTCAAGACGTAGGCGAATTGCCCAGATGTGACAAAGGGCATTCCGAGCCGGTCTAAAGCCGGAGTTGCTGCTTTCAGGTCAGGATCTTGGAACGCCAATGCGGGATTCTGGACTGCTTCAACATAATCTCGCGAGCTGGGCCACTGACCGGTAGGCATAGGCGTATCGTCATACCGCCGCTATGGGAATCTGCGGCGCATCAATTGTGATCCGAAGCACGGCTACGTCATCGTTGCGAAGAGATTTGTCGGCCCGTTCACGCTCAACGAACCGTTCAAAGCCAGGCGTATCGTTCACGTCCAGCAATTGCGCCAGCTCGTCGATCCGGGAGGGGTCTTCCACGGCCATGCGAAGAAACCAGGCGGCGATGGCGTCGGTGAGCAGCCAAAAACTGTCTCGATGGGCAGCGCCGCCCATTGCGACCGTAAATTGCTCTCCAATCCCTTGCTGTCGTTGGACATTCGAGGGAATGAGCGTCGGATGGTAGCCAAAGTCCTCAGGCTCACTAATTGGCAACGCTGAGACGATTGTTCCGTTCTGAACCTGGACAAGGCAGCTGTCTCCCAAAGCCACGGCTTGCCACATGAGGCGATCTTCCGACGGTATGAAAGCGACTCCCACGAACGCGGCAAAGGCCCCACCCCTCGCCTTCTCTTCGGCGTACCAAGACAATGTTCTTCGGCTCCAGCGCCGCTGCAGGCGCTCGCCTATGACAGATAGCCACGGCTCGAACTCTTCCTCCGTCAGAAGTTGGTCGCTGAGTGCCCAGCATCGGGTGAGCAGTCTTGCCCAGCGCCGTGAATCATAAGCTTCTGTTGCGCCGTCCGAGACGCAAAAGCGCCTCTGCCGGAGGGACAGAGCTATCGCATCCTCACATTCGGAAGGAAGCAAGCCCTCCTTCGGCAGCAAGAATTGCGCGACGGAGAAGTGCCAATCATTGCCGCTCATCGAAGATTCGCTGGGCGGGTCCCGATTTCAAAGAATTGGGCGACGGAGACCGGATCCCCATTGAAGACGAAACCTCGGGCACCTTCGGTGGTGCTCAGACCCATGCTGGAAGCGGCCTGCCGAAATGCTTCGGGAAGGGGCGACGATATCTTGAACAGGGTCTTGGCAAAATCATCGGGGAGCTTGGATTCATCTCCCGGATTCGATCTTCACGGTATGGCGCGACGAAACATGGCAGTTGAATAGCAATACCGGCCCGTCACTGGTGCTCATGGACATAATCTGCTGTGCCACGGCTGAAGGATCGCCGTCAGTCGATTCACCGTCCGTAAGATGAAGGACCGTAGGAGGAAAACTGTTGCGGTGCTCTGGTAGCCATTGCTCCAGCAAGGAGCGAACCTGGCCGAAAGCATCGCACATGGGGGTGCCTCCGTTCGATGTCGGGTCCATCCATACCGGGAATCGAACCTGCTGCTCTACAAGGCCGCCCGCACCGTCCGGGACTTTCTTCGTGCGGTTTTCCAATCTGGCTGGGAGGTCTGCAACCTCTCCCACCGGCACATGAGAGCGTCCGCTGAGCGAACCGCTGAAGGCGGGCCCGACGGACGCGCCATAGCCGATGATCGAAATGTGGTAGTAGCTTCGAATCTCTTCCATCCGAGTGCAGCGAATGACAAGATCATGCAGGGTACGGTTCACGACATCCGCAACGAAGTCAGCCTTGCGAATCCCGCCCTCCCCGAAGCCCTCGGACATCGATCCGGACTGGTCCAGCAAAAAGATGAAGCAGGTTGGGTTGCTACGACTTATTTCGGCGGTGTAAGACATTTGCAGCGTCTCCTTTATCGAACTTCGAGAACGTAACTGCGCGCCGTCGTGACGCCTCGCACAGACAAACTACGAAGGGGCCAATTTGGGCTAAGGCAGGCCACAACATTCTAACGGAGCGCCCCGCTCCTGTATGGCTGCGATATTGAGGGCAGGCGGTTCTTGTCTTAGTTAACCGTCTCTAAATGCGGGATTTCTGCGGATTGTGTGCCCTTAGCCGGTCGTTCATGGCGGGGTGGCGCATACGGAACCGAAGGGTCTCAGCGTTGCAGAAACTTTCTGCTCCAACTCCGCGGATGCGCTGCAGGACAGTAACCCGAGGTATTCCTAAGCTCATTTCTGTTCGTCCGTCACGTGAGTTCGCACTCAATTCTCTCGTTCCAACCACGACGCCAGCGCATTCCTAATTTCTTGTTCCGTGCCCTCCTCTTCGCACATCACCATTCGCCATTCTGCGTCCGTCTTTGCAAAGATAAAACCGTGGAGCGCCATCATCGCGCAGATGATTTCGTAAATGGAAGAGAAGACCTCAATCGAAGACCATCGATACTCACCCAGCCAGAGTTCATGCAACGTCCGCCGGAGACGGTGAACGAGTTCTCCAATCTCCGGATGTTCTACGAACATGGCCGAGGCGCGTGGTGCGTGGCTCTGCATATTGAGCCCGAGTCCATCCAAATGCCCGAGGAAGTAGCCGGCGCAAATGAACACATCTCCAAAGAGCTGCTGAATGTCCATAAAAACGTTCAGAGCCTTACCGTCTGAGCGGTACGCCGCGATCCGCTGTTTGCAAGCCGAAAGACTGTCTTCCAATGCACGACAGAATACCTTCTCGAATTCTTCAGCGGCTTCTGGCCGGAACATCGCGGAAGAGCGACAGGCCGCATATTCACTCCAGACGTCCATCGCTTTCAGAAACGTCTGCCGCGAACGATCGCCACACGGTATCTGCCTTCCATAGATTTCGGGGAACGTCCGATACAAGTGGCCCTCATGTTCGACATGCGCCGCCTCATGAGCGATGCAGGCGAACGCTAGTGCTTGCATCGCGCGATCGGCGCCAAGCATCCCGATACCAAGACCCGCTCGCATCACAATGTGGAAACGCAACTCGCTGTCGCGCCAGACCGGCACCGTGCGCGCCATCTCCATCGTGTCCGGCTGGTCGCCCACTTCCAGTGGAACCTGACCTTCGGGGAGCGCCTGCATCGCTGTGGACGCCGCGGCGCAATCTTCCGTCAGGGTCACTCCATCCAACGCCCGCAGGTCCATGCCCGTTCGTGCCAGAGATAGAAAAATTCCTTGCAGGGTAGCGGCGACGAAGTGCTGGATCTCGGCTCGTTCATAACAGGTTGCGGCGACGCTACACATTTCCGGCAATAAGTTCTGAAGATCTCCGTCGCGCTGGAATACGAGTTGGCGCGGTTCGGTCATGCCAAACTCCTGTCACTGTTGGCAATGCTGACTTGAGAATCGAAACGTGAAAGCTCAGCGCCCAGTGAACCACGCCCCCCTGCTAGGTGTGAATCAGAAATTATCCTGAATTCGGAAATGAGCATGAAGAACTCCGCCGTTGGCTCTGGGAAAACGTCTGCGGTGCGCCCCCGCAAACAGCCCTGGAACCCGAGGTCGGGGAGTTGGAAAAACCGGTCGAAACACGGTCCCCGTGACCTTTAGCTTTAGGGGCCTGGACATACGTCACAGGCTCCCCGACCGCAAAGGCAAGGGAATTCTCGGTGCGCCTGCAAAAGGCACACTATAGTTTCGACAGGGGTTTCCACGCCCCAGGACGATGCGTTCCCGTCCCGTATCCATCATCCGCTGAAAGGCCGCTACAAGGCAATGTCTTAACCATGTGCTAGGCGTCCTGTGCATCGGGTTGTAGCGGCAGAGCTACGTTTATTCCTCATTTCACTGTTTATTCCTCGTTTCACTTGCAGCTTCACTCTGCAAGCCGGTCATCCTTTACCGGGAGGCGTATTCTCTGCACTCCAGGTTTGGTCCATGCAGATACCGCAAAAGCCTCCTGGCGAAGCCGTGCGGCATTTGACCGATCAAGAGAACGGTTGCCACATCGCCATATAGCGGGAATCTACGTAGACCAACACAGGCCTATGCATTGTGGCTTGCATAGACCTGCGTGGCTGCAAATCGAGTCATATGCGGTCAGCCGGTTCGAGTTCAGAAGAGTTGCATCGACATTTCCAGATCGCCCGCTAGCGGAACCGAGACATATCGGTTGGCATCGGAACGCATACGGGAGACAAACTCCGCGCAGTAGCGCGCATCATCGGAGAGCACAAGTGTGCCCGGCCGTAAGCGTGTTTCCACACAATCGAGAACGTCTGCATACAGGCTCTTCGCCCCGTCGAGCAACACTAGATCGAATGTCACGGGAAGATCCCGGGTCAGAGTCTCCAGAGCATCTCCTTCGCGAACCTCAACAAGATCAATGAGGCCTGCTTCTGTTAGGTTTTCGCGAGCTCGTGCCGCCTTGGAGGGTTCGAACTCCGTCGTGATGATTCGGCCACCGCCATTGTCGCGAAGAGCCGCGGCAAGATAGATCGTCGATACACCAAACGAAGTACCAAACTCAAGGATGGATTGAGCGCGAGTGGAGCGTGCCAGCATGTAGAGAAGAGATCCCGTTTCGCGCGAGACAGGCAACGGTATGTCCTTCAGGAGACCATAGAACTGCCGATATTCCGTCTTGCTGGTCATGAGATGAGAAGCATCGGACTGCCGGACGATCTCCAAGGCTGATTCGCTTGCCTCGTCCTCGGCAAAGAGGCGGTCCAAGAGTCCAACGATTTTAGGGGAATTAAGCGTGTTTGCTGTCATATGCGCACCTTCTCATGAACCGGCTA
>Ga0302305_1001364_pt1 | contig 14095 bp, 12 predicted proteins | sample III_Palsa_E2_3_FD_198764 | JGI IMG/M metagenome (GOLD analysis project Ga0302305, IMG submission 198764) | Peat permafrost microbial communities from Stordalen Mire near Abisko, Sweden - III_Palsa_E2_3 | ecosystem: Environmental > Terrestrial > Soil > Palsa > Peat permafrost | place: Sweden... | reverse complement strand
TGGCAGAAATGGGTCGATTGCAGCCCTTCAACGCTGGTAGCACTTTCACCGAAATTGTAAGCGTTTCCATCGCCGACCACGCTCGATGGCCGAACGCGCTCCGCTTTATAATCAACCGGATGATCAGCAGGCAAACCTTATACTCGGTGCGCTCTTCAAAACCGTTCCGAGTGAACTATGAGTCGATCGCTTCAAACATTCACACGCCGCCCTAGCCAGTATGGTGACGAGAGCGGATTTTTGAGATGGGCGAGAACCATTATGTCTTTACCTCCATTGCTTCGCCGCTTCGCCCTTACGCTGGGCTGCCTCTGCCTGCCGCCATTTGCAGCGGGTGCAATGACTGGCTTCACCCCGATCAACACACCAGCCGATCATGCGTGGCTGCTGAAAGCCGATCGCGTGTTCGACGCGCGCGGCGAACAAACCCATGCTGGCTGGCTGGTGCTAGTCAAGGGCGGAAAAATTCTGGCGGTGGGGCCGTCGGCAGAAGTCCACGCGCCAGCGGATGCGCAAACCGTCGAGCTGCCCGGCATGACGCTATTGCCCGGGCTGATCGACGCGCACTCGCACATCTTTTTGCACCCGTATAACGAGACGCTGTGGAACGACCAGGTGCTGAAGGAATCGCAGGCCTATCGCACCATCGAAGCCGTGCAGCACGCGCGCGACACCTTGATGGCCGGCTTCACCACCCTGCGCGATCTGGGCACCGAGGGTGCCGGTTATGCCGACGTGGACGTGCAGCGCGCGATCAACGAGGGGATGATTCCGGGGCCGCATCTGTTTGTCGCTACCCGCGCGACGATTGCCAGCCACTGCTACGGGCCGGGGCCCAGCGGCTTCGCCAATCTGGATCTGCCGCAGGGCGGTATTCCGGTCAGCGGTCGCGACCAGATGCTCGACGCGATACGCGATCAGGCCGGCCACGGCGCGGACTGGATCAAGCTGTACGCCGACTACCACTGCGGCAAGAGCAAGGGCTCCGTGCCTACGTTCACCCAGGACGAGTTGAACGCCGGCGTCGAGGCCGCGCACTCGCTTGGTCTGCCGGTCGCCGTGCACTCCACCACGCCCGAGGGCATGCGCCGCTCGGTGCTCGCCGGCGTCGACACCATCGAACACGGCTTCGACGGCACGCGCGAAAACTTCGAACTGATGAAGCAACACCACGTCGCCTATCTGCCGACGCTGGAAGCCGAAGCTGCCTACGCGGAGTACTTCAGCGGCTGGAAACCCGGCATGCCGCCGACCGACGCCATGAAACAGGCAGCGAACGCGTTCAAGCTGGCGATGGCGGCCGGCGTCACCATCGGCTGCGGCAGCGACGTCGGCGTGTTTACCCACGGCACCAACTACAAGGAGCTGGAATGGATGGTGCGCGACGGCATGTCACCCGCCCGTGCCCTGCTCGCCGCCACCGCCGTCGATGCAAGCATCCTGCGCCAGCAGGAAAACTTCGGCCAGCTTAAAGCCGGCCTCGACGCCGACATCATCGCCGTGCCCGGCGATCCGACCGCCGACATCAGCGTGCTGGAACACGTCCCTTTCGTGATGAAAGGCGGAGTGATCTACAAGCAGCCACAGTGAGCTGCGCATACGGATCAATATGCGTCCCAGAATCTGGGCTAACCGGTTGAACATATCGCCGGCGATATGCGTCGGTTTATGCAGCACGCGAATATTCGTCACAGCCCCCAAGCACAGCCAATGGCTGCGCAAGACGGGCAAATTCCGACGATTGCTCAGCCATCCGTTGAGATTGTCACCTTTTCCCAAGCATCTATCTCTGCGGACATCTCGTTGAGCTTGGCCCGAACCAGCGACAAAGCGTCACTGCCCAGCAGCAAATGCGCCGGCGGCTTTTTGCTGTCGATCAACTGCAGCATCGCCTTGGCGGCCTTTTGCGGATCGCCCAGTTGGTTACCATTTTTTTCCTGTCGAGCCTGACGAATGGGATCGAATATCGCGTCGTAATCGGCGATCTGTCGCGGAGAGCGCTGCATGGAACGACCCGCCCAGTCGGTGCGGAACGAGCCTGGCGCCACCGCTGTCACGGCGATACCCAGCGGCGCCAATTCCTTACTCATAACTTCGGATAATCCTTCGAGCGCGAACTTGCTGCCGCAGTAGTACGCAATACCGGGCATCGTGATGAAACCGCCCATCGAGGTAATGTTGATGATGTGGCCGCGGCGGCGCTGCCGAAAATAAGGCAGGAAGGCCTTGGTCACGCCGACGGCGCCAAAAACATTGACCTCGAACTGCTTGCGCATCTCCCCTATCGGCGACTCTTCCAGTATGCCCTCGTGACCATAGCCGGCGTTATTCACCAGCACGTCGATTGGCCCGAAAGTCGCTTCGACTTCAGCGACAAGCGCGTCGATGGACGCTGTGTCAGTCACGTCGAGCACGCGAGGATGCGCACGGGTGGGTTCAAGCGCCTCAAATTCGCGCGCTGCCCCCATATTGCGCACGGTACCAATCACGCGGTGGCCCGACAGCAGGGCTTCGCGCGCCAATGCCTGGCCAAAGCCGCTGCTTACGCCGGTGATGAATAAGGTTTTCGTCGTGCTCATGGGGCTTCTTCCTGTGACGATTCGAATGACCGTCATGCTAGACGCCGCCGCGGTTGCAGCGAATACCGATAGCTCTCGCATGCTTGCCTAAAACTATCAGCGCGGTTGCCTCGCGCTCCAAAAGCGCCGAACCTTTGCTCATGCACCGTCACCCGCGAGGCACGATGAGCCGGCCACGAAACAAGCCACCCCAAATGATCGCTCTGCTAGATTTACTGACACCAGTCGAGGGCTATAACCTCACGCCGCTGGACGACGTGCGGCTGCTGCGCTCGAATCGACCACTACAGCGCACGCCGGTGCTGTACGACCCAGGCATCGTCATCGTTGCGCAGGGGCGCAAGCGCGGCTACCTGGGTGATAGCCTCTATCTGTACGATGCGCAGCACTATCTCGTGGTGTCCGTACCGGTGCCTTTTTCGATGGAAACCGACGCGAGCGAAACCGAGCCAATGCTGGCGATCTATCTGCGACTGGATTTTCAGGTGGCCGCCGACCTGCTGCTGGAGCTGGACGACCGTCAGGGTGCTTCGCAGGCCCAACCGCGGAGCATGGTCTCCACGCCGATGGACGACGCGCTGGCCGCCTCCGTCGTTCGGCTGCTTGAAGCGCTGCACTCGCCGCTGGACGCGGACATTCTCGGGCCGGCGCTGGTACGTGAAATCTACTTTCGCATTTTTGTCGGCCAGCAGGGTGGCACGCTGCGTGCCGCGCTCGCGATGCAGGGGCAGTTCGGCAAGGTGGCCAGAGCCATTCGCAAGATCCACGGCAGCTATGCGGAGCGACTGGTCGTGGAAGATCTTGCCAACGAAGCATCGATGAGCGTGCCCAGCTTCCATGCGCACTTTCGAACCGTGACCAACACCTCGCCGATGCAGTATCTGAAATCCACCCGCCTCCACCAAGCACGCCTGCTGATGATGCGCAACGGCCTCACCGCAGCCGCTGCGTGTGCGAAGGTTGGCTACGAAAGCAGCTCGCAGTTCAGCCGAGAATTCAAGCGCCTTTTCGGCCGCGCCCCGATCGATGAGGTCGAGCGCATGAAACGCAGCTTCGCGCTGCCGCCGCCCGGCGCGCCTTCGGTCTACGTTTCATCGCACTAATACGCGCCTTCGCTCAGCGATCGAGGCGATGACGATGCACAGTCACGCTTCGTTGGCAGATAGAAAAGTCAGCGTAGAGGTAACATTGATCGGCGTTGGCTGCAGCGAGAGCCGCGCGCGTTACGTGCGTTTGCTGCGGAAAGCGACGTGTTGCTCCCAAAGCGCGGCACATGCTGCATGGGCATCGAAAATCTCGACCGATTGCCAATCCAGGCCTAGGAATTCCGCGTGCCCTGCTGCGCGCGAGCCCGTTGCTAACCTCAGACGCTGGCGTGCGAGCGCCTTTCAACTGCTGTGATCCAAGATGATCTTCCAGCCGCCCGGCGTCTTTTCCCACAACAGCGAGAATACGCCGTCGTCCTTGGCCACTTCGCCGTGGGCGTTGCGATCGAGGTGGAAGCGGCCTGTGACAGCGGCGTAGCGAACCAGGCCATCAGCGCCGGGCAACAGCCGCACATCGATAGCGGAGAACGTGAGGCTCCCCATCTGCGCCCTGGTCGCATAGTGCTGGCGATAGCTGGAAAGAATGTCGCGATAGCCCTTGCGTACGCTGGATCCGACAAAGGTGGTGTCGGCGGCGTCCTTGTAGCCATGCATGAAATCGTCGACGTCGCCGCGATTCCACGCTGCCTGCTGCTCTGCCATCACTTGCTTGATAGCGGTGGTGTCAGAGCCAGTGGCCGTCTGCCCGCCCGTCGTCTCGCCAGCGAAAACCGGCATGGAAACCACTGCTGCAAACGATATAAAAACGACCCTGATTAGAAATTTCGCTGCTGCCATCCTGTTCTCCGGCTATCCAAATAAAATTACTTGCAACGTTCACTTGTCCCACCCGCACTCGACAACTATCCGAGGGCTTGTGGCATCACCGGCGGAATCGAATGAGCGATGAGATGTTTCCGGTGCACCAAAAAATAGACCGCACCCAGCGGAAAAGACACCGAGACTACCCACGGCCCATACAGCTGGGAAAACGCCGACGCGCTGAACAGCTGTATCGATAGCAGCATGAAACCCCATTGTCCGGTCGCCCAGTTGATCGAAAACTTGCCAAAGCCGACCAGGATAAAAATGATCCACAGCCACTTCCGCTTGGCGATGCGTGTTCGTACGCAAAGCACGAGAGCAAAAAATGTGACGATAACGGCCAGCGCAGCCAGCGCCAGCACGCCGTAGTAGACCGCCGCTTTCCCGCTTAGCCTGAAGCTATTGGACGCCTCCAGCGACTGCGGCAGCGGCTTGACGTTCAAACCGATAATCGTGCTGACCCCGTTCGCTTGCTTGATCGCGACATTGGCCATCAGCCAACGATCCGGATACTGGTATTCGAACGTCACGTTATGGCTGCTGATGCCATTGACGATGGATCGGTTATAGCCAATGACTTTCACCGACACCGGAACCTGAGGCGGCATTTCAGCCGCCATCTTCACCAAAACCCCGTGCATGTCGGGCGGCCTGATCGATGGATCGATATCCTGCTCTATCGCATCGAACCGATGCTGCCGCAGCAGATCGAGATAGTGCGTCGCCACCTGCTGATCAGCCGGCGACACCATCGCCTTCATCATGTCTGACTGGTTGCACCCAGCAGCGAGCGCCACTATCAGAAAGACGCCGGCGATCATCATTTTGCGCATAACTTCCCTTTTTCTAAGCCGCCCGAAGCCCCTGATGCTTCGAGCTATTTCGGCGAGATTATTCGCAATTCGGTGTCGGCGCAAAACGTCTCTCCCAACGCTTCTCATTACATGGCAGTGGTCGACGCCCGGAAGCCGCTGCAGCAAACGAAAGCTTCAGTTGCCGGCAAGCCCGCGCGAAGTCAGCTTCATCATCCGGTGGGCGATCTTGATAAAAGATCCTGAACTCCTCCTTCGCGTCGCCGGCAAATTTGCCGAAACCATCGCGCGTCAAGGACCGCAGGCTATTCTTTCACTGCGGCAGCGAGCGGCGAGCAGCCAGCAGCGGAAGGATCAAGATGAGGTCTTGCGGAGCCAGGCTCATGCGCCGCGGCGAATCAAGACAGCTTCAACCGCTGAGGTAAGCTTCGGCCAGCGAGCCTGAGTCAGACCTTGCCTCCACTGTTTTAGAGACGGGCTGCCCATGGACAACGGTGGACGAAGCGATGGACGAAAAGACGCAAAACACCACGAGCGGCGCCGATGGCAAACTCCTCCGACCACCGCTGCCCGGATGGCGAAAGACGCTGGTGGCGGTCGGAAGCATCGCTGTTTTTTTGCGCCTGCTTCTGGCGCTGGCTATGCACTCCGGTAGCGATGGAAAGCCTTCGATGCAGGGACCCAGCGCGGCAGGGCCGGCAGTCGGTGCGGAACAACCACTCCCCGCCTGGCCGCTCAAGGCAGGCGATGTGCTGCCCTTTCGCCCGGGAGACAAGAATCTGGCCAATTGGGGGGACGACCCGAACAACGAGCCACTCATCGTCTCCAAAGCGGTCGACGGGGGCGATCCTGTCGCGCCTGCTACGACAATCTGTGTCTTCGCGCCAGACTACGTGGCCGATGTGTCGCAGCCCGGTGGTTCATTGCGAGTGGACGGGCAGGATCTCCTCGCAGGCTGGCGGGTCCATTGGCGCGGCGGAGATACCGTACCGGATGAGCTGAAGAGACCCGACTATGATCCTCGGTGCGGCCAGGATGCGGAGTTGTTGCTCACTGCAACCCAGCTTCATGACCTGACGAATGCTCTGGCCGGGCTACCAAAGCCCCCGCCGGAACCGGGTGTGAAAGCTGGCACCACCATCGCCGCGCCGCAACGGTAGCCGCAGGCAACACGTGTCGGGCGCGATCGTCTTGATCGCGGGGCGAAACAATTGCGGCATCCGCGGCAAAAGCTATTGTCGCTCTGGCCGAGTTGGCCGCGGGTTCGTGCGCACGCCCTATCCGTCGGCAGCGTAAGCGGACGCACCGGACTGGTCGCACTTCAACGACGAAAGCGCTGCGGCACCGGCACCTGTGCACCGACCGTTTTGGACGCCATAGCCGAGGGGTCGGGTCTTCATTTTCTCGACGACTTCGCGGAACGTCCGAAGCGTAGGCTTTAATCAAACAGCTGACGACGGTCTTTGAGAACAGACAATGCGCGTCGCTCGCCAAGCCGGGTAAATGGAAATATCCCTAAACGCGATGCGATCGCCAATCTGTGTGAAACCTTTGCCGTTTTTTTCACACTTCCATGGTTTTTCCAGGCCGGTTTCACCTAGAGAACGGGGCCTCGAACGTCACACTCTTTCGACCTCCCAAACGCCACTCTGCGACACCGCAGCGAGGTGGGGCCAAAAGGCTCGCTGCGGTCCAACCACACGAGAGGGAGAAGTCATGAACGAAACGAATCCGCTGTCACCCCCGCCGTCCTCAAAGGAGAAAGGCGGCATTGGCTATGTGTTGCTCTGGATGATGGGCGTGCCCATTCCGCTGTTGATCCTGTTCGCGCTGTTGCGGGGTTGCGCGTGATGAATACGTCGCATCAATACGCCGACGTCGCCATCCATCCATCAGCCGGAGAAGCCCATGTCCTACGTTCCTAACAACGATCTGATTCACGATGAGGTGGCGCTGGCCCACCCATCGATGCGGTTCAGCGCGGTGATCGCCGGATGGCTGGTCGCGACGGCGACGGCAGGTCTGCTGTATGCCGCCGGCCTGGCGCTCGGTTTCGCTAGCTTCGACGCATGGAATGCGGGCGGCAGCGCCAAGGGCATCGGCATCGGTACCGCGGTCTGGATGGTTTTAACCTGGGCCGGCGCGCTGTTCATGGGCGGCATGTTTGCCGCCTGGTTTGATGGCCGCAATGACGATACCAGCGGGGCGCTGCACGGCGTTACGGTATGGGGCCTTTCGTTGACGACCACGGCACTCTGGCTGGCTCTGGGACTTGGCCACGCCATGTCGGCACATAACGATCATATGGCTGGTCCTGGGCCGGATATGCACGGCGGCCCGGCGATGACGCCAGCTGTGTCGGTGCTGGATGCGAATATCGCCTATGCGTTGACCGGGCGTGAGCGCGGCGGTTCGGCACCTATCGTTGGCGCCATCCTCGCCGGCCAGGACGATATCGCCACTGCCCTTTTCGCCGCTGACACCGGCACCAGTCAGGATGCCGCTGCGGCTTCGCTACAAAAGCTGACGCCGCAAATCGACGCTGCCCGCGCGGAGTCCAAGATGGCGGCCGACAAAGCTGCGCATTACCTGTCGCTGACGCTATGGATCGCATTTATCAGCGGCTTCCTTGCCCTGCTCTCCTCCGCGGTTGGCGGCTGGCTCGGCGCGGGTCATATCCACCGCGTCTATCACCTGCGCAAATACCCGGCGCGGCGCGTCGTGTAATTGGCCTCCGAGACGAGAGAACGTCGAAGGCCGGTCGCTGCGACCGGCCTTTTTTATGGCGCTGTGGAAACAAAGCAGGAGCGTACTTGACTTTCGATTGGGCAAATAACCCAAGTGCTTCGCGTTTAGGGTGCAGCAGGCGACGGCCAAAGCATCAACCGCGATCCAGTCGAACTGAATCCATCGGCTGCGGCCTACCCAGAAAATAACCTTGCACGAAATCACAGCCGTGCAGGCGCAGATAGTTCAGTTGCTCGATCGTCTCGACCCCTTCGGCGACCACGACAAGATCCAGGCTGTGCGCCAGTGCGATGATCGCCAGCGCCACGGCGGCGTCGCTTGAGCTATCGGGTAGCCGGTCGACAAAGACCCGATCGATCTTCAACGTGCTGATCGGAAATTGCGTGATATATGAAAGGCTGGAAAAACCGACGCCAAAATCGTCCACGGCAATCAGCACGCCCAGCTGCCGCAGTTTTTGAAGACGGTCGATGGTCTCGAACGAGTGGTCCATCAGCACGCCCTCCGTGATCTCAAGCTCCAGACAGGCCGGCGCCAGGCCCGTTTCATCGAGCACCCGCTGCACGTGCGCCACCAGATCGTTTTGCAGAAACTGCCGCGGCGAAAGATTCACCGCCACGCGCAGACGCTGCCCCGTGCGCCGGTTGAGCGTCGCCATATCCCGACAGGCGTTGATCAGCACCCAGTCGCCGATCTCCACGATCAGCGAACTCTGCTCGGCGATAAGAATGAAATCGTTGGGGGCCACAAGGCCGCGCTTGGGGCTATACCATCGAAGCAGCGCCTCCATGCCCTGGACTGCGTCATTTTGCAGGCTGACCTGCGGTTGATAGTGCAGCTGAAATTCGCCATGCGTGAGAGCGAGCTGCAGTTCGCTTTCCAATTCGAGTTTGGTTTTCGCCGCCAGCTCCATTTCGCGACTGAATAGCCGATAGGTCTTTCGCCCGGCCTGTTTCGCCTCGTACATGGCAGTGTCTGCATCGACCAGCAGCGCGTGCAGATCCTCACCATCCACCGGGTACTGACTGACGCCTATGCTGGGAGAAACATGCAGCTCGTGTCCGCCCACCTGCGCGGGCTGGGAAACGCTTTGAATGATCTTTTCGGCGACCAGCTCAATGTCCTTATCGCTTTTGATATCGCTGAGCAGCACGGCGAACTCGTCGCCGCCCATGCGTGCCACCGTATCCGATCGACGCACGCAAGCAAGAATGCGTCCGGCGACGATCTTCAAAAGCTCGTCGCCGATATGGTGGCCGAGCGAATCGTTGACACGCTTGAAATGATCCAGATCGATCATCATCGCGGCCACCTTGCAGCCATCGCGGCGCGCGCGCTCGATCGCGATGTAGAGCCGATCGTTGAGCAACATGCGATTTGGCAGACCGGTGAGAAAATCATGGTGTGCTACGTGTCGCGCATATTCCTCCTGATGCTTGCGCTCTGTGATGTCGTAGGCGATGCAGAGAAAGCCGGTAATCTGTTGGCGCTCATCGCGTAAAGCAGTGGTTGTCAGGTTGACCGGAAAACGTGATCCATCTTTGCGTACGTAAGTCCACTCGCGCTCTTCGGACACACCGAATCGCGACTTGTGCACGAACACTTCAAAGCCCACTTCAACGTGTTTGCCGAGTGAGTTGGACAGCTCCTCTGCTCGCGTGGCGACTTCGGCCAGATCGTGGATGACCAGCGGCGTCGTCTTGCCGATCAGCTCGTCGGCCTTGTACCAGAGCATGCGCTCGGTGCCCGGATTGACGGCCTTGATCAGCCCGTCCTCACCCGTGGCGATGATCGAAAAAGGCGCCGCATCCAGAATCGCCTGGCGCAACTGATTCGACTGCAGCAGCTGCTGTTCGGCGCAACGTCGTGCGGTGATATCGGAAAAAGAAGTGATGACGGTAGGCGCATCGCCCTCGCCGTCGCCACTGGTCAACGCCGTGTTGATGCTGACCCAACGCAGCTCTCCCTGCGGACGCTGCACGCCCATGATCACGCCGGTTTCCGGCTGGCCGGTACGCAAGGTACGCGGTGCAGGATGGTCTACGCCAGGCCAGTGGGAGCCGTCTTCGCGCACGGCCTTCCACACCGAATCGAGCGAGCTGCGGCCTCGAAGCTCGGTTTCGTCAAGCCCCAGAATTCTTCTTGCGGCGGGATTGGACGCGAGGATTTTTGCATTGGCGTCCTGCAGCAACAGCCCATCGTGCAAGGATTCGACCACCGCTTTGTAACGGCTCTCGGTAGTGACCAGGCGCGTAACCAACGCGCGAATTCGCGTGCGCAGCCACGTCGCCGATACCACCACCACAATGAAAACTGTGCCGAGTCCCCACACCATGCCACGCCGAATCGGCGCGTAGAGACCGGTCGCATCGAGCTGCACAAGCAGCGCAAGTCCGGTCGATCCTACCGGGCCGTAAGCAATGACATCGGTGGGCACACCTTCGCTGGCCTGTGCGCGTGCAACTCCGGTGGAGCCCGCGATCGCACCATTCGCCAGCGCAGCAAAGTGATTGCCTGGCTGGTCACTCATCGGTGCGATATCGCCACTATCCATTCGCATACACGACGTGAGTACCAGGCTAATCCGGCCGCAGAGCAGTGTTGTGACCGTGGCATTCAAGTAGGTACCTGACCGAAGCCGCGACTGCACCAGATTGAGCGGCTGGTCCATCACCAGCTCACTTCGCCCTGCGTCATCACCGCCAAGCTCGACGCGGGTGCGCAAGATCAGACCGCCGTGCCAAACGAGCTCGCTAGTGGCGCCCGTTGGTGCGCTGATCGGCAAGGCGCCGATCACCGGCTCGATCGGCACACCGGCCTTCGCAAGTGAGATCCCGCCCGGACCGTCGAGCTGCGCGCCCCGCATACCGCGAGCCAGCAATCCGACAACTGCCGCCTGCAAGGACTGCCGCGCACCCACGCTGTCCGGCGTGCGCAAGGCCAATAGATTGGCCGGCGCAAACATCACCTGCGCGGCGGCATCAATGGCGCGCGCATTGGCGCTTTGCAAATCTAACGTCAGCAGATCCGCACGTGCTTCGCGGGCGAGCTGAAGGTTCGCCTGCAGGGCGGGCACGCCTTGCGTGCGCAGCAGCCAGACGCCGCTGAATACCGCCACCAGCGCCACGACCAGCAGCGCTGTCGTACCCACCGCAATGATCTGGCGGTCCTCCGAATAGGCATGAAGCGCGCTGCTGCGCAGCACGATCGGCCAGAGCGCCACGCTCAAAATCAGCATACCCACACCCGTGGGGAGCGCCATCTGATTCAGTGGATACCACGCGTAGAGCGACTCCAGATGCATCGAGTAGCCGAGGATCACGGTCAATCCGATGCCGAAGGGCACGGCGCCGAAGCTCATCGCAACCACGGCCAGGCCGGGGTGTCGCCCCACCGGTAAAAGCAGCGCCAGCGCGGAGAACAGAAAGCATAGCGTTGCCGCCAGCGACATCTGCCCCGGCCTCACACTATTGATGGGGTTCCACGCATGTAACGCCGGCAGATTGATGCCCAACGTCACGTCGTCGATCACTTGCGCAAGATTAATCGCGCCGAGGGTCAGCACCAGGACCGCGCAAAGCTTTACCAGGGAACTCCGAGCGTTCGTACCGCCCGCGGACTGCAGGAATAAAGCCAGTCCCGAAAGAAAAAAGCACAGACCGGTGTTGAAGACCATCGCGACTCGACCGGGAACGATCGTGGTGAGCCACGCGGTGTGTGTCGCCCAGCCCACCATCACGGCCGCGCCAGCGACAAGAATGACGAGCGACAACCATCGTGCCGGCCAAGCCATAAACTTCATCGCGTTTTCCCCGGTTTGCGGAGCCGAAAGGCATGCGGACTTGATGGCACAAAGCCGCCACAGCGACAGACTCCCTTTCAATATAACCCGAGAACGCACGATAAACCGGGCGACATCCTATGCGGGTTCTGGCGACGTGAAAAATACCTGTGACGTTTGGCTCGATGATGGCACCGGGAGTTGCAGTGCCCAGATACTCACCGCGTGCGCCTTGGCCTCAGTCGCGCACCGGGATGGGCAATCATCCGCGGACGGGCGCTTGACCGATAAAACCGATGCGTTCGAGCCATGCCTGAAACATCCTCGGCCATTGGTCCTCGCCGGGGACCCCTTCGGACAGTCCAGAACCGTGCACGCCGTGCTTAAAAAGGTGCACCTCGGCCGGCACGCGGCTCGCCTTCAAGGCAGCGGCAAACGCAACGCTGTTCTCAGCACTGATGCGCTGATCGTCCTCGCTTTCGAAGAGGAATACAGGCGGCATGCCGGAAGCCACATGGTGCTGCCCGGACAAGTTGTATTCGAGTTGGTCCAGGTTGCGCCCGTCGTAACCGTAGAGTAGATGTTTCAGCGAACTGGGTGACGCGTACTCCGAAGGCAACATGGAAATTACCGGATAGCCCAGGCCGAGGAACGCCGGCCTCGCGTACACGGCGTCAACGACATCGTGTACAGGTAGATCAAAGTCGCTTTCCGGATGCAGCGCAAGCGTGCTGGCCAGATGGCCGCCGGCGGAGAAACCGAACACGCCGATACGGTTGCCATCGATACCGAGTGCGCGCGAATCGTGTCGAATTAGATTCAGCGCGCGTCGTCCGTCCCACATCGGCACGGGATAGCGATAAAGTCCATCGCGCTGCACGAGACGGTAATGCAGCACGAACGCGACGACGTGCAGACGACTCGCAAAGTACTCGGCTACAGGCGCCTGTTCTTTCACGTCCGAGAGACGGTCGTAGCCGCCACCGGGAACAATCACTATCGCCGGGCGCTTTCTGTCGCGCACGCCCTCGGGCGCATACATCTTCAGGTAAGGAATATCGCGGCACGGGTCGTTACCCGCTGCACCGGGCGCGACGCCCGGCCAGAGCCGGAATTCCGTGGCGTCCGACGAATTGAAGCAGTTCCCTGCGCCGCCGCCACTTCCGTCGGAGCCCGCTCGATCACCGTCCCTTGCTGACGCGGCTCCGGCAGACATAGAAATCAGCAAACATGTCACGACGACAAAAAAAAGGCAGCGCATGCCACTCTCCATCAGCGGTCGAGCGAAAAAATTACAGGGCCTCACCCTACCAGTGCTGCAAGATTGGCCACGTATCAGTGAACGGTTGCGAACCGCATCAAATCGATCGGCGTGAAAATTTATCTCTCCGCAGATAGCCTCGACCGATAGAGGCGCAGTCACCCGCCTTCGCGCTTCAACGCAGTGAGCTATTGCACGCACTCGTCTTTCGCTTGTTCGCAAATGCCAAGCTTCGTGCCGGAAATGGAATCGTTCGGGACGTGACGCATTCGTCTTGCCGATCGTGTGTGAGCAAAGTACATTCGGACCGTTGCAGCTCAAGGCAGGAGAGCCAGATGCTCAGCCCGTTCAACTTTCGTCGCGCCACGTTCTCGATCGCTGTTTCCGTTTTATTGATGACAGGATGCCGTCCAGCCATGTCAGCCCAAACCAACGCAAGAATCGAACCCCCTGCGCAAACGCACGCCGTGCCGCTGACGTTCAAGCTGCATAACTTTGACGTTCATTGCTACAACACGTTGAGTTGCAGCGTCATCTACAACAACAACGACTTTGCTCGACCCTATCTAAACACGCCAACGCCGGCGCCTAGCGCCGGCGATTATCAGAAACATTGGGGAACAGCGTCTTATCTTGGCATCAAGAATTTTCCGGCGCCTGCACAAGTGCGCTGGAAATCGAAGGACGGTGAAGCACACGAAGCCACCGTGGATATCGGCGCTATATTCAAGGATGAATTGATTTGGCATAACGTGCCTAAATCGGAGATGGCTGATTTTTACAGCGGGCCGGTTGCCGGCGAGCCAGATATTTTTCTTGAGGTCAACGATCGGACCATCAATGTTTACATGACTACCCTGATTCCGACGAAGACCGAACAAATTCCTGGAAACAAGAACAGCTACGGTCGAGATGACATTTTCCTGGCGTGGAGCCATACCTACTAAGGAAGGAGCTCACCATGGGCACGGACAAACCTGAAGTAGGGAAAGACGGCTACGCTG
>Ga0302305_1001358_pt1 | contig 14116 bp, 11 predicted proteins | sample III_Palsa_E2_3_FD_198764 | JGI IMG/M metagenome (GOLD analysis project Ga0302305, IMG submission 198764) | Peat permafrost microbial communities from Stordalen Mire near Abisko, Sweden - III_Palsa_E2_3 | ecosystem: Environmental > Terrestrial > Soil > Palsa > Peat permafrost | place: Sweden... | reverse complement strand
TCGAATGAGACCCGCGGTCTCTGGATTGGGATTTCGCCGCGTCTCCTGACGACAACAGCAAGGCGAATACTTCATGGGCAAGATTATCGGGATCGACCTCGGGACCACCAATTCGTGCGTCGCGATCATGGACGGCAAGACGCCCAAGGTTGTGGAAAACGCTGAAGGCGCGCGGACCACGCCATCCGTCGTCGCCATCCAGGACGACGGCGAGCGCCTGGTCGGCCAGTCGGCGAAACGCCAGTCTGTGACCAACCCGGCCAATACATTCTACGCCATCAAGCGGTTAATCGGTCGCCAGTTCGACGACCCGATGGTGGTCAAGGACAAGGGCATGGTGCCCTATGAGATCGTAAAAGGCCCGAACGGCGACGCCTGGGTGCGCGCAAACGGCAAGGATTATTCACCGCAGCAAATCTCCGCCTTCATCCTGCAGAAAATGAAGGAGGCCGCCGAAGCCCATCTCGGCGAGACGGTGGACCAGGCCGTGATCACCGTCCCGGCCTACTTCAACGACGCGCAGCGCCAGGCGACAAAGGACGCCGGCAAGATCGCCGGCCTTGAGGTCTTGCGCATCATCAACGAACCGACGGCCGCCGCGCTCGCCTACGGGATCGGGCTAACCCAAGGTAAGAAGATCGCGGTCTACGATCTCGGCGGGGGCACATTCGACGTCTCAATCATGGAGATCGAGGATGGCGTCTTTGACGTCAAGGCCACCAATGGCGACACCTTCCTTGGGGGTGAGGACTTCGATCTGCGGATCGTCGACTATCTGGTCGACGAATTCAAAAAGGAAACCAGCCTGGACCTGCGTCAAGACAAGCTGGCCTTGCAGCGTCTGCGCGAAGAGGCCGAGAAGGCCAAAAAGGAACTCAGCTCCGTGCTGCAGTTCAGTGTCAATCTGCCCTTCATATCGATGAATGCGGCAGGTCCGGTGCACCTGAACCTCAAGCTCACCCGCGCTAAACTGGAGAGTTTGGTCGAGGATCTGATCGCCAAGACGATCGGCCCATGCGAGCAGGCGCTGAAGGATTCCGGGTTCAAGATCGGCGACATCGACGAGCTGGTCCTGGTCGGCGGCATGACCCGCATGCCGCGGGTCCAAGAGTCGGTAAAGGCTTTCTTTGGTCGCGAACCGCACCAGGGCGTCAATCCAGACGAAGTGGTCGCGCTCGGAGCCGCGATCCAGGGCGGCGTGCTGCAAGGGGACGTCAAGGACGTTCTGTTGCTGGACGTCGCGCCCTTGACCCTCGGCATCGAAACCCTTGGCGGCGTCTTCACGCCGCTGATCGAGCGCAACACCACGATCCCGACGAAGCGCAGCCAAACCTTCTCCACGGCCGCCGACAACCAGTCTGCGGTGACCATTCGGGTGTTCCAGGGCGAACGGCCGATGGCGTCGGACAACAAACTTTTGGGTCAGTTCGATCTGGTCGGCCTGCCGCCGGCCCCGCGCGGCGCGCCACAGGTCGAGGTGACCTTCGACATCGACGCCAACGGCATCGTCAACGTCGGCGCCAAGGACAAGGCCACCAACAAGGAACAGTCCATCCGCATCCAGGCCAATGGCGGCCTCTCCGACGCCGACATTCAGAAGATGGTCAAGGAGGCCGAGGCCAACAAGAAGGACGATGAGAAGCGCAAACAGGTCGTCGAGGCCCACAACCACGCAGACGCCACCGTGCATGCGACGGAAAAATCGCTGGCTGACTATGGCGACAGAGTCTCAATCGACGACAGGGCTGCCATCGAGAGCGCGCTGGCGGAGCTGAAGGCGATCAAGGATGGCGACGACTTCGACGCCATCAACGCCAAGTGCCAGGGCCTGGTCGAAGCCTCCATGAAGCTGGGTGAGGCCATGTACGCGGCCCAACAGGCGGGGACTGGCGCCGCCAGGCCGGCAGGTGATGGCGTGGTCGATGCCGAGTTCGAAGAAGCTTAGGCGAACGCCGACAATGCCGCGCGGGCCGCGGGTCTCAGCGGGGTCGAGGGTTTGCTTCGATCACGGCACTAGCACTGCGGCGCCGTCGAACTTGCCGGCGCGCAGATCCGCTAGCGCCTGGTTGGCCTGCTCAAGCGGGTAGGTGGTGGTTTTGACGACAATGCCCATCTTCGGGACCAGCCCGAGAAAATCGATTCCGTCCTGCCGCGTAAGATTGGCCACCGAGAGCAGCTGCCGTTCTTCCCAGAGAATCCGGTAGGGAAAGCTGGGGATGTCGCTCATGTGGATCCCCGCGCAGACGACGCGGCCGCCCTTGCGAACCGCCCGGAGCGCCTGGGGAACAAGATCGCCGACGGTCGCGTAGATGATCGCCGCATCGAGCGGCTCTGGTGGCGCTTCATCGGAGTCGCCCGCCCAGGTGACGCCCAAGCTCCGAGCGAAAGCCTGCGTAGCCTCATCTCCCGGTCGGGTGAAGGCGAAGACCTCCCTGCCCTGCCACTTGGCGACCTGGGCGACGATATGGCCGGCGGCGCCAAAGCCGTAAATTCCCAGCCGCTTGCCGTCTCCGGCGATCTTCAGCGATCGCCAGCCGATCAGGCCGGCGCAGAGCAGCGGCGCCAGCGACACATCGCTTCCGGTCTCGCCGAGCGGAAACGCAAAGCGCGCGTCGGCGATTGTGGCGGTCGCGAAGCCGCCGTCACGCGTGTAGCCGGTGAAGAGGGGTGCATCGCAAAGGTTTTCCCGCTGCGCCTCGCAATAGGGACAAACGCCGCAAGTATGGCCGAGCCAGGGGATGCCAACCCGTTCGCCCATGGTCAGGCCCGAAACGCCTGTCCCGATCGCATCGATCCTGCCAACGATCTCGTGACCAGGGATGATCGGTGATTTCGGGTCGGGCAGCTCACCGTCCAGAACGTGAAGGTCGGTGCGACAGACGCCGCAGGCGAGGACCTTGACCCGCACCTCCCCTGGACCCGGCCGTCGGTCGGCCAGTTCGGTCCATTCAAGCGGCCCGCCCGGGCGGTTGAGCACCATCGCCTTCATGATCGTTTCCTCGCTGGGATGGCGCCAATGCCGACGATTGAAGGATTGTTGTCCTCAGCCGCCACGGGCGGCCGCTTGCGCGCTGAGGTTTTGGATCACACGAGGTAGGGCGTTCGGCAGATCCTCGGCGACAAGCCCCAGGCCGAATTCCGTCGCCGCCGCGCCGTGAAGCCAGACGCCGGCAGCCGCCGCTTCGAACGGCGCCATTCCCTGGGCCATCAGGGCCGCTACAAAGCCGGTCAAGACATCCCCGCTCCCGCCGGTGGCGAGCTGAGCCGGTGCGTTTGAATTGATGATCGCGCGTCCATCCGGCGCGGCGATGACGGTATCGGGCCCTTTGAGGATGACGACGGCCCCGCTCTGCTTGGCGGCGGCGCGCGTGCGCTCCAGCTTATCGCCGGCGAAGTGAAACAGGCGCATGAACTCGCCCGCGTGGGGGGTCAGCACACAGGGGCCATTGATGGCGCCAAACAGGTCCTCCGGCGCCTCGGCGAATGACGTCAGCGCATCGGCGTCCAGCACCGTCGCGCGTTGGGTCGCTAGCGCGTCCAGGACGTATCGGCGCGTCGAGGCGCCCACGCTCGCGCCGGGGCCGATTGCGATGACGTTGCGACGCTTGTCGTCGAGCAAGGCCCGCCAGTCTGCGGCGGTCTCGAAACGGCGTACGATCGCGTTGGTTAAGGCGGTGGCGTAGATGCTCCAGACAGCCGTCGGCGCGGCGAGCGTCACCATGCCGGCGCCAGCGCGTGAGGCGGCGTGGACGCTCATGCGGCTTGCGCCGGTGATCGCCTCTCCACCAAGAACCAGAACTTCGCCGCGCTTGTATTTGTAGCTCTCGGGCTCAGGCCATGGAAAACCGTCTAGCCAAAGGCCGGGACCGTTCTCCCACGTTTCCGGTGCGATGGCGTCGAGCACCGATGCGGGCGTGCCGATGTCGGCCACCACGACATCGCCGCACAGGGCTCGTCCTGGGTAGAGCAAGTGGCCAGGCTTCTTCCGAAAGAAGGTCACCGTCAGGTTGGCCGCCGCCGCCGACCCGCGCACTGCGCCTGTGGCGCCGTCCAACCCGCTTGGCACGTCAATGGCGCAGATGGGAATCTTGCCGGCCTTCATCGCCTCGACGAGAAGGAGAGCCTGCCCGTCCAGGGGCCGAGCGAGGCCTGCCCCGAAAATCGCATCGATGACGAGACCCGCCCCGTCGAGGCATTGGGGATTGAACGGCGTAAGTTCACCACGCCACTGAGCGGCCGCATGAGCCGCCTCTCCTGTAAGCGTCTCGCGCGCGCTAAGCAGCGCCACTTTCACCGGCCAACCGGCAGCCTCGAGGTGACGAGCGGCGACAAAGCCATCGCCGCCATTGTTACCCGGTCCACAGAGAACGGTAACCGGCCGCATCGGCCAGCGTCCTCCGATGGCGAGTGCGACGGCGCCGCCAGCCGCCTCCATGAGCGTGTTTCCGCTCACGCCGAGCGCCTCGGCCGCGCGATCAGCCTCAACCATCTCGCTAGGCGTCAAAAGCGCCAGGTCAGGATGCTCGAAGCCAGTGTGCGTGTGCGTATACATGTCCATCCGCCGCCAGGCGATAGATTGATCGCCCGCGCAGCTCGCCGAACAGGATCGGAATCTACTGAGCAGCGCCCTGTGTGCCTTGCAGCCAGATCGAACTGAACCCGCGCCGACCGTGGCGGGCCGGGACGACAAGGTCGGCCAATGCTCAGATGATGTCGGGGTCCTGCTCGCTTACCTGATCGCCCAGCGACGGCCCGAAGCGCGAGGACCGCTACGTAATTTCCGTCCCTGACGCGGCGACCCTGTCCCGGCCTAGAGTCGTGGTGGCCTTAAAGCAGGCTGACAGCTGCAGCGGTGAACCTTCGGGTTCCGCTCGCGCCCTGCCGAACGTGGCGGCGCGTTGCACGCGTCTCCTATGCCGCAAGGCGACAATCGCCGAGCCACAACCGCAAAGGGATCAACGATGAACGCCATGACCAAGCTGACGACCATGAAGGCGCTCGTTTATCACGGCCCTGGCAAGAAGGCCTGGGAGGAACACGCCAAACCGACGGTGATCGACCCGACCGACGCCATTGTCCGGGTCACCAAGACCACCATCTGCGGCACGGATCTGCATATCCTCAAGGGCGACCTGGCCAGCTGCAAGCCCGGCCGCATCCTCGGCCACGAGGGTGTCGGCGTCATCGACAGCGTCGGTCCTGCGGTCACCGCATTCAAGGCCGGCGACCGGGTGTTGATCTCCTGCGTCAGCGCCTGTGGCAAATGCGAGTACTGCCGCAAGGGCATGTTCTCCCATTGCACGACGGGCGGCTGGATCCTCGGCAACACCATTGACGGCACCCAGGCGGAGTTCGTCCGCACGCCCCACGCCGACACTAGCCTCTATCCCATCCCCGAGGGCGCCGACGAAGAGGCGCTGGTGATGCTGAGCGACATCCTGCCGACCGGCTTCGAATGTGGCGTGCTCAACGGCAAGGTTCAGCCCGGCTGCACCGTGGCCATCGTCGGCTCGGGACCGATCGGTCTGGCGGCGCTGCTCACCGCCCAGTTCTATTCGCCAGCCGAGATCATCATGATCGACCTCGACGACAACCGGCTGGAGGTCGCCAAACGCTTCGGCGCGACCCAGACCATCAACAGCACCGATGGCAAGGCCGTCGAAGCCTTGATGAAACTGACGGACAGCAAGGGCGTCGACACCGCCATTGAAGCGGTTGGCATCCCGGCAACCTTCGAGATGTGCGAGCAGATCATCGCGCCCGGCGGCGTCATAGCCAACATCGGCGTGCATGGCGTGCAGGTGGCCCTGCATCTGGAACGGCTCTGGGACCGCAACATCAGCATCACCACGCGACTGGTCGACACCGCCTCGACGCCGATGCTGCTCGAAGTGCTTGGCGCCCACAAGATCGATCCGACGCTGCTGATCACCCACCGCTTCAAATTCGAAGACATCCTCGAGGCTTACGAAACCTTCGGCAACGCGGCCAAGACCAAGGCGCTGAAGGTGCTCATCGAGGCCTGACGCGGCGCACGTTCCCCTCGGGGGGCTCCCGACGGACGACAGTGAAAGAAACAACACCATGACCTACCAGAGCCTTAGTCCCTTTGACGGCAAGCTGATCAAGGGGTTCGACGACATTAGCGCGACCCAATACGAGACCAAGCTGGCCGCCGCCCAGACCTGCTTCGAGACCTGGCGTCACAAGACCTATGCGGAGCGGGCGATCATCATCGCCAAGGCCGCCGAGCTGCTGCATGAGCAGGCCGACGCCTTCGCTCACACGATGACCCTTGAAATGGGCAAGCGCATCGGCGAGGCCCGCGGCGAAGTGGAGTTCAGCGCGCGGATTTTGGCCTATTACGCCAAGAATGCCGAGCGCTTCCTGGCCCCGATCAAGCTCAACCCGACGGTGGGTGAAGCGCACATGGAGAGCAGCCCGATCGGGGTGATCTTCGGCGTCGAGCCCTGGAACTTCCCCTACTACCAGCTGGCTCGCATCGCCGGTCCGCACCTTATGGCGGGCAACACCCTGGTGGTGAAGCACGCCGGCATCGTGCCGCAATGCGCTCTCGCGTTCGAAAAGCTGCTGCTCGACGCCGGCGCGCCGGTTGGCCTCTATACCAACCTCTTCATCTCCCACGAGCAGTCGGACAAGGTGGTCGATGACCCCCGCATCAAGGGCGTCTGCCTGACCGGCAGCGTGGCGGCGGGGCAAAGCATCGCCGCGCGGGCGGGCAAGAACCTCAAGGTGTCGTCCATGGAACTGGGGGGCAGCGACGCCTTCATCGTCCTTGAAGACGCCGATCTCGACCACACCATTCCCTGGGCGGTCTGGGGCCGGATGTACAACACCGGCCAGACCTGTTGCGCGGCCAAGCGCTTCATCGTGGTCGAAAGCATTGCTGACAAATTCATCGAACGCTTCCAAGCGGCCCTGAGTGCGCTCGAGGCCGGCGACCCAATGGACGAGAAGACGACGCTCGGTCCGCTGTCCAGCGAAGCAGCCCTGGTCCAACTGCTTGGGCAGGTCGACAACGCCGTGGCCAAGGGCGCCAAGCTCCTCCTGGGCGGCAAGCGGATCGATCGCCCCGGCTCATACATGGAGCCGTCGATCCTGACCGACATCAAGCCGGACAACCCCGCCTTCCGGGACGAGTTCTTCGGTCCGGTAGCCAGCTTCTTCCGGGTCAAGGACGAGGCGGCGGCGATCGCCCTGGCTAACGACTCTGACTTTGGCCTCGGGGGTTCGGTCTGGACCAAGGATGTCGCCCGCGGCAAGCGGGTCGCCTCCAAGGTCGAGACCGGGATGATGTTCATCAACAACATCGACTGGTCCGACCCGGAGCTTCCCTTCGGCGGGATCAAGAACTCCGGCTACGGCCGCGAGCTCGGCGACATGGGCATCCAGGAGTTCGTGAACAAGAAGCTCGTCCGCACCGCGAACGAGCACGCTCCGACCTAGATCGGATCCGGCGAGGGCGTCGCTGCGACGCCCTCGCTCCATGCGCCGCCTTGCAGAACTGGAACCCACATGTACGTGAACGTCGCCGTTCTGAAGGAGACCCAGCCGAACGAACGGCGCGTCGCCCTGACCCCTTCGGTCATCCCCAAGCTGATCAAGCTGGGCGCCAAGTTGCATATGCAGGCCGGCGCAGGCGAGGCCATCAAGCTCGCCGACTCTGCATTTAAGGATGTTGCGATCCTTTCGGATCGCGACTTGATGGTCGCGGACGCCGACGTCGTGTTGGCGGTCCAGCCGCCAGCGCTCGCGGTGATCGACGCCATGAAGCCAGGCGCGATCCTGGTCTGCTTCGTATATGCGGCGAACGAGCCGGAGCTGGTAAAGCGGCTGCTGGCCAAGAAGATCACCTGCTTCGCCATGGAGCGCATCCCGCGCATCTCGCGGGCGCAGTCGATGGACGCGCTGTCGAGCCAATCGGCGCTGGCGGGATACTATGCGGTCGCATTGGGCATGACCCACATGGCTGGCGTGCTGCCCAAGATCACCTCGGCCGCGGGCGTGATTGGCCCGGCCAAGGTTCTGGTCATGGGGCTGGGCGTCGCGGGGCTAGAGGCCATCGCAACCGCGCAGCGGCTGGGCGCGGTCGTCGAGGGTTACGACATCCGCCCAGCCACCAAGGAACAGGCGCTGTCCCTCGGCGCGACCTTCGTCGACACCGGCGTCGATGCCACCGGCAAGGGCGGTTACGCCCGCGAACTGACGGCGGAGGAAAAAGCCAAGGTCGACGCGGCCTTGACCCAGCACATCCAGGCCTCGGACCTGATCATCACCACCGCGGCGATCCCCGGCAAAGCATCTCCCAAGCTGGTCAGCAAGGCGCAGGTCGCGGGCATGAAGTCGGGCGCGGTGATTGTCGATCTCTCCGCTGAGGGCGGCGGCAATTGCGAGGACACGACGCCGGGCCAGACGACTCAGGTTGGCGGGGTGACGATCGTCGCGCCGCTGAACGTGCCTTCGCTGCTCGGCAAGGACGCCAGCGAACTCTACGCCAAGAACCAGTACGCCCTGCTGGCCCTGATGATGAAGGACAACATCATCACCATCGACTGGACCGACGAGGTGATCGCCAAAACGGCCCTGACCCATCACGGCATGCTCTGCGACGCCGCCGCCAAGCCAGACGACGCCGCGAAGCCCAAATCCTCCAAAGCCCCCGCGAAAGCGGCTTGAGCACGATCGGACCGACCATGAGTTTCGATATCGCGATGACCGGGTTTGTCGCCCTGTACATCTTCATGCTCGCGGCCTTCGCCGGCTGGGTGATCATCGGCAATGTGCCGGCGATCCTGCATACACCGCTCATGTCGGGCTCGAACTTCGTGCACGGCATCGTCGTGGTCGGCGGCCTGTTCGCTCTCTTTAACGCGAGCACCCGTCTGGAACAGGCGATCGGGTTTTTCGCGGTGTTGCTGGGCGCCGGCAATGCCGCCGGCGGCTACGCCGTCACCGACCGCATGCTCGCCATGTTCAAGACCAGCGACGCAAAGCCGAAGCCAGCCCACGCCCACGGCCATGGCAAAGTCCACCACCTGAAGAAAAGCTGAGTCCCGCCATGTTGACCCTGGTCTCTCAAATCGTCATCGGCGCGGCGGATATCTGCGCAGCCTTCCTCTTCATGTTCGGCCTGAAGCGCATGTCGTCGCCGGCGACGGCGCCGTCAGGTATCCGCTTCGCGGGACTGGGCATGATCGCCGCGGTGCTAGCGAGCTTTCTCTACCTGTTCAGCGTCGACGCCGCGGCGCGACCACACATGATGGTCAATATTGCCCTGGCCGTCACCGCCCTGCTCATCGGCGGCGTGGGCGCTTGGTTTGTCGGACGCAAGGTCGCCATGACGGCCATGCCGCAGATGGTGGCGATCTACAACGGCATGGGCGGCGGCGCCGCCGGCGCAATTGCCGCGGTGGAGCTCTTCGGCGGCCGCTCTCATGGGGCGACGCAGCTCGTCGTCACCCTGTTGGGCGGCCTGATTGGGGCGGTTTCGCTGTCCGGTTCCGTCATCGCCTGGGCCAAGCTCGATAGCGTCATCAAGAAGCCGCTGCGCGTGAAGGGCCAGCAGTTCGTCAACGCGGCGGTCATGCTCGCGACGCTTGCCGTCGCCGGCGTTATCGTGGCGTCCACCTTGGGTGTTAGCGGCCTGCTGCTGCCCACGGCCACCTGGATCTGGATCTTCTTCGGTTGCGCGTTGGTGTTCGGCATCCTCATGACGTTGCCGATCGGCGGCGCGGACATGCCGGTGGTGATCTCCATCTACAACGCCTTCACCGGTCTGGCCGTGGGGCTCGAGGGTTTCGTGCTGCAGAACCCTGCGTTGATGATCGCAGGTATGGTGGTCGGCGCTGCGGGCCTGCTTTTGACGGTGATTATGGCCAAGGCGATGAACCGCTCGATCGCCAATGTGCTGTTTACCAACTTCGGGACCGTGGCCAAGGCCAAGCCCGGCGCCATCAAAGGCAGCGAGCGTCCGACGGAAGCGTCCGACGCCGCGATCAAGATGCGCTACGCCTCAAGCGTCATCATCGTGCCGGGCTACGGCCTCGCGGCGGCCCACGCCCAGCAAAAACTCTATGAGTTCGTCAAGCTGCTGCTGGCGGCCAAAGTGTCAGTCAAATTCGCCATCCACCCGGTGGCCGGACGGATGCCGGGCCAGATGGATGTGCTGCTGGCCGAGGCTGGCGTGCCCTATGACATGATCTTCCAGCTCGATGACATCAACGACGATTTCGCAACGGCTGACGTCGCCCTGGTCATCGGGGCCAACGATGTCGTCAACCCAGCCGCCCGGGTCGACAAGTCGTCGCCCATTTTCGGCATGCCCATTCTCAATGCCGACAAGGCCAAGCAGGTCTACGTCATCAAGCGGGGTCAGGGCAAAGGCTACTCAGGCATCGTCAACGCCCTGTTCTACTCACCCAACTGCAACATGGTCTACGGCGACGCCCAGGCGGTCCTGGTCAAGATGATCGAGGCCGTAAGAGGCCTCGGCGCCGCAGCCGCCTGATCCACAATGAGGCGATTTCGCCTGAACCCGAACCCCGAAGGGGGATCAACATGCCCAACAAGATGCAAGCCGCGGTCGTCACGGCGTTCAAGAAGCCGCTGGAGATCCGGGAATGGGATGTTCCGACACCGGGTCCTGGCCAGATCCTGGTCAAGACCGAGGCCTGCGGCGTCTGCCACACCGATCTGCATGCCGCCAACGGCGACTGGCCGCTTAAGCCCACGCCGCCCTTCATTCCGGGACACGAAGCGATCGGCATCGTCGTCAGATTGGGAGCGGGTGTGACGATCGTCAAGGAGGGCGACCGTGTTGGCGTGCCCTGGCTTTACTCGGCCTGCGGCCACTGCGAATACTGCCTCTCGGCGTGGGAGACCGTCTGCGACCACGCCGAATTTGGCGGCTACACAAAGAACGGCGGCTTTGCCGAGTACGTTCTGGCTGACCCCAACTACGTGGCCCTTATCCCCAAGGGGCTCGGCCCCAAGGAAGCCGCGCCACTGATCTGCGCGGGCATCACCACCTACAAGGGGATCAAGGAGACCGAGGCGCGACCAGGTGAATGGATCGCCATTTCCGGCTGCGGCGGTCTCGGCCACCTGGCGATCCAATACGCCAAGGCCATGGGCCTGCTGGTCTGCGGTGTCGACATCGAGGACGGAAAGCTTGAGCACGCCAAGCGCCTTGGCGCCGATCTGGTTATCAACGCCAAGACTCACGATCCGGCCGAAATTCTCAAGAAGGAGACTGGCGGCGGCGCCCACGGCGTGCTGATTACCGCACCCTCGCTCCCGGCGTTCAAGCAGGGCGTCGCCATGACCCGCAAGCGCGGGACCTGCGTACTCGTGGGCCTGCCGCCTGGCGCTTTCCCGCTGGAGATCTTCGGCCTCGTGGCCGGCGCGGTCACCGTGCGAGGCTCGTTTGTGGGCACCCGCAAGGACATGGCCGAATGCCTGGATTTCGCGGCCAGAGGCAAGGTGAAGGCCGACATCGAACTGGCGCCGCTGTCGTCGATCAACAAGATCTTCGAGCGGTTGGAACATGGCGACGTCCCATCTCGCGTTGTGCTCGATTTCACTGACACGAAAAGCGAGAAGGCCGCTGGCCAAACAAAGGATGCGGCGCGGGCTCCGGCTGTCGTGGCCTAACACGACCCGCCTAGACGGCCGCAAACCCGCGGCCGTCTGGGCCTCTTTCTCAGCGGCCCCCGCCGCTGAACACTCAATCCGAAATGTAACAAAGGCGCTGGCCAAATCGGCCTGGAGACCGGCTATGCCCCAAACCTACCAACCCCGTTCCACCGACGCGCTGTTTGAGCGGGTCGATGTGGGAGCCTTCCAGCTCTCCAATCGGATCGTGATGGCGCCTCTGACGCGTAACCGGGCTGGCCCAGGCCTCGTGCCCAGCGTGTTCGCCGCCGATTACTATAGTCAACGTGCTTCGGCCGGCCTGATCATCGCGGAAGCGACCCAAATCTCCGCTCAAGCGCAGGGCTACTCCGGCACGCCTGGTTGCTACACCGACGCACAGGTCGCGGGCTGGCAGAAGGTTACCGAGGCGGTACATGCCGAGGGCGGGACCATCGTGGTGCAGCTGTGGCACACCGGCCGGGTCTCGCACACCGGCCTCCAGCCCGGTGGCCAGGCGCCGGTCGGCCCGTCGGCCATTAAGGCGAAAACCAAGACCTTCATCGCCGGTCAGGGCTTTGTCGATTGCTCGACGCCGCGGGCGCTCGAGCTCGAAGAGATCCCTGGCATCATCGCGGACTTCCGCCATGCGTCGATGCGCGCTCTGGACGCTGGCTTCGACGGCGTGGAGTTGCACGGGGCACACGGCTATCTGCTCGACGCCTTTTTGCGCAACGGGACCAATCACCGAACCGACGCCTATGGCGGGTCGATCGAAAATCGCGCGCGGTTGCTGCTCGAGGTCACAGAAGCCTGTGCGAAGGCGATCGGCGCGGATCGGCTGGGGGTTCGACTGTCGCCCGTCTCCACGGCCGGCGACTCCCATGACAGCGATCCTCAGCCGTTGTTCGATCATGTGGTCGATCGGCTCAGTCCCCTTCGTCTGGCCTACGTGCATGTGGTGGAGGGCGAGACCGGCGGACCCCGGGACAGCCTTCCCTTCGACTACGCCGCTCTGCGAGACCGCTTCGAAGGAATTTGGATGGTCAACAATGGCTACGACCGCCAGATGGCGATCAACGCCGTCGCCAGCGGCCAGATCGACCTAGTCTCGTTTGGCCGCCTGTTCATGGCCAATCCGGACTTGGTGAGACGGTTGAGGGACAACGCCGCGCTCAACCCGCTGATGGAGCCGGCCACCTTCTATGGCGGGGGCGCCCACGGATACACGGATTATCCGATGCTCGATCAGGCCCAGAAATCCGCGACGGCCCGAACTACGGTCACGTGAACGCAGCAACACCCGCTCGCGTCCTTGAATCGTCAGCTTAGCGAGGACAAGCCAGTCGATGCACAGTGACGGGTCGATCTGGTCCGAGACCGCCGCCTGGGTGGAAGCCATCGGCGCCATTGCGGCGGTCATCGGCTCTGGCTGGGTAGCGGCCAGCGAGTCGCGCGCCACGCGGCGGCGCGAGGAGCGCGCGGCGGCAGCGGCGATTTTGAAGGAGGAGCGAGGTGTTCTCGCCACCAAGACTGCGGCGCTCAACCTCGCCATTCTGGCGTCGACGCAGATCCACGATCTCCACGTTCTGCTGGTCGATGAAGCCTGGCGGGGAAGAGTCACGCGGGTGTCCGCCAGCCGCGCGCTCCTTGCGACAGAGCGCATGTTGACGTCGTTTCCAATCCAATCGTTGAACGATGCGCCGGCCATGGTCGAGTTTTCGCGCTTCCCTGCATCCCTGGCGACCGCCGCCGAGATTTACGCCAATCTCGAAACCGCTGTGCGGGCAGCAGAGGAGTCTGGGCGGGCTGCCATTTTTGACGCCAGCAATCAGCAGATGGCGAGGTTGGATAGCTCCGCTCAGCGTCAGCTGAGCGCCCTCAAGAAGGCCTTGGGACTGGAGACGTTGAGCACTGACGATAAGGAGGATACGCGTACGCCATTGCCATCGCTCCAGCTGTGAGCGACAGCGGACTTCGAGTGGCGTGCGACCGTACGTAGATTCCGAAGCTACCGTCCGCAAACCTTCCGGCTGGGGTCGTTCACCGACGTTTGCGGCTAGCGCCACCCATCTCCCCGAGTGCAGCGGCGATGCTCGTACAGATTTCAGCGGCATCGTCGCCACGGATCTGAGCACCTCGGCCCGTGAGCCGGCGGTTGCCCCCCAGCTGCGGGCTCACCTCTTGGCCGCTGATGGTCCAAGACCCTTGCCTTAGCGCGACGAAAGGCCGAGTGAGCCGCTCTGGAGTGACGGGGAAGCGCGGGGGCCAATAGAGATTGTCAAGGATCGGTGATGGCCGATCAGGTGAGTTTCTTGATCTAGCGCATAAGCATTGGGGGAGCCCGATACGCCCTTTCGGCCCGCCCGAGATGCTATGTATATGCTGTCGATCTAAAAGCGGCGTTCCCGGAAGTTCGGCCAATGGCCGAACGCGGGAAGATATTGCGCGGCGTCGCGGCCGC
>Ga0302305_1001357_pt1 | contig 14120 bp, 13 predicted proteins | sample III_Palsa_E2_3_FD_198764 | JGI IMG/M metagenome (GOLD analysis project Ga0302305, IMG submission 198764) | Peat permafrost microbial communities from Stordalen Mire near Abisko, Sweden - III_Palsa_E2_3 | ecosystem: Environmental > Terrestrial > Soil > Palsa > Peat permafrost | place: Sweden... | reverse complement strand
TCAGAATCGAGGCCCACGTGAAGCGCATGTCGTTCCGCATTGCCGTTCTGTCTTTTGCACTTTCCCTTCTAGCCACAACCGCCCAGGCTCAAACCATCTACACCTTCCCCGATGACGGTTTTACCCCGGTCTACACCTTCATCAACTCTGCAACCAAAACGCTGGACATGACCATGTACGAGCTGGTCGACACCACTGCGGAAGCCGATCTTGTCGCGCTCGCAAAGAAGGGTGTTGTCGTCCGCGTCATCCTCGATCAGAATCTTGAGCTCTCCAGCAACACCCCTGCCTACAACACGCTCACAGCCGGCGGAGTACAGGTGCACTGGGCCAACACCACCTATCACGCAACCCATCAGAAGACCATCACGGTAGACGGCAGCTCCTCCATGATCCTCACCGCCAATCTCACCAGTGAGTACTACGCCGAAACCCGCGACTTCGCTGTCCTCGACACCAACTCCTCCAACGTCTCCGCCATCGAAAGCACCTTCAACAAGGACTTCACCAACGCAACCGTCACACCCAGCAAGGCCTATAGCCTCATCTGGTCTCCAACCGACTCCTCCACCGATCTCCTCGCCATCATCAACGCAACCACCCACAACCTCACCATCGAGAGCGAAGAGATCAGCGACTCCGCCATCGTCACCGCAATGGAGAATGCGGCCGCGCGTGGCGTCACCGTCAAGCTCATCATGACCAATGACGATAACGAGTACGAAACCGAGTTCAACGCGCTCGCTGCCGCTGGGGTGCAGGTCGTCACCTACAAGGACAGCACCAAAATCCTCTACATCCACGCCAAGGTCACGCTCGCCGACTACGGCTACTCCGGCGCTGAAAAAGTCTTCTGCGGCTCTGAGAACTACTCCCTTGACTCCCTCACCGAAAACCGCGAACTAGGCCTCACGATGGCGACGGCTGCAATCCTGAACACCTTCGATACTGTCCTGACCAGCGACTTCGCCGGCGGCACAGCCTGGGTCCCTACCAGCTAACACCTAACCCCAAACCAAAAGCGGCCCGGAAGCGAACATCACTCTTCCGTGCCGCTTTGCTCTTGCCTTACTTCGCGAAACTTCGCTCTTAAACTTTGCGAACTTTGCGTCAAGGCCGTTGCTCTTGACGAAGGGGAACAGGAGCCTTCAGGCCCTAAATCAAGCCCAATCCCTTAATCGAGATCAAAGTCCCGAAGCGGCTTCCCACTCAGCGGCGACTCCTTCGCCTTCTTCACCGCCTCAGCAAACCTCTTCGCCATCAAATCATCCTTGTTCTTCTCCGCCTGCACACTCTGCGCAAAGATCGACTCCCGCCGCGCATCCGACTCCTTCAGCGCCTTCGCCGCCTGCCCAAAGTCCTCAAACGTCCTCTTCCGCGGAGCCGCCGTATGCGAAATCACCGACCGCGAAACCGGATCGACCTTCAACATCCCACCACAGTCCGGACACATCACTTCAAACGGCTGATCGCTCAATCCCATCACAACACCTCAACTAGCGATTGTAAGACTCGGGCGACCTCTACGCGAACCCGTACTTCGGCCGGTCCTGCAACGCCCACACCAGCGCAATCACCCAGCCGATCAACGTCCATCCGAAGAAGAAGTTGATAACAAAGATCCACCAGAAGTTCTGCGCATGCCGGTTCCCTGCAATAAAGGTCGGCAAAAAGTGGATCACGAACCCCACCACACCAAGCAGCACCAGCAACAGTATCGGTAAGCCAAGAAGAAATGCCATGCCAGCCAGTATCGCCCACATTTGCCCCGTCGTAAACAAACTTCGCGCTACACTGGCCCATCATGAAAAGGCCACTCGGAATAACGCTGACGGCAATTCTTATGGCCTTCAAAGTCTGTGTTGGCATTGGGCTGATACTACTGAGCCCGCATTGGTTCGCAGCCAACATACATCCAATAGGACACGTCACCGCAGCTAGCGTCCTATTCACCTTCCGCGTAGCCTTTTTCATGGCCACTGTTGTGGCATGCGTTACGATCTGGGCCTACTGGGCCGGCCAGTTCTGGGTACGGCGTGTAGTGCTCCTCGGTTGTTTGTTCTACCTGTATCAGCTCGTGCATCTCCGAACGGTGTGGAATAACTCGCACCTGCAAGCAGCAATAACCGTCTACGGAGCCATTCTCGCCGTCTTCTTGCTCTGGTATCTCTTCACTCCCGAAGCAAAGGCCTGGTTCCCTTGGCCTGCCGCAGCAGATCGTTACCGTTCGAGAAATACTCAAGACCCGAACTCCACTCGCGGCGTCCTGCAGCGCCCCCGAGCCATAACGAACATTACGATCCTTCTATGCGTCGTCAACTTCACGACCTTCTTCACCGTCGACTTCACAAAACTGCATACACGGGGAGTCATCGCATACCCGGTAACCCTCGTCGCGTTTGCCTACGTTATTCTTTTCTACTTTTGGAAGGGGAGAAACTGGGCACGCTGGCTGGTGCTGGCAGACTCGGTGCTGCATTTTTTTGGCTTATGGGGAATGCTGCGATCGCACTCCAGGCACCCAAACCTCTACATGCCCCCGGCCAAGCTTCCACTCGCCATAGTCGAAGTATTGATTGCAGGTTTTTTGCTCTGGTATCTCAACACCCGCGAGATACGAGCGTGGTTTACACATCCCACTACAGATAAATAACGCGAGGGCCTCCGTACTCGAAGCAATCTAAGATACGGTCGGCACCCGCTCTGGATCATCACGGAGCGACCAAACAAGCGCCGCAATCCAGCCAACAATCGTCCAGCCAAGGAAGAAGTTAATTGCAAGAATCCACCAGAAGTTCTTGGTCTTTCGCACCCCAGCGATGATGGTCGGCAGAAAATGAATCGCGCACAAAGGTATTGCGACGATCATCAGGATTATCAGATGTGTTGGTGCGAACAGTTCTCCCATGCACGCAAGTATTGCGTAACTTGGCGTCGACGTAAACCAAAATCAAAGATAAATAACGCGATGCCCCGGACATTCCTGCCCAGCGTGCTCCACCAGCAAATGCGTCAACCCCTCGCCATACCGAGCCACAAACCAAACGCCCGCCAGCAGCCGCTCCTGCAAGTGCGCTTCCGGAAACACGCTCAGCATAATCGCCGTGGCATGTTTCTTCAGCGACGTTTCCTTCTGCACCTCAAAATCCGCCGCCATCCTCCGCAGCCGATTCATCTGGTAACGCATCTTGTTCGCGCTCACCCCAGCCGCCCGTCCCAGGTCCGCACTCATCGCGTCCATGTACTCGGTCAGCGCGGTCAACTCCGTATCCATCGCATTGCCCACCGCCGCGAGCTTGCGCTTGCCTTCAATCGGCATCGCCCTTGCCCCCAGCCGCTGCGCCAGCGCATCCACTGTCTTGGCCTCAAACACCTGCGCCAGCGATACCTCATGTGCAGCCATCGTCTGTGCAATCGCCGGTTCAATCAACGTCGCCGAAAGCCTCGGCAACACCGGCGTCACGTGCCCCAGGATCGCCTCATACACTACTGCCGACTGTGCAAAGTAAGCCACCTCCGCCGGCCCGCCCACATAAGCTCCCGTAGGCAGAATGGCATCCTGAAACACCGGACGCAGCAGCGCATTAGGGCTCAACCGCTCCGGCGCATTCTCCAGAATCGCCAACAGCTCATCCTTCGCAAACACGCGCGATCCAGCCTTCCACGCACCCTCAGCGGTCCGGCGTAGCGGCAACCGCGCGCCCGTCTCTTCGTCCATCAAAAACAGCAGCGAGTGCCCCGGAACCACCAACACCTGCGCATGATACCCCGCAGCTTCCAGCTCCTTCGACCGCGCCAGCAACGCTGTCTCCAGCTCCTCTGCCTGCTCAATCGCAGCCCGCAACACCGGCGCACCCAGCGCATGGTACTCAGTCACCGCCGCATCCATCACGACGAGCCCTTGCTCTGCAAAAATCTTCGTCAGCAGCCCACCAAAGCCCTGCGCCAGCGTCGCCTCCGGCGCATAACACGCGCGCAAAAACTCACACACCGGAGCCCAGCCCAGCAACTCGCTCGCCCGATCCAGCACAGTCTCCAGCGTCGCCTTGCCAGTCTCCGTGCCACCATCCACGCGCATAGCGCCAACCGGAAGCGGACGATCCGCCTTCAACCCCAGCTTCAGCGTCTCCACTTCGGTCTTGGTCAGCAGAGCAACCTGGTCCACCTCGGCAAGGTCATGGTCTTCCGTAGCCAGCCAGAACACCGGCACATGCTCGCGCCCACTCACCTTCGTTGCATCCTGTGCTTTGCGAATCGCCGTCGCCGCCTTCAACAGCGTCAGCAGCGGCCCACCAAATAACGCCACCTGTTGCCCCGTTACCACAGCAGCGGCACCATTCTTCAACCGCTCAATGTTCGCCAGCGCAGCTTCACCGGCGCCAAAACCCTCCGCCTGCCGCAGCAGCACATCGGCCAGCTTCGCGCGATGCGCTTCACTCAGCTCGGGCGACCGAATTGCCCAGTCCATCACAAACGGATCAGTCGGATACCACCGCCGCACCTGCGCCGCATGTGCCGACGAAGCCGCATCCGCGTAGTCGCGAAACAGCGCACTCGTTCCCGGTAACGTCGAAATCGGATGGCACTCGGTAGTCACAGCTTCAGTCTCTCATCCTCAGCGCTTGATATATAGAACCCACGAGCCTATTTGGATGCTCCACAACGCTCGCAGATGCAGCGAAACTTTCGAGTCTTTCCTCCCACTTCAACCGTCACCCTCGTTCGTTTACCCTGTCGCTATGGCCACCAAGCGCTCCACCCCTTCCAAAGTTGCTGCCAAACCAGCTCCGGCAAAGTCCGCCAAGCCGCTCAAACTCACCGGCAAAGCCCGCACCTTGTCCTCAAAGACCGTCTACAAAGGCCGCGTCTTCTGGGTCACCACAGACGATGTCACCGAGCCCGGCGGCGTCCGCGCCACCCGCGACGTCATCCGCCACAACGGCTCCGTCGTCATCCTCGCCGTCGACACCAAAACCAACCCCAAAGACCCCAACATCCTGCTCATCCGCCAGTATCGCCACGCCGCCGGCCAGTTCCTTCTCGAGCTCCCCGCCGGCCGCATCGAGCCCGGCGAAAAGCTCATCCCTGCCGCCAAACGCGAGCTCATCGAAGAAACCGGCTACCGCGCCAAAAAGTGGTCCAAGCACGTCAAGTACTTCGCCAGCCCCGGCTTCCTCACCGAAGCCATGAACGTCCTCCTCGCCGAAGACCTCACCCTGGGCGAAGCCGCTCCCGAAGACGACGAAAAAATCGAGATCCACATGACCCCGCTCTCCGAGGTCCTTCGCCTCATCCATGCCGGAAAGATCCTCGACGGCAAGACCCTCATCGGTGTCCTCTATTACGAGTCACTGCATCGGCTCAAGAAGGCGTAAAAGTTCACCCAACGCAAAGAAATGAGCTCTTTTTTTGATAGGAAAACAAGCCTAAGCGCGCCAAATCAAGAATTTCTTACGCCTTATGTCATATAGCCGACAAACAATGTAATTCCTGTGTTTTACAACATTTTCAAGCTCTTACAGCAAGCATCTTTTTAGCCGAAATTGGCGTTAAACAAGATACCGTCCTGTCCGCCCTGCGGGCGACGAGTTGCGAGCAAGAAAAGGGCCCACAATGGCACAGTACAAAGGCACAGTGAAGTGGTTCAACAATGCGAAAGGATACGGATTCCTCGGCCACGAAGATGGCCCCGATGTTTTCGTGCATTACAGTTCCATCCAGCTTGACGGCTATAAGACCCTCAAAGAAGGCGACGAAGTCGAGTTTGACGTCATCCAGGGCACCAAAGGGCCACAGGCGGATCAGGTAATCCGCACCAAGGCCGTCTAGACATTCCGAATCGGCCTCGCAGCCGATCATTATTCCCTTCAATTTCTCAGGCAAGCGGAAACGCCCGGGTTTCGCTTCTACAATCGAAGCGGCCCCCGGGCCTTTTCTCTTATGGACAACATCACCCTCGCCCGACTCCTCGATGAAACCGCCGCGCTGCTAGAAATCGACGCCGCCGACCCCTTCCGCATCCGCTCCTACCGCCGCGCCGCAGAGGTCGTCGAGCAGCAAACCACCCAGCTCTCCACCCTCGCCACGCCCGAGTCCGACCCCAAGCTCCTGCTTGCCATCCCCGGCATCGGCAAAGGGATGGCCGCCAACATCCGAGACCTCGTCGCCACCGGCTCCATGCCGCTCCGCGAAGAGCTGCTGACCAAGTACAAGCCCACCATGCTCGAACTCCTGCGCCTCCCCGGCATGGGCCCCAAGACCGTCGCCATGGTCTACTCCGCGCTGCAAATCTCCGATATCGACGCCCTCGAAGAAGCCGCCAAACGCGGTGACCTCCTCACCCTCCCGCGCATGGGCCAGAAGTTCACCGACAAGCTTTTGAAGGGCATCGAAGACTACCGCCGCAACTCCTCGCGCTTCCGCATCGACGTCGCCCGCGAGCACGCCGAGCGCATCTCCGAGCTAATCCGACAATTCCCCGGCATCGACACCATCACCCCCGCCGGCTCTCTTCGCCGCGGCAAAGAGTCCGTCGGCGACCTCGACCTCCTCGTCACCGGCCCAGCCTGCGAGCCCAACGTAGTTGCCGCAGCAGTCGAGCACGTCGCCACGCTCCCGCTCATCGACAAGCTCATCGCCCGCGGCCAGAACAAAGTCAGCTTCAACCTCCGCAACGGCCTCCAGGTAGACGTCCGCCTGCTCCCACGCGCCAGCTACGGCGCCGCGCTACAGTACTTTACCGGCAGCAAGCATCACAACGTAGCACTTCGTCAGCGAGCCATCAAACGCGGCCTCACCCTCAGCGAGTACGCTCTCCTCCGCCTCGAAGACAACAAGATCATCGCCGCAGAAACCGAAGAAGACATCTACAACGCCCTCGACCTCGACTACATCGCCCCCGAACTCCGCGAAAACTGCGGCGAGCTCGAAGCCGCCGCCAACCACACGCTCCCGCACCTCATCGTCCGCTCCGACATTCGCGGCGACTTGCACATGCACACCACCGAGTCCGACGGCGCCAACTCCATCCGCGAAATGGCCGAAGCCGCCATCGCCCGTGGCCTCGAGTACATCGCCATCACCGACCACTCCAAGCTCCTCGCCATGACCAACGGCATGGACGACAAGCGAGCCCTCGCCCACGCCAAGCGCATCCGCCAAATCTCCGATGAACTAGCAGCTGAGTTCCACGCCAAGAAAGGCGCACAGTGGGCCCGCTACAACGCCCGCCTCAAAGCCAACGAGCCCGACAACGCTGAGCCCACCGTCCCCTTCCGCATCCTCGCCGGCTGCGAGGTCGACATCCTCCTCGACGGCACTCTCGACCTCGAAGACGCCACCATGGCGCAACTCGACATCGTCATCGCCAGCGTCCACTCCGGCTTCAATCAGACCGACGCCGAAGTCACCGCCCGCGTCCTCCGCGCCTGCGAAAACCCCTACGTCCAGATCCTCGGCCACCCCACCGGCCGCAAGGTCCTCAAGCGCGAGCCGTACAAGATCGACCTCGCCCAGCTCCTACCCACCGCCGCACGCCTCGGCATCGCCGTCGAACACAACGCCGCCCCCGCCCGCTCCGACCTCAGCGACCTCCACCTCCGCCAGGCCAAAGAGCTAGGCTGCAAACTCATCGTCAACACCGACGCCCACGCCACCGACGAGCTCGACCAGATCGACCACGGCATCGTCCAACTCCGCCGCGCCTGGCTAACCCCACAAGACCTCATCAACACCCAACCCATCGAAGCCTTCCTCCAGAGCCTACGACCTCGCCCCTAAGCCTTTGTTTTCTGCTTTGCCTTTGCTCTTGCTCTTGCCTTTGCCTTTGCCTTTCTAGTTGTCATTCCGAGCGCAGCGAGCGAACCTGCTGTCTCCCGTTCTTCGTCAGTGCGACCACAACCGCTCGGGTGCCCCGTTCATGACAGTTCCATCGTCATGAGCGGGAAGTATGACCTCAAAAAGCCAAGCCTTTGCTCTTGCCTTACTTCGCGAACCTTCGCTCCCCTCTGCGACCTTTGCGTTCAAAGCTTTTGCTTCTACTCATTCCCGTACGTAATCTGCTTCTTCCTACCCACACGCTATCCTGTACCCATGTTCGGCACCGAAGAAAAATCCAGCCCTCTCAAACCCCTCCTCTTCGCGCTCATCGCCATCCTCATCGGCGGCGGCGCGTTCTGGTTCATGAGCACCCGCAAAACAGCCGCAATCACCATCTCCAAGCTCGACTTCTACGCAGTACACACCACCTCCACCAGTCAGCCCGGAACCATGCAGGTCGTCGGCCAGGCCGCCCAATCGGTCGACGACCTCTACGTCGTCGCCACCATCCACCTCGACAACAAGCTCAACTTCCCCGTCTTCCTCGACAGCGTCAACGCCACCTACACCGCGCCCGACGACAGCGTCATCGAAGCCAAGGCACCCCACGCCGCCGACGTCGTCCGCATCGAAGAAAGCTTCCCCGCCCTCACCCCCCTCATGGCAAACCCACTCCCACTCGATCCCACCATCGCCCCCGGAGCCTCCATCCAAGGCACCGTCCTACTCCACTTCGCCGGCCTCACCGAGCAGACATGGAAGGCCCGCAAGTCCGCCACACTCACCATCAACTTCACCCACCAGCCGCCCCAAACCATCCCCATCCAGTAACGCAAAAATGCCGCGCAGCAACGCTGCGCGGCATTTCCATACTCGTTGAAACAATTATTCGCCGTTTGGCATGATCGGTGCAGGAGCGCTCTTCGGCGTGCTCAGATAGCCCGTCACCTGGTTCTTGCCAATGCTGTTCACAACAATCTCAAACAGCGCAGGAGTCTTACCCGAGTAGAACTGAATCGGTTCATCAAGATTCTTATCCTTCTTCTCGATGTTCTTATCATCCGAGCTCAAAGCCAGCGTGAACTTCGACCGCTTCGGATCAACCTTCTTCAGCCCAACCTTGATCGTGCCGACGTTCTGCGCCGGGGCACCCTTCTGCAGCGTGAACTCGTAGTAGTTACGGTCACCCTTGTGCTTCAGCATCTCCAGCTCGTCATGATTGGTAGCAATCAAGCCACTCATCACGCCGGAGTCACCCATAACCCGCGTCAACTGCGTCTTGGTGTCCGCGAGATCAGCCTGCGTCGAAGCCACATCGGTCTTTACGCCACCGACATCGGTCTTCACGCCTGCCACATCGCTCTGCACCGCGCCAACCTGCTGCGCTGTCTCTTTTTCCTGCCGCTGCAACTTGGCAGTAGTCGCTGCCGTAGCATGTTGCGCAGCAATCAGGACGTCAGCCTTATCTTCCAACTGCTTCTGCGTCAGGCCAACGCTCTGTCCCAGCGTCTGTGCCTGTGCCCGCATCCGTTCGTTGGTCTCATCCAGCTTCTGCGACAGCACGGTGTTCTGCTGGTTTGCATCCGCCAAACTCTTCTCTGCCTGTGTCACATGATTCTGTAAGCCAAAGGCCCAACCAAGTGCGGCCAGCGACAAAACAACGCCTGCAATCGCTACACCAGCCAACCAACCCGGTGCCTTCTGCTCTGCAACGTACTCGCGATCGATCTCGCTCATAAGTTCTCCTTTATTAGCGACTTCGCGCACACGCAAGACTGCCCTACAGCATGAACGCGCCGCACCAACCATAGGATGCGTGTCAGGCGATAATTGGATGGTTGATGAATTAGCAGAACTAACGGATTAGTGAACGCGATTGAAAAGCCCCCCTTCTACACAAAATTCAGACATCCTTATCGCCGGAGCCGGCATCATCGGCCTTTCGCTCGCCCTTGAGCTCCACGCCCGCGGAGCCAACGTCACCGTCCTCGAACGCGACACCGCCCTCTCGCACGCCTCCGCCGCCGCCGCCGGCATGCTCGCCGCCGAAGACCCCCACAATCCCCCCGCGCTTCTCCCGCTCTCGCGCCTCAGCATCTCGCTCTATCCCGCCTTCCTGCAGCGCATCGAATCCCTCTCCAACCTCACCGTCCCCTACCAAACCGACACCACCATCCAATACCTCCCCAACAACTCCACCCTCCGCCTCGCCGAGCACTCCCTCGACCCCCGCCAGCTCGCCGCCGCTCTCCTCGCCGCCGTCCGCGCAACCTCCATCCACCTCCGCGAACACACCGAAGTCCAATCCTGCGACGAACATCTGCACATAAAGACCGCAACCAGCGAATTCTCCCCCTCCAAATTCATCTCCACCATCGGCGCATGGGCGCAACCTCACACTCGCCCCATCAAAGGCCAGATGCTCCGCGTGCAACTCCCCGCTGGCTTCACCCTCCACGAAGTCCATCGCAGCGAACACATCTACATCGTCCCGCGCACCCAGGGTCCACAAGCCGGCACAGCTCTCCTCGGCGCAACGGTCGAAGACGCAGGCTTCGACCGCTCCACGCACCACGCCGATCTCAACCGCCTCCGCCAACTAGCAGCCGAGCTCCTCCCCGAGTTCGCCTCCGCAGACGACACCCCCCAAGTAGAAACCTGGGCCGGTCTGCGCCCAGCAACTACAGACTCCCTCCCCGTCCTCGGCGCAAGCCCCCAAAACAGCGCCAACTTCCTCGCCACCGGCCACTTCCGCAACGGCATCTTGCTGGCCCCGGCAACCGCCGTCGTCATGGCTGACCTCCTGGAAGGCAAAGCCCCCGTCGTCGATCTCAATCCCTTTTCCCCGCAACGCTTTGCAACAGCCTGATTCCCACCTTCGCACAAACTCTCCGATATTCGGCCATCCTCGGATGACAACCGAATCTACGGAGTTTGATAATCAGTTCCACTGTTGATTTCCCGCTTGGAGAGCGCACCAATGTCCACTTCCGCCGCACCAAAAGGCCTGCAAGACGTAGTCGCCAACGAATCCTCTATCTGCTTCATCGACGGTGGAAAAGGCATCCTCTCCTACCGCGGCATCGACATCCACGAGCTCGCCCAGAAGTCCACCTTCGAAGAGATCACCTTCCTCCTCTGGAACGGCGCACTCCCAACAGCCTCCGAGCTCAACGACTTCTCCCACCAGCTCGCCGCCGCCCGCCAGCTCCCCGACGACGTCATCAAGTTCCTGCAAAGCGTGCCCAAAACCGCTTCGCCCATGGAAGTCCTCCGCACCACCGTCTCTCTGCTCTCCATCTACGATCCCGACGAGAAGTCCTACCTCCACACCGCTAACATCCGCAAGAGCTTCCGCCTCACCTCGCAGATCGCCATGATCGTCGCCATCTTCGATCGCATCCGCAAGGGCAAGGAGATTATCAAGCCGGACACCTCGCTCTCCCACGCCGCCAACTTCCTCTGGATGCTCAACGGCGAGAAGCCCTCCGACACCGCGACCAAAGCACTAGACGTCGCTCTCATCCTCCACGCCGACCACGAGCTCAACGCCAGCACCTTCGCCGCCCGCGTCATCGCAGCCACGCTCTCTGACCTGCACTCGGCCATTACGGGCGCCATCGGCGCACTCAAGGGACCACTCCACGGCGGCGCCAACGAAGCCGTCATGCACCTGCTCTACGACATCGACAAGGCCGGCGAAGACCCCGTCGAACACGTCCGCAAGATGCTCGCCAACAAGGAAAAGATCTCCGGCTTCGGCCACCGCGTCTACACCACCGAAGACCCCCGCGCCACGCACCTGCGCAAGATGTCCGAAGACCTCGGCAAAGACGCCAACCCCAAGTGGTACACCATGTCCCGCGCCATCGAGCTCTTCGTCAAAGACGAAAAGAAGCTCAACGCCAACGTCGACTTCTACTCCGCCAGCACCTACACCACGCTCGGCATCGACATCGACCTCTTCACCCCGATCTTCGCCATCAGCCGCATCTCCGGCTGGTGCGCCCACGTCATCGAGCAGCACGACGACAACCGCCTCATCCGTCCCCGCGCCGACTACACCGGCCCCGCCTGGCCCGCGCCCTACACCCCCATCGCCCAGCGCACCTCCCAAACCAAACCCTACCCTCCAAAACCCAGCGCGTAACAACGCTCTAAAATCAACGCATGCAACGCATCTACTTGGACGCGAACGCCACGACCCCGGTTCTCCCCGATGTCGTAGAAGCTATGCGTCCCTTCTGGTCCGAATCCTTCGGCAATCCCAGCTCCGCCCACCACAGCGGTCAGCGCACCCGCTCCGCCGTCGAGCACGCCCGAGCATCCGTAGCCAAACTCCTCAACTGCACCGCAAAGGAGCTAGTCTTCACCTCCGGTGGAACCGAGAGCGACAACCTGGCTCTCTCCGGCGTCCTGCAGCCGTTCCTGGACTCCAAAGAGCCCGCGCACCTCATCACCACCCAGATCGAGCACCACGCCGTCCTCTACGCTGCGGAGTCCCTGGAACGCCGCGGCCTCGAAGTCACCTACCTCACTCCCACCTGCGACGGCCTCATCGACCCCACAACCCTCGAAGCCGCCCTCAAGCCTCACACGAAACTCGTCTCAGTCATGCTCGCCAACAACGAGACTGGCGCAATCCAACCCGTAGGCAAGATCGCCCGCCTAACCAAGGCCTTCGCCGAACGCAACGCTACGCAGATCCTCGTCCACACCGACGCAGTACAAGCCGCCGCCAAGCTCCCAATCGACCTCATCGGCGAGTTCAAGAACGTCGATCTGCTCTCGCTCTCCGGCCACAAGATGTATGCGCCGCAAGGCACTGGCGTACTCTTCGTCCGCAAGGGCATCCAACTCGCCCCACTCTTCCACGGAGGCCCACACGAACGCCAGCGCCGCGCCGGCACCGAGAACGTCCCCGGCATCGTAGCCCTCGGCCGCGCTTCGGAACTGGCCCACACGTGGCTATCCGACGCATCTCGCATCTCGCATCTCGCATCTCTCCGCGACCGCCTCGAAGCCGGCCTCCTCGCAGCCATCCCTCACACCCATCTGAACGCCGCCGCATCTCCCCGCGTGCCCAACACCACCAACCTCCGCTTCGAAGGCGTCGACGCCGAATCTCTCCTCATCGCCCTCGACATACAAGGCATCGCCGCCAGCTTCGGCGCCGCCTGCCAATCCGGCGCCACCGAACCCTCCCACGTCCTCCTCGCCATGGGCCTCACACCCACCGAAGCCCGCTCCAGCTTACGCCTCTCGCTCTCACGCCTCACCACCGCCGAAGAGATCGACTGCGCCCTAAAGATTATCCCCGCAGCCATAGCCCGCCTGCGCTCCCTCGCATAAACAGAAAAGCCGCCCATCTCTGAGCGGCCCACTGTCTACTCCCTACTGCCTACCTCACAGATACCAGGGGATATTCACCACCACAATCCGCTGGTTTCCCTTCAACAGCAGCAGCAACTTCAGCAACTGCACTCGCTGATTATGCAGCAGGTTCTCCCACCAGTGCCGCACCACAAGCTCCGGCAGCAACACAGCGATCTTCCGCCCGGGATTCTCATCCTCCAGCTTCAGCACATAGTCCATCAGCGGCGAAAGAATCGTGCGATAGGTGCTCTTTACCGTCACCAGCTCTGGCTCGGCCATATTGTGCTCCCGCACCGGCTTTAGCACCATCTCATCCCACACGCAGCCCAGCGCATCACTATCATCCGAGTCCACATGGACCACCTTCACCACCGGGCTCATCAGCATCCCAAACCGCATCGCCTTCTCGGTAATCTTGTCCCACCGCGCCATCGGGATCACCACAATCGGCGGCTCCAGCCCCGTCAACCGCAGTGGCGTCGGATCTTCTGTCTCACGCTTCACGCGCACATAGTGCCGTTTCACGCCCAGCATGATCGCAATCAGGAACGGCACCAGCAACGCAGTCACCCACGCGCCGTACATGAACTTCGTCACCAGGATGATGCACAGCGAAATCCCCGTCGCCACCGCACCCAACCCGTTGATAGACATCTTCAAATGGCGATGCGGAGCATCCAGCGTCTTATGCCAATGCCTCACCATTCCCGACTGACTCAGCGTAAACGCCAGGAACGCGCCAATGGCATACAGAGGAATCAATCTATCCGTCACGCCATCGAACAGGATCAGGATCAACGCCGTAAACCCGGTCAGCGCATAGATGCCATGCGAGAACAACAATCTGCGGCCTTTAAGGAGAAACACATGCGGCAGATAGTCTTTGCCGGCAATCGCGCGCGCCATACGCGGAAAGTCCGCAAACG
>Ga0302305_1001353_pt1 | contig 14130 bp, 10 predicted proteins | sample III_Palsa_E2_3_FD_198764 | JGI IMG/M metagenome (GOLD analysis project Ga0302305, IMG submission 198764) | Peat permafrost microbial communities from Stordalen Mire near Abisko, Sweden - III_Palsa_E2_3 | ecosystem: Environmental > Terrestrial > Soil > Palsa > Peat permafrost | place: Sweden... | reverse complement strand
AACCCGCTCGGAGTGGGCGAGACGGTCACGATGGGCATCGTCTCCGCGAAGAGCCGCAACGTCCACATCCTGGACGACGTCGCCGGCTACGAGGATTTCATCCAGACGGACGCGGCGATCAACATGGGCAATTCCGGCGGCGCGCTCCTCGACGCAAAGGGCCGGCTGATCGGGATCAACAGCGCGATCGTGTCGCCCTCGCGCGGCAACATAGGGATCGGCTTCGCCGTCCCGGTGGACCTCGCGGCGAGCGTCATGAAGAGCCTGATCGAGACGGGCACGGTCGCCCGCGGATTCCTCGGCGTGGGCGCGGTGCCCATCACGCCGGACGTGGCCGAGGAGGTCGGCCTCCCGAAGGACACGAAAGGCGTCATCGTCATCGAGACGGCTGCCGACAGCCCTGCGGAGAAGGTCGGCATCAAGCGCCGCGACGTCATCCTCAAGGTGAACGGCAAGTCCATCGAGAGCTACGATGAGCTCCGCCTGACGATTTCCGAGCTGGCCCCGGGCAGCAAGGTCGAGCTCGACATCTCGCGCGACGGCAAGCCGATGGCGGTCAACGTGACGCTGGCCCAGTTTGCCGAGAAGCCGAACGAGATCCTCGACGGGGTCGAGGTGGGCAAGGTCACCGAGGACGTCCGCCGGCGCCTCAGCATCGATTCGCGCACCAACGGCCTGGTCGTGACCGCGGTGGACGACAAGTCGGAATACGCCCAGGACCTCCCGGTGGGCGCGGTCATCGTCGAGATCAACCGCACGCCCGTTGACGACATCGCGTCCGCGAAGGCGGCCCTCCACGCCGGCCGCAACCTGCTCCTTGTGTACTCGCAGGGCTTCGCGAAGTACGTCGTCGTCACGAAGCGCTGAGGGCGCCGCTCAGCTCCCCGGCTTGTCCACGGGGAGCCTCGCGAGGGCCTCCGGCACCGCGTCGGCGGGGTAGGTGGGGAAGCTCAGCTCGAGGAGCGAGACCGTCGGCGCGTCGAACCGCGCCGTTCCCGCGCTGCGGTCGACCAGCATCGCGACGCCTGCGGCCGCCCCGCCCGCCCTTCGGACGATGTCCAGGCACTCGATCACGCGGCCTCCCCGTGTCACCACGTCCTCCACGACCAGGACGGGCTCCTTCGGGGCGAGGGTGAACCCGCGGCGAAGGACGAGCACGTTGTTCTCCTTCTCGCAGAAGATGTAGCGCGCCCGGGCCTGCCGCGCGACCTCCTGGCCGATGACAAGGCCGCCCATCGCGGGCGCGAGCACGGTGGCGAACGTCCAGCCGGCGCCGCGAATCCGCCCAAGCAGGAGCTCCGCCAGGCGCTCGACGGCGTCCATGTGCTGGCACACCTGGGCGCATTGGAAATAGTGGCCGCTGTGAAGTCCCGAGCGCAGGACGAAGTGGCCGGTCAGAAGCGCCCGGGTGCGGGTGAAGATGTCGAGTGTCTCCTGCTGCGAGGGGTCCATCGGGCCGAGAGTCCAGACGGTTCCGAATCCGAGATCAACGTTTCACGGCGCCGGCCCCTGGCGCATCACGGGCTGAAACGCCCGAGGCGCCGCGCAATCCGGGGCCTTGTGTTCCACCTGCGGGAACCGATAGGCTCGCGTCCATGGGCCCCATCGTCCCCCTGGCTTCCCGGTGGCGTCAGGCGCTTGCCGTCGCCCTGTGCGCGGCCGCCACGGGATATGCCGGCGTCGGGGAGATCATCGGGTCCGGAACGGCCGATCCATCGAGAACGCCGATCGAGGTGTCCGCCGCCAGCACGGTGCGCCTCGATCTCATCATTCCGGAGGCCCCGCCCGACGATGCGCAGTATCGCTGGGTGCTCTACGCCTCGGGAGGCAGCCTGGCGGCGGCCATCGCGGTCAAGGACGTTTCGCTTCACTTCACCCGCGATCCCGCCGGCGGCTACCGCGCCCCTTTCGAGGTCGCGATCCCCGATGCAAGGCTCGGCGCCCTCTTTCTCCTCAGGATTGAGCGGCTGGCGCCTCCGAAGGCCGTTGTCGGCGAGGTCGCCCTGCAGGTCCGGCCGAACGACCCCGGCCTCGAGATCCGCACGCTCCTCGATGGGCGGACGGTCCGGGTCCTCGGGGAGTCCAAGGGGATGAAAAAGGCGCTCACCGCGCTTCAGGTGCCCTATGACGAAAGCCCGCAGGCCGCCCCCCGGGACATCCTGCTCACCGAGGACCCGGACGGCCTGCCACCGGAGATGCAGCGGGCGCCCTGCATCCTCGCGACCGTGTCCCTCGGCAAGGCCAACGCGCTCCTTGTCACGGCCGAGAGGCCGGCCGCAGCCTGGATCGCGAGGATACAGCTGCCCCGGACGCGAGGGCTCGACACGGGCAATGCGGCGTTTCCCGACCTCGTCGAGGCCTTTCGCTTCCTGACGCAACTCGATGCCCAAAACTAAGGACCCTGTGAACATCCGACCGTTCCTCGCGCTTCTTGCGCTCGCAGCCCTCCCGGCACTCTCGCATGCCGACGATTCGCCCATCGCCGTCGCCGTGCTCGGCGTCAACGCGCCGAACACGACCCTCCGGCCCGCGGCCGAGAACGTGGACACGCTTCTCGGGACCTACCTGACAACGCAGCCCGGCCTGTTCCTCGTCGAGCGCCAGCAGCTTGACGCACTCCTTGGCGAGCAGGCGCTCGGCGCTTCGGGCCTGGTCGACCCCGACGGCGCAGCCCGCATCGGCAAGCTCACCGGGGCGAAGGTCCTGGTCATGAGCCGCCTCTTCATGCAGGGAGAGGACCTCATGCTCGTCAGCAAGGTCATGGGCACCGAGACCGGCCGCGTGTACGCGGAGGCGGATGCCATCCCCCAGGGAACCGCGCAAAACGCCGCCCTCAAGGCCTTCGCGACGTCCCTCGGCGAGCTGATCGTCAGCCACCGGGCGGAGCTTGTCGCGCGTGTCGAAACGCCCGGGGACAGGGTCGCCCGGCTGTCGAAGGTCATGACCGGCACAAAGCCCCCTGTCGTCTCGGTGGCGATCGGCGAACAGCACGTCACGCACACGATCATCGACCCCGCGGCCGAGACCGAGCTTGACCTCATCCTTGGCAAGCTCGGGTTCACGATTCTCGCGGCCTCGTCCACCGAGGTCCCTGCGTACCGGATCACCGGCGAGGCGGTCAGCGAGGAATCGGCACGCGTGGGCACCTTCGTCTCCTGCCGCGGTCGCGTGGAAATCAAGCTGGTCGACGTGGCCACGGGGCGGGTGCTCCTCGCCGACCGCCAGGTCGAGGTCGCGGTCGACACGGCCGAATCGGTCGCGGCCAAGAAGGCGCTCCAGCAGGCGGCGGCGGCACTGGCCGACCGGATCGTCGCGGCGGTCGCGGTCCGAAGGTAAGCAGCCGGCCCCAGCCTTGAGCCGCCTGCTTTACCGGACCGTTGCCCTGGCCGCGGCGCTCCTCGCCGCGGCACGAACCGTGAACGCGGAGACGGTCGCCTTGGGCTCGTTCGCGCATGTCGACCTTGAGCGCAACGACCCGGACACCGGCGCCTCGATTGCGACGCTCCTCCAGGCGGCTCTGGGCGAGACGCCGGGGCGCACGTTTGTCGAGCGCCAGGAGGCGCAGAAACTCATGGACGAGCTCGGTCTCGCGGCGCTCGGCGAGTCCGACCCGGAATCCGCGTCCCGCATCGGCAAGCTCCTGCGGGCGGACGTCATGCTGACCGGGACATTCGTGACCCCCGAAGGCGGGAAGCCGTTCATTGTCCTCGAGACGACCGAGCTCGCCCGTGCCGAGCCCCTCGGCCAGGCCCGAGTGGAACTGGACCGCGTCCTCGAGCGGGGACGGCTCGCCGTCCCGGGGCGCGACGACATGGCCAAGATCGCGGCGGCGGCCGGGGCGCTCCTTGATGAGTCCAGGGACAGGCTCGCGGCGTCGAGGGGACTGGTCTCGATCAAGTTCCTCGGCTTCACGCACAACTTGCGCGATCCGCGGGTCGGCTCCTTTGAGGCCCAGCTCGCGGCCGCGATCGACTCGGCGGCGGCTGCCTCCGGGACGCATCGGGTGCTGAGCCTGGAGCGGGCGGACGTCGCAACCCAGGAAAGCGAGTTCGTGCTCCTCGGCCTTGCCGAGGCGGATGCGAAGGCCTATGCGCAGGTGGCGGATTACTTCGTCTGGGGCTCGGCCGAAGGGGGCGCCCAGATGCCCCCGCAGTTCGCGCAGGCGCATCCCGCAGGGGCCGTCGCCGGTCCGGCCCCGATGCTTTCGATCAAAGTCTGGGACGGGCGCCATCCTCCGGTCGAATTCCGAGAGCCGCTGGACCCCGCCGCGCCCCGCGACTCCGCCGCGAGGCTCGCCGCGAAGGCCATTGCCGCCGCGGTTCCGGTGAAGGGCGACGCGACCTCCGCCCCGGCGTTCGGCAAGGGGATCGCCCACATCTTCGTCGAGCATGAGCGGGCCCGCGAGGGCGAGGCGCGCGACTCCGATCCTCCGGGCGTTGCCGCCGCGAGGCGGCTGGAGGAGGAGCGGCTCCTGTCTGCGGCGGTCTTCTTCTATCCGGCGTCGAGCGACGCCTGGTTTCGGCTCCAGCGGCTCCGGATGCCCCCGCTCGTGACGGCCGGGCGCGTGAGCGACATCAAGCGCGAGGTCCAGTCCGTCCAGTTCACGCTCGAGGTCGCGAAGAGGTTCCTCGTCGCGGCCAATGGAAGGATCGATCCAACCCCGCTCGACGAGTTCTTCGGGCCGGAGAGCCTGATGTACGAGGACCGCTTCGTCCGGCTCAAGGACCAGGTTGCGATGATCGAGGAGGATTTCCATGACATCTACCTCTCCCACAACCTCGACGCGGTCATCGAGAGGCTGTCGGCCGACTACAGGACCGGTGTCATGCAGCTGTGCCGCGAACTCGCCCGGGCGGCGCCCGGCCAGGAGGACGCCTACCGGCGCACGGCCTCGGCGCTCCTGTTCACGATCCTCGAGAACGATTTTCCGAAGGGGGAACGCATCGCTGCGGTGAGCTCCCTCGCCCCAAGGCTCAAGGTCGCGCTCCTGGTTCACCGCGCGTGGTATCCGACGGGGGACCGGCTCGAGGCGCTTGAGCCGCCGCTGCGCTCGGAACTCATCGACGAGGGCAGGCAAGCGGACGCCGACTCCTTCGACACGCTGTCCCCGGACGAGCTCGCGCAGGCGGAGCGCTCCGAGCCGGCGGAGGGATCGCCCGCCGCCGACAAGCTTGGACTCGCAGCCATGGAAGCGCGGACCCTCGCCAACTTCAGGGCGAGGCCGGCCTCGGCGGGGATGGCGGCCCCGATCCAGGCCTCGCTGGACCGGCTCGCCGCATCCAAGGCGGAGGCCGAACGTCTCCGGAGGCCTGCAATGCTTTTCCTCGAGAGCCATGCCGCGGGCTGGACGTGGACGCCGGCCATGAATGAGGCCCTCCTCGCCGGACCCCCGAACGAGCAAATGACCCTCTTCTACCCGCCGCTCGAGTCGCTTCCCGCGCCGCAGCGGGCGCAGGCCGTCGCATGCAGGGCTACTCCCCGGAGATTGCCGAGGCGCTCAAGGCGAAGGCGGACGCCCTCGAGGCGGCGCCCGAGCCGACGCCGGTTCCGGGGCCCCCGGTGCACCGATCGGGCGCCTTCCCCAGGTACATGGATCCCAAGTCCGGCTCTTTCCTTGTCGGGGACTACGCCTGGAAGGGCGACGTCGCGTCGATCAACGCGCTTTTCAAGGAAGGCGTGCCGATTGCCTACGCGGCCGGCGGATTTTTCGAGGCCGTCCGGGGCGAAGAGTGGCCGGCCGCCTATTTCATCCTCGGGAGCGGCTTCGATCCGGCGGCTCCGTGGCCCCAAAAGTACTACGCGTCGATATCGGACACCTTCTCGCCGGACACGGCCGCCCGCCTCGCCCTCGCCGCGGCGATCGGCGCGGGCCGCCAGGATCTGACCGACCTCCTCCTTGGGAAGGGCGTCCGTTTCGGCGCCGACGGCGCGGCGGCAGGGCGGCTGATCCATACGCTGGCCCTTCGCCGGGACATAGGACCCCTGCGCCAGGTGCTCGCCGCGGGGGGCCGCGCGGGAGGGGTCATCGTTCAGGGGGAAAAGCAGCCGCTCTATTACGCCGTTCACTACAGGGATCCCGCCCTCCTCGATGTCCTCCTCGACCTGGGCTGCAACGCCCTGAATGCGATCGAGATGACCATGTTCTCGAAAATGAAGGAGGCGAACTCCCGGCAATGGATCGCGCAGGACCCCAACCTGAACTCCGCGATCGGCCTCGCCGCGAAGACGAACTGGCTCGAGGGCTCGCGCATCATCCTCGACAAGGACTGGAAGGACGTCGGCGGCATCCTCTCGGACGTGCGGCTGGACAGGTATGCCACGGATCCCGCCGTCCGCTCGCTCTTCGTTCACGCGGAACTGACGCATCTGCCGATCCGCAGTTCCGCCGGCGACGCGGGGATCGCCCTGTTTACCGCGATCGCGGCGCGGGATTCGCCCGCGTTCGAATCCGCCCTCGCCGCGCCGGGGGCGCTCCTCTTCCGGGCGTTCATGGGGGAGTCGGCGCTCATGTTCGCGATCGAGGAAGGGGAACCGGCCTTTGCCGGCCGGCTCATCGACGCGGGCGCCCCCGTCGACGCCGCGGATTATAAGGGCGCCACCCCGCTCTGCTACGCCGCCCGCGCGGATGACGCGGAAATCGTCGAGGCGCTCGTCCGCCACGGCGCGAGCCCCGACGGCGGCGACGGCTCCGCGCCGACGCCGCTCGAGGAGGCGATCGCCGCGCACGACCCGAAGCTCGCGCTGCGGCTCGTCGAGCTCGGGGCGAGCCTGGCGCCGAGGCCGTCCCGGGCGGGTTTCAACCCCCTCTTCCGCGCGGTCTGGGAGGACATGCCCGACCTCGCGACGAAACTCATGTCCCTCGGGGCCGATCCGCTGCGGACCGCCCAGGGCTACACCATCATGTTCTCGGCCGCCCGTTCGGACGACCCGGACCTGATCCAGCTGCTCTGCGCCAAGGGATGCGATCCGAACCGGCGCGCGCCGAATGGCTGGACGCCGCTCACCACCGCGGTCCGCTGGGGGGCCGCCGACTCGGTGCGCAAGCTCCTTGAGCTGGGTGTCCGCGACCCGCATGCGGCGGCGGTTTCCGTCAGCATGGTCAACGACATCACGCCGCCCGACCGGCCGCCCATGGCGGAGTTGCGCCGGGCCACCCACGCGCCCGACTACCAGCGCTGCGTCGAGCTCATGGAGGAGTTCGGGCAGCTGGACCAGTCGCAGGAGGCGCGGGACAGCATCTTCTGGCACCGCAGCCACACCGTCGCCGAGATCGAGGCATACCTTTCCGGCGGGGGGAACGTGAACGCCATCGGCTCAATCTCACCGCTCCAGTCGGTCCTCACCGGCCTCGACAGCGCCAAGGTGCAGGCGCTCCTCGCCCACGGGGCCGACCCCAATCTCGCCGGACCGGAGGATCCGCCGCCGCTCGTCATGGCGCTCGGCTCGCCGGACATCGTCCGATTGCTGCTGGACCATGGCGCGAATCCGAACCAGGCGAGCACCCTGTGGCAGGGAAGGCCGCTCTGGAATGCGGTCAACGACGACAATGTGTCCCTGGAATCTGTCACCATGCTCGTCGCGGCCGGCGGGACGCTGGGCACAGGCGCCGAGGAGACGCTCGCCTTCCTCGGGAAGCGCAACCCGGCGCGCGCCGACGCGGTGCGCAGGATTCTGTCCGGTGGTTAGGATTCCCCGCTGGCCGCGCCGGGGCCGGTCCCGCCGCCGGCGCCGGCGCCGCGTGGCGTTGAATATTCGCCCCACTGCGGATACGGTCCCCGATGTCCAGCCTCCCGCATCCGATGGCCCACGCACAACCGGTACCGCTTGAAGACGAACTCGGCGACGTGCTCGAGAAGGCGATGAGCTGCGCCGGCCTGACCCCCGAGACCCTTGCCGCCAGGTCGGGCGTTCCGGTGTCTGCGATCCTCGACGCCATCGACTACCGCCCCGAGCTCGGCCCTGTCGAATGCGGCCGGCTGGCGGCCGCGCTCGGCCTCAACGAGGTGGGATTGTGCGCGCTCGCCAGCGGCAGATACCCGCTCCCCGACTCGGAGGGGCTGCCGTTCCGGGTCTGGCCGCTGCGGATGGCCCACGGCATAGGCGTCGTGAACGCCTACATCGTGGCCGGGGACGAGGGCGGCAAAGGGCTGCTCTTCGACACGGGGCCGTCCGCCGCCGCCCTCGAGTCGGGATGGCCGCGCGAGGTCCAGGAAATCGGCGGGATATTCATCACGCACATCGAGGCCGAGCACGCCGGCGGCCTCTGCGGGGCGGTCGGCCGCTTCGGTGTATCCGACGCGCTCATACCGGCCGGGGCGAGCGCCCAGGCCGGAAGGCCCATGGGGGAGGGGGAAACCCTCTCGGCGGGCGGGCTCGAGGTGACGGCGTTCAGGACGCCGGGCCACTGCGCGATGCACAACTGCTACCACGTGCGCTCGACCGCGCTGCCCTCCGCGAGGTCGCTCCTTGTTTCCGGCGACCTTGTCTTCGCGGGGTCCGCCGGAGGTCCCTATTTCTGCCAGCGGCAGCTCCGGGCCCACCTGCGGCGCGTCCTGCTGGCCGTCCCGCCGGACACGGTCGTCGCGCCGGGGCACGGGCCCATGACGACGGCGGGCAACGAGCTTCGCTACAACCCGTTCGTCCCCTGACCGCCGGCCTGACTAGGGCGCGTCGACGATGACGGCGACGACCGTCGCGTTGTCGGGGCCGCCGCGCTGGAGCGCGAGCTCGACCAGGCTCCGCGCGATCGTGGCCGGCTCGCTCGGCTTGCCGACGAGGTCCTTCATCTCCCTCTCGAATATGAGTCGGGTGATGCCGTCCGTGCAGAATATGTACCGGTCGCCGGCGAGCAGCAGCAGGTCGGCGAGGTCGACCTCCGGGGGGATCGTCTGGCCGATGCAGCGCGTCAGCGCGCCCCGCTGCGCCTCGCTGTAGTAGACCACCTCGCCGCGGGCCCTCCGGCGGCGCGCCTCGTTCTCGACGGTGTGGTCCTCGGTCAGGCAGGTGATCTCGCCGTTCCTCCATGAGAAGGCGCGGGAGTCGCCGACGTGCGCGAGGCTCATCCGGCCGCCGCGGATGCATCCCAGGGTGAGCGTGGACCCGATCCCCGACGAGGGGCTTATCCTCTGGCCAAGGATCGCGACGGCGTCGTTGGCGGCGGTGACGATCGCCCTCAGGTCGAGCTCGGCGTCCGGGCCGGCCTCCAGGACCCCCTCCGTGACAACGTCGACCGCCTTCTGGGCCGCCTCGGCTCCGCCCGGCAGCCCGCCGACGCCGTCCGCGACGCCAAAAAGCCGCGCCGACTCGTTGAATACGACGCGATCCTCGTTCTCCTTCCTGATATTTCCAATATTTGAGAGCCAGGCGGCGCGAAGGATGGTCATCGGGGGTTTTTGAGGATAGGCGCGCGGGCGTCAGGTGAAAGGACGAAATTGCTCGAGCCGGTTCTCGCGGGTGAGCCGCACGAAGGAGCGCTGGGGAAGGCCCTCCATGAACAGCCGGCCGTAGGTCCTTGCCAGGACGCGGCTGTCGAGAATCGTGATCACCCCGCGATCCTCCCGTGTCCGGATCAGGCGGCCTGCGCCCTGCCTGAACTTCATGACGGCCTCCGGCAGCGTGAGTTCGCCGAAGGGATCGCCCCCTCGGTCCCGGATCAGCTCCGCCTTCGCCTCCGCGATGGGGTGCGCCGGGGTGCTGAAGGGCAGGCGGGCGATCACGACCTGGGAGAGCGCGTCGCCCGGCACATCGACGCCCGTCCAGAAGCTGTCGGTGCCGAAAAGCACCGCGTTGCCGGCGTCCCGCATCCTCTGCGCAAGCTCGGTCCTGGAGTATTCCCCGCCCTGCAAGAGGAAGGGCCGTCCCGAGGCGACCAGCGACGGGCCGACCAGCGCCGCGACCGCATTCATGTCGCGGTAGCTCGTGAAAAGGACGAGCGAGCCGCCTTCGACCCGGCCGCAGCAGAAGCCGACATAGTCGGCGAGGGCGTCTATCGACGAGCGCGCATCGTGGACCGACGGCGGCGGAATGTCGGCCGCGACAAAGACGCGCATGTTGCGCTCGAAGTCGAAGGGCGAGTCGGCGACCCCGGCCCTCGCGGAGGGCGCGCCGATGCGCGCCGCGAACGGTCCCATGTCCCCGCCCACCGCGAGCGTCGCGCTCGTGCAGACGACGCTGACGCCGGCCCCGAACAGGCAGCGCTCCAGGTCGGGCGCGACGTCGACGGGCGCGCTCCGCAGGGCCACGATCGACTGCTTTCGGCCGCCCCTTTCGGCCCAGTACACGTGCCCCGCGTTCGCGAGCGCCAGCCATTCGTCGATGCCGCCCCGGATCGCGCGCAGCCGCGCCCGCTGGTCCATAAGCTCGTCCCGCTCGCGCCCCTCCTCGAGGCTGTCGGCGATCTTGGCGACGCTGCGCTCCAGCGCGGCCAGCGGGTCGCGAAGGAGGGGCTCCCCGGCGGCCGCCTCGCGGACCCGGACGACCGGATGCTGCGCCAGCAGCGTGTCGGCAAGGAAGCTGAAGAACCGCCCCGAGGCATCGAGCGCATCCGCGACCTTCTTCCGGATCTCGGGGCCTCCGCGCTTGTTCATGATCCCGCGGCGCGTCCTGGGATTGTAGAGGTGCCGCAGCGCCCGCTCGACGCCGATGCTGCTGAGGGACAGGCCGAAATTATCCTCGGCCACCTCGGGAACGGTCTGCGCCTCGTCGAGCACGACGAAGTCGCCGTGGAAGAGGACGCCCGAGCCGTCGCGCCCGGCGCCTTCCGCCCGCGCGCCGCCGGCGCTTATCAGCGAGAATAGCAGCGCGTGGTTGACCACGATGACCTGGGCCGAGCGCACCCGCGTGCGGGCGCGCTGGTAGAAGCAGCGCTCGCAGTCGCAGTTGCGCCTGGAGCACGCGGACGAGTCCGCGTTCACCGAGTCCCACACGTCGGCATTGGGGGGCGGCTGGAGGTCGTGGCGGAGGCCGGTCGGCGTCACGTCCGCCCAGTCCGCGATGCGCTGGAGCTCGGCGTACTCGGAATCGTCAAACAGGCTCGCCTTCTCCGCGAGCGCGTGGGAAAGCCTGGACGTGCAGAGATAGTTCGACTTGCCGACGAGGACCGTGGACGCGAATCCGGCAAACTTCTCGAGCTCCGGCACCGACTTGAAAAGGGCCCGGCATAGGAGCAGGTCCTTCTTCTCGATCTGCTCCTGAAGCGAGATCGTGTGCGTCGAGACGATGAGCTGCCGCCCGCAGTCGGAGGCGTGAATGATCCCGGGGACGAGGTAGGCGAGCGACTTGCCTATGCCGGTGCCGGCCTCGAACAGGAGGGGCTCGTCGGCGCGGAACGCAGCCGCGACCGCGTGAGCCATCCTTTCCTGGCCGGGACGGTGCTCCAGGTCCAGGACCGCCTGCAGCCAGCCGCCCTCGGAAAACACCTTCGCGGCGAATCTCGGCGCCCGGGTGGGGGACGTCGGCGTCGGGACGGTATCTTCGCTGAGGCCGATCATGGTCGAGGTCCAACAAACGAATGGATTCGGCGCACCGGGGGGCAAATGAATTACTGCGGAGGATCGTAACTCGACCGCTCCGTAGGGTTTGCGGCCGCGGCTGGCGCCCGGCGCCGCGGGAGCCCTCCGGTCGCGTGTCGCCGCCCCGTGGGGCCGCCGGGTAATGAATTTGCAGCCGCCGCACTCCTGGGCATTTTCTTGACCGCATGAAGGCCACCACCGGCAACGAGGGCGACTGGGTAGAGGCGCTTGTCCGCTTCATACGGGAGCAGCCCGGCGTCAACGCGGTCCGTGTCGATCCCGGTGCGCACAAGCTCGCGGTCGCGACGATCGGGCGGGAGACCGAGGCCGATCTTGAGGAGCGGCTCGCCGAGGCGATCGCCGCGGTGGAGGCCGGGCTGTCCGCATCCCGCGAGGGGGGCGCCCCGCCGGGCTACAAGCTGAGCCACTTGGGAGGCGCGACCATCGTGGGCCGCGAAACCTGCGAAACCGCCGAGAAGCTCTGGCTCTGGAAGGAGATCGAATGGCCCGATGGCGCGGCCGAAGAGAGGGAGGCGCACGGTCCCGCGCACTGGGAGGAGGGCGGCTGGCGCGCACTGGCTTTCCTCGCCGCGGGCTGCGCGGCGGCGGGCGTCGCGGGCACGCTGGTGGGATGGCTTGTCCCGGGCCTTCCCTGGCTCTCGAAGACGATCTACGCCGCGGGACTCGCGGCGGGGGGCTTCGACGCGGCGATGGATTCCTGGGAGAACCTGCGCAAGGGCCGGATCGACATCCACTTCCTCATGCTCGCGGTCGCCATCGGAGCGGTTCTCATCGGGGCATGGGGGGAGGCGGTGGTCCTGCTCACGCTGTTCTCGGCCGCAGGGGCCATGGAGGAGTATGCGCTCGACCGGACGCAGCGGGAGGTGAGCGCGCTCCTCAAGTCCGCGCCGAAGCGCGCGACCCTCGCGCTCCCGGACGGCTCCGAAAGGGAGATCGACGTCGAGGAGCTGCGTCCGGGACATCGGGTGAGGGTGAAGCCAGGCGAGGCGTTCGCCGCGGACGGCGTCGTCGCGAAAGGAGAGAGCGCGAGCGACGAATCGACGCTCACCGGGGAGGCCGTCCCCGTCCCGAAGGCTTCCGGCGACGAGGTGTTCAGCGGCACGGTGAACCTATGGGGCGCCGTCGAGTTCGACGTGTCCCGGCTGCCGTCGGAGAGCACGCTCGAGCGGATCATCCGCCTGATCCAGACCGCGCAGAAGATGCGGGCCCCGAGCGAGCGGTTCACGGACCGGTTCGGGACGGGTTACACGTACCTGGTCATCGGGGCCGCGCTCGCGATGTTCCTGGTATGGTGGCTCGCATTCGGCCTGCCGCCGTTCACCAATTCCAACGGCGTGAGGTCCGCGTTTTATCGCGCGATGACCCTCATGGTGGTCGCGAGCCCCTGCGCGCTGGTCCTGTCGATCCCGTCGGCAATCCTCGCCTCCATCGCCCGGGGCGCCCGCCACGGCGTCCTTTTTCGCGGCGGCGCCGCGGTCGAGAAGCTGGCCGAGGTGGATGTCGTGGCGCTTGACAAGACGGGCACGCTCACCACGGGCGAACTCTTCGTCGAGCGGATCGAGAGTTTCCCGACGGGCCGCGAGCGCGAGGTGCTCGAGATGGCGGGCGCCCTCGAGGCCAAGTCGCAGCACCCGATAGCCCGGGCGATCCTGCGACGCGTCAGGGCCGACGGCATCCAGGTCGCCGAGGCGGAGGAATTCCGGTCGATCACCGGGCAGGGGCTGAAGGGGCGCGTTGGCGGATCGACGCTCTTTCTCGGCAGGAGGGAGCTCCTGGAGGAGGGTCCGCTCGCCGAATGGGCGCGCAGCCTTCCGCCCGCCTCCGCGGAGTTGAGCGAGGTGTGGGTGGTGGGAAGGGAGCTGATCGGCCGCCTGCTCCTCAAGGACAGGATACGGGCGGAGTCGGCCGCCGTCCTGCGCGAGCTCAGGGCCATGGGGGTCCGCACCGTGATGCTGACGGGCGACCGCAGGCACGCCGCGGAATCGGTCGCGCGGGAGCTCGGCCTCGACGAGGTCAGGGCGGGACTTTCCCCTGAGGGGAAGGTGGCGGCCGTCCGCGCGCTCCACGACGAGGGCCACACGGTCGCGATGGTGGGCGACGGGGTGAACGACGCCCCGAGCCTCGCGGCCGCCGACGTCGGGGTCGCGATGGGGGCCCGCGGGAGCGACGCCGCGCTGGAGCAGGCCGAGGTCATACTCATGAACGACCGGATCGAGAACTTCCTGGCGGCCCATCGGCTGAGCCGCCGCTCCCGCGCGATCATCCGCCAGAACCTGGGGATCTCGCTCGGCGTCGTGGTGGTCATGGTGATCGCCACGATGTTCGGGGCCGTCCCCCTCGCGGCGGGCGTGGTGGCGCACGAGGGAAGCACGGTCATCGTGTGCCTCAATTCCCTGCGGCTGCTGTTCGGGAAACTCCGGTAGCGATCCGCCGGCGGGCAGCGCGGGGATCCCGCCTATGCCCCGATCCAGACCAGGTCGCCGACGCGGACCTCGTCGTACAGCCCGATGACGTCCGCGTTGCGCATCAGGATGCACCCGGCGCTCAGGGGCTCCCCGATCCTGTCCTCGCGCTGCGTGCCGTGGATGTACACATACCG
>Ga0302305_1001345_pt1 | contig 14156 bp, 17 predicted proteins | sample III_Palsa_E2_3_FD_198764 | JGI IMG/M metagenome (GOLD analysis project Ga0302305, IMG submission 198764) | Peat permafrost microbial communities from Stordalen Mire near Abisko, Sweden - III_Palsa_E2_3 | ecosystem: Environmental > Terrestrial > Soil > Palsa > Peat permafrost | place: Sweden... | reverse complement strand
TCAGCAGTGCATTTTCGACGAAGGTGAGGCCGGTCTCCTCCGCATCCTCAACGCCGAGGCTGCCCTGCGCGATCACTTCAAAGCCGCTGTCGGCGAACAATTCGCCGAATTCAGCGAGCTTGCCGCGATTGCTGCTGGCCAGAACAATGCGCGCCATGATCGATCAGCCTTGCCCCAACGCGGCGCGCTGCGCCAGCACCAGTTCGCCGATGCCTTTTTCGGCCAGCGCCAGCAGCGCATCCATTTCATCGCGGCGGAACGCGTGGCCTTCGGCGGTGCCCTGTACTTCGATAAAGCCGCCACCGTCGTTCATCACCACGTTCATGTCGGTATCGCAGTTGGAGTCTTCGGCGTAATCGAGATCAAGTACCGGCATGCCTTTATAGATACCGACCGAAATCGCCGCGACCGCGCCGACGATCGGGTTGCGCTTGAGGTTTTCGCGCTTCATCAGGTGATTGACCGCATCCACCAGTGCGACATACGCACCGGTGATCGCTGCCGTGCGGGTGCCGCCGTCGGCCTGGATCACGTCGCAATCCAGCGTGATGACGCGCTCGCCCAGCGCCTGACGGTTGATGCAGGCGCGCAGGCTGCGGCCGATCAGTCGCTGGATCTCCATCGTGCGGCCGCCCTGGCCGCCGCGCGCCGCTTCGCGCTGCATGCGGGTATTGGTGGCGCGCGGCAGCATGCCGTATTCGGCGGTGACCCAGCCCTCGCCCTTGCCGCGCAGCCAGTTTGGCACGCGGTCCTCGATGCTTGCGGTGCACAGCACGCGGGTGTCGCCGAAGCTCACCAGCACCGAACCTTCGGCGTGGCGGGTGTAATGGCGTTCGATGGTGACGCTGCGCAGCTGGTCGCTGGCGCGGCCGCTGGGGCGGGTAACTGCATTCATGGGGAGTTCGTCTGGATCGCCGGATCAAGCAGGGCGGGGTCGGAGAGTTTACCATTGCACTCCTACGCCACGTTTGGATGACGCACAAATGATTCGCAGCATGACGGCCTACGCCAGCGCCGAAGCCACCGGTCCCGCAGGCACGCTCAGCTGTGAGCTGCGCACGGTCAACCATCGCTATCTGGAACTGAGCCCGCGTCTGCCGGATGAGCTGCGCAGCTTCGAGTCGCTGCTGCGCGAGCGGATTGCGGCCAAGCTGTCGCGCGGCAAGCTCGACATCACCGTTCGCGTACGCAGCAACGAGTCACGTACCGACACGCTGCAGATCAACGGCGCGCTGGTGGCCAAGCTGGCCGAGCTGGCGCTGGACATGCAGGCGCGCTTTCCGCAGATGCGCGTCGAACTGACCGATCTACTGCGCTTTCCCGGCGTAATGCAGCAGGCCGAGATCGATCCGGAAGCGCAGCAGGCGGCGTTGTTCGAGGTGCTGAATCGCGCGCTTGATGTACTTACCGCGACGCGTGAGCGCGAGGGCGAGAAGCTCGGCGAGATCCTGCACGACAAACTCGACGGCATCGAGCGCGTGGTCGCCGACGTGCGTAGCTGGATGCCTGACATCCGCGCCGCGCTGCGCGCACGCCTGGAAAGCCGGCTGGCAGACATCAAGCAGCCGATCGAGCCGGGCCGACTAGAGCAGGAACTGGTGATGCAGATCACCCGCACTGACGTGGACGAGGAACTGGACCGTCTCAGCACGCATATCGGCGAAACGCGCCGCGTGCTGGGGCTGAAGGAGCCGGTCGGACGCCGGCTGGATTTCCTGATGCAGGAGTTCAACCGCGAGGCGAACACGCTGGGCTCCAAATCGGTCGATACGCGCAGCACCAATGCGGCTGTTGAGCTCAAGGTGCTGATCGAGCAGATGCGCGAACAGGTGCAAAATATTGAGTGATGTTTCAGGGCGTCCAGTCCGATCTTGCCAATAATACGAAGAACCCGACAGCCCGCCATGCGCGGGCTTTTTCTTGTCCAAATCCGACTCATGGCATCCAGCCCGATCTCGTTGTAGCCTTGTACCCAGGGTTGTACCCATGGGTACAAAATCGAGCAAAGTGTGGGTACAAAGTCGTGAGGTCCTTATGGGCAAGTTGTCGGACGTCGACATACGGCGGTGGATCGCCGCTGGGGAACGGTTCGAGGGGAAGGGCGACGGGGACGGCTTGAGCCTTCGCTATCGCCTAGCGGATGCAGCGCCGCGCTGGTTGTTTCGCTATCGGCTCGCCGGTAAGTCGCGGGTACTGCACTTGGGCAGCTATGGCGCACTGTCGCTGGCCGCGGCGCGCAAAACCGCCAAGGAGATGCGGGCGCGTGTGGCGCTTGGGTACGACGTGGTTGCCGAAAAGCAAGATCGTCGGCAGAAAGCTGCTGCCAAGATCGAGGCCGCGCAAAACGTGGTCACGGTCGCCATGCTGGCCGATGAATACCTTACGGAGAAGATTATCGGGCGCTGGAAGCACCCCAACATCGTGCGCAGTCGGATCGAGAGGGATATTAAGCCGGCTATCGGTGCCCTCGCGCTATCGGATGTGAAGCCGTCGCACATTGACGCGCTGCTGAAAGGCATCGTGAAGCGTGGCGCCCCGACGATGGCGACCGACGTACTGCGATGGCTTAAAAGGATGTTCGATTACGCAATCAAGCGCGAGATGGTGTTAACCAATCCCGCCGCTGCCTTCGATCCTTCCGACGCGGGGGGCAAGGAGGAGGCCCGCGACCGCTGGCTAACGCGTGCGGAGCTTGTACGCCTGCTGGCTGTGATGAAAACAGCGAAGGGCTGGACGTACCAGAACACGCTAGCCGTGAAGCTCTTGCTGATGTTGGGTAATCGCAAGTCCGAACTGATCGAGGCACCGATCAAGGAATTTGACCTTGATCGCGGTATATGGGCGTTGCCCGCAGAGCGCACGAAAACTGGGCAGGCAATAGATATCCCGTTGCCGCGCCAAGCCGTCGAGGCGCTGCGGGAACTGGTGCGGCTGGCTGGCTACAGTGAATGGCTGCTGCCGGCTCGCAAGATGCAGACGCGTATGATCCCGCACATTGACTTGAACACCATTGGCGCTGCGATTGCCAAAAACATCCGGCCCCTACTGGGGGATAACTTTGCGCCTTTCGTGGTGCATGACTTCCGGCGCACCGCGCGCACTCACTTGGAGGCGTTGGGCGTTCTGCCGCACGTCGCGGAGAGGTGCCTGAATCACAAGCTCAGGGGAGTTGTCGGCATCTATAACCGGCACGACTATTTCGAGGAGCGCAAGAGCGCATTACAGGCTTGGGCTGACCTGCTTACCGAACTGGAATCCGGAGACAGCGGCAAGGTAGTGCCGATAAAGAAACGCAAAGCTAGCTGACACTTTCAACGCCGCGCCTAGGACGGCCATCTGAAACCGGGCACCTTCCCCGATTGGCGCGGTATCTCTTGAAGGACACAGAGGTGCGCGTGACCGTAAAACGAAGCTGCGATACGCTTGGAATCGCACCAGACAACATCGAGGTCGATGCCGGTGAAGGCGACGATGTAGAAAATGCAAAGGCTTGGCGGGCGTTGCTAAAGGGCCTGACTGTCGAAGCACGTATTGAACGATGCAAACGACACCCGGATTTAATCCAGCAAGCTGAGGCGTTGCACCAGCGTGCATTAGATATGGGTTCAGCGACCAGCACAGGTTGGATGGATTGGCAGTTTCGGGCGCAATACGAGAATTTGGAAAGGGCGGCTGCGGAGCTTGATATCGCTTCTATTCGACCGCTGGCGCAGAGCGAAAAAGCGCGCGTGGCGGGAGCGAGCAAGTCTCGGGGCAGCCGTATGCCGCTGCTTGATGATTGGATCAGAGCTCAAAACCTAGACAGATCGAATGATGAGCTTTGGCATTCGCTCCCCGAGGAAACGGAGGGCGATGATCTATATCGCGACGGCGACAAATTGGTAGAGCTGAAAAGAAACGGGCGGGAACACTCTATCCAGCGAGGGGGTTTCAACAAGCGAATAGCTGATGTTCGCAAAAAGCGCCGTTAGTAATTAGCGGCTTGTTTGTGCGGTTACTTTCCTCTCAGCCTTTCCCAAGGCCGCCGCCGGCAACCCGCCGTGGCGTCACCTGTATAGGTTGATACCGCAATGCGAACCCCTGAATCGTTCCGAAACCAAACGAGCTCAAAGTCCTGCACTGTCGAAGGTAAACCTGCCCGCCTGATCCGTCTGCCTACCGTGCTGGATATGATCGGCGTATCCCGTTCGCAACTCTATCGATTGGAATCGCTAAGCGACTTCCCCGCTCGCGTAAAGCTGGGCAGAGGCCCGACGTCGGGCACGGCGTGGGTAGAGTCCGAAGTCGAGCAATGGATTGCCGAGCGTATCGCGGCTGCTCGCCGGGAGGCTATATGAACCAGCCGACAAAAAGCCCCGATGCGCGCCAACGCATCGAGGCTCCATTGCAGTATACCCGGCCACAGTTTACCGCTTCACCTTCCGCGCTGCTGCTGCAACGTCTAGAAGGCGTCGTTAAGACCGGCAAAGGCTGGCGCGCGCGGTGCCCACACTGTGGGGGCAAAGGGCAAAAGCTAGCAATTGCGGAGGCCGACAATGGCACCCTGCTATTAACGTGCTTCAGCTGCCACGACACGCAAGCGGTACTAGCCGCCGTGGGCCTGACCGTTGGCGATCTGTTCGTGCGGAAAGACCTGCGCAGCATGACGCCATCGGAACGAAGCCAACTCCGGCAGGCGGCATTGATGCCGCGCTGGCACGCGGCATTGAACGTAATGGTGACCGAGGCCAACGTGCTGTTGGTCGCCGCAGATCAGCTCGCCGACAGCCAACCCTTGAACGATACCGACCTGACCCGCGTTCGCGTGGGCACGCTGCGGATTTTCGACGCGGCGGAGGTGCTGCATGGCAACTGAAACCTACAGCAGCGGCCCCGACGATATGGCGGCCCGCGAGGAGGCATTGCACCCAGTTGCCGACCAGATTGATCTGGCCCTGAGCAAGTTGGACAGCGACCCCGGCGCGATCTTTGAACGGGATGTACTGGCTCATCTGATCGAGGTACGCCAGACCGAACCCGCCCGGTATCAGCGTGTGCGTGCGTCTGTAAAGGCATCAAAGGCCAGCGTCGGCGAACTGGACAAGCTCACGACACCCAAGGATGACGGCGGCACTATGGCGGTGTTCGCGGAGGTCGAACCGTGGGCTTTTCCAGTAGATGGCACCCAACTACTCGCCGATCTGTACGCGATCATCAGCGAGCACGTTATTGCCGACCCGCCGACCATTCGCGCCGCGGCTCTGTGGATCGTGCATACCTACTGCATGGACGTACTCACTGTGTCGCCGCTGGCGCATATTTCCGCGCCAGAGATGCGTTGCGGTAAGACGGTGCTACTCACAGCGATGATGCGGCTGGTGTATCGGCCGTTGCCGGTGTCGAGCATTACGCCTTCCGCGATCTTCCGCAGTGTCGAGCTATGGTCGCCGACGCTGGGCATAGACGAAGCGGACGCCTTCCTCAAAGACAACGAGGAGGCGCGCGGGCTGATCAATTCCGGTTTATACCGCGAGGGCGCATCAGTCATCCGGTGCGTGGGTGACGATCACACCCCGACCAAGTTCAGCACATGGGCACCGAAGATCCTTTGCGGTATCGGCAAGCTGGCCGGCACCATCGAGGATCGATCGATTCCGCTGCGGATGCGTCGCAAGGTGGCCGGCGAGAAGGCCGCCAACATCCGGCGATCTGATCCCCAACGGTGGCAAGACCTACAGGCTCGCCTGACGCGTTGGACGTGCGATCACCAGCACCGCATAGCATCGGCAAGGCCAGTCCCTGCGCATGGCTTGGGCGACCGTGCACAAGACTGCTGGGAACCCCTGCTGAGCATCGCGGATGTTGCCGGAGGGGAATGGCCCGGACTCGCACGCGCCGCGGCGCTTGCACTGCACGGTGTCGAGGAGGAATCGCCAAGCATCGGTGTCGAGCTGCTACGCGATATTGAGGCCGCGTTCAAGGAGCGCCGGACAATCCGACTCTCTACCGCGGAGTTGTTGAACATCCTGACCCAAGACGAGGAGGCACCTTGGGCGACGTGGAACCGTGGCGTTCCACTGCGACCCCGCCAGCTCGCCGCACGGCTTTCAGAGTTCGGCATCAAGTCGAAAACGACACGCCTATCGACCGCTAGCCAATTGAAGGGATATGCACTGGCGGACTTTGCCGACGCCTTCGCCCGCTACCTTTTTCCAGAGGGGGGTATTTCATCCGTCCCAACGTTGCAACCGGATAGCAGTGCGGTTTGCGACGTGTCGGCAACCGTACCGACAGCTGCAACGGTACGGATCGAAAACGCCCCGGAACCCGCATGGGATAGGGCTTGGGACGGTGGGACGCTTAAAAACACCCTCCCTGAAAAGAAGGAAGGGGAAAGGGAGGCCATCACGATATGAATCCGAACCCGTTGCAAACCCTTCTGCTGATCTGGGCCGCTGGCGGTGTGCTCGCCCGCGACGGAGACAACCTTCACGTTGAAGCACCGAAGGGAGCGATACCGCCGCAACTGGTGGATGCCCTGCGCGCGAACAAGAGGGAGTTGCTGACCATTCTGTCTGCTCATGATTCCGGAATTACTACAGTCCCTAAAAAGGAGCCAACTGCATGACATGGCAACCCGGGCACCCCGTATTGAGCGTTAGTGATTGTGCTGACCGGCAGGCATGGCGCAAGGCTCGCAAGCTGGATAAGCAACGCCAGCGTCGCGCTAAGCATCCACGAATCGACTACTCGCCCTGCAATGAGGCGCTGGCCTTAATCCGCGAGCTGACCCATGGCCGCGTCGGCGGCGATCAATCCAGTGTGATTGACGCGTTTGTGCTGGCTGCCATCCGGAATAAAACAGGACGATCTAGAAACGGTGCGGAGTCATAGGCCGAGATGACTTCCGGAATTACGTGTCCACTACGCGCGCGCGGAAGCACCACGGTTACACCAAGGTTTGCAGAACCCGTGCGCCAATCTGGCGAGCTGCGGCATTGAGCGGATGGGGCTGCAGACGATGACCGCGGGGTTCCTGAGAACAAGGCGAAAACAGTAGCATTGTGTAGGCATATCAGCATTCAGACCGACCGTGAAACGGGTTAACGCACAGGCAGAGATGCTATGAACCTGCTTGTTTTGCTCTGGCCATGCATTCGCTTAGAAACTCTTGGCTTCCGTATTCTCCGGGGTTTGCCGCGATATTGTCGATAACCTTTTCTCGGTCTGCAGAGTCTCGGTAAGATTCCCCGTTCGGTCCGAACGCATATTTTGCAACTAGATGGTCTGCAACCTGATCTTCGGACATGCCTGCGGAAACTAAAGACTTGGCCTGTATGCCAATGCTGAAAGCTAGATTGCAAGAAGTGGCATGTTGACTGTAAGCGATACTCTGATCGGCTCTTACTTTCCTGGCGGCATCTGCCTTTTCCACTGCGGAATTAATTTCCTGCTCATCAGCCCAGCGTACTTCAAGTGGCATTGATTGCCCCGGATCGTGAAGATCTATGATCCCGCGCGCTGACTCACCATTTTCAAATAAAAGAGTCGCGTTACAAGCAAACGATGAGTTGCCTACATCGGCCGGGAACCCTAACGCCAATAAATCCGTAATTTGGGTGTCTGAAGAATTATCGATGCGCGCGACTTTGTTCTTTATGCCGGATGGCTTTCCTACGGACGAATTAATCCAAGAAATCACTCCTGCAGAGTTTACGGATGAGCTTTGACAAACGTCGTTAGGTACGGGTTTGTCAAAATTTCCAGTTGGGTAGTGGTATCCGGGGGGCGCCGTATTCAGTCTGCTGACAGACAAATCACGCTGACCGTAAGGAGAGAAATTTCGTAACCCATTAGCGCATCCGGAAAGCACTGCCACCACGACAATAAAGATCCATTTCACGATGTTCCCCTTTGCAGAAACGAAGTTCCTGCTGGGTAGCGTGCTACGCCGCGAAGCGGTAAACAAGTGGGCCGTTCGATTTAGTTATTGGAGCCAAAAAGGCGAGTTGTTTAAGAAGTCGCCAGCCACTAAATGCCCGGCTCCGGTAATGAATAACCCTTAGGTTACACGAAGGTTAGGGCGAGCCTTTTCAGTGACGAAAGGAGGTTCGGCTTAGCTGCGCTGGGAAGTGCGAGCAGAGCGATGCTGGGTATCCTCCCGGTCTTGGCCGCTATACCTCCTCAATTAATCTATAGCCTACCTCGTCATTCCGTTGTACCCATGGTTGTACCCATGCGAAAAAGTTGAATATCTTTTCCCATATCTTATGAGTCTTGGTGACTGCACTTCGGGTTTAGGTGCAACATCGAATGATGGTTCGCGCCATTCCATAGCATTCCGCCGAACCCATGAAACTTCCTGAAGCCCGCAGCAGCGGGCTTTTTCTTGTCCCGCTTCTGCCCATGGGTGGGCCGATCATCGGCAAGTTGACCGACGTGGCTATGCGCAACTGGATAAAGACGGACAAGTGGTTCGAAGGCTGCAGCCGGCGCGATGCCTGTCTCTCCGCTACGGTGAACGGGATGGCGTACTGCAAAGAAAGTTGTGCTCCGCGCGCGCTGCATGACCTGGAAATTTACCATTTCGGAGAGAAATCAGCTGCGTCTACTCATGTTGCACTGCGCCGTGTTTAATCGATTAAACGCTGATAGCTTTCCGGTCACGTATCGCATGTGAGTGCCATAAATGGTGTGCGAAACATTGAATCAGTACTCCTGATTGGAGGCGCGATGTTTGAGTGTCGTATTGATAGTGATTGCACTGGTGGCCACGAGTGTCGCTGCTGGTTACATCCGGCGATGTGACCGCATGGAGAGCACGCCAGGTAAAAAGTTTTGCCGGAAACGATGACGGTGCACGCGACAAGCTGCACCACGATGGGTGTGGCTCGATCATTTGGTTGTTTCGGACAACGAGCTGGTCCGAAACATTCAAGTCACGATCAATCTTTGAGACGGCGCATTCCGAAAGTTCAGATGCTCAGTAGATTTCACCTCGACGAACGATTCTTTATATCAGCCAAACACTTCAGGAGTTGATCATGAAACAGACGCCGCATTCGTTGATTTATCTTGGTCTGTCTGCCGCGCTGGTCGCTGCGCTGGCATCCGCTCCCATGGCCGCAAGCGCTGCCCCAGCCGGCACGGCCAATGTTGCCGTTGTCGTGCGTGATTTCAACAATCCGTATTGGCGAGCCTTGCGCGACGGCGCAGCGGATCAAGGCAAGAAGCTCGGTATCCCCGTCACCGTACAGGCGGGTTCGACCGAAACGGATTCCATTGGCGAAAACGCCAAGATTTCGACCATGGCGAACCAGAGCTTCACCTGTTTTGGCGTGGTGCCGGTGAATGCAACGAACATCATCACGCCGCTGATTCCGGTTTCCAGGAAAGGCATCCCGATCATCAATCTGGATACCGGCCTGGATGCAGGTGCGGTGAAGTCGGCGGGCCTGAACATCACCAGTTTTATCGGCTCGGACAATTCGCGTGCAGGTGCCATGGCGGGCGACTACATGCTCAAGCTGCTTGGAGGCAGCGGCAAGGTTGTCATCCTGCTTGGCATTCCGGGTGAACAAAACGGCATCAACCGTGAAGCGGCATTCCGCAAGACCATTGCTGGCAAACTCACGGTGGTGCAGACGGCAGTCGCCGATTACGAGCGCCCGAAAGCGCTCACGGTGGTGGAATCGATCCTCAAGGTGCACCCTGACATCACCGGTATTTTTGCCGCCAATGACGAGATGGGCCTGGGCGCCGCGCAGGCCATCGCCAACGCGGGCAAACAAGGCAAGATCAAGGTCATCAGCATTGACGGTGTGACCGAGGCCTTGGCCGCAGTGAAGTCGGGCAAGTTGTCAGCGACGGTTTCGCAATATCCCTACGCCGAAGGCCAAATGGCCGTATCCGCCTGCCATGCACTGGCTGCGGGCAAAACCATCCCGGCCAAGGTTGAGTCACCGATTCGATTGATCACGGCCGACAATGCGGCGCAGGCGATTACATCGTTCCCGCGTCCATTTTTCACTTTCGACAATCCGTTCGGAGCACTTTGATTCGTGCGACCAGCAAGCTATCTGACAGCCAAGCTGCGAGACCCCGGTTTTTGGGGCGACAACGCGGCCGTGATCGGCCTGATCGTGATCAGCACCGTATTCTCGGTGCTTACGCCGACCTTCCTGACCTGGGCGAACATCAGCGATCTGCTGGTGTCCGCCTCGATCCTGCTGGTGCTGGCGATGGCGCAACAGTTCGTCATCGTCACCGGTGGAATCGATCTGTCGATCGGGTCGAGTCTGCCTTGGGCCGCGGTGATCTTTGGCCTGACGTTCAACCGTTATCACAGCATTCCGCTGGCGATTGTGGCTTCCATCGTTTCCGGCATGGCGGTGGGTCTGCTCAATGGCTTGATCATTGCGAAGCTCAAGGTCAACGACTTCATTGCCACGCTGGGCATGCTGGGTGTGATGAACGGCATGGCGTTGATCGTCAGTGGCGGCCAGTCATTCGCTGTAGATAGTCCTTTTTTGCAGAATCTCGTGCTGGGCTCGATCGGGCCGATTCGCTATTTCTATCTCGTGGCACTGCTGATCGCCGTGCTGGCTTATCTGGTCTTCACCTATACGCCGTTCGGTACGCATGTATTGGCGACGGGCGGCAATCGCGATGCCGCGCGCAACATGGGCATTTCGACCGATCGCATGCGCATTCTGGTGTATCTGATCGGCGGTGGTCTTGTGGGTGTGGCGGCGGTGCTGATGGTGGCGCGCACGGGTGGTTCGGACCCGTCAATGCAGACTTCGCAATTGCTGACCTCAATTGCTTCGGTCGTGCTCGGTGGCAGTTCGTTGTTCGGCGGCCGCGCCGGAATTCTAGGCACGGTGGCCGGTGCCTTGGTACTGACCACCTTGCTGGTGGGCTTCACTTTGTTGCAGGTTTCCGAGTATTACCAGCCGATCGCGGTAGGCATCGTGGTGATCGCGGCGGCCGTTCTCAGCAGGCTACAGCGATGAACGATAGCAATGCCATTCTCGAAGTAAGCGATCTGCGCAAATCATTCGGCGCGGTGGAAGCATTGCGTGGTGCCAATCTGGTTTGTCGGGCCGGCGAAGTGACGGCGTTGGTCGGCGACAATGGCGCTGGCAAATCCACCCTCATCCGATGCATTACGGGCGTGCATCCCGCGAGCGGCGGAAGCATCCGCTTCAAGGGCAACGAGGTGGCATTCAATGCTCCCATCGAAGCGCGTCATCTGGGCATCGAGACGGTCTATCAGGATCTGGCCCTGATCGAAGATTTGACCGTCTGGCAGAACATGTATCTCAACCGCGAAATCACGCACGGCTGGGGCCCGCTCCGCTGGCTGGATCGGCGCGACATGATCGCCCAGACCGAGGCGAAGCTCGGCCGTCTGCTGGTCAACATGCCGCCGGTTCGCGCCAAGGTACGGCGGTTGTCCGGTGGGCAGCGACAATCCATTTCGATCGGGCGCGCCGCGAGCTGGGGTTCCGCTCTGGTCATCATGGACGAGCCTACCGCCGCACTGGGCCTGCGCGAGCGCGGCGCGGTGGAAACGCTGATCGGCAATCTGCGCGGTGAGGGTATCGCTCAGCTGGTGATCAGTCATGATCTGGAACAGGTGATGCGTATCTCCGACAGCGTATGGGTCATGCGTGGCGGTCAAACCATTGCGCATTGGCGCACCAACGAGGTCGATCGGACGCAGATTGTCGCCGCGATTGCCGGTGGCGATCGAATCACCTAGCGCCGTGTCGAAACCTGTGAAGTCGAAGCCCAGCCTGAAGGATGTCGCCGAGTTGGCCGGCGTGTCGACCGCCACCGTGTCATTCGTTCTCAATGACTCCAAACCGGTGACGGCGGCAACCAAGGCGCGGGTCAAGCGGGCCCTGGCGAAACTCGAGTACCGGATCAGTCCATCTGCGCGCGCGTTGCGTACCGGACGACATCATGCGATCGGGCTGCTGTTGCCGGATCTGATCAATCCGTTTTTCCCTGCGCTGGCACAGGCGGTGACGGCAAGTGCCTGGACACGTGGCCACGCCCTTATCCTGGCCAGCACTGGGGATACGGCGACCGAGGAAATGGAGGCGTATAACGCCTTGATCGAGCGTACCGATGGGATCATCTGGATTCCCAGCTCTGCGGCCAGAGTCGCGGGTACAGCCACGCCCACAGTCATTCTCGATCGACCCAGCAAATCGCTCGCGGCATATGACAGTGTCAGCGCGGACCACCACGCGGGAGGCGCGCTGGCGGCGGGGTTGTTCCGCGCGCATGGTCGCAAGTGCGTAGGGCTTCTGACGGGACCAACCAAATCACCAAGTGCGGTCAGCAGGCATCAAGGTTTTCGCGATCATCTGGAGGGGCTGGAAGTTCTCTGGCAGCACGAAGTGCCCTTCGCTCTGGATCTGCCGAAGTCAGTGAATAGCTTGCTGACCGATCCGCGTTTGCAGGCCGTGTTCGCCGCCAGCGACGTGGTGGCGATCGGTGCGATACGCATTCTGCGCAGCCTGGGCCGACGGGTACCGCAAGATGTGGCGGTCATTGGATTCGACGATATTCCCTGGGCGGCCTTGATCGAACCCGCGCTTTCAACCATTCGCCAGCCGGTAGCCGAGCTCGGCGAATGCGCGGTCGTCACACTGATAAAACGCATCGGCAATCCTGACATGAAGCCGCTTCATCAACTACTGCCGGTGACGTTGGTAGAGCGCGCCAGCACCGCGGCGTTGCCTGCAACGGCATCTCTGCCCAAGACCAAATACAAAGGAATTCGCTGATGTTGCTCGGAATCGATGGCTTGCTTGATGGCGATATTCTGAAAGTGTTGCGAGACATGGGGCATGGCGATGAACTTGCCGTGGTCGATACGAACTATCCAGCCTACTCGACCGCACGGACATCGGTGGTGGATCAGCCGCTGAAAATAGTGGGCGCCAGTGCGGCCCGGGTGATCAAGGCGGTGTTGTCGGTGATGCCGCTGGACACGTTCGTGCCGCAAGCCGCCTGGCGCATGGAAGTGGTGGGACAGCCCGACGAGTGGCCGGATGTTCAGCACGAAGTGCAGAAGGAGATCGACCTTGCGCTCGGGAAATCGACACCGATGCACGGTATCGAGCGATACGAGTTCTACCGCAGGGCCGCGCAATGCTATGCCGTGCTGGTTACGGGCGAAACCCGTGCCTACGGTTGTTTCCTGTTGAAAAAGGGTGTCGTGATGGCCGGCGAGTCTGCTTAGACGATTCAGCCCACTGTGCTGAATCGGATGGCTCAAAAAACCATCCGCTGCTAGTGGGCTTCCGATAATTGTTTACGGAAGGGCCGGTGCCGCACAGGTGCTGCAGTGCGATGCCGCTATACTTGTCGCATGAAATTTTTGCCCGTCGCCCCTGGCTTATTCACCTGCATACGCTGGCCGCGGCGTGTTGCACCGTCATGGGCGAAACAGGATATGCCTCTGCCCTCTTTGTATCCGACACCATGAGTTCAACGGTTACGCGTTCGGTCGAGGTCGAGGGCACGCTATTCGTGGTCGCGGCACCGTCCGGTGCAGGCAAGTCGAGCCTGGTCAATGCGCTGCTGGAACGCGAGCCGGCGATCGCGCTATCGGTATCGCACACCACGCGGCCACCGCGGCAGGGCGAACAGTACGGCCGCCATTACTTCTTTGTGGAACGGGCCGAGTTCGAGCGTGAGATTGCCGAAGGTATTTTTCTGGAGCACGCCGAAGTCCACGGCAATCTCTACGGTACCTCCCGCACCACCGTGCAGTCGCTGCTGAGCGAAGGGCGTGACGTGTTGCTGGAAATCGACTGGCAGGGTGCCGAGCAGATCCGACGCAGCAAGCCCGATTGCGTCGGCATCTTCATCCTGCCGCCGTCACGCGCCGAACTGGAGCGCCGGCTGCGCGGACGTGGTTCGGACAGCGCCGAGGTGATCGAGCGACGCCTGCACAACTCGCGTGGTGAAATTGCTCACGCGCATGAGTTCGATTACATCCTAATCAACGATGCGTTCGCCGATGCCCTGGCTGACTTGCAGGCGATTGTGCGGGCGGTACGCCAGCGCAGTGCGCTGCAATGGCGACGTCACGAAGCATTGATTGCGGAATTGCTGGCAGCTGACGTCTGAGCGAGAGTTAAGCGGCTAGCGGG
>Ga0302305_1001341_pt1 | contig 14175 bp, 9 predicted proteins | sample III_Palsa_E2_3_FD_198764 | JGI IMG/M metagenome (GOLD analysis project Ga0302305, IMG submission 198764) | Peat permafrost microbial communities from Stordalen Mire near Abisko, Sweden - III_Palsa_E2_3 | ecosystem: Environmental > Terrestrial > Soil > Palsa > Peat permafrost | place: Sweden... | reverse complement strand
AATGGGGGGATGGGGATGTCGCTTCTGAAAGGCGCAGTGGGGGCGTGCGTGGTTCTTCTCGGCAGCGCGGTCACCTGGGCGCAGGCCCAGCAAAATGCCGCACTGTCCTATACACGCGAGCAGGCCGAAGCCGGACGCGCTGCCTATGGCACCTATTGTGTGTCGTGTCACGGCCCGCATCTGAATGATGGCACGCAGGGTGCTCCGCTCAAGGGGCCGGCGTTCATGAAGAAGTACGGCGACCGCAGCGTGCTGGATCTGTACCAGATCGCCCGCACGACCATGCCCACCGCCAATCCCGGCTCGCTCGAGCCTGCGACCTATGCGGCGCTGATTGCCTATGTGCTGCAGGAAAACGCGATCGTCGCCGGACATACCGAGCTGCCCGCGGATCCGCGGGCACTGGCGCGGATGACCCTGCCGGCGAGTGGCTTCAGCATCATGGCCTTTTCGCCGTACACCGCGCAGCAGACCGTCTCACTGCCCAATCCCCTCGATCATTTCACCGCGGTCGGCGCGGCGGATCTTGCGGATCCTCCGGACAAGGACTGGCTGACCTGGCGGCGCGGTTGGAATGGACACGGCTTCAGCCCACTCAAGGAGGTCACGGCGGGCAACGCCGCGCAGCTGCATCTGGTGTGGAGCTGGACGCTGCCTGCCGGGTCCACCGAAGGGGTGCCGCTGGTGCGCGATGGCACGCTGTTCATGCAGGGCTTCGGTGACACGGTCCAGGCGCTCAACGCCGCGACCGGTGACCTCATCTGGCAGTACAACCCCATTCTGGAGGCCGGAGTTGCACCCTTCCAGAAGCGCGGCATCGCGCTGTGGGGCGACAAACTGTACATCGGCACCTCCGATGTGCACGTCATCGCGTTGAATGTGCGCACCGGAAAGGTCGTCTGGGATACCAAGATCGGCGACAACAGCATCCGCGAACAGCTCAATGGCGGCCCATTGCTCGTCAACGGCAGGGTTCTGGTCGGTACTGCCGGAACGGGCATCGGCGCCAAGCCCGGCGGGCCGCAACTCGTCGGCCTGGATGCGGCAACGGGCCGCGAGCTGTGGCGGCTCGGCACCATCGCCAAGCCCGGTGAGCCCGGCGGTGACAGCTGGAACGGCATTCCCTTCATGTCCCGCAGCGGCGCTTCCATCTGGACCCCCGGCAGTTACGATCCGGGCACGGGGCTTGCGTACTTCGGCACCGGCAATACCTACGATACCGGCCCGCTGCTGCCGCGCAAGTCCGCGCCGGGACTCAGCAACGACGCGTTGTACACGAATTCGACATTGGCCGTGGATCCTGCCACCGGCAAGCTGGTGTGGTATTTCCAGCATTTTCCGAATGACCAGTGGGACCTGGACTGGGCCTTCGAGCGGCAGCTGATCGACATGACGATAGCGGGCCGGCCGCGCAGGGTGCTGATCACGACGGGCAAGATCGGGATCTACGATGCCCTGGATGCCAGGAGCGGGCAGTATCTCTTCTCCATCGATCTTGGTCTGCAGAACATCGTCAGCGCGATCGATCCGACCACCGGTCGCAAGCAGGTGAACACCGACCTGTATCCCGGGGACGGCAAGGTCAAGATGGTCTGTCCGCATGGCGCCGGAGCGAAGAACTATCTGCCCGCTTCGTGGAACCCCCGCACCGGGATCCTGGTGATGCCCCTCAACGAAGCGTGCATGGATATCTTTCCGGTGCCGGGTGGCGGCGCCGGGCTGGCGCTGTCTTCGGGAGTCAACTGGGGCATCCGGCCCCGCCCGGGTAGCGACGGCAAGTACGGCCGTCTGGAAGCCCTCGATCTGGCCACGCACAAGGTGGTCTGGATGGTGCGGCAGCGGGCCCCGATCACCTCCGGCGTCCTGACCACGGCCGGCGGCCTGACATTTGATGCAACGTTTGACCGCGTGTTTCACGCCTATGACAGCGCGACCGGCAAGGAGGTCTGGCACAGCCGTCTCAACGACGTGTCGAGCTCCAGTCCGATCTCCTTCGCGGTGGCCGGCAAGCAGTACATTGCCCTGGTGGTGGGGGCGGGGGGCTTCCACGCCCGCAGTTTCGCGCCGCTCGTGCCCGAACTGCCCAGTCCCGTCAACCGCGGCGCGGCAGTGTGGGTGTTCGCGTTGCCCTGACGCGGCGGCTGCTATACTGCGTCGCGTAGTTGAACGCGCAGGGTTCCCCGATGAGGGGATTTGAATGGGAACGCGGTTGAATGCCGCGGCTGCCCCCGCAACTGTGACCGGTGAGTGATCGTCCGGTAGTGCCACTGCGGCTTTGGAGAAAGGCTGCGGGAAGGCGGACGAGAACGACGACCCGGGAGTCAGGAGACCAGCCCTGTGCCGTCGTCCATGCTTTTGGCCGGGGTGCGTCAGGAGCTGCGGGTAATCCGCTGCGACGACATTTTGTGTCGTTGTTGCGGAGAATTACCGTGCCCAAGTCTTCTGTTGCTCCGGTTGCCGGAGTGTTGTGTTCGACCCTTCTGTGCATGCAGGCTGTCTTCGCGGAGGACGCCACAACTCCGGAGGAGCCGCTTCCTACCATGGTGGTGTCGGCAACCCGGATCGCGACCCCGCAGTCGCAGGTGGGCAGCAGTGTCACCGTCATCACGGCTGACGACATCGCAAGCCAGCAGCTGCGCACGGTAACCGACGTCTTGAAGCTCGTGCCCGGATTGAATGTCGTGCAATCCGGCGGTCCTGGAGGCGTGACTTCGGTGTTCATGCGCGGCACCAATTCCAATCACACCAAGGTGCTGATCGATGGCATCGATGTCAGCGATCCGAGCAACTCCGGCGCGACGTTTGATTTTGGCCAGCTGCTGGCTTCCGATATCGAGCGCATCGAGGTTCTGCGCGGCCCTCAAAGCGGCCTGTATGGATCCGATGCCATCGGCGGCGTCATCAACATCACGACCAAGGCGGGCAAGGGACCCTTCAGTCTCTCCGGCAGTCTCGAAGGCGGGTCCTTCGATACGTTCAACCAGACACTTGCGGTGGGCGGTTCCACGGATCAGTGGCAGTACGCTGCGAATGTGGAGCATCTGCATTCCGGCGCCACGCCGGTGACCCCGCTTGAGCTGCTGCAACCGGGTGAGGCGCGACTGGACGATTACTACGACAACCTCACGGCCTCCACCCGGCTTGGCTACACCGTGACCCCGGGTTTTGATGTGAACCTGGTGGGTCGCTTCACCGATGCGCACTACGCATTCACCGGCGATAACCCCTTCGCCTTTCCGAGCTTTCCGGACGCACAGCAAAGCAAGAGCGACACCTCGCAGTACTACACCCGGCTCAGCGGCCACCTGGTGAGTTTCGATGGGGTGCTGGACCAGACACTGGGCGTCGCGTACTCCAGTGCGTGGACCTTGAACCTGGACCCGAACTTCGGTGCGTCGGTGAACACGGGTGACCGCGTCAAGGTCGACTGGCAAGGCGCCGTGCGTCTTGCCTCGGATGAGACGCTGGTGCTGGATGCCGAGCACGACCGCGATGCCATTCATGAGCCCATCAGCGCCGAAGTCGCGGACAATGCGGGCGCGGTGGAGCTGCAGTCGCATCTGGGTGAGCACTTCTATTCCGCGCTCAACATCCGCTACGACGACAACGAACGCTTCGGCTCCAAGGTGACCTGGCGGTTCGCACCGGCATACGTGCTTGCCGATTCCGATACCCGCTTTTCGGCCAGTGCCGGCAGCGGTTTCAAGGCGCCCACCTTGGGCGAGCTCTATCAGAACTTTCCGCCGTTCTTCTTTGCCAATCCCGACCTGAAGCCGGAGACCAGCACCGGCTATGACCTCGGCGTGCAGCAGGGTCTGCTCAACAAGGCGCTCCAGGTCGGCGTCACCTGGTTCCGCAACGATATTCACAATCTCATCACAACTGATGTGACCGGCACGACTTACGCCAACGTCGGCCGTGCGCTCACCCAGGGCGTGGAGAGCTTCATTGCCTGGCAGCCCCTGCAGGCGCTGAAGGTACGGGCCGATTACACCTTCACGCAGGCCGACGACGACATCCTGCACCAGGAGCTGCTGCGTCGGCCCAAGCACAAGGCGACCCTGGATGCCAACTGGCACCTCACCGATGTGTTTTCACTGGAGCCGACACTGCTCTACGTTGGCAGCTGGATCGACGGCAACCGCGACTTTTCAATTCCGCGGCTGACGGCGCCGGGCTATACCACCGTGAACCTCGCGGCCAATTTTGCGCTGAATGCCCGCTGGACGCTGTCCGCTCGTATCGACAATCTCTTTGATCGACGCTACCAGGATCCGGTCGGCTTCCTGCAGCCGGCGCTGGGAGTATTTGCCGGCGTGCGCGGTCAGCTCTAGGCATGGGGTACACTTGCGCCTGCGAGGGTCGCTTCAAACTTAAGGGAGAGTGGGATGCGAGGGCAACATTGGGCGCCGCTGGGCTTGCAGTTGCTGGCCGGTATCGGCCTGGCCTCCTGCTACCATCCGGTCCACGCACAACAGGCGCCGCTGGGGATCGATGCAGTCGCGCTCACGCAATCAGAGTACATATTTGATACTGCAGAGCAGCACCGGGTGCGGGTGGTCGTGGTCGCCCGCGGCCTGCACCATCCGTTCGCCGTGGCCCTGCTGCCCTCCGGCGATGCGCTGATCTCGGAGCGTGGCGCGGGACTGCGGCTGGTGCATGCCGCCGCCGGCGGCACCGCGCAACTGGACCCAACTCCCATCGACGGCTTGCCGGCGACTCCCGCCTTCCGCAACGGCGGTCTGCAGGATGTCGCGCTGCATCCGGACTTTGCGCACAACCATTTCGTTTATTTCACGTTCAACCAGGCAGGGAATCCGCCACCGGCGGATGCCAAGCCGCCGATCCGTCCCGAGAGCCGCGTGTCCCTGTTCCGTGGCGAACTCGTGGGCCACTCGCTCACGCATGTGAAGCTGCTGTTTGCCGGCGGCTCCGGCAGTACCAGCGGCTCGCGGATGGCGTTCGACGGACACGGCATGGTCTACATGACCACGGGCGGCCCGTTTGATGATTCGCCGCAGCGCCTCGACACCGTGTACGGCAAGGTGCTGCGCCTGAATGATGACGGCACCATTCCCAAGGACAATCCCTTCGTCGGCCGCGACGGCGCGCGTGCGGAAATCTTCTCCATGGGACACCGGGATCACCTGGGCCTGGCCATCGGTCCCACGGGGGTCGTGCTCAATGCCGAGGAGGGCCCGAACGGCGGCGATAAGCTCAATGTCATTCTCGCCGGCCACAACTATGGCTGGCCGAAGGTGAGCTTCGGGCGCGACTACGCCGGCCCGCGCATTTCCGAATCGCCGGTGGCGGAGGGCATTGACCAGCCCCTGGTGGTGTGGCTACCGTCCATCGCGCCCGGCGGATTGACCTTTTACACCGGCAGCCGCTTTCCGGCCTGGGCCGGCAACGTGTTCGTGACCAGTGCGCGCCGCGGGGAGATTCCGCGCACCGGTGGCCTCGAGCGCGTCGTGTTCAACGCGAAAATGGAAGAGCTGCGCCGGGAGACGATGTTCACCGAGCTGCACCAGCGCTTCCGCGATGTGCGCCAGGGTCCGGATGGCCTGCTGTATGCGGTGACGGATGAGGACGATGGTGCATTGCTGCGGATCGAGCCGGTCGTTGCCGGTGCATCAGCCGTGGCCGCCGCGACTGATGTGCAGGCCGCCGAGCCGCAGATCCGCCTGACACCGGATGACATCCGGGACATCGCCCAGAAGAATCCGCCGCGGCCCGGTCTGGCTTCCGTCACGCTCAACGGCGATTCGAGCAAGCCCGGGGTCTACAGCGTGCAGGTCACCTTGCCCGCGCACACCACCGTGCCGCCGCACACCCACCGGGATAACCGCACGGTCTACGTCGTGTCCGGAACTTTGTACGTCGGCTACGGTGAAAAACGCGATCCGGCCGCATTGAAGACGTTGCCGCCCGGCAGCTACTACACCGAGCCTGCCGCCACGGCGCACTACACCGAGACCCATGATGACCCGGTCGTGATCGTGATCACCGGCATGGGGCCGAGCGATACCCATCTGCTCGGAGCGGCACCGCCGGCGGCGAAATAGACTTAGGTCAACGCAGTCTGGAGCCGAAGGTTCCCTTATTGAGAAGGCCCGTCACGCCGACGATGATGAGATAGATGGCGACGATGAAATTCAACAGTTGCGGCATGACCAATATGAGGATGCCGGCAATGAGCGCCGCCAGGGGGCCGATCGCGAGGTGAAGATTCATGTCATTTCCTTGCGCTTGAAAAAATCTATGAGCGTCGCGAGGTGATCATCGGCAGTATGGTCAGCGCGACCACGACCAGGATCGTCAGTATTCCGACGGCGATGGACGGGAAAACCCACGGTGCAGAGGTTCGGAATAGCGCTGCAAGGGGATGTGCAAGAACCATCCCCAGGGCCCCGGCACTCACGAAGATTGCCGCGAGCCAGATCGTCCGGCGCAGGCGAGGGGTTTGATCCGCAGATTTAGGTCCCGCAATCACGATTTTCCCCTCATGCTCCCGTGGTCTGGGCTAAGAAAAAGGCGGTGCCCTTGCGGACACCGCCCTTGCATTGCGAGCACCAGAGCTTCAGATGGCCTGGTTGATGATCTTGGACTGAGTGAACTCTTCCAGACCTTCCTGACCCATCTCGGCACCGAAGCCTGACTGCTTGGCGCCACCGAACGGCACGTCAACCGGCAGGTCCAGGTGCTTGTTCACCCACACGGTGCCGGAGTCGATGCGCAGCGCCGTCTCGTATGCGCGTTTATCGTTGGACGACCACACGGTGCCGCCCAGGCCATACTCGCTGGCGTTGATGCGCGCGATCGCATCATCCAGGCTGCTGTAGCGCAGAACCGGCAGCACCGGGCCGAACTGCTCTTCCTGCACCAGGCGTGAATTATCCGGGATGTCCCGCACGATTGTCGGATGCACGAAGTAGCCGCGACCCGTGTGCGTCTTACCGCCGGCAATGATCTTGCCGTTCTTGCGCGCATCTTCGATGTACTCGTTGACCTTCTTGAACTGTGTGGCGTTCTGTACCGGCCCGTACTGGGTGTTCGGATCCAGGCCATCGCCCACCACGGCAGCCTCGGCGAGCTTCGTCAGTTCGGTGCAGACGGCGTCGTACATGGAGTCGGGCACATAGGCGCGCTTGATGGCGAGGCATACCTGGCCGCTGTTGACCATGGAGCCGGCGAACAGGCTCGCGGCGGCCTTCTTCGGGTCCAGATCATCCAGCACCAGGGCCGCATCGTTGCCGCCCAGTTCCAGGGTCACGCGCTTGATGGTGGCGGCGACGCTGGCCATGACCTTCTTGCCGGTCGCAGTGGAGCCGGTGAAGGCGACCTTCGCGACATCCGGATGCGAAGTGAGCGAGTTGCCCAGGTCATTCACGTCGGTGATGATGTTGACGACGCCGGCCGGGAAGATCTTGGCGGCGAGCTCGCCGAGGCGCAGCGTCGACAGCGGCGTCGTCGGGGCGGGCTTGACCACCACGGTGTCACCGGCGAGCAGGGCCGGGGCCAGCTTGATCATCAGCAGGATGACCGGGAAGTTCCAGGGGGTGATCGCAGCCACGACGCCCAGCGGCACGTGGTGCTGCACGATGCGCGAGCCATTGCCCTCCTTCAGCACCTTGAACGGCAGGTCCATGGCGGCAAAGGTCTGAATCATGTGAATGGCACCGCCGATTTCGTACTTGGCGCCGGCCAGGGGCTTGCCCTGTTCCTGCGTCAGCACGCGCGCGATGTCCTCCAGGTTGGCGCCGATGGCATCGGCGAACTGCAGCAGCAGGCGGCGACGCTCGGCGATGGGCGTGGCGGCCCAGGCCGGGAAGGCGGCCTTGGCGGCGGCGACGGCCTGATTCAGCTGGTTGAGGTCGGCACGGGGGCAGGTCGCCAGCAGATCCTCCGTGGCAGGATTGATCACGTCGAAAGTGGATGCGCCGGGGACCAGCCGACCATTGACCAGCAGGTTGAATTCGGAAGCCGGGTAGGTCTGCAACTGGGCATTCATGGGCCGTCTCCTGGGAAATATCGCGGGGGAATATACCCCAATTTGCGGCGGGAAATTCACATGCGCGGCCTGCCGCCAGCGCGTAAAAATGGGCAATTCGTGCAACCCGTTGATATCCCAACCCGGACCGGGCCCTGCTCCCAGGTCAGGCCGGGCTCCCGGCGCTTTCGGGCAGCGGGCCGGAGGCGCCAACGTGGTGCAGCTCACGTTGTGAGGGTTTTGAAATTTTAATGCCCAGGGTCTCGGCTATCCTATGTTCAGTGACCGGGGAGGGGCGGGTACGTGGCAGGGCTGTGCCTTTGGACGAGCGCGCGGCCCTCGGATTCGATGTTCCTGGGAGGATTTCCGACGTGAATGGCATAACCCCGAACGGGCACTCCGTAGATGACCACCCGGTGACCCCGCGCGAGAAGGCGCTGAAGGTGAACCTGGACCCTGGCTGCTACGGCAGTTTTGCCGAAATTGGCGCCGGCCAGGAAGTGGTGCGCTGGTTCTTCCGCGCCGGGGGTGCCGCCGGCACCATTTCCAAGAGTATTTCGGCCTACGACATGAAGGTGTCGGATGCCATCTACGGGCCCTGCGCGCGTTATGTGTGCCGCGAGCGGCTGCAGTCGATGCTGGACTACGAGCAGAAACTGAATATCGAGCGCCTGGTCTCCGGCCGCGGTACCACGACGGCCTTCTTCACCTTCGCCGATACCGTGTCGGCACGCAGCTTCCGCGGCAACAACGAATGCCATGGGTGGCTTGGCATCAAGTTCCAGCCGCGACCGATGGCCGACAGCAGCCAGATCATCATTCATGTGCGCATGCTGGATGTGGAAAACGCGCTGCAGCAGGAGGCCCTGGGAATCGTGGGCCTCAACCTGATCTACGGCGCACAGTACTTCAGCCTCGATCCGGACCGCCTGGTGGAGTCGCTGCTGGATGGCCTGAGCACCGAGCGCCTGGAGATCGATCTCATCGAATTCTCCGGTCCGGAATTCAGGCTGGTCGACAACCGCGTCATGAGCCTGCGGCTGGTGCAGCTGGGCCTGACCGGGGCGGCGATGTTTTCCGCCGATGGCAAGGTGCTGCAGCCCTCCGAGGTGCTGCACAAGAAGCCGGTGCTGGTGGAGCGGGGGCGCTTCCGGCCCGTGACTTATGTGAACCTGGATCTGGCGCGCTCGGCGCTGCGTGCCTTCGAAGCGGAGGGCGCGGATGTGCAGCCCGGGGAGACCATCTCGCTCATGGAGATCACCATGAGCAGTCTCACCAGTGACGGCACCGTCGACCTGCAGGACTTCATCAGTCGCGCCGAGGTCCTGGCGGCGACCGGCCATACGGTGATGATCTCGGATTTCGCCGAGTACTACCGCCTGGCGGCCTACCTGTTCCGGTACACGACGCGCCGGGTCGGCCTGGCGATGGGCGCCATGAATCTGCAGGCCATTTTCGATGAGTCGTACTACACCAAGCTCGACGGCGGCATCCTGGAGAGTTTCGGCCGGCTGTTCCGTAACAACCTGCGGCTCTACATCTACCCCTACATGGACCAGCAGACCGGCCAGTTCGTGACCGTGAACGATGTGGATGTCGGGGATACCCTGCGACAGCTGTACGGGTACCTGCTGTCGCGGCGGAATATCGTCCAGCTGGAGGATGCCAATCGCACCTACCTGAGCATCTATTCACCGGACGTGCTGCGCAAGATCAACTCGGGCAACACGGAATGGGAAAGCATGGTGCCGCCCGAGGTCGCCCACGTCATCAAGACCCGGGGTCTGTTCGGCTATCAATAGCGAACTGGCATGGGCTGCGGTATAACGACCGGGCTCAGATGGAGAGGTGTTGATGAAGCTACTGCATACGATGGTGCGGGTGGGTGACCTGACCCGGTCCATCGATTTCTATACCAACGTCCTCGGCATGCAACTGCTGCGGACCACCGATGTGCCCGCACACAAGTACACGCTGGCGTTCGTGGGCTACGGCGCCGGCAATGCCGACGGGTCGGCCGAAATCGAGCTCACGTACAACTACGGGGTGCCGAGCTACGACCAAGGTACGGCTTTCGGGCATTTCGCCATCGGGGTGAAAAACGTCGCCGCCACCTGCGAGCGCATCCGCGCCGCCGGCGGCACCGTCACGCGCGAGCCGGGGCCGGTCAAGGGCGGCACCACGGTCATTGCATTTGTCCAGGATCCGGACGGCTACAAAATCGAACTCATCGAACGGCCGCAATTGGACTGAAGTCCGCGCACATCGGATTGATAAGGGGGTTTCTTGATGCATAGGAAGTACATGCTGGCGACGCTGCTGGTCGTCGCCGTAACAATCTGCCCGCAACTGGTGCAGGCGCAGAACCTGATCAACTGCAGGGTCCGCTCCTGCTACGACCGCCTTGTCGATGACTACCTGGCCGCACTCGTGGCCCACGATCCGAGCCGGATCGCCTTCGCGCCCGATGCCCGGTTCGTCGAGAACATCAAGGCGACGAAGATCGGCGATGGATTGTGGAAGACGGCCTCCGCGCTGCCCACCACGTTCAAGATCTATGTCCCGGATCCGGTGTCCGGTCAGATCGGTTTCATGGGTGTCATGCAGGAGGCCGGCAAACCCATCCTGCTGGGCCTGCGGCTACAGGTGTTCGAGGGACACGTGATCGAGGCCGAGCACGTCATAGCCCGCGATTTGAGTGCGCAAAGTCTCGCCAACCTTGAGGTCGCCCGCCCGATTTTCGCCAAGGTGGTCCCGGAAGGCATGCGCATGCCGCGCTATGAGATCAAGGGCATCGCCTACTCCTACTACGATGCCCTGGACTTCAACGACGGGGAGCTTGCGCCGATGGCCCGGGACTGCGATCGGCATGAGAACGGACGCGAGTCCAGCGGCAGCCGCACGCCGCCGGCGGCAGGCGCGCCGCAGCCCAATTACAGTGCCATGGACTGCACCCGGCAGTTCACCACCGGGATGATGGCCTATATCGACAACATCGATAACATCCGGGTGCTGGCCGTGGATCCCTTCACGGGCCTGGCGTTCGGCCTCTCGCACTTCCATCACAGCATGAAAAACCACGTATTCCCCATCAGGGGTGTGCCGGGTGTGACCACGCGTGAAGTGAAGAACCCGCCGTTCGATCTGCCGGCGGCGCACATCTTCAAGATCAGCGGCGGCAGGATCCACCAGATCGAAGCCATGGGTTTTCTGGCGCCGTACAACTCGCCCTCCGGTTGGTAGCCGCTTGATGCGGTTCGCGGCCGCGCTGCTCGCGAGCCTGGCGGTGTCCGCGGTGGTGGCGCAGACACCGGGGCGGCCGCCGGCGCCGCCGGATGCCGATCATTACCGCAACTTCAGCGTCGCGGTGTACGCACGGGCGTATGAAGTCGACAGAATGAAGGATGACCAGTGGCTGCAGCACTCCTGGGAGGGCATCTCGCACGCGGTCAAGGTCAACAAGGTGTACCTGGAAACCCACCGCGACACGCTGCTGGTGGACGCCGACACCCTGGAGAAGGCCAAGGCATTTTTCGCGGCCCGCGGGATCAGGACATTCGGCGGAATCACCTGGACGCGCAACGAACGCAATCGCTTCGAGACCTTCTGCTACGCCAATGCCGCGGATCGGGCGTGGGTCAGGCACGTTGCAGAGGAGACGGCGCGGCACTTCGACGACATCATCCTGGATGATTTCTTCTTCACCAGCTGCAAGTCGGAAGAGGAAATCAAGGCCCGCGGCAACAGGTCCTGGACGACCTATCGCATCGAGCGCATGCGCGAGGTGGCGCACGATCTGGTGATCGGCGCCGCCCGCAAGGTCAATCCGCGGGTCCATATCGTCATCAAGTTCCCGAACTGGTACGAGCACTTCCAGGACATGGGGTTCGATCTGGAGCAGCAGCCTTTTCTCTACGACGGTGTCTATACCGGTACCGAGACCCGCGATCCGGTACTAAGCGCGCAGCATCTGCAGGCGTACAACGGCTACTCCAGCTTCCGCTACTTCGAAAATCTGCGGCCGGGGTTCAATCACGGTGGCTGGGTGGATCCGCCTGGGGTACGCAGCCTGGACAACTATGCCGAACAAATATGGGTCACCCTGTTCGCCAAGGCGCCCGAGATCACATTGTTCGACTATCGACAGCTGCTCGGACCCATTGGCCCCGAGCTGCGCGGCCGCTGGCAGGGTGGCGCCGACCTCAGTTTCAACTACGATGCCATGCTGCGTGGCTACTACGGTGCGGCAGGCGCTGCGGCGCCCCCGCCGACGTATGCAGTACCGGCCGGTGCCGCCCTGGGCCAGGTGGATGCCGTGATCGGCCAGCTGGGCAGACCCCAGGGCGTTGCCGTCTACCGACCCTTCGCCTCGCTCGGCGAGGATTTCCTGCCGAGCTTCCTGGGGATGATCGGCATCCCCATTGATCTGCAGGCGCATTTCCCGACGGGTGCGCCAACCATTTTGCTGACCCAGGATGCGGCGGGGGATCCCAAACTCGTCGACCTCATCGAACGGCAGGTCCGCGCGGGCGGCAACGTGATCATCACATCGGGGCTGCTGGGCAAGCTGCAGTCGCGCGGCATCGAGCGGCTCGCGGATCTGTATCTGACCGGCCGGGACGCACTGGTGAAATCCTTCCTGGGTGGGCGCGCCGTGCTCGACATCGGCGAACCCATGCTCATCCCGCAGGTGCACTACATCACCAATGATACCTGGGAGCTGGCTTCCGCCGTCGCGGGTGACAATGGCTTTCCGATGGTGACCGACTCGCAATACGGCAAGGGGCATCTGTTCGTGATCACCATCCCGAATAATTTTGCGGATCTGTACCGGCTGCCGGCGCCGATACTCAATGTCCTGCGGCGCCTGGCCGGCGCCGAGCTACCTGTGCGCCTGGCGGACGGACCGTCCAAGGTGGCCCTCTATGAATACGACAATGGCGCATTCGTCGTGGAGTCCTTCAATGACGAGGCCGTGTCGGTACAGGTGGCGGTGCCTGCCGCGGTCGTGACGCTGCGCAATCTGGCAACCGGGGCGCTGTTGCAGAAGCTGCCGCCCGTCGCGCCGGAGGCGCCGGCCGCGCGCTTTGCGGTCGTAATTCCGGCACACTCGTACGCGGCGTTCTCGACGCGTTGACTCAAGGCAGCAACAGCGGCATGCAGGATCCGGCTGGCCATTTGCTCGCGGGCATTGAGCTCGGGGGCACCAAGTGCATCTGTGTTCTGGGCACGGGTCCTGCGGACATCCGCGCGCAGCGGGACCTGCCGACCCACGATCCGGCGGGCACGCTGGCGGCCATCGAGTCCGTGCTGGACGGGTGGCGGGCGCACGCGGCGGACTTTGTGGCCATCGGCCTCGCGGCCTTCGGGCCCTTGAATCTGCGACGTGACTCCCCGCGTTTTGGGTGGGTGTCACGCACTGTCAAGGTGGGCTGGTCCGACACTGAACTGCTGGGGCGCTTTGCCCGGCGTTACGGGCTACCCACCGGCATCGATACCGACGTCAATGCTGCCGCGCGCGCCGAAGGTCGCTGGGGCGGTGCCCAGGGTCTGGCGGACTTCGTGTATGTGACCGTGGGCACCGGCATCGGCGCAGGCGTCATCGTCAACGGCGGTGTGGTGTCCGGCGCCAATCACACTGAGCTCGGGCACATCCGCACCGTGCGGCTGCCGGGGGATGATTTCCCGGGCGTCTGTCCGTTTCATGGCGACTGCCTCGAGGGGCTCGCCTCGGGGCCGGCAATCGCGGCACGCGCAGGCCGGCCCGCTGCCGCACTCCCCGCCGATGATCCGGCCTGGATGCCGGTCGCGCATGCGCTGTGCCAGTTGTGCCAGACACTGGTGCTGAGCGTCGGCCCGCGGCGGATTTTCTTCGGCGGTGGGGTGATGACGGGGCAGCCGCAGCTGTTCGGCATGATTCGCCACGGGCTGCAGCACAGCCTCAATGGCTATGTGGACACCGCGGAGGTCGGCGGGCAGATCGACCGCTTCATCGTGCCCTCGGATCTGGGGGCGGCGGTGGGGCCCCTCGGGGCCCTGGCGGTGGCCGCGGACCAGTTGCCGCGGCCGTGAAGTGCAGCCGCGAATTTGCCGCAAAAGATGGTAAAAGACGCCCATGAACAAGATCTCGATTGTCCCGCAGGCGCGCCAGATGCAGGGGCGCCTGGTCCACTGGCTGATCGACG
>Ga0302305_1001337_pt1 | contig 14204 bp, 10 predicted proteins | sample III_Palsa_E2_3_FD_198764 | JGI IMG/M metagenome (GOLD analysis project Ga0302305, IMG submission 198764) | Peat permafrost microbial communities from Stordalen Mire near Abisko, Sweden - III_Palsa_E2_3 | ecosystem: Environmental > Terrestrial > Soil > Palsa > Peat permafrost | place: Sweden... | reverse complement strand
GGCGACGCATCCGCAGTGTGAAGAACACGCGGCAGATCACCAAGGCCATGAAGATGGTCTCGGCTGCAAAGCTGCGTCGCGCGCAGGAACACGCACTCCAGGCGAGACCCTATGCACAGATGCTCGCCAATGTGCTGCAGTCGCTGGTGCGGCGTACCGACCTCTACAACGAACAGACTGGCGAGATCATGCATCCGCTGCTGGTGGAGCGCGAGGAGAAGAACGTTCTCATCCTCGTGATCGCCGGCGACAAAGGCTTCGCTGGCGGCTTCAACTCCAACATCGGCAAGGCGGCGCAGCGGTTCATCGACGAGCGGCGCGCGATGGGCCAGAACATCGATCTCGAGCCCATCGGCAAGAAGGCGATTGGCCTGTTCAAGAAGCGCTTCCCGATGGCAATCTATGAGCACAAGGAAGAGCTGTACGACAACGATCTTTCCAAGCACATCGAAGATATCCGGCACCGTGCAGCTCCAATCGAAGTCGCTTCCGAACACCCCACGCTGTTGTTGAAGGCGAGCTTCTCGGAAGTGACGGCGGTCGCGAACTCCATTATCACGCGCTACGAACGGGCAGAGATTGACTCCGTCTATATCGTCTTCAACGAGTTCAAGTCCGTGATCTCGCAGCGCGTTGTTGTCGAGAAGTTGCTGCCCATCCGCAAGCTTGGATCCCAGCAGGTCACGGTCCTCGAAGAGATGACCGAGGAGCAAAAAGAAGCCGCGGGTAAGGCTGCCCAGGAATCAGGCGTTTCGATCAACGAGCCGGAAGAGTCCGCCTACGAGCAGGAGGCCAAGAAGTTTGGCACTGCTGACGTCGACTACCTCTTCGACCAATCACCCGAGCGGCTGTTTCGTCACCTCATGCCGCGATACATCACCACGCAAATCTTCCACGCGCTGTTGGAGTCGATTGCGGCGGAACATGCAGCGCGCATGACCGCGACCGACGCAGCTACCAAGAATGCAGGAGAGCTGATCGACAAGCTCTCGCTCACCATGAACCGCTTGCGTCAAGCAGCAATCACCAAAGAGATTATTGAAATCGTTAGCGGAGCGGCTGCACTGTAAGCGCAAACGCGACCGTACGAAAGAGACTTATGGCAGACACACAAAACATCGATAAAAAACCAAACCAGAACATTGGGAAGGTCGTCAGCATCAGCGGCCCGGCCGTTGACATTCAATTCGAAGAGGCGCACATGCCTCCGATCTTCCAGGCGTTGCGGATCGTCAGCGAGGGCTTCGACGTGCCCACGCCGATGGACGTCGTCGTGGAGGTGCAGCAGCATCTCGGCGAAGGTCGCGTTCGTTGCATCGCCATGGTCGCGACCGAGGGTTTGGTGCGCGGCATGAAGGCCATCGACACTGGCGGGATGATCTCGGTGCCTGTTGGCCGCGAGACGCTTGGCCGCGTGCTCAACGTTCTCGGCGAGCCGGTGGACGAGCTCGGTCCTGTGAACGCGAAGCTGCGCATGCCGATTCATCGCCAGGCTCCGGCTTTCGATGAGCAGGCGACCTCGGAAGAGATGTTCGAGACCGGCATCAAGGTCGTTGACCTGATCCTGCCCTTCTTGAAGGGTGGCAAGATTGGTCTGTTCGGCGGCGCTGGTGTGGGCAAGACCGTCGTGATTCAGGAGCTGATCAACAACGTGGCCCAGCAGCATGGTGGGTTCTCTGTGTTCGCTGGCGTCGGCGAGCGTACCCGCGAGGGCAACGATCTTTGGCACGAGTTCCAGGAGTCGGGCGTTATCGACGTCCACGACTTCAACAAGAGCAAGGCCGCGCTGATCTATGGCCAGATGACCGAGCCGCCGGGGGCGCGTTTGCGCGTGGCGCTGACTGGCCTGACTGTCGCTGAGTACTTCCGCGACGAAGAGGGTGCGGACACGCTGCTGTTCATCGACAACATCTTCCGCTTCACGCAGGCGGGTTCCGAGGTCTCGACGCTGCTTGGGCGTATGCCTTCGGCCGTTGGCTACCAGCCGAACCTTGCCACCGAAATGGGTGAGCTGCAGGAGCGAATCACCTCAACCAAGAAGGGCTCGATCACTTCGGTGCAGGCTGTGTACGTGCCTGCCGATGACATCACCGATCCCGCGCCGGCGACCACCTTCGCTCACCTGGATGCGACGATGCTTCTGTCGCGTCCGCTGTCGGAGCTGGGCATCTATCCGGCTGTCGATCCGCTGACGTCGACCTCGCGCATCCTGTCCGCCCGCATCGTTGGTCAGGAGCACTACGACGTTGCGCAGGGCGTGAAGAAGATCCTGCAGCGCTACAAGGATTTGCAGGACATCATCGCGATCCTGGGTATCGATGAGCTCTCGGAAGAGGACAAGCTCACCGTGTCGCGCGCGCGCAAGGTGCAGCGCTTCCTCTCGCAGCCGTTCCATGTTGCCGAGATCTTTACCGGCATTCCTGGAGCGTATGTGAAGGTCGAAGACACGGTGCGCAGCTTCAAGGAGATCATCGAAGGCAAGCACGATGATATTCCGGAGCAGGCGTTCTATCTCAAGGGCGGCATCGAGGATGTACTCGCGGCAGCCGAGAAGCTGAAGGCAACGGCGTAAACCTATGGCTGAGGCTGGAAACAATTCGGGGCTGCTGACGGTACGGCTGGTAACGCCGGACCGGGTGCTGCTGGATGCGACGGCGACGGCGGTCGAACTGCCGTCGATGTCGGGCTATCTGGAGACGCTGTACGGCGCGGCGCCGCTGCTGGCGGAGCTGGGTGCGGGCGAGGTGCGCTTGCACGGCGGCTCGGCTGGCGAGCAGACCTTCTTCGTGGCCTGGGGCTTTGCCGAGGTGCTGCCGGAGCGGGTCACCATCCTGGCAGAGACAGCGCTGCATCCCGATGAGATTGATCCCGCCGAGGCGCAGGCTGAGCTGGTTCACGGACAGGAACTTTGGGATCAGGCTGGCGACGATCAGGCCAAGTATGACGAGGCCAATGCCGTGACGCGCGTTGCCGAAGAGAAGATCGCCAGCGCGCAGGGCAAGCACTGAGTCGCTGAGAATTTGGTGCAGCAGAAAGCCTCGCGCGAGCGGGTTTTTTTGTTGTGGGCAACGGGCGAGCGTTGGAGGCACCCCCCACCCCCCCTCCCCCATACTTTGCCCCCAAAGTAGTCTCTGCAAACGGGTTAGGTGGCAAAGTATGACTTGGGTACGCTTGGAAATGGCTCCTAAAGTAGGCCAACCAGAGCCTTTAAGGGCAAAAGTACCCCAACGAAAGACTTTAGCTCGCATTCGGACGAAAGTTCCGCATTTGGGAACGCGATGGTGTGCACGCGACTGCTGATTAGGGATGGATTGGAAGAGGGGCTACTTCAATTGTAGCTAGTTGGAGGGAGTAACTATGCCAAGTTTGGAAAAGATTTATCGCCAGTGTTCATGAGGGTTTTGTCGATATTGGGCGGTCTCGGGGGCTTGACAGGTTTTGCCACCCACCCTGCGCAGAGCGCTTCCTGAACGATTCGATTATGCTTCAGTGGGTCTTCATTCCGATCGCGCTCGGAAGCGAGACGGTGGAACGGTGCGGCCGCGCCCGCGGGAGGCAAGACGGAAGATGAGGCCGACAAAGCAGTGGGTGGTGGTGCTGATCTGTGTGGCATGGAGCGGGGGATGGGCGCAGTCGCGGCAAGTGGTGTGCGATCGGGGCACTGGGCACTTCGAGGCGAGTTTTCCGACTGGCGTGACGCTGCGCGTAGGTGCGGTCAGGAGCGGAGGATTTGCCACTCGGGCCTGCGAAGCGGTGCTGCGCTGGGGCGACGAGAGGGCCGTGGTGGTGGAGACGGCGGCGCAGGTGGACATCGATGTGCTTGGAGCCGACCTGGGATTGGGCGTGCCGGTGGCTGCCTTTGTGGTGCGGCCAGCGCAGGATGACAGGAACGCGCGCTATGAGATCTGGTCGATGGAGAGGAAGCCGCGGCACCTGCTGACGCTGACGGGCGGAGAGTCGTATCGGGCGGTCGATGCGGAGTTCAATGGGCAGGTGGCGATCTGGGCGACGGATGCGGCCGCGGTGGAGGGTTTTGACGGATTGGGCCACGCAGACTTCGCGTCTCCTCCGGTGGTGGCGCTGCGGTTTGAGCACGGACGGCTGCTCGATGTGAGCGCGTGGTATCGCGCGCTGTATGACCATCAGATTGCAGCGCTGCGCGACGGCGTGACGGCGGAGGAGTTGGCGGAGTTTCGAAGCAGCGACGGGCAGCTCAACTCCGGCTCGGTTCGGGCTGAGGACGAGGTTCGGCTGCGGAAGACAAAGGCGACGGTGCTGGAAATCGTGTGGGCTTACCTATACAGCGGCAGGCAGGAACGGGCGTGGGCAGAGTTGGAGAGTGCGTGGCCGGCTGGTGACGTGGCGCGAGTGAAGGCAGCGATGATGGCGGCACGTGCGCGCGGAATCGAGACACAGGTGGCGAAGGTGGCTTCGGCTACGTTGCCGCCGAAGTGGATGGAGAGGCCGCCGGTGTACGAGTATTTGAAGTCAGATCCGTCCCAGCAGAACGGTGGCCGGCTGATGTATGGCGCTCCTGGAGTAAGCGGGAGCGAGGGTCCGGTGCTCGTAAAGGATGAGCAATCGACGGGGCTTTATGCCGCGGATAAGGAGCCGAAGGCAATTCTGATGTGGAGGCCGCCGCCGACAATATCGGAGCAGTCGTTAGCACAGGGAGTGGAGACCGTTCTGCTAACGATTGATGCTGCCGGCAAGGTGGAAGCGACGAAGATGCTGGCGCCAGGAAGCGATCCGGAGTTGGTGCAAGCGGCAAAGGACTGGAAGTTTATCCCTGCGTCGGTAGATGGCAGACCGGTGGCGTATCAGCTGAAGATGGATGTGCGGTTGCTTCGGTAATTTGCCGAGTCCTGCGCGGACGGCGAGGGGCTTCGCGTGGCGAGTTAGGCTTTGGGAGCGGACCCAGTGAGTGGGTGCGGTGATCGGATTGAGGGTCGCGCTATGTTGCAAATTGATTCCTGCTCCTCCAGACTAGGGAGAGCAGGTTGTTGCCCGCCTTCGTGGTGGACGGGCGGTTCGAGGCCCGTTGGGGGCGTCGACCTTCTATAATCAGCAACGGCTTAGGCAATGATCAAGAAGGCCTTAAGCCATGTCCCCGTCGTCTAGTGGCCCAGGACGACACCACACTCATGGTGTAAACACGTGGTTCGAATCCCGTCGGGGACGCCAACGTCTGCTGCCTGATGCGCTTGAGCGATGCTCGCGCGTCGGGGGTGCTTGGTAGCAGAAGCAATTTTCCGAGGGGACAGACCGAAAGAAAACAATAGCCGAGGGCTAGTGGGCGCTGGGTTTCACAGGCGCGGTGGATTCGCGGACGATCAGTGCTGGCTTGACGGGGATGCTGCCGGCGTATTGTGCTGCGGGGTTGGCGATGCGGTCCAGCAGGATGCTGGCGGCGAGCTTGCCCATGTGCTTGAGCGGCTGGCGGATGGTGGTGAGGCTGGGCACATGGAATTCGGCAGAAACGATGTCGTCGAAGCCGATGACGGAGACGTCGTTGGGGACGCGCATGCCGGCCTCATGCAGGACGCGCATGGCGCCGATGGCGGCGGTGTCGTTGAAGCAGATGAGGGCGGTGAAGTCGCGGGTGGCGGACAGCAGGCGCTGGGTGGGCTCATAGCCGATCTGCGGTGTCCAGCCGCCGACGGTGAGCTGCACGGTGCGCTCTGGGGTAGGCTCGACGCCGAACTCGCGGGCGACCTGCATCATGGCCTCCCAGCGGAAGTCAGTGTCCATGACGGAGCGGTGGCCTTTCATGAAGGCGATCTTGCGGTGGCCGAGGTCGTAGAGGTGGCGGATGGCCAGGCGAGCGGCCGCGCGGTGGTCGATGAAGACGTTGGTGACGCCCTCCTTCTCCTTGTGGCCGGAGATGGTGACGACGGGCAGGGGAGTGTCGAAGTCGGCGTTGGTGTTGAGCAAGAGAAGGCCCTCAGCGCCGCGGTTCATCAGCAACTCCGAGTACTCCTTGACCAGCTTGTGCTTGCCGTAGTGGCAGGCAGTGAAGTAGAGGAAGTGCTTCTGCAGGAGATAGCGCTCGACGCCTTCCATGACGACGGTGAAGTAGCCTTCACTGTGTTCGGGGACGATGACGCCGACCGAATCGCTGCCGGTTTTATGGAGATTCAGAGCGAAGTAGCTTGGCCGGTAGTTAAACTTGCGTGCCGCTTCATGTACGCGGCGACGGGTCTCAGCGGTCAGGTTCTTGGCCAGGGGAGCATCGTTGAGAACGAAGGAGACCGTGGTCTGCGAGACGCCGAGATAGGTGGCGAGGTCCTTGAGGCTGGTGCGTTTTTTAGGAGGCTGGGAAGGCTCAGACGAGCTGGGCGGTTTCATTCTCATGCGTGGCTCCGCGAACACGTTGGGAGCCGCGACTTTTTCGATCTGGAAATGTCCATCACGATCGATTTGAGTATACAAGGATGATCGGTTTGCGCAGTCAGTCAATCGATTGACCTGGTATCGGCGCGTATACGTGGACGGTCGCGGGAAGACTCTGCGTGGGTCGAGAGAGTTTAGCGGAGGGTGCCGGGAAGGCTGCCGCCCATGAGGCGCTCGACTTCGGGTAGGGTGGCCATGGAGGCGTCGCCCGGGGTGGTCATGGCGAGGGCGCCGTGGGCGATGCCGCAGTTGAGCGACCAGGCGAGATCCTTGCCGGTGACGAGGCCATAGATCAAGCCAGCCGCGAAGGAGTCGCCGCCGCCGACGCGGTCGAGGATGTCGAGGTCGTCGAAGGCGAGGCCGGCGATGGCGTTGTGGTTGGCGAAAGCAAAGGCGCTCCAGCTGTTGCGATTCGCAGTGTGGGGGCGGCGAATGGTGGTGGCGAGGATCTTGAGGTTCGGGTACTCGGCGGCAACGCGCTCGGCCATGGGCGCGAAGGTGTCGAGCGTGTGCCAGGCCGGACGGTGGGCATCCTCGCCGAGCGCTGCGGCGACGTCGCCTTCGTGCCCGAAGAATACGTCGACATGGGGAAGAATGGTGCGGTTGACCTCGACGGAGCGTTCACGGCCTCCGCGAGACTTCCATAGCGAGGCGCGATAGTTGCCGTCGTAGCTGACGAGCGTGCCGTGGCGGCGGGCCGCGGCGATGGCCTCGCGCACGACTTCGGTCGCGTCTTCCGAGAGCGCGGTCATGATGCCGCCGGTGTGGAAGACGCGCACGCCTTCCGTGCCGAAGAGTGCGTCCCAGTCGATGTTGCCGGGTTTGAGTTGCGAGATGGCGGTGTGGCCGCGATCCATCATGCCGAGGCCCGCACGGACGCCGAAGCCGCGCTCGAGGAAGTAGATGCCGTTGCGTGCGTCGCGGCCCACGCCGTCGAAGGGCTGCCAATGGATGTGCGAGGTGTCGACGCCGCCTTGCAGGATGAGATCTTCGACCAGTCGGCCGACCGGGTTGTCGACCAGCGCGGTGGCAATGGAGGTGCGCAGTCTGAAGCAGCGGCGCAGGCCGCGGGCGACGTTGTACTCGCCTCCACCTTCCCAGACGCGGAAATTGCGTGCGCCGACGATGCGGCCTTCGCCGGGATCGAAGCGCAGCATCACTTCGCCGAGGGAGACGAGGTCCCAGCAGCACGTGGAGGCCGGTCGGAGAGTGAGAGCGTTCGGTGCGGGCACCTGGTTGAGTGCTTCGTTCATGGCTATTTGCTATCTCCTAAGGGGCTGCCGTTAAGGTGTCCCGCGGCCGGTTAGCTGGCGGATCAGGTCGACCTCATGCTGACGGTAGGGCGTGTCGTCCTGGCGAAAGACCTCGTGGAACCAGACGGTGGGTTGGGAAAGGACGTAGGGTTTCTGCCACGAATCCCACGGATAGTAGGTTTGGGTTTTGCCCGCGACGAAGCCCCAGTTGATCGCGGCTACGTGATACTGCTTTGCGATGGGCAGGTCGTTGTCGAAGGTGCTGCCTGCGCCACGCGCCATGTACTCGGTGCAGATGAGGGGCCGGCCGAGGGGCTGGAGTTCCTTGATGCGGGCTTCGAATTCTTCTGGCCAGCCGTAATTGTGGAAGCTGATGACGTCGGACTCGGCTAGCTGAATTTTGGTGGTGGCGCTTTCGCGGTCGGGGTGCGACCAGTCGCCTACCCAGACGCCGCTGGTGAGAGGCTGGGTTGGGTGCTCGGCGCGTGCCCAGGCGAAGGCGAGGGGGAGAAGGTGATCTACGCGCTCGGTCTTGTGTGGCTGTGGGCCATATTGCTCGGCGGGATTGTCGGGCTCGTTCCACACGTCCCACGCCAGAATGCGGGGATCGTTGGCGAAGGCGCCGACGACGCCCTTCACGTAAGCCTCTAGCTTGGGCTCGGCGGCGGGGTCGGTGAGCTCTTCCATGCCGGGACTCTGTACCCAGCCGGAGTTATGCACGCCGGGGATGGGGGGATGCTGTGGGCCGAGCTTCGGGTTGGGATCCCAGCAGGAATCGAACAGCACCAGGATTGGCTTGATGCCATGATGCGAGGCGATCGTGAGGAAGGCGTCGAGGCGCTGCTTGAATCCTTCGGGATCCTGCTGCCAGAGCTGGTCCTGCAGGAAGACGCGCATGGTGTTCATGCCGATGCCCTGCGCCATGCCGAGCTCTTTGTCGTTCAACTGCGGGTTCCAGGTCGCGGCCTGGAACATTTCGAGCTGATTGATGGCGTCGGAGGGCACGTAGTTTGCGCCCACCAGCCACGGTTGCTGCGCGTACCAGGCGGTTGCCTTTTCGGTCGACCAGCGCGCCGGGTGTTGGGCGATACCGCTGGTTGCGGTGGCGATGATCGCCAGCAACGCGCAAAGAAATCTTGCTCCTGACTTCATGTTTCCCTCACAGATTGGTCCACGTAAGTGCAACGAATTTATAGTAGCCGAATGAGCGGGGGCTTGGGTCATCCAATGCCCAATCGGCGGCCCGATATTCGTGCGGCAGCCGAACTATGTATGCTCTGCGAGCAAGGCTAACCCTCGAACGTGTCGTTCACTGGTGCGAGAGGATCGGCTATGATGGGGCATTCAAAGGCCGCGCGAGACTGCGAGGTAATAGGAGCTGAATTCGTTGGAGACCCCTATGAATGATCGATCGACCAGCACCTTCGATCTGTCCGGGCGATGTGCCGTGGTGGTGGGTGCAACGTCGGGCCTGGGGCGCGAGATTGCGCTGGGTCTGGCTCGCGCCGGAGCGAACGTGGTCGCGAGCTCACGACGCAGCGAGCAGGTGGAAGAGGTCGCTGCGGCCATTGAAGCGGAGGGTCGGCGCACGCTGCGTTTGTGCTCGGACGTATTGCGGCGGGACAGCCTGGAGGTGCTGCATGCGGGCGTTCTACAGGAGTTTGGAAGCGTGGAGATCCTGGTAAACGCCGCTGGCATTACATCGCGCCTGCCGACAATCGATTGCCCGGAAGAGACCTGGCAGCGCATCTTCGATACGAATCTTACGGGGACGCTGCGAGCCTGCCAGATCTTTGGACGAACGATGCTGGAGCAGGGGCGCGGCAGCATCATCAATATCGCGTCACTCTCAAGCTTCGTCGCGTTCCACGAAGTGGCCGCGTACGGCGCGAGCAAGGCCGGCGTGGCCGCACTGACGCGCTCGCTGGCGGTCGAGTTTGCGTCGAAAAATGTGCGCGTGAATGGGATCGCGCCAGGAATCTTTCCCACCGACCTCAATCGCGAGCTGCTGTTCACGACGGAGCGCGGCCGCGAGGAGATTCTTCGCACGCCGATGGCGCGCTTCGGACGTCTGGAGGAAGTGGCGGGCGCCGCGGTGTTTCTTGCGTCCGATGCAGCGTCGTTTGTGACCGGCGAGATTCTTACGGTGGATGGCGGGTATCTTGCAAGCGGCGTGAATCAGTAACTGCTGAGGGAATTTTCGGGCACTAGAATAGGGCAAAATCTCAATCAAGAGGTTGGCGTGGCCAAGCAGGGCAGGGAATTCAGCGGGATGCGGCGTGTCGATCTGGCCTACGCGCAGGTAGCGTCCAGCGAGGTGGCGCGCGACATGAACCGCGATATCGTGCTGGAGTTGATCCGCGCCAAACAGCCGGTGTCGCGCGCAGATCTGGCGCGGCTGTCGGGGCTGCAGCGAAGCACGGTGTCTGAGATTGTGGAGGACCTGATGCGCGAGGATTGGGTGCGCGAAGGGTCCATTGCTCGACGCCCACGCGGACGGCGACCCACGATGCTGGGGCTCAACGAAGACCTCGTGATCCTGGCCGTGGATGTGCATCCCCGGCAGGCGATTGTGGCGGTCGTCGATCTGAATGGCCATTTCCTTTCGCGCGATGTGGTGACGATCGCGTCGAATCCCGAGCGCGCAATCCAGCAGATGGTTGACTCGATGCGGAAGCTGCGCGAGAAGCATTCTGGCAAGTCGTTTGAGGGGATCGGCATCAGCCTTCCGGGCAGAGTGGACGCGGAGACGCAGCGCCTGGTCTTTGCGCCGAATATGGCGCCGAACTTGAAGTGGTCGAGCGTCGACATACGCGGCACCGTGGAAAAAACGATGGGCCTGAAGGTCGAGATAGACAACGCAGCGAATGCGTGGCTGCTCTCGGAGATGTGGTTTGGAAAGATGGACGGTGTGCGCCACGCCGTGCTGGTGACGATCGCGGAGGGCGTTGGCACGGGCATCCTGGCCAACGGGCAACCGGTTTATGGCAAGAACGGCATGGCGGGCGAGTTTGGACATATCGTGATGGATCCGCAAGGGCCGCAATGTGCCTGTGGCGCGCGGGGTTGCTGGGAGACGTTCGCTTCCTCCAATGCTGCGCTGCGTTATTTTGCAGAACGCAAACCGAGGAACGCGGAGATCGGGATTACCGAACTGCATGCGCTGGCTGAGGAGGGCGACAAGGATGCCGTGGCGGCGTTGACCGAGCAGGCGAAACACATTGGGCGAGGCTTGCGTATGGTGACGGCATCGCTCTCGCCTGAGGTCATCTTTATCGCGGGCGACATCACGCAGGCCTGGAGAGTGGTTGGACCCGTGATCGAGGCGGAGATGAAAGCAACGCTGTTGGCCGGCTCGACGCCTCGCCTGATGCCGTCAGAAGAGGGAGGCCTGGCGAGGCTGCGCGGCGCGTCGGCACTGGTACTGCAGCGGCACTCCGGCAAGCGGCACTCCCGGGATGTGCCTGCACGCGGAAAACCGGCAAGACCCGCGATTAGGAAGAAGAATACGAGATGAGTGCCGGGCGCTTACAGCCAATCGTTGTATGCCTTCGATATACTTTATTGCATTCCGCCGGAGTTCGAACAAAATGTCCTTTGTAGTTTCCAGATCTGACGACCAGCAATTCACCTCGCGTCCCGCAGAGTCGAACATTCGCTGGTTTGTGTGCCTGCTACTGTTTCTGGCGACGACGATCAACTACATGGACAGGTCGGTCCTCTCGCTGATCGAGCCGCTGCTTCACTTGCCGTTCATGGGCTGGGTTCCAGGCGTGAGCGCCGCGTATCAGTCGGGGTATCACCTGAACTACGGGCACATCGTGGAGTGCTTCCAGATTGCGTACGCGGTGGGATTCCTGTTGGCGGCGCCGTTCATCGATCGGCTGGGCACAAAGATCGGCTACGCGGTGGCGATCGGAGTCTGGGCGGTGTCCTCGATCAGCCATTCGCTGGTGCATTCGGTGCTTGGATTCTGCATCGCGCGCGCGTGTCTGGGGCTGGGCGAGTCGGGTAATTTTCCGGCGGCCATCAAGGCGACCAGCGAATGGTTTGCCAGCGAAGACCGCGCACTGGCTATCGGCTTATTTAATTCCGGCGCGAATGCAGCGTTCTTTATTGCGCCGGCGATCGTGCCTCTCGTGACGCTGCACTTCGGCGGATGGCGCGCCGCGTTTCTATGTACTGGCGGCATGGGGCTTTGCTGGCTGGTGCTGTGGCTGGCGTTTCCGTATAACCGGCTGCGTCGCGGCTTGACCACGACCCAGGCGGATCTTCGGCGCGTCGTGCCAAACGTTACAGGCAAGAAGCTCTATGGGATTCTCCTGCGCAATCGCGGGCTCTATGCGTTCTCCATTGCAAAAGGGCTTACTGACCCAGTGTGGTGGTTCTATCTTTTCTACCTGCCGATGTATTTGAACGACAACTATGGACTCAGTTTGAAGCAGGCTTACTGGCCTATCGTGGTGGTGTATGCGGTGTCGTCGGTGGGCTCGTTTTTAGGCGGAGGGTTGTCGGGGCTGCGCATGAAGCGCGGCCATACCGTGAACAGCGGACGCAAGTTTGCGATGCTGGTCACGTCGCTGTGCGTGCTGCCGTTGATGCTGGTTCCACACATGCACGCGCTGTTCCCGCATAATGCATGGCCGGCGATCGCGCTGTTTGCGCTGGCCGCCGCAGCCCACCAGGGTTGGTCGGCGACGTTGTTCGCGACGCCTACGGATATGTTTCCGTCGACCTCGGTATCGACGGTGGTGGGTATCGGCGGAGCGGTCGGATCGCTTGGCGGAGCACTCTTCACCGTGCTGGTCTCGCACATGCTCTCGCTGCATCCGCTGGTTATCTTTGCACTGGCGAGCAGCGCCTATGTTGTCTCGCTGTTGATCTTCCAGCTGCTGGTTCCGAGGATTGGCGTGTCTCCCAAGGGTGACGGTGGGGTTGATCTGTGGGCGGAGACGAACGGATAACGGTCAACGCGAAGATAACGGCGCGCCACGCAACGTCAATCGGCATCCAACGGAGTGAGTGAATCTGCGTGAGATCTCGCGTGGAATCTTCGCTTCCCAGGAGCCTCGTTCTGATGAAAGCCGCCGTCTTCGATGGAGTCGTTCGTTCGCCGGGCGAGTTTGTGCGCATCGAGGATGTGCCGCGCCCTGAGATGCAGCCGGGACACCTGTTGCTGCGCGTGCTGGCCTGCGGCGTGTGCCGCACCGATCTGCATATCGTCGAAGGCGATCTGCCGCAGTTGAAGAAACGATTGATTCCGGGGCATCAGATTGTGGGAGAGGTGGTCGAGGGCGCGACCGCGGAGATGCCGGTGGGGACGCGCGTTGGCGTTTCGTGGATGGGTGGCGTGGATGGCGACTGCTGGTTCTGCAAACACGCGATGGAAAACCTCTGCGACCACCCGACGTTTACGGGCTACACGATTGACGGAGGGTACGCAGAGCATGCGTTAGTGCGGGCGGACTTTGCGTATCCACTGGCTGACGGACTCGATCCTGTGCACGTGGCGCCGTTGCTGTGCGCGGGCATCATCGGATTTCGAAGCTTGCGCGTCGCGGGCGTTCAGAAGGGTGAGCGCGTGGGACTGTTTGGCTTTGGTAGCTCGGCGGCGCTGGCGATTCGGGTGCTGCAATCGTGGAGTTGCGAGGTGTATGTGGTGACGCGTGGCGAAAGCCATCGCAAGACCGCCGAATCGCTGGGAGCGACCTGGGTGGGCGCTGAAGATAGGAAGCCGCCAGTGGAATTGGACCGCGCGATTACGTTTGCGCCCGCCGGCAAAGTCGTCGTGGATGCGTTGTCGAGTCTGCGCAAAGGCGGCGTAGTTGCGATCAACGCGATTCACCTGGACACCATGCCGGCCTTCGATTACGACAAGCTGCTTTGGGGCGAGCGGCAGATTCGCAGCGTCGCGAATATGACGCGGGAGGATGCGCGAGACTTCCTGAAAATTGCGCAGGAGCTGGCGATTAAGCCGCAGGTCGTTACGTTCTCGCTGGACGATGCCAATAAGGCGCTGGTAGCGGTGAAGGATGAGACCGAGGCTGGGTCCTCCGTCATCGTGATGTAATCCTCGTATGTTGTGATGGGGATGTGAATGACGTAAACGCATAGGCAGGCAGGAAACACGATGCAGATACTGGTAATCAATAGCGGATCGTCTTCGATCAAGTTTTCGATCTTTGAAGCGCATGCCCCGCAAGGAGGAGATGTGCCGACGGTTGCGCCGCGCTCGTTGTTCGAGGGGGCGCTGAGCGATATTGGGGAAGCTGAGAGCACGCTGATCACGCATGCAACAAGTGAGGGCGCGGAGAAGTCGGCGACGAAAAAAGTTGGGATTCATGGCGTGGAGCAGGCCATCGCCGCGGTGCTCGACGTGGTATCGGGCAGCAGCCTGCCAGCGTTTGAGGCGGTTGGGTACCGGGTGGTGCATCCTGGGCCAAAGCTACGCGAGCATGTGCGGATCACGTCGGAGGTTCTGGCTGATCTTGAAGGTGCAAGCGAGTTTGCGCCGCTGCATGATCCCGAAGTGGTGCTGATGATTCGCGCCTTCATGAA
>Ga0302305_1001333_pt1 | contig 14214 bp, 9 predicted proteins | sample III_Palsa_E2_3_FD_198764 | JGI IMG/M metagenome (GOLD analysis project Ga0302305, IMG submission 198764) | Peat permafrost microbial communities from Stordalen Mire near Abisko, Sweden - III_Palsa_E2_3 | ecosystem: Environmental > Terrestrial > Soil > Palsa > Peat permafrost | place: Sweden... | reverse complement strand
CGCTGCCGTCGAGACGCGCGAGCACGCGGCCGTCGCTGAGCGTTTTCAAACCCAGTAGTCGTGACGGTGGAACGAGGCAGTTGCGGTGCAGGCGGATGAGCTGGTTGGGGTAGGTTTCTTCGAGCTGACGCAGGGATTCTTCGATCAGCAGTTCGCCGCGGCGGTGTTGCACGACGACGTATTTTTCGTCGGCAAGCAGGCAGATCACTTCCTCAAGGGCAATGCGCACCTCTTCGCCACGCAGGCGGCCGCGCAGATACTTTGGTGTGTTGCGGCCCTGGTCAGCGAGACGGCGCTCGGCGCGCTGCAAGGCATCGCGCAGCCGTTCGAGGCGCACCGGTTTGAGCAGATAGTCCACAGCGCCGAGTTCGAATGCCTGCAGCGCATGTGCTTCGTAAGCGGTGCAGAAAATCACCTGCGGCCGTGCACGGCCGGCGAGTCGCTGGGCCAGTGCTGTGCCGTTGAGGCCCGGCATATTGATGTCGAGCAGCAGGATGTCGGGCTGCTGTTCGCCGATGGCAGCCAGCGCGCTTTCGCCATCGGCGACGCTGCCGACGATTTCCATATCGGTGCAATCGCCCAGCAGCGCGGCCATGCGTGCGCGGGCCAGCGGTTCGTCATCGACGATCAGTACGCGCATCGCTTGTCTGCTTGAGTGGTTGAAGCACGGGTAGATAAAGTTTCACCACAAAGCGTTCGCCATCGGATCCGCTTTGCGGTCCCGCGTCGACGCGAGCCTTGGGGCCATAGCGATAGGCTACGCGCCGACGCACGCTGTCGAGGCCGTGACCGTTGCCCGGTTCGGCTGCTGTGCCGGGAAGAGGATTGATGACCTCAATGAGGATGGCGCTGCCTTCATGCCGGCCACGCAGAATCACTTCGCCGCCGCCGACCAGCGGCTGGATGCCGTGGCGTACGGCATTCTCCAGCAACGGCTGCAGCAGCAGTCGCGGCAGCGGGAAGTCGTCCGGCAGCGATTCGATTTCGCGCCGCACACGCAGACGATCGCCCAGGCGCAGTTGCTCGATCGCAAGGTAGCGCTCGATCAGCGCCAGTTCGTCGCCGAGCGTGCCGTCGTCGTTGTTGTGCTGGCCGAGTGCGGCGCGGAACAGTTCGGATAGATCTTCCACCGTGCGCTCGGCGGCATCGGGATCGACGCGGATCAGCGCGGCCACGGTGTTCATGCTGTTGAACAAAAAGTGCGGCCGGATGCGCGCCTGCAAGGCATCGACCTGTGCCCGCGTGACTGCGGCCAGCCGGGCCTGCCACTGCGCCAACACGTAGAAGTAGCGCAGCATGGCAGCGCCGAGCAGGGCGGCGATGGCGATATTGTCACGCACGAATACATCGCTGGTACCAAGGCCCAGTCGCATCTGCAGCGCGCCATCAAGCCAGTGCGCCACGCTGCTGGCCAGCAGCACGATCAGCACGATCAGCAGCCATATGCCGGCATAGGGCAGGTAGCCCGGCAGGCGCTGCAGCAGCGGACGCAGTTTGCACAGCGCCACGGCGATCACCAGCGCGAGCCAAATCACGAACAGCATGCCTACGCTGTATCCGGCCCAGTCGCGCTGACCCGTGCGCGCCAGCCACATCACCGTCACCGTGAGCGCGCCGACAATGATCAGCGCGAACAGTGCGGGTGCCCCGCAGAAGTCAGGCAGCGGACTCTGTTCGATACGATCGCGTGGGCGGCTGGTGTTGGGAGGTGGCGGCATGCGGGCAAGTATGCCGCATGATGGCAGCCGGCTTGATCGGTGCGCGCGCCGTTCAAGCCGGCGAGAGAACTACTGCAGCCGCTGCCCCATCCAGTCGCGCAGGTCGGCGATCTCCTGCGGGTTCACGGCGTGCAGCATCGGATAGGTATGCCAGTCGACCGGATAGCCCAGTGCCTGCAGCCGGTCGCGCGAATCGAGGCCGCGTTGCAGTACCACGACCGGATCAGCCAGACCGTGGCCCCAGAAGATCGGCGTGGCCGAATTCGAGGCGTGGCGTTCGGCGGCCAGGCTGGTGTGCATGGGCAGGTAGGTGGAAAGCGCAATGATGCCGGCCAGCTTCTCTGCATGTCGCAGGCCGGCCGACAATGCGATGGCGCCGCCCTGCGAAAAACCGGCCAGCAGGATGCGCTCGCTCGGCACGCCGCGGCTGTGTTCGCGGGCGATCAGCGTTTCCACTTCACTGATCGACGCGCGTATGCCGACTTCGTCCTGCTTCGCATTGATATCGAACGCGGCGATGTCGTACCAGGCGCGCATCGACATGCCGTTGTTGACCGTCACCGGCCGCACCGGTGCGTGCGGAAACACAAAGCGCAGCGCCGGCCAGCCCGGTGCCACCAGCTGCGGCACGATCGGCGCAAAGTCGTTGCCGTCGGCGCCCAGCCCATGCAGCCAGATCACGCTATGGGTCGGGTTGGCGGCGGTTTCCTGTTCGACGGTGGGCAGTGGCATGAGTGGTGTGCTTCCGAAAATAAAGCTCGATGGTAGCAGCCGCTGCAGCGTTGCCAGAATGATGCGGCGAACACATCTACCATCACGGATTACTTCGCATCCAGCCCCAGCTCCTGCGCAAAGAAGGTCAGCATGATCGCCGTGTTGCCTACGCGCTGGCTGAAGGGCGCACCGATACCGTGGCCGGCGTTGACGCGCGTCAACAGCAGGATCGGTTGATCGGACGTGGTGGAGTTTTGCAGCGCCGCGGTGAACTTGCGCGATTGCCATGGCGCCACGCGCGGATCGTTGGCGCCTGTGGTCATCAGCACGGCGGGGTAGGCGGTATGCGGCTGCACATTCTGCAGCGGTGAGTAGGCCAGTGTGGCCTTGAACTGCGCCGGATCGCTGACCGTGCCGTATTCGCTGACGTTGTAGGCGCCGTTGGCGAAATCGGTTTCGTGGCGGATCACATCGTAGATGCCGACCATCGACACCACCGCGCGATAGTCGCCCGGATGCTGTACCAGCGATGCGCCCATCAGCAGGCCACCGTTGCTGCCGCCAAGAATGCCCAGGTGCGTGCGGTCGGTCCACTGCTTGTCGATCAATGCCAGTGCGGCTGCATGGAAATCATCGAACACGGTCTGCTTGTGCAACTGCTGGCCCTGCACATGCCACGCTTCGCCGAACTCGTTGCCGCCGCGGATATTCGCGTAGGCCAGCACGCCGCCGCGTTCCAGCCACGCAAGGTTGGCGCCGACAAAGTTGGGCGCGATCGGGATATCGAAACCACCATAGCCGTAAAGAATCGTCGGACGCTTGCCATTCGGCGTGATACCGCGCATCGATATCACCGTCACCGGAACATGGCTGCCATCGGTCGAGAGGCCGTCGATGCGCTGCGCCTCGATGTTCGAATAGTCGCCCGCGGGCTTCACCTCGAACACGGTTTTCAGGTGGCCGCTGCGCGCGTCGTACTCGGCCCAGCGCGCGGGTGTGGTCCAGCCGGCATAGCTGATCAATGCCTGATTCTGACCCAGCTCGGCCGCGATGCTGCCAACCGATATGCCTTGCGCCGGCAGCGGCAGGCGCCGCACGAACCTGGCTTTGCCGTCGTACTGCTCCACCCACCAGTCCGGCCCCCAGCTGCGCGTGACCAGAAAGCCGCTGGCGATCGGTTCGACGCTCTGAATCGCACCATCGCGTTCGCCCAGCACCTGGCTTACTGCGCCTTGCGCATCGACCGCCAGCAGTTTGCCGCGCGGTGCATCGGCATAGCTCACCACGAACAGCCGCTGGCCAACCCACGCTGCCGTGCGCACGTTCGCTTCATCACCGATGATCTTTTTCCATTGCGCGCCATCACGCAGATAGACGTAGGCCGGGCCGCCATCGCCGACGTTGGTCAGCACCGCCAGCTGCTTCGCGTCAGGCGAACTGAGCAGGCGATATTCCGCCACGCGCGAGTAGCCCTGGCCGAACACCACGGTATCGCTGGCCGCCGGTTCACCCAACACGTGATGCACCAGCGTGGCGTCAAACTGCTTGACCTCGGCATTGCCCTGCGGCGGCGCAAAGCGCACATAGCTGAAGCCTTTTTCATCGGCGTCCCACGCCAGCCCCTGCGGCGTGGTGCCACCGCCGGCCCACGGCAAGGCGTCGGTCAGCACCTTGCCGGTGGCAACATCCAGCACATGGACCGTGGTCAGCTCGCTGCCGCCTTCGGCGGTGCCGTAGGCGAGATAGCGTGCACGCGGCGACGGCCAGTAGTCGGTGATGGCGGTATTGCCGCCGTTGGCGTTGAGGTCGACCAGCACGCGCGGCTTGCCATTCGGCCACGGCTGCGCCATCAGCAGCGGCTGCGGTTGCGGCGGTGTTTCCTGCATGTAGAACAGCGTGCCGTGAGCCAGCAGGGGGCCGGAACGCGTGGTCGAGGTGATCGCCAGCTGCTGTACGCGCGCGATCATCGCCTTGCCGTCGGGCATCGCGGCCAGCACGGTCTCGGTGTGCGCGTTTTGCACGGCGATCCACTTCTGCACGGAAGGGTTGTCGGGATTTTCCAGCCAGCGGTAGGGATCGCTGACGCGCGTGCCGTGCAGCACGCTGGCGTCCTTGCCCTGCGGTGTGGTCGGTGGTATCGAGAGCGTTCGGTTCGGATCGATCAGCGAGACATCGCGCGCCGGCGGCGTGGCGGGCGGTTTTATCTGCGCAGCGCAGATCGAACTTGCGCCGAGCAGCGCGCCAGAGACAACGATCAGGCGAACGATGGCGAGGCGCATAAGCTTTACTCGATGACCGGAGAAGGCACAGCGTACCGCCGCGCTGCTTGGCGTGCAGCCACGGCGACCCTGACTTCTGGCAGGGGTGGGCATGCACGGTCGTCGCGCTCGGCTATGCTGATTTTTGTCATTGATACCTTTCGTGGAGACAGACCCATGCGTCGACTGCTGCTTGCCGGCCTTATCGCTTTTGCTGTGCTGCCCGCCGCAGCCGTTACGCCGCCGGCCGATGGCGTGCCCACCAGTGCACCGCTCGACCTGGAAACCATCATGGCCAACCCGGACTGGATCGGTCATCCGGTCGAGATGCCGTACTGGAGCGTAGATGGTCGCAGCATCTATTACTCGCTCAAGCGCGACGGTAGCCCGGTGGAAGATCTGTATCGCGTCGACGCCGCCAGCGGTCAGAGCACCAAGCTCGATCCCGCCGCGATGGCGCAAGCCGATGGCCCGGCCGTGTTCGATCGCTCGCACCGGCACGCCGCGTATATCCTGCATGGCGATGTGTTCGTGGTCGACACCAGCACTGGCCGGCGAACCCAGGTCACGCGCACGCCGCAGGAGGAATCCTCGCCGCAGTTCTCCGCCGACGGTCGCGCGCTGCAGTTTCGCGATGGCAACGACTGGTACAGCTATGACCTCGCCAGCGGCGGCACTTCGCAGGTGGCCGTGCTGAATTTCGCCAACGATCCGCAGGCCAAAAAAGCCGACGAGTTGGGCGATCTGCAGCTGCGCCTGTTCAAGACGCTGCGCGACATCAAAGCGGACAAGCAGGCGCTGAAGGACGAGGACAAGGCGCTCGACGCCGCCGATCCCGGTCGTGCGCCGGCGCCGTTCTTCCTCGGCGACAAGTCCGTTGCCGTCGATACCGAACTCTCGCCCGACGGCCGCTGGCTGCTGGTGGTCACTGCCCCGAAGGGTTATGACGAAGGCAAGCATCCGGTCGTCAATCACTACGTCACCGAGAGCGGCTACACCGAGCCGAAGGAGGCACGCACCTACGTCGGCCACAACGATCCCGCGCCGCAGTCGCTGCTGCTGCTCGACCTGCGCCAACACCAGAGCTATCCGCTGGCGACCGACGACTTGCCGGGCATTAAGGACGATCCGTTGAAGGCGCTGCGCGCGCAGACCGTAGCCGCATTGGAAAAAGCCGGCAAGCCGGATGAAGCCAAGGCCTTGAAAGCGCCTGACGTGCGCGGCGTGCGCGTGGTCGGCAGCCCGGAAGACGGCGGTGGCGGCGGCATCGCGTGGAGCGACAACGGTAGCCAGCTCGCCGTGCAGGTGCGCGCCAACGACAACAAGGACCGCTGGATCGCCAGCGTCGATTTCGGCACGCACAAACTGGTCAACCAGCAGCGCCTCAGCGACAACGCCTGGATCAACTGGAACTTCAACGATTTCGGCTGGCTCAAGGACAACCGCACGCTGTGGTACATGAGTGAGCACACCGGCTATTCGCATCTCTACCGCAAGCCGCTCGACGGTAAGGCCACCGCGCTGACCTCCGGCAAGTTTGAAGTCAGCCACCCGCTGCTCAGCGATGATGGCCAGTGGTTTTACGTGCGCACCAACCAGGCGGCGCCGTACAGCTACGACGTCTACCGGATACCGACCAAGGGTGGTTCATTGACCCGCGTCACGCAGTATCAGGGCATGGACGATTTCAAACTCTCGCCCGATGGCAAGCAGCTGGCGGTGCTGCATTCCTCACCGTACGTATTCGCGCAATTGGCCGTCCAGCCGTCCGCCGGTGGTCAAGGTCACGACCTGACCAACACGCTCAAGCCGGCCTATACCGCGCACGCGTGGATCGCGCCGAAGATTGTCGAGATCCCATCCAGTCACGGTGCCGGCGTGATCTACGCCAAGTACTACGGCCCCGCCGACGAGAGCGAGGCGGCCAAGCGTCCGGCGGTGTTCTTCGTGCACGGTGCCGGCTACCTGCAGAACGTCACGCTCTCGTCCACGTACTACTTCCGCGAACAGATGTTCAACAACCTGTTGGTGCAACAAGGTTACGTGGTGCTCGACATGGATTACCGTGCCTCCGAAGGCTACGGCCGTGCCTGGCGTACCGCGATCTACCAGCACATGGGTCACCCGGAACTGGAAGACCTGCTCGACGGCAAGGCGTGGCTGGTCAAAAACCACAGCGTCGATCCGAAGCGCGTCGGCATTTACGGCGGCAGCTACGGCGGCTTCATGACCGAGATCGCGCTGCTGCGCGCACCGGGCGAGTTCGCGGCCGGCGCCGCGCTGCGCCCGGTCTCCGACTGGACCAGCTACAACGACGACTACACCGCCGACATTCTCAACGAACCACAGCTTGATCCCGAGGCCTACAAAACCAGCTCACCGATCGAATACGCTGACCAACTGCGCGACCCGCTGCTGATCGAACACGGCCTGATCGACGACAACGTGATGGCCAGCGATTCGATTCGCCTGTATCAGCGCTTCATTGAACTGCACAAGAAAAACTTCTGGATCTCGCTGTACCCGCTGGAGCGGCATGGGTTCGTCCATGCGGACGATTGGCATGATGAGTATCGGCGGATTGATGAGTTGTTTGAGACTTATTTGAAATCGCCCACTCGTTAATTGGGGTTGCCGGACATTCTGTCTGACCCCGGAAAACGCAATGATTTAAGGCGAAGGTTTCGCATCGCCTGTATGACCGAGCCGCGCTTTTCTTCCTCTCCTCGTCGGGGAGAGGATTAAGGTGAGGGGCCGCTTTTCGGATTGATGTTTTTTTGAAAGCAGAGCTTTCGTTCGCCTTCGGCGACCGAGTCACTTTTCTCTTGCGTGGCCAAGAGAAAAGTAACCCAAAGAGAAGGCCACCCAGCTCACGGCCGCTCAGGGGCCCCGTTTAAAAGCCGCGCGCGTCCTGCGCGCTTTTCAAACATACCTGTGACCGACGATGCGGCTTTTATGAGTAAATCAGTCACTCAAAGCACCGATTGATTTTCAAGGCCCGCTATCGGCGTAATCTCAAAACGGTAAGGTTGAAATTTGCATACGTCTTTAGACCCATTGATAGTGAACTTGGATACGCCCGCCAATGCCGTGCTGGATATGTGGTCAGTAGGTTCGGCGTACGTGACAAAGTAGGTATTGCCTGCATAGGTAGCTAACCTTCCGCCGCTTGGATAATCCAAATAATTTTGATAAAGGTAGTCTGCCCCGGTGGCCTCTTTGAGTAGTCGGACGTTCGTAGGGTTAGTCAGATCAGCATCTCCCTTTTCACTCAGGACGGCAGGGAAAGTAGTGTCATGAGAACTACCGCAACCTCCGCCAGATTCGAAATGCAACGTCACCAGCCCTACTTTTTGTACCTTTCCCTCGTTGAACAGGTCTGCTTTTGAAACCCGCAGTGCAAAGTCGGATTTGTACTGTTTGGCAGTATCGGGCAGCGACAGGTTGTTGCTGTCCACGGCTAGCATCGGTATCTCATTGACATCCCCTCTGGCTACTGCTTTGCATACATCGTTATTGCTACCTGACCTGTCGTGTGGCTTTGGCGTATATCTCCTGATCGCCTTACAAAGGATTTTTCTTGGCCATTCTTGTCCAGCGACCCTAATGCGAATCCTGTCTTGTTACCGTAATTAATGTTCAGAACAAGCGGGTGGCCTAGCACCTGTACCAACTCTTGGCCGTCGCCGAATTGCTGCTCCTTGTCGGTGTGAGCAATAGGGCGGGAGAGATCGTCAGGCCAGACGTGTAGATAGTTCGACGGGCAGGTACCCCCATCCTCGATAGGAAAGACTCGTACGACCTGCCCACCGGTCTTAATACGACTCATGCCATCCAGCCTACTAATGGGGCCGACGTCATCCTCCAAGGATTTGGAAATTCGATCCTCCATACCTTCTGGCGCCGACGCTAGCGGCAGGCGTACTAAGAAAAATGGATCGGGATCGGCACCATTACGGTTGACCACGTTGGCCGCTGCCTCACAAACTTGGGTTACGGTGTCCGAAGGCCGAGCATGTGCGGCACCTTCCGCTTGCAAGCGTCCTTTTTCTACCCAGCCGGTGGATACGAGTTTGTTGCCCTGATAGCGGACGTATGCGTAATTTCCGCAGGTGGCTATTACTTCCACTGCGTCACCCACTACCAGGTATGCATCGGAAGGCGAAGGTACGCGTTTGGAGTCGTATTGTGGGTGATAGGCATGCAACGCCAAGCGCTCGTCAGGGGTATTGCCCTTGATCTTTGCCGACGTGCTCGTCGTGGCTTGCAAAAGCGTGGCGTCTGTCGCGCACGCGGGGCTATCCGCTTGGCTAGGTGTTGAAAGCGATACACCCATCAACGAAAGCAGAAGAAGAAAAGCAATCCTTTGCATTGCAGTGGAATCCTTACGTCATTCGAATGAGCTGACATTGAATCAGACTGTCGCCATCTTCCGCTATCCCAAGCGCGGTATGTGATCAGATGATATTTATTTACGCCGATGGACGACGCGTCAGTGGTAGAGACTGATACTTTGGCCAACTTCATGGCGCAAATGACCGCACTAAAAATTCCTTGCATGAAAGCATCATGCAGCGGGCGATGCGCAAGCGAGCATGCTCTTGCTTTACGAACCCCTGTGCGGCGGTGAGGTGAGGTCGACAGGCCCGCAGGGGAATCGACAGGACGTCGATTCCTTTTCGTCAGGGCAGGAGCCCTGTCGAAAAGCCCGACCTCACCTCACGGACTTGGCGGGCGCAGCACGGCAAGCGCCAAGTGGGGTGGCTTTTCTCTTGGTTACTTCTCTTTGGCCACGCAAAGAGAAGTAACTCGCCCTCCGAAGGAGGACGAAAGCTCTGCCTCTAAAACATCGGCGCGGGCAGGGGCGGAAAATCGCGCCCAAAGGAAAATCAGAGCGAGCGCAAACCCGCCGCCTCGCGCGCCAACAACTCGATCCCCGCCCAATCCCCCGCCGCCAACTTGTCCGCAGGCGTCAACCAAGACCCACCCACACAAAGCACATTCGGCAAGGCGAGAAAATCCGGCGCACTGCCGAGACTGATGCCACCCGTAGGACAGAAGCGCACCTGCGGTAGCGGACTGGCCCACGCACCGAGCAGCTTGGTGCCACCGGCCGGCACAGCCGGGAAGAATTTCAGGAAACGATAACCGCGCTCCAGCAAAGTCATCACCTCGCTGGCCGTGGCTGCGCCGGGTAGCAGCGGTACATCGCTGTCGTCGACGGCGTCGAGCAGTTTTGGCGAGACGCCGGGCGATACCGCAAAGCGTGCACCAGCCTGGCGTGCGGCTTCCAGATCGCGCACCGTCAGCACGGTGCCGGCACCGATCACGGCGCCTTCAACTTCGGCGGCGATCGCGCGAATCGCATCGAGTGCGGCCGGCGTGCGCAATGTGACTTCGATGGTCGGAATGCCACCGGCGACGAGGGCGCGTGCCATCGGCACGGCGTCGCGGGCGTTGTCGATGATCACCACCGGAATCACCGGCGCCAGCCGCATAAGGGTTTCAACCTGCTGTTGCTTTTGTTCGATGCTGCTCATGGAATCGCTCGCGGAAAGTTTGAAAGTAATGGAGCTACGTGTTTATCGCGAAAAACTCAAAGCACGCCGGCGCCAAGGTCGGCCGTGGTGGCGGCCTGCCGGAACAGCCCGAACAGTTCGCGGCCCATGCCGCTGTGCTGGGACGACAGATCGGCGTGCTGCGGCAGGCGCGCGTCGAGTTCGTGCGCTTCCATCAGCACGTCCAGACGGCCGCTGACGGCGTCAAGCCGGATCATGTCGCCGTTGCGAATCTTGGCGATGTTGCCGCTGGCGACGGCCTCCGGCGTGACGTGGATCGCCGCCGGCACGCGGCCGGAGGCGCCGGACATGCGGCCGTCGGTGAGCAGGGCGACGCGGTGGCCGCGATCCTGCAGCAGGGCGAGCGTTGGGGTGAGCTTGTGCAGTTCCGGCATGCCATTGGCCTGCGGGCCCTGGAAGCGCACCACCGCGATGAAATCGCGGTTGAGTTCGCCGCGCTTGAATGCTTCGCCGACTTCGTCCTGATCGTGAAACACCACGGCAGGCGCCTCGATGATCAGTCGATCGTCGGGCACGGACGACACCTTGATCACGGCGCGGCCGAGATTGCCTTGCAGCATGCGCAGGCCGCCGTCGTGACGGAATGGTTCGTCCATGCCGCGCAGCACACCGCGGTTGCAGCTCTGTTTGGATACCGGTGTCCAGTGCAGTGCGCCGCTGTCATCGAGCTGCGGAATCTGCGTATAGCCGTCCATACCGGTGCCAAAGATGGTGTGCACATTGGCATGCATCAGGCCGGCGCTGAGCAGCTGATCGATCAGGAAGGCCATGCCGCCAGCCTGGTGGAACTGGTTCACGTCGGCGTAGCCGTTCGGGTATACGCGGGCCAGCAGCGGGATCACGCCGGAGAGTGCGTCGAAATCGTCCCACCGCAGCTGGATGCCGGCGGCGTGTGCAATGGCGACCAGATGCAGCAGGTGATTGGTCGAGCCGCCGGTGGCGTGCAGGCCGATCACGCCGTTGATGATGGCGCGCTCGTCGACGATGTGGCCGATCGGCACATAGTTGTCGCCGAGTGCGCCGAGCGCATTGACCCGTCGCACGATGTCGGCTGTAAGCGCGTCGCGCAGCGGTGTGTCCGGTGGCTCGAAGCTGGCGCCGGGCAGGTGCAGGCCCATGATCTCCATCAGCATCTGATTGGAGTTGGCGGTGCCGTAGAAGGTGCAGGTGCCGGGGCTGTGGTACGAGGCGGCCTCGGCTTCCAGCAGTTCGGCCTTGCCAGCCTTGCCTTCGGCATATGCCTGGCGGACCTTGGATTTTTCTTCGTTCGGAATGCCGCTGGGCATCGGGCCGGATGGCACGAACGCACCGGGCAGATGGCCGAAGCTCAGCGCGCCGATCAACAGGCCGGGCACGATCTTGTCGCAGATGCCCAGATATAGCGCGCCATCGAACATGTCATGCGACAGCGCGATGGCAGTGGCCATCGCGATCAGATCGCGCGAGAACAGCGACAGCTGCATGCCGGGCTGGCCCTGGGTGACGCCGTCGCACATCGCCGGCACGCCGCCGGCGACCTGCGCGGTAAAGCCGGCTTCGCGCGCGATGCCACGGATCAGTTCCGGATAGCGCTCGTACGGCTGATGTGCCGAGAGCATGTCGTTGTACGAGGTGACGATGGCCAGGTTGCCACGCAATCCGTTGCGCAGCGCGTCCTTGTCGTCCGTGCCGCAGGCGGCAAAACCGTGCGCGAGGTTGCCGCAGGAAAGGTGCGCGCGCTGCGGGCCACCACGATCCACCGCGTCGATACGTTGCAGATACGCTGCGCGCGTTTCGCGGCTGCGTTCGCGCAGGCGTTCGGTGACTTCGGCAACTACGGGGTGCAGCGTGTTCATGTCAAAACTCCGGACAGTGCCCGCATGCGGCGGCGCTGGTGGCGTCACCGTTACCGGGCATCAGTGAATGAAAAACGGGCGGTGCATCAGGGGCACCAGTACACGGCAACCGGCACACGCTGCTGGTCCAGCACTGAACGCACCGGGTAGTCGCGCGCGGCGCCCAAGCCAAGCCGCGCATCAGCGAGCAGATCGCGCTTTTTATCGCCAGCGACCAGCAGAAACAGTGACTCGGTTTCCAGCAGGGTTGGCAGGGTCAGGGTGATGCGCGGTTCACCAGCGTCGGGTGCACGCATCGGCAGGACGCGAGATTTGCCGTTGAGATCGAGCGCCTCGGCGAGGCGATCACCGCCGGGAAAGAACGATGCGGTATGGCCATCGTCGCCCATGCCAAGCACGACTGCGTCAAACGGCAGCGTCAGCGCATCGATGCGCGCAGTGGTCGCGGCGAGGCCATCTTCCGGGGTCGCTGCATCGGTATAAAGCGGCACGAAAGACGCGACTTTCGCTTCGTTCTGCAGCAGGGTCGATTTCACCAGCTTTGCATTGGAACGCTCGTCGGTGTCCGGCACCCAGCGTTCATCGACCAGGGTGATTTTTACGTGGGCCCAGTCCAGCGTTTCCTTCGACAGCGCAGCAAAGAAATCTTTTGGCGTGCTGCCGCCGGAGACGGCCAGCAGGGCATGGCCGCGCTGATTCAGGCTCATGCGCAGCCGCTTGGCCACGCGTTCGGCGAGTGCGATGGCCTGCGCGTGGCAATCGGTGAAACTGTGGGTAGTGACGTTGAGATGAGTCATGGCTAGTGTTCGCACGCCTGACCACATGATGCGGCTGACGTACTCTGCTTTTCGTTGGAAAGGAACGGGCAGTCTGACGCAGCGGCTGCGGTCAGCGAGTGAATCGCCGGTAAAGGCCGCGAACGAGGTTTGCCGCTATTCACTGTCCTCGCTCCAGGTGCGACCGTCGCGTTCGATCAAGGCGATGGCAGCACTCGGACCCCAGCTGCCGGCGGAGTAGGGACGCGGCGCTTCGCCGCTGGCCGACCAGGCGGCGAGAATCGGGCCGGCCCAGCGCCACGCGGCTTCGACTTCATCGCGACGCATGAACAGCGTGGGATTGCCACGCACCACATCCAGCAGCAGGCGCTCGTACGCATCGGGCTGTGAGACGCCGAAGGCTTCGGCAAAGCTCATGTCCAGCGGCACGTGACGCAGGCGTAGACCACCGGGACCGGGGTGCTTGATGGTCAGCCAGAGTTTGACGCCTTCGTCCGGCTGCAGCCGCAGCACCAGACGGTTCTGCGCCAGCGTGCCGGCCTCGGCGTGGAAGATGGAATGCGGCACGGGCTTGAACGCGACCACGATTTCCGAGACGCGATCGGGCAGGCGTTTGCCGGTGCGCAGATAGAACGGTACGCCGGCCCAGCGCCAGTTGGCGATTTCCGCCTTTACCGCGACAAAGGTTTCGGTATGCGACTTGGTATCGCCCAGCTCGTCGAGATAGCCAGGCACCTTGGCGCCATCGGCCACGCCGGCGCGGTACTGGCCGCGCACGGTGAGCTGGGCGACGTTGCTGCTGTCGATGTGTTTGAGCGAGTTGAGCACCTTCAGTTTTTCGTCGCGCACTGCGTCGGGTGCCAGCGATGACGGCGGCTCCATCGCGACCATGCACAGCAACTGCAGGATGTGGTTCTGCACCATGTCGCGCAGCGCGCCGGCGCGGTCGTAGTAGGAACTGCGGTTGCCGGTGCCGAGTGTTTCGGACACGGTGATCTGCACGTGGTCGATGTGCGCGTTGTTCCACAACGGCTCGAACAAGGCATTACCGAAGCGCAGCGCCAGCAGATTCTGCACGGTCTCCTTGCCGAGGTAATGATCGATGCGGAAGGTCTGCGATTCGTCGAACACGCGGCCGACCGCATCGTTGATCTGGTTGGCGCTGTCGAGATCGCGGCCGATCGGCTTCTCCAGCACCACGCGCGATTTGCCCTCGTTGAGCTTGTAGTGACCGAGGCGGCCGCAGATATCGACGAAGAGTTCCGGCGAGGTCGAGAGATAGAACACGCGGATGTGTTCCGGTTGCTCGCCGATCAGGGCGGCAAATTCATCCC
>Ga0302305_1001326_pt1 | contig 14246 bp, 10 predicted proteins | sample III_Palsa_E2_3_FD_198764 | JGI IMG/M metagenome (GOLD analysis project Ga0302305, IMG submission 198764) | Peat permafrost microbial communities from Stordalen Mire near Abisko, Sweden - III_Palsa_E2_3 | ecosystem: Environmental > Terrestrial > Soil > Palsa > Peat permafrost | place: Sweden... | reverse complement strand
ATTTCGGCGGTGTTGAAGAGCCTTCGCTCGATGGTTTGCGCATAATTCGGTGCGTTTACTTGAATTACAAGATTGCTCCAGTGGCTTGCGTAGAGCCACCTATATCCATCCTCCGCGCGCAATCAGTATTATGGTTTTATTGGTTGCGGGTGCCGCCGTATGTGCCCCTTTTTGTGCTGTTTTCGCGCGCTATGCGCTCGCTCCTGCTCGGCGCAAATACCTTCAAGCGAGGCGCAATATATTTCATATAGGCCGTAGTTAATTGCGCCTTATGCCGCATTTAATTGCGGCGATAAATAATCCACTTAAGTTGTTGACTTAATGTTATTTGGAGCTTTATTGTCGAGCCCAGACCGAATTGCTAAACGCGTGTGAAGGCCGGATGCGTTCACGGAGCTACAACTTCTAGGTCTGACTTTTGGGGAAATGGTTAAGTCCCTGTGGTGCCGGTTGGTTCGAACTGCAATCTATAGCGGTGGGCCCTCTACGCAACAGTCGGGACGGAAACCACTTTAAAACGGGTGTCTAAAATTCTTGTCGTTGGGGATCAATTTGATGAACGCTAATAAAGCTGCAAACACATCTAATCGGGTGAATGGGCGTCGTATTGGTACGCCTGTTCGCCGCACGGCGTTGGCCATGGCTGTGGCCATGGGCTTTGGTCTTTCTGGGCAGGTGTTCGCCCAGGCCACGACGGGTTCAGTATTTGGTACCGCTCCGGCGGCAACCGGCGAAACAGTCAGGGTCGTCAACAGCGCCACTGGCCTGACCCGCGAAGTATCGGTCGGCAAAGATGGCCGCTATGGCGTCAACCAGCTGCCGATCGGCGACTACACCGTGTCGCTGCTGCAAGGCGGCAGCGTGGTGTCTTCGCACAACCATGTACAGGTGAGCGTATCCGGCGGCACCTCTGTGCCGTTCGCTGCTGCCGACGTGAGCAGCAGCGGAGCCGCCGCCAACGGCAGCGTTAACGCACAAAACCTGTCCACCGTGACGGTTTCGGCGAACAAGCTTCCTCCGATCGACGTGTCCTCCACCCGCCAGACCCAGGTGATCACCGCGGAGCAGTTGAAGTCGCTGCCGTTGGCTCACTCTGCTGAAGCCATTGCCCTGCTGTCCCCCGGGGTTAACGCGGGTGGTTCCAGCCTCGGCACGGGTCCGACCGGTACGCCGCTTGTTTCCATCGGCGGCAACAGCGTCGTGGAAAACGCCTATTACCTCAACGGCTTCAACACGACCGATCCGATCGGTGGTGCGGGCGGCGTGGCGCTGCCGTACTTCGCTATTGCCGAGCAGCAGACCATCACCTCCGGTTATGGTCCTGAATACGGTCGTTCTACCGGTGGCGTGATCAGCCAGGTCGGCCAACGTGGCAGCAACGACTTTCATGCGGGTCTGTATGTGTCCTGGCAGCCGTCCTGGGCTCAAAGCAACTTCACCAATATCCACTACAACAATCCGCTGACGCCGGTCGGCATTGTGGACAATACCGGTAATGCTTATCTGGCCAATCAAGGCACGACTAACTATCCTGCCGGCTACAAACAGATTGAGAACGGAAGAAAGCAGAACGAAAATTGGGAGTCGGTCTACGACGCCTACCTCAGCGGTCCGCTGATCAAGGACAAGCTGTTCTTCTTTATCACGGCCGCACGACAGCACGCAGCAAGGCCTTGGGGCCAATGGCCAGACGACGCCGGCGGGTTTCTTTCAGTCCGAGGCTGTGAAATCGCCCAAGCTCTACGGCAAACTGGACTGGAACATCAACGACAGCAATGTGCTGGAGTTCACTGGCGTCCAGACCCAGCAGCAGCAGACCACCAGCAACTACTATAACTACGACTATTCTGACCAAAAAGTCGGCTCGCTCTATGGCCCGGGTATAACAACTAAGAACACCTTCAAAATCGGTGTCCTCAAGTACACCTCGTACATTACCGACGACCTGACGCTCGAAGCGCAGTACGGCATTATGACGGGGCAATATTACGCCAACTTCGCGGGTGAGGCGGGTGTGGCACCGGTGTCTTTTTCAGGGGTCCCAGTGCCGGCAGGCGTTACCGTTCCGAGCCTGATTGATCAGCAGCTCCCGAACCCGGATCATAAAACCAAGACGGCCAACCTGCGCGTCGACCTTGACTGGAAGGTGACAGCCGACCACGACATCAAGTTCGGCATCGACAACGTGCAGTACCGTGACGATCACGACGGTTTCTCGACTCTTGGCGGTGGTAGCTATACATACTTCAACGGCGTCCCGCCTAACGCCACGGGCCCGAACGCGGTCCCTTACATTGGGAATCCCGGCGCCGGCAATTACGTTGATGAGCAACTGTACGGGTCGGACGTGAGCCTGGCTGTACGCCAGAAAGCACAGTATATCGAAGACCGTTGGCAGGTTACCCCTAACCTGCTGCTTGACCTTGGCGTGCGCAATGACCAGTTCAAAAACCTCGGCATCGGTGGTGTTGCTTATGTAAATGAAGAAAGCCCGCAGTGGGCACCGCGTCTGGGCGCCAGCTGGGACGTGTTTGGCGACAGCACATTCAAAGTGTTCGCTAACGCCGGGCGTTACTACCTGGCGTTGCCTGCAGGTCTGGCCACACGTAATCCGTCATTTGGTACAGTCTTCGGTGACGTCATTTATACCTATAAGGGCATCAATGCGAATGGTGTTCCCACCGGGTTGACCCCGGTTCCCGTTGCGCTGGCTCCGGGTGTCACGACACCGGGGTTCTACTCGTCGGATGGTGAAAATGGCGTCCCCGGCAACACCAAGGACTATGCTGCGACCAATCTCAAGGCGGAGTACCAGGATGAATTTGTGCTGGGCTTCCAGAAGCAGGTTGGCGATACCGGCTTGGTGTGGGGCGAGCAGGCGACCTATCAGAAGACGAAAAACTTCGTAGATGACATCGATCTCAACGATACGTACGGCTGCGCTTCCGGTCTGGTTAATCCTGGCAGGAGCGCGTCTATCCCGTGCGCAGCGGCTCCTGGCGGCCAGATTGCCTGGAACCCGAACACCGGGCAGGGGGTCTTGGCAGGTTTCCTCCCTACATATCCGGTGAAGCCGTCGCGCGACTACTACGCTCTGGATAGCTATTTGGAACACACCTGGGACGGTAAGTGGTTTGGCAAGCTCGACTACGTGTTCTCCAAGTCGTACGGTACTGACGAAGGTCCGACCGACACCGCTACGGGGCAGATCTCGAACTCGCAGGGTCAACATTTCTCCGGAACGACCACGGCGAACTGGGATTACACCGACATCGAAGCGAACAGCAACGGTGATCTCGCCAATGACCATCGCCACACCATCAAGGCTTTTGGCTCCTATGCCATTACGCCGGAGTGGATGGTCAGCAGCACCCTTATCATGCAGTCGGGTGCGCCGAAGGTCTGCCTGAGCGGTTACGGCGACACGATTGATGGTGATCAGTATGGCGGTGCGTACGAGCACTACTGCGGTGGCACGCCAAGCAGCATCTCAGCCACAGGCACGGGCTTTGGTGGCGTGCCGTCTCCTCCGGGCGCCACTGGCCGCACTCCGTGGACGCATCAGCTCAACCTGAGTCTGACGTATACGCCGGACTGGGCGAGCAAGCACCTCACCTTGCAGGCGGAAGTCCACAACCTGGCCAACGAGCAGAAGACGACGCTTTACGCCAGCGCTTATGCCAATAATGAGGTAGCTAACAACCGCGGCGTAACTGTATATAGCCCGATCTACAACGTTCCGCTTTCGACGGAAATGCCCCGCTACGTGAGCCTCAACGCCAAGTACGACTTCTAAGTCACACTCTCCAACCTCATGCCGTCGCGAGCGGCGGTGTGAGGGAAAGAGATATAAAACAGCAAGGCCGCCGGGCAACCGGCGGCCTTGCTTTATGTTGGCCGTCGCTGACTACCAATCTATCGTTGGTGTACAGGCCAACGAAGTCTGCAAGATCAAACAGCGGGATACTCGTCGCGGTGACAGCTTCTGTTTCGGACTTTGCAGCTGCTTTTTTTGGGTGGCGTCTATATTTGCTTTGAGAGCCGCTGCCGCAGCGGCTGCAGCCACTCCACATATGGCGCGCTATGCGTCGTATCCGCGCGGATGGGCTCGCGTACTTGCGCCGCGCTGGCGGTGCTAAGCACTTCGCGCTTGGTCTGGTGGGGTGTGAGGCAGGTGGGATCAAAGGGCAAGCCACAGAAGTTGAGCAGGTGGCGGATCTGCGCTTCGGGTTGCCGAACTAGGGTTTCATAGGGGAAATCCAGCACGTGCTGCGGGTGGAGCCTCAGCCAGAACGCGCTAAGGCGTTCGTAGTCGCGGTAATGCTCGGCCATCTCGTCGAGGTCGTAGCTGTAAAGCACGCCGTCGCGGAACAGTTGGCGATAGCAGGAGAAGCAGGTCTCTACAGCATCGCGGTGGCAGTGGATGATCTTTGCGCCGGGCAGCATCATGCGTGCGGCACCCAGCAGCGGCCAGTTGATGACGTTTTTGTCGGTGAACCGGGGGCGTTTCTCGCGCCAGCGCGCAGTGCGCGTGAGGTAGTCGTGGCCCAGCCGATGCCAATCGTCGCTGGTAGCCGCCGATACCCATTGCGGGAAGGGCTGGCCGCGACGACGCGATTCGCTCTCAATGACTTGGGACAGATCGTCAATTTCGTTGGCGCCCTCGACCTCGGGATGCGTGGCGAGGATATGTTCGACCAGCGTTGATCCCGAGCGCGGCATGCTCGCGACGAAAATGACCTCGTGACCCAGCGTGGGGTCTGTCGGCGCGGGCAGCGGAGCGCCAAAGGCCTGCATGATGCGGTCGATCTGCGCGCGCTCGGCGGCGGCGTCCCACTGTATCTCTTGGCGTTTATCCGCGTTTGCCTGACGTAGCGCAGCAAAAGCGCCGGCGTAGTCCTGCTGGTCGTCCAGCGCGCGGAACAGGCTGAAACCGAGCATCACCCGCGTGTCGGACTGGAGGTTGGGCTGACGCAGGGCGCGGCGAATAAGATCGATGTCGCCCGGGCCCAGCGATTCCGTTTTGAGATTGGCCAGCCCGTGCCACGCCTCGGCGCGCTCGGGATGCCGGCGCAGCACGTGCCGATACTCTGCCACGGCACGCGGAATGTCGCCCTGCATGGTGGCGATATCAGCTACGCCCAAACGGGAGAGCACGTGCTGTGGGTCCAGTGTCAACGTGTGACGAAAGGCAGCGTCGGCATCGCGTAATTGGCCCTGCTCCTTCAACGCCTTGCCGAGGTTGTAGCGAAGCTTGGCCTGCCGTGGCGCCAGTTCACAGGCTCGGCGCAGGTGAATCAGGGCGTCGCCGAACGCGCCGGCATCGTGCAGGGCGCAGCCGAGATATGTCTGCATGTTGGCATCGGTGGGACGCTGCGCCACGGCCTTGCGCAGCATACTGGCGGCCTTGGCATGGTCTCCGCGCATCAGGCAGGCAAGCCCATACAGAAACTGCGCGTCGACCAACCCCGGCTCCACTGCCAGAACCCGCATCAACGCCTGCTCGGCGACGCCGAGCTGCCCCTGATTGAGCGCCTTCCCGGCATCTGCCAGCAGCCGACGAATGTCCGGCGAAAGTGACGACTGTTGTGGCATGAGCCCGGCTACTTCGGTTGATGGGCAGGGCTTGACCGTGCTTGCACGCGCCGTATCAAGATCAAAAACTCACCTCAAGGATTCTTTCGCAAAGTCCGGTGCCGGTAGCCACTTTCAGTAGCGCGGCACGCTCGAATCAATCTCGGCCGCCCAGGCATCCATGCCGCCTTCCACGTTTGAAAGATTGGTAAAGCCATGCGCGGCGAATCGCTCGGCCATGTTCTTGCTTGAAATGCCGTGGTGGCAAATAAAGGCCAGCGGCGTGTCTTTCGGCAGCGCGGCGATCGCTTCATAGCCTTCGGTTTCCAGCACGCGGGCCTGCGCGATGGGAGCCGCAGCTGCCAGGCCGTGGGCGGGACGTACATCGATCAGGGTGATATCACCCTGCGCAAGCCGGCTTTTGAGTTCCTGCACGGTGAGCGATTTGATTTCCTGCGCGCCGGGAAATTTCAGGCTCAGGCCTTCGCCCTGCACTGTGGAAACCCAGTCGATGACGATGCCCTTGGCGCGCTGCGCGCTGGCCGGGTCGAAATGCACTTCGAGGCCATTGCTGCTGACAACGATATCGTGTTCGCCCGCTGGAGCCAGCTGGAAGCCGGCGCTGTGATCGGGACCGATTTCGAGATGCAGCGCCACGCCCTGAGCGTTGGCCGTGCCTTGGCGAATGGCTTCGGCGGCCGCATCGGTGATGGTGATTTCAGGCGGCGTGCGGTCGGGTTTCGGGGCGCCGAACAGCTCATGCAGTTCACCGCTGGTATAGAGCTGACGAATGATGTCGGCGCCGCCGACCAGTTCGCCCTGGACATACAGCTGGGGAATGGTCGGCCATTCCCCGTAGGCCTTGATGCCTTCGCGAATTTCCGCATCTTCCAGCACGTTGACGGTGTGATAATCGGGTAGCAGCTCGTTGAGCATATTGGTGGCCGCGGCAGAAAATCCACACTGCGGCTGGCGCCGGTCGCCCTTCATGAAGAGCACCACGCGGTGGTCGTTGAGTACGGTTTCGATACGTTCGCGGGTGGCGCTGTCGAGGGACATGGGGAGCTCCAATGGGTGCATTAATCATCCCATATGGCGGCAATAACCGGGCGGTTCAAGCGAAAGGCCGCCTAAAACGAGCGCATCTTGAGCGGCTGACGAGGGGCCTCTAAGCCGCCGGACGCAAGGGCGGCCCGTTGCGTCGGCGAGCTGCCAGCGGTGCCATGGCCAGCGCTGCAGAGGGTGAAGGCAGCAACAGCTCGCGGCTGGCGTGTCCCAGCGCAGTGGGACGTTCGCTCCAGTGGATCAGTTCCATGGCGCCTGTTTGGTCTTCGATTAGCGCGGTGCAGTGCTCGACCCAGTCACCGTCGTTCAGATACAGCACGCCCTCAATTTGGCGTACCTGGCCGTAGTGAATGTGACCGCAGATATGGCCGTCGAAACCGCGTTGCCCGGCGTCGATGGCAACACGATTTTCGTACGCACGGATATAAGCCAGTGCCCTGCCGATATGCGACTTGATGATGATCGACAGCGGCAGATACGGCAGCGCCAGCCGGCGACGCACGCCATGAAGGCGCCGGTTGCTCCAGCAGATGACGCGGTGCATGGCCGTACCCAGATGCACCATCCAGCCGCGGCCAATTTGTTCGGGATCGTATTCATCACCGTGACTTACCCGATAGCGTCGACCGTCGGCGCCTTCGTGCACGGCGTCAAGCCGAACCTTGACGCCGCCGATGGTCTGGCCCGCCATGCCGCGCAGCGGCGCGTCATGGTTGCCGGGAATATAAATCACCTCGACGCCGCGCCGGGCAATGGCAAACACTTCGGCCATTACGGCGCTGTGATCGGCGTGCCACCCATGTCGACGGGTGAGTGCCTCCATGTCGATGATGTCGCCAACCAGATAAAGCTTTTCGCAGCGCAACTGGCGGAGGAAATCGAGCAGGTAGCTGGCCTTGCAATCGGGCGTGCCTAGGTGCACGTCGGAGATGAAGGCGCTGCGGCAGTTAAAGTTCGCCATGACCAAGACTCCGGTAGGTACCGGGAGCTCAGTGTCGTGCGCCTAGATCACCGCGGCGTGGCGAAATGATGGCAGCACGGTTGCAGCCGCGGCGGCTGGCCGCGAGTGAAGCATCAGTGCGCAGGGATAAGCGCTTTTTCGGCGACAGGGAGAATCGCATCGACCCACAACGTGTACTGCGCGGCCGAAGGATGCAGCCCGTCGTCGGCGACCAGGCTGGCGTGCTGGCGGGACAGCGCGGTGATGTCGACCCAGCGAGCGCCGACACGCGCGGATTCGGTCTCGGCGATGGCGTTATACGCATCCAGTTCGGCAGCAATCTGCGTTGAACCGCGCGAGTCGCTGCGCGCAAACGGCGTGGTGCCCCAGTCCGGTATCGACACAACAATAACGCGCTGCGGACGATTTCCCGCCAGCGCCACGGCCCGCTGCAGCAGCGCGGCAAAGCGGTGGCGATAGTCGTCAATCGGATAACTGCGGTATTCGTCATTGACGCCGATCAGCAGGCTGACCAGATCGTAGGTAGGATTCAACGATGCCTGATCCATCCCGGCGGACAATTCGTCGGTAGTCCAGCCGGTCACCGCCACGATGCGTGGATCATCCATCACGACGCCACGCTGACGAAGTTGTTCGACCAGCTGTGCCGGCCAGCGTGCGGCTGCGGGTACCGATTCACCAATTGTGTAGGAATCGCCCAGAGCGAGGTAGTGCAGCGGCGGCGCGGCAGGTGTCATGAGCGAGTCCGGAAGTCAGCACTGGAACAGGTGCCGACATCGCGCGGCGCGCATGCATCGCCGATTCGGCACGTGGTCCGCGGCATGGCTCAAGCCACCGCCGCCACGGACTGCCGCGGCTTTTCGTCGGCCATGCGCTGCAGGACCCGTTCGATACGCACAAAAACCTCGCGCAGCTGGGCAGGCGGTGGCAGCAAAGTTAGACGGATGTGCCGGCTGGCCGCCACGTTGAAGCTGGAGCCGGGAACGACCAGCACCGATTCCTCTTCCAGCAGGCGCAGCGCAAAAGCGTTGTCGTCGAAGCTGGCGATGCGGCTGGCGCGCACCTGCGGAAACGCATACAAGGCCCCGCCAGGCGCAACCAGTTCGAGATAGTCGCTCGCGGCAACACCATCGATCACCGCCTGTCGGGCCTGGTGCAGACGCCCGCCCGAGGCGGTGAGCGCGTTGATGGTTGGCGCGTCCTGCAGCGCCGGAATAACCGCCCACTGCGCGGTGACGTTGGCACACAAACGCAGCGCGGCGAGCAGCTGCAGCGCATCACGATAGGCCAAGGTGCGCACCGGGTCGCCGGACAAACTCATCCAGCCGACGCGGTAACCGCAGGCGCGATGCACCTTGCTCAAGCCGCCGAAGCTGATGCACGGCAGCTCGCCGGCGACTTCGGCCAGCGGCTGGAACACCGCGTCGTCATAAAGAATCTCGTCGTAGATCTCATCGCAAAGCAGCAGCAGTCGATGCCGCGCGGCAACAGCGACCAGGCGTTCCAGCAGGGCGCGTGGATACACCGCGCCGGTCGGATTGTTCGGGTTGATCAGGACCAGCGCGCGGGTGCGCGGCGTGATCAGCGCTTCGATTTCATCCGGATCGGGCAGGTGGCCGTTGCTGGCGGAGCAGCGGTAATAGCGCGGGCGCCCGCCGTTCAAGATCGTGGCAGCGCTCCATAGGGGATAGTCGGGGCTGGGCAGCAATACTTCATCGTCGGACTGCAGCAGCGCGCGCAGGCTCAGGTCGATCAGCTCGCTGACGCCGTTGCCGATAAAGATGCGTTCGGCATTGACATGGCGCGCGCCGCGCGCGCGCTGCTGCGCCGCGATAGCATCGCGCGCAGATTCCAGGCCCTGCTCGTGGCCGTAGGCTTCGCTGTCATGCAGGTGGCTGGCGATGGCATCGCGCAGATGCGCAGGCGCTTCAAAACCGTAGCGTCCGGGGTTGCCTATATTGAGCTTGATGATGTCGACGCCGGTTGCCTCCAGCTCGCGCGCGCGTCGGGTCAGCGCACCGCGTATCTCGTAACGCACGTCGGCCAGACGCGTACTGGGTGTGATTGAAGCCAACGCTGCCATCCCTCTCAATGCCAATCTTTGCCGGCGCCACCGCCGCAGCCCCCGATGCTAGCAGCGCAGCCCGGCCCAGCGCGAGATTGCATCCTCGCAGGTTGCGGCAAATTGGCGGTTCATCGGCAGGCCATGCGCGCGCAGGGCATAATCAACGCACCCGTGAAGCCAGATCTCCCCCATGAGTGATGCCGAATCGATAGAACGACTGCGCCGCATTGGATGGCGTGGCGATACCCTGCCGGCGCAGGGTTTGCGACTGGCCCGTGTGGTTGCCCAGCATCGCGCGGGCTACGAACTGCACGATGGCGAAACTCTGTTTGGTGCGCAGCCGGACGGTCGTTTTCTCAAGCGTGGCATCGATCCGGGCGAACGTCCCTCCGTCGGTGACTTCGTTGAAGTGGCTGCCGGTACGCCGCCGCATATTGTCAGCGTGTCGCCGCGACGCACGGTGCTTTCGCGCGCAGCTGCCGGCGAACGCTACGAACGACAAATCATCGCCACCAATATCGATTACGTGCTGGTGCTGACCGGGCTCGATGGCGATTTCAATCCGGCACGCATCGAGCGCTATCTGTCGTTGACCGAAGACTCCGGCGCGCAGCCCGTGGTGCTTCTAAGCAAGCTCGATACCCGCGACGATGCGCAGGAGCAGATCGACGCGTTGCGCGCGCGACTGCCAAACAGCACGCCGATTCATCCGCTCAACAGCAAGGACCCGGCCAGCGTGGCGCTGCTGGCGCCGTACCTCAAGCCGGGCGACAGTGCCGTGCTGGTGGGCTCGTCCGGCGCCGGCAAATCCACCCTGACGAATACCTTGCTGGGCACCGACACGATGGCCACGGCTGCCGTTCGCACGCACGACAGTCGCGGCCGCCACACCACCACGCACCGTGCGCTGCTGCAGTTGCCCAGCGGCGGTTGTCTGATCGACACGCCCGGCATGCGCGAACTGAAGCTTACCGGCGAAGAAAATCTCGACCTGTTCGCCGATATCGAAGCGCTCGCGGAGGCGTGCCGCTTTGCCGACTGCGGCCACGGCAGCGAGCCCGGCTGTGCGATTCAGGTCGCGCTGGATACCGGCGAACTGACGCCGGATCGCTGGCGCAACTACCTCAAGCTGCATGACGAACGCGAAGAGCAGGCAACCGTTCTGGAAGCACAGCTGCGGCGCCAGCGTGGCGGACGTCCGATCGAAAAGCCGCGGTCGCCGCGCCGCCACCAAGGCGATCGCGACTGATCAAGCGCGGCCTCTACGCAGAGGTCGCTTCGATTCCGCGCAGCTCCGCCAGTACGGCGGCCAAGGCCGCCGGGTTATGCGCAAAGCGTCCGAGAAACAGGCCGTCGACCGCATTCTGCAAGCGGGTGAAAAGGCCGGGCCCGGCGCTGCCGCCGTAGATCAGTCGGGCCGGTCGATCGGCCAGCAGCAGGCGCAGGCCATGGCTGACGGCGCGGATGTAATCCGGCTCGGCAGGTTTCGCAGCGCCAATAGCCCAGACCGGTTCATAGGCCAGCACGAGCGGCGCATAGATTGGCATCTGCGCGAATACTTCTTTCAGCTGGCGCTCGCAGAAGTCCACCGCCAGCTGCGGATCGACGCGTTCGGACTCGCCGATGCAGATGACGGGAATGAGCCCGGCGCGCGCGGCCGCGGCAGCCTTGGCGGCGGTGATCGCATCGGTTTCGCCGAACAGGCGCCGACGTTCGGCATGGCCGACTTCCACGTAGCGGCAGCCCGTTTGCGCCAGCATCGGCGCGGAGATTTCACCGGTATAGGCGCCGCTGTCTTCCCAGAAAACGTCCTGCGCGCCCAGCCGCACCTGCGTGCCTTCAAGGATGCGGCTGGCTGCGTCCAGCGAAAGAAAATCCGGGATCACGAACAGTTCCACGCCGTCCGTTTCGCCGCGACGAGCCAGCGTGGCCACGTCGCTCAGCCATTGACGAGTGCGGGCCCGATCCATATACATTTTCAGGCTCACGCCCAGCAGCCGTGGGTGCTGAAAGGCCGGCACGTTTGTCATGTTTCAAAGCCACGTCGGAAGCGTATGAGGGCGCTCATTGCGTCAGACCGCGCGATGCTGAGCGCACAGTGCGCTGACTCGCTGCCGACGTCGCAGGACGTTGCCAAGCGATCAATCATGGTGCGCAGTTGTTGAAGTCATTAGAGACGCCACGGTACGCGCGCAAAGCGCCAGCGAGATCGCGCCAGCATCCGGATGCCCCTGACTGCGCTCATGGTGGTTGCGCGCGCGGCCGATGCGCGGCAGCAAATCTTTCGTCGCCTCGGCCGCATCGTTGGCTGCCTTGCTGGCGGCCTGCCACGCCTGCTCCAGCGAATGTCCTTCGCCGATAGCCTGGCCCAGGGTATTCACAAAGGGCACCAGGGCATCGACCAGCGTCTTGTCGCCGACCTTGGCCCGGCCCAATCGCGTGACGGCTTCCAGACCGGCTTGTGCGCCGCGCAGAATCGACTGACGATCGAGCGGCTGCTGATTATCCAGCGCCTGGCTCCACTGCAGCAGCAGCACGCCCCATATCGCGCCGGAGGTGCCACCAGCGCGATCGGCCCAGGCGTGGGCGGCAGCCGCGAGCACGCTCGCCGCGCCGGCCGTTGCGGCGGAAGCACTTTCGGCTGCAATCGCCGCGGCCGCGGAGCCGCGTGCCATACCTTGACCGTGGTCGCCATCGCCCGCCAGCGCATCGATGCGGCCGAGCTCTTCCTCGGCTTTTTGCAAAGCATCGGCGATCGCGCGAACCAGCTTGGCAATGCACTGACCGTCGGTCTGTGAAGCGGGGCTCGCGGCAGGAAAAACCTCCTGCGCATCTTCAACGTCTCGCCATGGTGCGGCTGCGGCAGCGGGCGGGCAGTGGCCGCGCCGAAAACCCGGGCTGTCCGCCGGAGCCAGCCAGTAACCTTCCAGTTCCTCGTCCAGCCAGGTCAGCGTCAGCGAGCAGCCGGCCATGTCGAGGCTGGTGGCGTATTCGCCGACTTCCGGCGCGACCAGCTGCAGGCCGGCCTTGCGCAGCATCGCCGCGATATGGCCCCACAGAACGAACAGCTCTTCGTACTTGGTACTGCCCAGGCCATTGAGCAGCGCGGCTACCCGCGTGCCCGCACCGTCGGGGCGCTCGCCCAGCAATTTGTCGGCGAGGATGGCGGCCAGTTCTTCAGCCGGAACCATGGCCTGCTCGGCGATCCCGGGCTCGCCATGCAGGCCAAGACCCAGCGCCATCTGTCCCGCGGGCACATGGAACAGGGCTTCGACCGCGCCGGGCAGGGTGCAGCCACCGAAGGCGATGCCGAATGAGCGCGTACGCGCATTGGCGTGCAGGCCGACGCGTTCGACCTCGTCCAGCGAAAGGCCGGCCTCGGCAGCGGCGCTGGCCAGTTTGAATACCGGCAGATCGCCGGCGATACCGCGGCGCAGGGCGGTTTCGTCAGCGCCGGCGCTGGCGATGTCGTCAGTGGTGGCGAGGATGCGGGTGTCGATGCCGTGCGCGCGCAGGCGCTCGGCGGCGAAGCCGAAGTTGAGCACGTCGCCGGCGTAATTGCCAAAGCCCAGGATCACGCCGGCACCGCGATCGGCCGCTCGCGCAATTTCGAAAATGTAGCGGGTCGAAGGCGAGGCAAAAACATCGCCGCAGACGGCCGCATCGGCAAAGCCCTGGCCGACGTAACCGGCGAATGCAGGGTAGTGGCCGGAGCCGCCGCCGATCACCACGGCGACCTTGCCGCGCGGCGTCTCGGTGGCGCGCAGTACGCCGCCATGGATCGGACGAACCCATGGTGCGTAAACATCGCAGAAGCCACGAATGGCCTGCTCAGCAAACTGGGCGGGGTCACCAAAAATACGCGTCATGTTGGCGTCACTCGTTCGTGTTTGACGGTGCGGGTGCACCGCCGCTTTCAAAGATCGCGCAGCGCCTCGAGCGTGGCGCGCGCGCCGACACGATGCAGCGACTCGAGTGCCCACGTGTAAGCCTCGACAAATCGAGGATGATCCGCGAGGTCGCCGAACAGCTCGCGGTTCTCAATAAAGGCCAGAGGATTGTCGCGATTGTTTTGCGCGATCGCGTGCAGCTGATCCTTCAATCGATCGACGATCTCGATGGGCTTGCCCTCTTCATCGATACCTTCGTCGTAACGTGCCCAGCTGGCGACGACGGCCGCGCTGCGCCGGATCTCCCCATCGTTTTCCAGCTGATGGCGGATCACCGGCACCAACCATTTGGGAATGCGATCGGAGCTTTCGGCGCACAGGCGCGCCAGCGTGTCGCGAATCTGCGGGTTGGCGAAACGTTCGATCAGGGTCTTGCGATAAAGATCGAGATCGACGCCCGGCAGCGGCGAGAGCGTCGGCGAACCTTCCTCGACCATGTAGCCGAGCAGGAACTCGACAAACAAGGGATCCTGGCAAACCTCATGCGCATAGCGATAGCCGGCCAGGTAACCGAAATACGTCAGGGCCTGATGACTGGCGTTGAGCAGGCGCAGCTTCATCAGCTCATACGGCATCACTTCGTCGACGACCTGCACGCCCACGTCCTCGAACGCCGGGCGGCCCTGATTGA
>Ga0302305_1001323_pt1 | contig 14266 bp, 8 predicted proteins | sample III_Palsa_E2_3_FD_198764 | JGI IMG/M metagenome (GOLD analysis project Ga0302305, IMG submission 198764) | Peat permafrost microbial communities from Stordalen Mire near Abisko, Sweden - III_Palsa_E2_3 | ecosystem: Environmental > Terrestrial > Soil > Palsa > Peat permafrost | place: Sweden... | reverse complement strand
CCTCGGCAGGCTCGGGGCGGGCACCCGGTTTGGTGGCTGCTGCCGGCATCAGTAGACCTTCTCCTCGAGGATGCGATGCAGATAGCTGGCGTAGGTACTTTTGCCGAGCCGGGCGGCGAGCGCCTCAAGCTGGGCGGCGGAGATGTAGCCGAGGCGGTAGGCGATCTCCTCGGGACAGGCGACCTTGAGGCCCTGGCGGCGTTCGATGGTCTGAATGAAGTTGGCGGCGTCGAGGAGGGAGTCGTGGGTGCCGGTGTCGAGCCAGGCCATGCCGCGGCCAAGGACCTCGGTGCGGAGTTGGCCGTGCTTGAGGTACCAGAGATTGACGTCGGTGATCTCGAGTTCTCCGCGGGGCGAGGGCTTGAGGGACTCGGCTACGGCGACTACCTGGGCGTCGTAGAAGTAGATGCCGGTGACGGCGTAGCGCGACTTGGGATGCGTGGGCTTTTCTTCAAGGGAAACCGCGTTGCGATCGGCGTCGAACTCGACCACACCGTAGCGTTCGGGATCGACCACGGGATAGGCGAAGACGGTGGCTCCAGAGGTCTGGGCGGCGGCGGTGCGCAGGCTGTGGGCGAAGTCCTGGCCGTAGAAGAGGTTGTCGCCGAGCACCAGGCAGCAGCCCTGGCCGGCGAGGAAGCCCTTGCCGATGAGGAAGGCCTGGGCGAGGCCGTCAGGGGAGGGTTGGACGGCGTATTGCAGGGTGATGCCCCACTGCTCACCGGAGCCGAGGAGGGCCTCGAATCGGGGGGTGTCCTGGGGCGTGGAGATGATGAGGATGTCACGAATGCCGGCGAGCAGCAGGGCCGAGAGCGGATAGTAGATCATCGGCTTGTCGTAGACCGGGAGCAACTGCTTGCTGGTGGATTGGGTGACGGGATAGAGGCGCGTGCCGGAGCCGCCGGCGAGGATGATGCCTTTCATAAGGACACCTCTTGAGCGGTGGCGCGGCCAGCGTAGTTCTGTTGCACCCAGTGCTGGTAGGCGCCGCTGGTGACGCTCTCCACCCAGGCGGAGTTGGCGAGGTACCACTCGACCGTGCGGCGCAGGCCGGTGGTGAAGCTTTCCTGGGGAAACCAGTTGAGTTCGGCCTGGATCTTGCGGGCGTCGATGGCGTAGCGGCGGTCGTGGCCAGGACGGTCTTCGACGAAGCGGATCTGGTTGGCGTACGGCGCGGGGCCGGGAGAGAGTTCGTCTAAAAGTTGACACAAAGTATGGACTACGTCCAGGTTGGCGCGCTGGTTGTTGCCGCCGATGTTGTAGGTCTCGCCGAGGCGGCCATGCGCGAGGACTTCGCGGATGGCGCTGCAATGGTCGCGGACGAAGAGCCAGTCGCGGACCTGCTGGCCGTCTCCGTAGACCGGGAGCGGCTTGCCGGCGAGAGCGTTGGCGATGGTGAGCGGGATGAGCTTCTCGGGAAACTGGAAGGGGCCGTAGTTGTTGGAGCAGTTGGTGATCAGGGTGGGCAGCTTGTAGGTGTGATGCCAGGCGCGGACGAGCATATCGCTGGCGGCCTTGGAGGCGGCATAGGGGCTGTTGGGCGCGTAGGCCGTGGTCTCGGAGAAAGCCGGGGCGTCGGGGGTGAGGGTGCCGTAGACTTCGTCGGTGGAGACGTGGAGGAAGCGGAAGTTTTCCTTTTCCTCGCCGGTGAGCGATTGATAGAAGGCGCGGGCCTGCTGGAGGAGGCGGAAGGTGCCGTCGATGTTGGCGCGGAGGAAGGCGTCAGGGCCGAGGATGGAGCGGTCGACGTGGCTTTCGGCGGCGAAGTGGACGATGGCCCAGGGGCGATGGTCGTGGAAGAGCTGGGCAACCAGCTCGGAGTCACCAATGTCGCCGTGGACGAAGGTGTAGCTGGGGCTGGAGGCGATGGCGGCGAGGTTTTCAGGGTTGCCGGCGTAGGTGAGGGCATCGAGATTGACCAGCGGCGCGGCTTCTTCAGCGAGCCACTGAAGGACGAAGTTGGAGCCGATGAAGCCGCAGCCTCCGGTGACGAGGATTGCACTGTGATTCATATCAAGTCCATTCCTAGTGTCGGGTGCTTCCTCGACGAGATAGATTTTTCCGGTGCCTCAGGCTACTCTTCCCGCAGACACTCGCCGGAAGCTCGGATTGCCGCGAAGTTCGTCTTGAAATAGAGTACCGGAACGGTTGATTCATTCCTACCATAAGCCGGTGGTGCGTCAACGGGAGTGAAATACTTGGTCCACGGAATGGGGCTTTCTCCATGCCGCACTCGCTCCGCATCGCTGACCGATTGGACGATGCTGCCGATGCCCGAGAGATATTCGAGGTGGCGGCGCAGCACATAACAATGAATTCTTCCGGTGGCCAGATAAGGGATCACCTCATTGTTCATCAGGCCGTCGAGATTGACCATGGTTCCATTGTTGTAGAAGCTCGGCTTGCCGACGTCGCCACCGGCCAGGAGTGCTCCGGGGTGGTCGGCGTGCATGGCCTTCCCGACGTACACCTCCTGCATCTGCGATTTTGCATTGCCGCCGCATAGGAAGGCCGTGGCCATGTTGGCGAGCATAAGCGGCACCACGATCGCCGCGGCGACGTAGACGCGGAGCTTTTGGAGCAGGCGTGCAGACAGCAGAAGAAGGAATCCGGTGACGACGGCGGAGTACCAACCGTAAGTTGCCAGGCTGTTGAATCCGTCCAGGAGGAGATAGCCCCCGACGCCGAGCAGTGAGGCGGTAAGTACAGAATCGTCGAGCGACTGCGGGAGGCAACACCGTTGCAGGATTGCCAGGAGCGGCACCTTGGACAGAAGGAGCCATGTTGCTGCCAGGACCGCGACACCGCCGAGGACGCGGGCAGCGAGATGGAGGAGATGCGCCCTGATGTCCGGGTCGATGTCGAGAGGCGGCAGGTAGAGCAGGACGCGAGTAAACTGCCACAGCGCCGGACCTACGTCGAAAGGGCTCGCGAGCGATGCGGCGAGGCCCTTGACCCGCGCGCTGCCCTGCAGCCAAGAGCCGGTCATGGAATGGTTGTAGAGGAAGATGACCGGCATTCCGGCTATGCTTCCAGCCAAGCCTGCGCCGGCGCGGCGCGCTGCATCCCATGTTCCAGAGCGAAGGCCAAGCAGGATTGCCGCCGCGAAGTAGGAGGCTGGAACGAGTCCAAAATCGGAACGCGATAAGGAGCCGGCAATGCCCACAAGGAAGATCGGCATGAGCTGCATGGCCGAACGCCGGGCCGGGGACGTGACCAGAACATGCATCAGGAACCAGGACAGCAGCACGAGCGACCACTCCATGGTGGTGAGGCCATTGTTGAGGGCGCTATAGGACGAAGCTCCAAGAGCCAAAGCCCAAAGCATCCCGGCGCGCCGGTTGACCCAGGCATCGCGCAGGGCGAGCAGGAGCACCGAGCTCGTAATGGCCAGGGCCAACCCCATGCACCAACGCACATAAGTGATGTCCAAAGCGCCGTGCAGGCCATAGACGATGGAACACAGCCACATCCACAGCGGATGGTATCCGCTGGTCAGGGTTATTCCGTCGAAGGACGAGAGATGCCGCTCGCTGAAGTGCTTGGCGGTGATCAGGTAATAGAAGGCATCGTCGTAGAGCCATTCCATTACCTTTTGCTCGGGGCCCAGGATAACGCTCAAGCTGTGAGCTAAGAAATAGACGGCTCCGATCACACTCGCCGCGCGAGGTATCCAAATCCGGCTCCTTGCGGGCGAACCGATGGACTGCACCTCTTCGAGCGTGGATGCGTTTGCTTTTCCTGCCATTGCGCTACTCATGAGTCCGATATCCTGGCCATTGCGGTACGTGACGTTACAGGGTATCCCAACCCCAGGGCGAAGGCTGCGACGACCCAGGGGTGCATGAGGTTGAGATGGGCTCCAGCCCAGGTGGACACCGGTAGTATAAGGGCGAGGGCTACCAACCACTTATCGGCTCCCGAGCGCCTGAGCATGACGACCGGTTTGAGCTCAACCCAGGTGAGGTACAACCATAACGGAATGCCAAGTTCGACAATGTAATCGATAACGCCGAGGCCCGGCGCGTCGACATCGCCCAGCGAGAATGCCGTGCCCTGACGATATTCGGCGATGTCGCGCACCAGCGGATAGTTCCCCCAGCCGATGCCCAGCAGCGGGCGGGCTTTTATCATGCGCGGTGCGATGACGCTGCCTGCAACTCGCCCCATCACGTAATTTCCATCGCCCCATTTTAGGTTGCTCAGCCTTTGATACTGTGCGGCTCCATATCGATAGGTGTCGATCTGCTGCTTGATGTTGAAGACATATCCGACGACGACCAGACCGACCGTCAGGGCAGCGATCATGATCCATCGCCGGCCACCTTTGAGGAACCAGACAAGGCAGATCGCGCCCAATGCGCCGACGGCGAAAAAGGCAGACTTCGATTGAGAGCCGCAGAGCCCGACCACCATGAGGGACATGGCAACGATGAAATGCGGGCGGGCGATCCATTGCCGGCGGTACATGATGACGGCGAGAAGAATTGCGCTGACAAGATAAACGCCGAAGCCTCCACCCTCGTTGTCGAAGCCGCGAAAGCGGTGATCCATGGAATAGGTGCCAAGCTGGGCCTGGTACAAACGGTTGAGGGGGTAGCAGACGAAGGAATAAAGGCAGCCGGCAATCGCGGCCCAGAGGTATGTCCGGGCGCCGAAGAGGCAGAGGGCCTTGTCCGCACGGAAGAGGGCGGCGAGATAGAGCATGTAAAAGGCGTCCAGGAACAACTCCGCCATGCGTGAGATCGTGACGATTACGGGTGTTTTGAGGACACTGTGAAACGTATAGGAGAAGTCCTGCTGGAGAGCGACGAGGCTCAAGAGGAAGGCGCAGGCGAGAAATATTCCGTAGCTCTCGGCTATTTCGAGGAAGGGGGGGAAGATGCGAACGCGCAGGCCATCCCCAAAGAGCATGACGAGCAAGAGGAGGAAATCGATGGCGAAGATCCACTCGAGGTACTGTATCTGAGCGAATTTCAGAGTGATCGTAGACGACAGGGTTGCGGCGGCGGCAACGAGGAAGTATCTTCGCCAATTGCCTAAATTGTAGGTGCGCCCGCCCACGGCAACGAGCGTGGCAGGGGCGATCGGGTTGAGATTGTCATCGATCACACGGCGGCTCCCCTGGAACTTCGGTTCAGCGGCGAAACCATAGGCACAGGAGCCCAAGAGGAAAGCCCGCCAGGAACCCCGTCATAGCGAAGAGCCGCCGCGACGGGTAAGACTTCTGGTCTGGCAGGACGGCCTTATCGACCAACTCCACCGGCGGTGAGTAGGAGTCTTCGATGTGGGCGTTTTCATATTGTTTCTGGAGCACCTCCAGGAGCGTCTGGTGATACTTCACCTCGCGGGTCAGGCGGCCGATTTCAAGGGTCAGCTCGGGCATTTTGGCCTGTGCTGCGGATCCCGCGACTCCGCCGTTCTGCGCCTGTAGGCGTTCGATCTGTCCAGAGAGGCTGGCAATCTGAGACTTCAGTACGATGACCTTGGGGTTTTGGTCGGTGCTGCCGGTCTCGAGCCCAGCCAACTCCTCGTTGCGCGCCGCCAGTTGCTGCTTCAACGAGGCGATGGCGCTAAGACCGAGCTGCACCTGGGTCTCGGGCAGGACCACGCCTGTCTTCTCCTGCGCCGCCGTCAACTGGTCTTCGGCATCGGCGAGTTTGTTCTTCTCTATTTCGAGCGGCCCCTCGACAAACTCCCAGCGATGAGCAGCCTGGGAGAGAGCGACGGCGTGATTGAGCCGGGAGAGCGCTTCTGGATAGGCGTTGGCAACACGCATCGCGGTCTCAGGTTCATTCGCCCGGACGACTATGGTGACGAACTGGTCCTCGTCGAGGCTGATTTTGGCCATGCCCGCCAACCTGCCGCGCAGCTGCGAGGGTTTTGTGGTTTTGAAGTAGTCCGCAAGGTGCTGGTGTTCGATCACATCGTCGGCGACAGTCCGGCTGTTGAGGAGGCCGAGGTACAGGTCACCCTCATTGCGCGATGGCGACAGCGCTATGAGGAGTGAGGAGGAATGCGAGTTGGGCGGCATCAGCCGCACCGTCGCGTCGTAGGCGGGATGAAACAGATAGGACACGCCGTAACCGAGCACCGCCGAGAGCAGGGTGCAGGCGACCAGGAAGGCACGCTTGCTCCACAGCAAGCGCACGGCCTTGCCGAGATCGATGATGCGATATTCGGAACCGGAAGCGAACGCGTTTGCGGTTTCAGAAGCTGGTTCGGAGTTCATAATCCTCGTTCAGTCAGTCAAGACGCGATCACTACTTTGCCAGAATATCAATGGCTGCCGCACCGAGGCCGAAGTTGCCGACAATCGTAGCGATATCGACGACACGTTGCAGGGTAGCGCGCTTGTCAATGATGGGGGGGACAACGATGGTGTCGCCTGGATAGATCGGGGCGCGCTCGACGTCGGCATACTGACGGCTGACGACCGAACCGTCGGCACGCAGGATGAAGGTGCGCTTCTTGTCGGCTTGACGGTCGGGGCCACCGGCGCGCTGCATATAGTTGATGACGTGCTCGCCGGGGCTATAGACAAAGGCGTTGGCGCTGTAGACCTGGCCTTCGACGTTGACATTGGAGGGCACACGAGGAACGACGAAGCGGTCTCCGTCCTCGAGGGCGAGATCGGGAACGCTGTCGATGCCGACGCTGTCTGGCTTGAGATCCAGTACGATACGGCCGATGGGCTCGATGTTGCGGAGACGTGCGATAGCCGAGTGGGCATCGGCCGAGGAGGCTGAGGCGGCCAGTGCGTCCGATGGGGTGACCGCGCGGGCCTGATTGGAGGCGGTGACGGAGGAGACTTGAGCTTCGAGTTCGTCGGCGTACTCATGCAGGCGCTGCTCCTCGACCCGGCGGGTGGACTCGCGGGTGAACTCAGAGGCATAGAGATAAGCGTCTGAGGTAAAGCCGCCGACCCGGTGCAACAGGCTGCGCAAGGTCTCCCCGGGGTTGACGCTGTAAACGCCAGAGGCGACAAACTCACCTTCCAGCCGCACAAACCGGGTTTGCTGGGTGCTGGGAACGCGCAGATCGGCGTTGGAGAAGATGGTGACGACATCCCCAGGGAACAGTTCGAGATTCTGGGAGGCATCGCCATCGAGGACGATCTTGCCCAGGTTGAAGGGGATGAGGGAGGTCTTGAGGTCCTGGGTGCTTTGACGCTCTATGACCGCATAGCTCCAGTCGATATCGGGCGCGCTGAGGATGACATCGGTCTTGGCCTGGAAGATGCTGTTGTTGCCAGTAAGGGCCGTGCCGACTGAGTTGCCGCCGGGGTCCGAGCTGGCAGTGCCTCGCTGGCTGGGTTCGGCGTTCTTATCGGTGGTATTGCTCTTTAGCTGGAGGGAGCCCTCAGGCTGGCGCCCGGAGCTATCCGCCTGATAGTCCTGCTGGAGCTGGCCCAGCTGGTTGCGCTGGCGCCAGTAGTTGCGAGTGATCAGGGAGTCCTTATTGGGGATGAGGTCGGTGATGCGCATGCCCTGGTGCCACACATAACGGCCAGGATTGGCGACGTTGCCGCGCAGGGTCACGGCATCGCGGAAGCGATCGATGATGGAGGTCACCGAGATAATGTCCCCGGCCTGGAGCAGTTCGGTGCTGCGTTTGCTGGGCGGAGCGTCCTCCACGGTGAGCATGCTGTGCTGAAAGATGCGTTCCAGGCGGACTGTCGAGCCGCCGGCGACGGTGGTCTCGCCGCCTGCCATTTGCAGCAGACCGTCGATGGTGGTGTCGCCTTTGAGCTCATAGATGGCGGGATTGTTGACGCTGCCGACGGCGGCCACCTGGGGGCCGACCGAGGGAATGAAGATCACGTCACCGGTGGAGAGGTTGATGTCCTTTGATTTGTCGCCGCTGAGCAGGAGGTCGTAAAGGTCGAAGTGAACGATGGTCTGTCCGCCGCGCTTGACCTGAATGTCGCGCAACGAACCCTGCGGCAAGGGTCCACCGGAGGCGAAGACGGCGTTGGTCAAAGTGCTCATGGAGCTGATGGAAAAGCTGCCTGGGCGGCGCACCGCGCCGACGACAAAGACCTGGATCGAGCGCAGCGCACCCAGTCCGACGTTGAGGGTAAAGTTGCGGTAGATCTTGCTTAGCTGGGTGTTGAGGAAGGCGGGCAGCTGAGCATATGCCAGCCCCGCCACATGGACTGAGCCCAGACCGGGAACGGAGATGGCCCCGGTGCGGTCGACGCTGACCGCAAACTGCTGATCGATCTGGCCGCTGATCTGGAGGCGGAGTTCGTCGCCTGGGCCGAGGATATAACCGGGGCCCACGGGGACATCCTGGATGGGCGAAAACGTGGTGGGGACCCCGGCGAAGAGCGAGGCGCCGAAGATGGGTAGCTGGCGGCCGGAGGTGGACTGGACCATCTGCTGGAACTCGGTGAGGCGGTCCTGGGAGCCGGCGGGGACCTCCGCGCGATTTTCGGCTTGCTCGGCTTCGCGGGTCGTGCGGTCCGTCTGGCTGACAGTCCGGTTGCCATTACCGGTTTGGGAGTTGCCGTTCTGACCTTGCGCTGTCCCGTTTGATCCGGAGGTCGATGCTGCCGGCGCTCCGCCACCCACAGCGCCTGGAGCCTGGGCCAGAACCGGGGCTGCCAGCAACGAGCCGGCCAGCAACGAGCCGGCGGCAAGACCTCGGAATGCCTGTGAACCCAGAAGTGCGTTAACAGAACGGGAAAGCAGAGTCGTTTGTGCCGATATCACGCCTGGGAAGTCCTGTTTCTAGTGATAAGGATCACTGAAAAATCTCCCTGCCACGGTGCATGTGCAGAGGGTAGATGCGAGTACAGTCTACGCGATATGCACGTCCAATGGCCAACCTTGGCGGCCTCGGAGGGTAGGAGACATCCGGCTCAGGCGAAGATCAAGCCAACCAACAAAAGCCACTCTTCTGGATCGAGAGTGGCCTTTGACGAAACTGGAAAAAAGCTAGCGGCTGCGGAGGCGTGCGTACAGGGCCGCTCCAACAGCTCCCACCAACCCGAGGACCGCGGTCGGGCACTCCGGCGAGTCAACGCAGCCATTCTGTGCGTGCGCGAGGACGGGGACGAAGAACAGTGAACAAATAAAGGCAAAGCGGATAGCTGTCTTCATGACGGGGGGCGCCTTCAAATATGAAATTTGGACTAATTGCTAGTCAGATGATTATAGCCCGTAGAGTGTTACGCGGCAAAGAAAAATCTTGCGAACCGCCGATGGGGTGTCCGCCAGACCCGTTATGGGCCGGGCGGGCCTCGCGTACTAGTTGATGGTGAGCGAAAAGGTCGTGGTCTCTGTATACGAGTTGGGGGCAACAGCGCCGGTTGTGAACCCCGTGCCGGTTACGGTCACCGTGTAGGACCCGGCACTGCCGTGGAGGGTCGGGGTGGTGGGTGTGGAGCTGCCGCCGCAACCGGAGATGGCCGTCAGGCCGAGCACCAGTAGACCGCAGAGGGTGAACGACCGGACGATGCGGCGGCGACGGAAGGGGAGCAGGCAGACGAGCATTGCCAGGACAGCTCCACCACCGGTGCGCCAGCCGAGTGAGGCATGGCCTCCCTGAGACGGCAGGTCGTGCGGGGTAACGGAGGTGATGGTGATGGTCACGGCAGCCGTTCCTCCCGCCGCAAGAGGTACGCTGCCAGAGGTGGGCGAGCTTACCGCGCAGGTGGCCGGGTAGTAGCCTGTACCGCTCATGGAGCAACTCATGGCGACTGTTCCGGCGAATTGGTTGATGGAGGTGAGGGTGACGGTGCCGGTGTTGCCTGTAGTGGCGCCGGAACTAAAGGGAGCGATTGTCCCTGCGCTAAGACTGAACGACGGTGCGGTGACGAGGACGGTGATGATCGAGGATGTGGCCACGGTGAGGCCGCTGGTTCCGGTGACGGTGACGCTCAAAGAGCCGCCGGTTCCGGGAGTAGTGGAGATGGTGAGGACGCTGGCTGCCGTGCCGCCGGAGGTCAGCGTCAAGGGAGAGGCGTTGAGGGCACAGGAGCCAGCTGCGGTGCCTGCGGCGTTGGTGACGGTGCAGGTCAGCGCGACCGATCCCGCGAAGCTGTTGACCGAGGCGAGGGTGATGGAATCCGTGTTACCCGTGGTGGCGCCTGCGACCAGCGAGATGTTGGTGGTTTGCGGGGTGACCGTGAACGTTGGGCCAATCACTGTGACGGTAATGGCCGCGGAGGGGACAACCGTTGTGCCGCTGGCGCCGGTGACAATGACCTTGAGGGTGCCGGAGGTTCCGGTGGTGGTGTTGATGGTGAGGAGGCTGGTTCCGGTGCCGCCTGAGGTAAGGGCGACTGGCGTGGGTGCAACCGAGCAGGTGCCTGCGGCGGTCCCGGTGAGGTTGGTGACCGCACAGGTGAGCGCGACGGAACCGGCAAAAGTGTTGACCGAGGCGAGGGCGATGGAGTCTGTGTTGCCGGTGGTGGCTCCGGCGGGGAGCGAGAGCGCCAGCGACGTGGGCGTGACGGAGAAGGTGGGGGAGGCGTTGACGACTTCAGAGTAGGTGGGCGAGGTGGAGGTGAGGAAGTTGGTATCGCCGGTGTACGTGGCCGTGATGGAGTAGGTGCCGGCGGTGCTGAAGGTCTGCGTGGGTGTGGTGGCGCTGCCGGAGGCGATGGCAACTGCGGAGCCGAGGGCTGTGCCGTTGGAGTAGAACTGCACGCTTCCCGTCGGCGTGAAGGTGCTGGTGTAAGTGAGCTTGCCGGTGAAGGTGACGCCGGTGCCGGTGGTGGTTGGATTGGCGCTGGCCGTGACGGCGATGGTGGTGGCTGCGGGGGCCGCGACGACGAGGAAGTTTGCGACGTCCAGCGAGCCCAGCCCGGTGGCTTCGTCGTATCCGGTGGTGAGGGCGAAGCCGGCCAGGCCGCCGGTCAGTCCGGTGGCGGAAGGCGTGCTGTTGTTGCAGATAGAGGGCGTTGCGGTGGTGCAACCGGTGACTCCGGAGGTGGCGACGGTGGCATCGTGGAAGGCGGTGGGCGCGGAGGCGGCGAGGCGGTAGAGAGTGGGGTTGAGGTTGCCCTGAGAGGTGCCCGCCGCGGTATTCAATAGCGCGGTGATGCCGGCCATGCCGGGGGCCGCGGCGGAGGTGCCGGCGAAGTAGAAGAACCAACCGCCGCCCGCATTGGTGCAATTTTCGCTGGCGTTGCCGAGAGCATAGTCGAGGCAGGCGTAGTAGCCATCGTGGCTGGCGGACGAAAGAGAGATATCCGGTGTATCGCGGGCGCCATCGGCGGGAACGCCGGTCCCGGTCTGCCAGCTGGGCTTGGTGATGTATTTACTGGCGCCGCCGCCGGTCGAGGAGGCCACATAGATGGTCTGGTTGTTGGAGTTGAGCGCAGTTGGCTCATTCCACGCGCCTTCGGGGATATAGGAAAGCGCGGATTCATAGCCGGTGCCGTTCGTGGCGCTCCAGTAGGTGGAGGGGCTGGCGGTGTCGTTGAACTCGGTGCCACCGGCGCAGGTGGCATAGCTGCTGGCGCAGATGTAATTGATGCCGGCGACCTCAGGGAAGATGGTCGGAGTGGCATTGTAGGGTTCGCAGCCGGCGGCACCAGAGTCACCCGAAGCGACAAAGACCGAGATGCCCTCGCCCGCGGCGGTGGAGAAGAGAGCGTCCCAATAGTCGACTCCGGACACGCCACCGGAGGTTTCGCAAGCTCCAAAAGAGAGGGTCATTACCGGATCGAGCAGTGTATTGACGTTGTAGGAGGCGGCCAGAGAGATGCCCCCGCTAGCATTGGTGGCAACGACGAGGTCGACCGTCGCGCCATAAGCCGTGCCGATGACGCGATCGACGTCCAGCGTGGCCTCATCCTGATCGCCGGCAGTGGTGCAGGTGGCATAGTTGGCGGTGGTGCAGACGGGACCGGGGTCAACGCCGTTGGTGGGGATGATGACGTTGGGTTGAACGCTGGGCAGCCCGGTGTTGGCCTCAAATTCGGAGATGTCGGTTGTGGCCACGCGGGAGCGGCCAATGATGGCGACATGCTGGGTCTTGGCGCCGATCTTCGCGCCGGTGTTGCCGCCGTTGTGAACACTGTTGATGTCGTAGATGGTATCGAAGTCGTTGGGCGTAACGTAGTGCGAACCGTTGGACGTGGTCAGCAGAGGATTCGGGCCTCCTTGCGGTGCGCGCTCTCCCTTAGCTACATGGCTCATCGGCACGATGGGGGTATCGGTAAGCCCGTAGATGGAGCGGATGACGGGCGCAAGGGCGGCGGGGATGGAGGGCTCGGAGATGGCGGAGAGCCGGGGCTGGTTGTTGTAGAGGAAGTAGGCGAAGCTGGTGTGGAAGGCAGTGGCCATCTTCGCGGTGCTGCCCGAGATATCGAGGATGGTGCGGTTGGGAGCGATGGAGACGACGCTGAGCCCCTGCGCGGTGAGCCAGCTGGTGACGGCGGCGACATCCGAGGGGGTGGGACCGAAGAGATCGCCGATCTGCTGCGGGGTAAGCCATTGGTGATAGAGGGGCGAGCCGGGGGTCTGCTGATCGGCGAGGAGCTTCTCAAAGGCGGCCTGGACGGCGGGGTCGCGTTGCAGAACGACCGAAATGCGGAGCGGTGCGGCGAGATCGACGGAGGTTGCGGCCTGGCGGTCGGCGGTGACCCAGCCGGGGATGTGGCCGGTGAGTTGCACCTGCGGCGCAAGATCGGCGCCCGCGGCGACCCGGTTGGCCTGAGGGACCGGCTTAAGTGCGGCAATAGCGGGGCTTGCAACATTCTGCTCCGCGAGCAGGGTCGAGCACAGGGTGGCGGCGAAGGCCAGGAGGACAGACCGGGTGAGAGTGTTCGACATGAGGGGGCCTCAAAATGGAGATGCTAGGGCATTCTCCACCACTGCGGCGAATTCATCAAGCCGGGGTGCGATTTAGTAGTGGGTTAGTTTCATTCGTTGTTCGTCCCCACCCCAACTCTGTCATCTCGACCGAAGCGCAGCGAAGTGGAGAGACCCCTGCATTTTGAAGCTGTCTCGGTTGACACTATGCTGCCGAGGACGAGCGATATGGCCTCGCCGGCAAAATACAGGGGTCTCTCCACTTCGGCGGCAAAAACGCCGCCTCCGGTCGAGATGACAATGTCGGTGTCGCGCAAAATACCCTGGAGCCCAAACTGACCCACTACCCGTCATTTAGAGGCTTCTGGACGTCTTTGGAGGCTTCGCGGAGCGCCAGACGGCTATCCGGATGGCTATGATGGTGGAGAGTGGAGGGACACCGATGTCCAGGACGGAATCGACGATGGTGCAGCTGGGGACGATCGCCCCGGCGTTCGAACTGGTGGATGTGCTGAGCGGCGAGGCGCTGAGCCGGGACGATGTCTTTTTCGCAGACGGGGCGGCGAAGAAGCGGGGGCTGCTGGTGATGTTCGTGTGTCCGCACTGCCCGTATGTGAAGCACCTGGAGGCGGAGCTGGGTAGGATCGGCGCGGACTACTTTGGAGAAGCCGGCGAGGGGCCGATTGCGATTGCGGCGATCATGTCCAACGATACGGTGGAGTATCCGCAGGACGGGCCGGAGGAGATGCGCGGGCAGGCCGGGCGGAACGGCTGGCGCTTCCCTTACCTGCTGGATGAGACCCAGGAGGTGGCGCGGGCGTATGAGGCTGCGTGTACTCCGGACTTTTTTCTGTTCGATGGGGAGATGAAGCTGGTGTATCGCGGGCAACTGGACGATAGCCGGCCGCGGCGCGGGGACTTTGGCAACGATACGCCGGTGACCGGCAAGGACCTGCGCGCGGCGCTGGATGCGGTGGTGGCGGGCAAGAGGCCGGACACGAACCAGTTGAGCAGTATCGGCTGCAATATTAAGTACAGGGAGTAAGGAGTAGAGAGTAAGGAGTAGAGAGTAAGGAGTAGAGAAAGACGGTGGTTTGCGTGGATGAAGTACTGGAACAACTGAAGGACGGGGTGCGGCGGTTTCAGCGCGAGGTGTATCCGCTGAGGGCCAGCGTATTTGCGCAGGCGGCGGCGGAGCAGCAACGGCCGCAGACGCTGTTTATTACATGCGCGGATTCGCGGATCGATCCGAATGAGATTACGAGTTCGGGGACGGGGGATGTGTTTGTGACTCGGAATATCGGCAACATGGTGCCGGCGTATGGCGAGATGCTGGGGGGTGTGAGCGCGGTGGTGGAGTTTGCGGTGAGTTCGCTGGGGGTCAAGCACATTGTGGTGTGCGGGCACTCGGACTGCGGGGCGATGAAGGCGTTGCTGCAACCGCAGAGTGTGGAGGGGATGCCGACAGTGCAGAGCTGGCTGAAGAATGCGGCGGT
>Ga0302305_1001321_pt1 | contig 14287 bp, 12 predicted proteins | sample III_Palsa_E2_3_FD_198764 | JGI IMG/M metagenome (GOLD analysis project Ga0302305, IMG submission 198764) | Peat permafrost microbial communities from Stordalen Mire near Abisko, Sweden - III_Palsa_E2_3 | ecosystem: Environmental > Terrestrial > Soil > Palsa > Peat permafrost | place: Sweden... | reverse complement strand
TAAAAAATTATGTACTTTATTTCTAGTTATTTATGATATAGTTCTCATCCTGAGTGAAGCGCGTAGCGCGCAGCCGAAGGACCTCGACGCGCTCCATCCCGCCGCATTTCTTGCTCCCATTCCCCCCACAAAACCCCCACCGTCTTCGCATCTCCTCTGGCCCTACGCCATGTGGACAGCCCTGGCCCTGGCCGTCCTCACCAAGGGCCTCGTCGCCATCGTCTTCATCGTCGCGACCACCCTCGTCTTCCTCCTCTACACCCGCCAACTCCACCTCTGGCGCTGCCTCCGACCCTTTACCGGCCTCCTCCTCTTCCTCGCCATCGCCGCCCCCTGGCACATCCTCGCCGGTCTACGCAACACCGGCGCCGCCGACGGCCACGGCTTCTTCTGGTTCTACTTCGTCAACGAGCACGTCCTCCGCTTCCTCGGCCGCCGCATCCCCCGCGACTACAACAAGCTCCCCAGCTACCTCTACTGGTCTCTCCACCTGGTCTGGCTCTTCCCCTGGAGCCTCTTCCTCCCCGCCGCCCTCATAACCGCCTACCGCAATCGCCGCACCGTCTTTTCCCGCACCACCATCACCTTCCGCCACCAAACCGTCCTCCTCCTCTTCCTCTTCTCTACCTTGGTCCTCGCCTTCTTCTCTCTCTCCACCAACCAGGAGTACTACACGTTCCCCGTCTACCTCCCTTTCCTGATGCTCCTCGCCGCCACACTCACCACCATCGAGCGCAGCCCACTCGACCCCACCCTCCGCCGAGCTCTCACCCTCACCTTCGCGACCTACACCACCCTCGGCGTCGCGATCGCCGCCGCCCTCGCCTACGGCCTCTGGTCCTCCCGTCACCTCTCCTTCCTCCCCGACATCGGCGAGCTCCTAGCCCACCGCAACGTCGGCGACTACACCCTCTCCATGTCCCACTTCTTCGACCTCACCGGCCCCTCCTTCGCCGCCCTCCGACTCCCCGCCGTCCTCGCCCTCATTGCCTTCCTCACCGGCCCCGCCCTCTCCTGGCTTCTCTACGCGCGCCTCCGAATCCTTCCCGCCATCCTCTCCATCGCCGCCACCAGCAGCGTCTTCCTCCTCGCCGCACACATCGCCTTCGTCCGCTTCAACCCCATGCTCTCCTCTGTAAATTTCGCCGAGACCATCCAAGCCCTCGAGCGCACCCACCAGATCTCCCCCAAAAACATCGTCCTCATCTACGACGACCAGGCCTTCGGCTCCTCCATCCCCTTCTACCTCGACCGTCAAGTAGAGTTAGTCGACGGCCGCACCACCTCCATGCTCTTCGGCAGCACCTTCCCCGACGCCCCGCACCTCTTCCTAACCTCCGCCGACCTCCTCGCCCAATGGGGCACAGGCCCGCGCAAACTCCTCTTCGTCCCTCTCGAACAGCGCGAGAACGTAGACCACCTCCTCGGCTCCCGCCAGATCATCCTCCAACAAACCTCAGGCAAAGCCCTCATCACCGACCGCCCCCTCAACTCAACCTCAACGATTCAACCCATGAACACCGTCATCTCGACCGAAGCCCGCAGGCCGTAGCGGAGAGACCCCTGTATTGGCAGTTGTTGTTGCTCTTACTTTTAGCTAGAAGCAAAAAATTCGGCACACCGCCGCGACGCACCACCCGAATCCTCTTGACCCAACCGAACCACATCCCGCGCCGCTGGCGAACCTCATCCGTCGCCCTCATCGTCTCCTTCTGGGCCATCCTCCAGATCGGCGGCCTCTTCACCCCAGGCCTCCTCGACGACGTCGATAGCGTCTACATCCAGATCGCCCGCGAGATGCTCCAGCGCCACGACTTCGTCACCCCCACCATTGACGGCGTTCGCTTCTTCGACAAGCCTCCCCTGCTCTACTGGATGGCCGCCGGCTCCATGCGCCTCTTCGGCGTCCACGACTGGGCCGCCCGCCTCCCCCTCGCCCTCGGCGTCCTCGCCCTCCTGCTAGCCGTCTACGCCCTCGGCATCCGCTTCTACGCCAACGCGCCGACAGCAGCTCTATCTGCCCCCTCAAGTGTGGGTGCCCCATCCGTGCGCGCCTTTGCGGACGGGTGGGATGTAGACCTCTCGCAGTCCAACCTCCCCAACGACCGCGCCGGCCTCTACGCCGCCCTCGCCCTCGCCACCTGCATCGGTCCCTACATCTACACCCGCTTCTACATCCCCGACATCCTCATCGCCCTCTGGATGACCCTCGCCGTCCACCTCTTCCTCATCGCGCTCGACCGCGTCACCACCAATCCGGGCGCCCCAGGTCTAGCCTCTGGGACTTGGGTTCGCCCTCGCTCCTCCGCCCTCATCCCCATGCTGGGCTTCGCCGCCGTCACCGCACTCAACCTCCTCACCAAGGGCCTCATCGGCGTAGTCTTCCCCCTCGCCTTCGCCCTCCTCTACCTCGCGTTCACACACCAGCTACGCCTCCTCCGCAAGCTCAAACTCATCCCCGCGACGCTCCTCTTCCTCGCCATCGCCGCACCCTGGCACATCCTCGCCGCCCTCCGCAATCAGCCCGTCCCCATGCCCCCCGGCCTTGGCCTCCCCACCCACGCCGGCTGGGCCTGGTTCTATCTCTACAACGAGCACATCGCCCGCTTCCTCGGCCACCGCATTCCCCATGACTACGGCCAGGTCCCCATCCCCATCTTCTGGCTCCTCCTCCTCCTCTGGCTCTTCCCCTGGGTAGCCTTCCTCCCTGCCGCCCTCCGCGACGCCGTCCGCACCCTCCACCCAACCCACAATGCAGGTGCCCCATCCGTACGCGCTTTTGCGGACGGGTGGGATGACGAAGCTCCAGCCCGCCCGAACCCGCCAAGAGAGGCCGCCGTCTCCTGCCTCCTCTGGGCCGCCATCATCCTTGGCTTCTTCACCCTCTCCTCACGCCAGGAGTACTACCATCTCCCCGCCCTCCCAGCCCTCGCCCTCCTCGTAGGTGGCCTCCTCGCAAGCGAAGACGCTCGTCTCCGCAAGTTAACCCTCGCCGTCCGCGTAGAACCCGTCCGCGCAGGACTCCGCGCCAGCCTCTACATGCTCGTCCCGTTCGGCACACTCCTCTTCCTCCTCTGCGGCTACCTCGCCCTCACCGCCCACACTCCCACGCCCGGCACCACCCTCAGCGACGTCCTCCGCTCCAACCCCGACCTCTACAACCTCTCCCTCGGCCACGTATTCGACCTCACCGGCCCCGCCATGGGCTTCTTCCGAGGCCCACTCCTCACCGTCGCCCTCGCCATGCTCACCCTCGGCCCCATCGCTTACATTGTCCGCAAGCGCAATTCCTTCGCAGCCAACCTCCTCATCGCCGCCGCCATGACCGCCCTCCTGCTCGCTGCTCACCAGGGCCTGGTCCGCTTCTACCCCATCCTCGGCTCCAAGGATCTCGCCCTCGCCATCGACCGCGACCTCCGCCCCGGCGACCTCATCCTCAACGACGGCGAACTCACCTCCGGCTCCGCCCTGCTCTTCTACACCCCCCAATCGGCCGCCCCCATCCTGCTCGTCAACGGCCGCGTCAACGGCCCTTGGTTCGGCAGCTTCTACCCCGACGCCCCCCACATCTTCCTCGACAACGCTCAGCTCACCCACCTCTGGGCCGGCCCTCACCGCCTCTTCCTCCTCACCGACCACCCCGAGTCGCGCACCATCACCCTCTCCCCATTCGCCCCCGTCCACCCCTACGCCACCTCCGGTTACAAAACCATTCTCACCAACAGATAAACGTCTCCGTTGTCCGTTATCCGTTCGCAGAGCGGACATCGGACACCCGCTACCTGTCCACTGCAACTTCTCCCGCGCCCAGCTTGTCTAACTCTCTACGCCTTCGGCGACCGATAACCCACCGCAGGCGAAGGAGCCCCATATGAAACGTTGCCGCACGCTGTCCATCGCAGCTCTCTCTCTATCTGTCCTCGTCCTCGCCCACAGCCCTCGCACCTTCGCTCAATCCCCCGACGCAGCTCCGGCCATGCGCATGGTACCCGCCCGCGCCGCACTCAATGGAGCGATCATCGCAAGCAAAGTAAAGGCCGGTGATGAATTCCGTGCCACGCTAGCCGACAAAGTTCAACTCCCCAACGGCCCCAAACTCCCCGCTGGAACCATCCTCATCGGCCAGGTCTCCACAGATGACATGAATCAATCCGGCACCTCTAAGCTCGCCCTCCGCTTCACCAGCGCCAAACTCAAGGACGGCCAGACGGTCCCCATCAAAGCAACCATCGTCGGCATCCTGGACACCGGACTCGCCAACGAAGATACCTACCGCCTCACTCCTAGCGATCAGGTTCCCGCAACCTGGAATGACGGCACCCTCGTCATCGATCAAGTCGATGCCATGAGCGGCGTCGACCTCCACAGCAAGATCGCCAGCCAGAACTCCGGCGTCTTCGTTTCCACCAAGGACAACATCAAGCTCGTCAAGGGCGGTGAACTCGAACTGGCCATCGCCCAACAGCAGCACCCCACGCAACAAACGACGGGCGTGAACGGCAACCAGTAAGAATCACGCAGAGCGTAGAGTGTAGGGAAAACTGAAGGCTACCGACATCGCCGCCTTCGCTATCCCTACACTCTATCCCCTGCCCTTCTCCTCCACCCGCCCGCCATCCTTCAGCTTGTAAATCTTCCCGCGATAATAAAAGTTCTCTCCCCCATAACTCCCCACCCACAACAAACTCCCCAGCACATCCCTCAACGGATAAATCAGCGCGTTATACAAAATATCCGGATCGCCCAGCACCGCGAGAATCGCCCCAGCCTGCAGCCACCGATTCACCACCATTGCCAGTAGCCAAACCACACCAATCACCGCATGCCCGCTCAACAATCCCCACACCAGTCCCAGCAACCCAAACGGCATCGCAAACGTAAGCCCGCTCCCGAGATGTCCCCAAGGCCGTGACCGCCGCGTGCTCTGCATCCATCGCAACTGGTTCCGAAAGCTCAACCAGAACGGCGAATCCTGCACCATCAGCCGAATGATGTGCGTCGCCATCTTCACGCCCTTACCCTGCGCGGCCAGCCGATTCCCAATTACAAAGTCATCAGCATAAAACTGCCCCAACTGGTCGAACCCACCCACCTCCTGGAAGCTCTTCTTCGGCAGCGCCATCGTTGCGCCCAAAGCAAATTTCGTACCCTCCAGCATGTCCGCCACCAGCACACCCGAGCTCATCTCCACGCTCTTCCCCACCGCATCGAGCTGCGAAGCAAACCCCGGACCACCATCGCCCGTATCCGGCTGCGCCGTCCCCAAATAAAGACAGCTAGCGATCCCCAACGCCCGATCCTTCAAGTTCTGCACCATGCGCAGCAGGTAATCCTTCTCCACCCGCACGTCCGCATCGCTCGTGACATACAAATCGTTCTTCGCCACCGAATTCATCTTCGCCAGCGAATACACCTTCGCATTATGAAATTTCGGCGTCGGCTCCCCGCACGTCACATAGCGAGCATCCACCTGCGGATACTGCTGCCCCACCAACCGCGCCAGTTTCAACCCCTCATCCGTATCGAACCGCGCGCAAAACAGCAGCTCCCACTCCCCCGGATACTCCTGCTCAAAGAACGACGCGATATTCCGCTCCATCCCCGGCTCAGTCCCATGCAGCGGCTTCAGCATGCTAACGGCCGGCAAAAAGTCCGGTACCGCGCTCTGCTCCCGCCGCTTGCGCAATCCAAACCGAGCCGCCGCCGCCAACACCATCCCGCAATAGATCGAAGAGGTGACCGACCCAACCATCGCCACCCAGAAAATAACATGCACCAAAACCTTCATCGCACCGAATCCTACAAAAATCGCCGGCATTCCACCGCAGCCAGCACCACTCTCAAGTCTACGCGACCACTTCGCCTAGCTGACCTTCTTCCGCCCCGCCCCATGCGGCACCGGCTCCCGGCTCGCCACCCCAAACGGCCTCCGCACCGCCACCAGCCCCGGCGGCGGAGCCTGCTCGTGCATCCGCGTCAGCATCTCCGTCCGCACATAATCCACAAACCCCTGCATCTGCCGATTCATCTCTTCCATCCGCTCGCGCATCTGCAGCACAATCGCAATCCCCGCCATGTTCACGCCCATCTCGCGCGCCAAACTCAAAATAAACTCCAGCCGCTCCAAATCCTCGTCGGTATACAGCCGGGTATTCCCATCCGACCGCGACGGCCGCAGCAACCCCTCCCGCTCATACAGCCTCAGCGTCTGCGGATGGATCTCGTACATCTCCGCCACCGCCGAGATCATGTACGCACCCTTGGATTTACGTTTCGTAGCCATCGCCTGAAGAATACCTCCTTTCCATGAACTCCCGCCGCTCTTTCTTCGCCCGCAGGAATCCGCCAAGGCAATCGTCGTCGCCTTTGCTTTTCTTTCTGTCATTCCCTTGGGGAATCTGCTTCTCTGTCCTCAATTTTTCATCAATGAGCCCTGCGCCCGACAGAACGCATCATAATTCACCTATGAAGCGACTCAACCTAGCCACCCTCGCCGCCGCCGCCACCGCAACCGCTGCAGGAATTGCCGTAGCCTCCGTAGCCTCCGCCGTCGTCGCCACCGGAGCCGCCATCCTCGTCGTCCGCGCCGTACGCAACCGCAAGCTCGCCCTCGCCGACCCCAATGCCCCACGACCCGTAGTCGTCGTCACTGGAGGCTCTCGAGGCCTCGGCCTCGCCATCGCAACCCGCTTCGCCGCTGGCTCGGGGACCAGCGCGCCCGCCCGCCTCGTCCTCGCCTCCCGCAATCTAGCCGAGCTCCAACAAGCTCAGGAAACCCTCCTCGCCCAATACGCCCACCTCCGCCCCGAAGACTTCCACCTCGTCGCCGCCGACCTCTCCAAGCCTGAAGAAGCCCGGCGCCTTGTCTCCGAAGCCATCGAGCGCTACGGCCGCATCGACGTCCTCGTAAACAACGCCGGCATCATCGACGTAGGCCCCATCGAATCCCAAACCCTCGACATCTTCGAGCGCACCATGCAGGTCAACTTCTTCGCCGCCCTCTACACCACCTGGGCCGCCCTCCCGCACCTCCGCAAGCAAGTCCCACTCTCCGGAACGCGCCGCGCCTCCATCGTCAACATCGCCTCCATCGGCGGCAAGCTCGCCGTCCCCCACATGCTCCCCTACTCCGCCGCAAAATTCGCGCTAGTCGGATTCTCCGAAGGCCTCCACGCCGAGCTCCGCCACAAAGGCATTCGTGTCACCACCGTCTGCCCCGGCCTCATGCGCACCGGCGGCGAAGACCACGTCAACATCGTAGGCGACGTAGAGTTTGAGCGCCGCTGGTTCACCTTGGCCGCCAAAACCCCCGGCCTCTCCGTCTCAACCCGCTACGCCGCCAACCGAATCTTCCACGCAGTAGCCTGTGGTCGAGCCGAGATCACCATCTCCCCCCAAGCCTGGCTAGCCGCCCGCTTCGCCGGCGCTTTCCCCGAAACCCTCCAGTACCTCAACGCCCAAACCAACCAACACATCCTCCCCAAAGCCCCCAGCGAACTCTAAGGCCTTCGCTCCGCTTCTCAGGAGCGAGACGCTGATAAACCATCAAGATTTTTGTGGTCCACCCTCGCTCAAATTCCATTCGTCGATCATTTTGGCGTATTCCTCAGAGGGTCTGAGAGCTAAATAACGCTTCATTTCGTCAAGTGCTTCTTCATATTGTTCGGCCTTACAAAGCGCCTCAAAAAGCACGAAGGACGCCTTCTCGGACTCAGGAGATAGGTGGATCACCTGGCGCCCATGTTTGATTGCTTCGTCAAGGCGACCGTCGCGAGATAAGAAGATCGCGACATAGCCATGGAGACTCGCGGCCGTCGGAACTTCCTCGATCAAGGCTGACAGAAGTTGCACCGCCGATTCTGTTTGACCCTTCGCGTCAAGTTCGGTCGCGTGCTTGATTGCTTCGATAACTCGAGGATCACTATTGCCGATCGTCTGGGTCATAATCCCCCTGCCCATTTCTGCTCAAAACTGACCCTCATGATCTGCAGACTTCGAGGCCTGTATCCGCTCCTTCGCCGACTCCATCCTCCCCACCGCAGGCACCACCTCTCCCGCCGCCCCCAACCCCATCCGCGGCGTATTAACATACACCGCCTCATACTTCCCCGCCGACACGATGTATGTCTCGTGAAACACCCCCACCACCCCCGTAGCCCCCACCAGCCGATTGAACTCCGCCCACGCCGGCAAATGTTCCTTGTCCTTCGAATGCGCGTAAGCATGCAACTGCTCAAACGACCGCCAATACTGCACGGTCATCGCAATCGGCGGACTCAAGAAGTAGCTAGCCTCCAACAACCCAAGCTCCGGCTGTCTCTTTAGCTCCGCCAGCATCCTAGGCATCGCCCGCGACACCGGCAACCACTTGTGCACCGCCCATAGCTGATTGATCCGCATCCCGATCAGGAACACCACAAAGTCCCCATCGATCTTCCCCGCAAACCGCCCGTTCATAACGTCCGCCACATCAGCCTCCGCCCACCACCCGAACGTTATACCTCCGCCAGCATCTCCGCCCGCGGATCCTCCGGGTTCAACTTCTGCAGCTCCCTCAAAATCTCCTTCGACCGCTCATCCTGCACCTTCGGCACGACGATCTTCACTTCCACAATCTGATCGCCGCGATGTCCGTCCAGCGTCGCGCTCGTCACGCCCTTCTCCCGCATCCGAAGCTTCTGCCCCGTCTGCGTTCCCGGCGGAATCTTCACCGTAGCCCGTCCCGACTCCGTCCCCACCCCATCCACCGTCGGCACCTCAATCTTCGATCCCAGCGCCGCCTCCATCGCCGTCACCGGCACCGTGATATGAATGTCATCACCCACCCGGCGAAACAGCTTATGCGCCCCCACCTTGATGATCAGATAAAGATCCCCATTCGGCGCGCCCTCCGTCCCAGCATTGCCCTTACCAGCCAGCCGAATCCTCTGCCCATCTCGCGTCCCCGCCTTGATGTTGAAGCTCAGCGGCTCGCGCTTGGTCACCACGCCCGCACCCTCGCACGTCGGACAAGCATTCTGCACCTTACCGGTCCCGCCGCACCGCGGGCACTGGATGTTGAACTTCATCCGCCCGCCCATCTGCGTCACCTGCCCCGACCCATGGCACTCCGGGCATTCCATACTTCCACCCAACACCGCCTTGCCCTTGCACGTAGGGCACTGCTCCTGCCGATGAATCTCGAGCCGCGTCACTCCTCCGCGAATCGAAGTCCAGAAATCAATCTCCACCTGGTACTCAAGATCCGTCCCAGGCTGAGGCCCGCGAGCCTGTCGGCCGCCGCCACTGAACATCCCCGAAAACACATCCTTGAAGCTCCCACCGAATCCCTCATTGCTCTGCCCGCGCGACGAAGCCTTCCCGCCCCCCTGGAATCCTGAAAAATCAAAACCATCAAAATCAAACGGCACACCCTGCCCACGCGCACCACCACCCGAGCCTCCACCATACCCACCAGCCCCAGCCCCGCCCGGCGCACCACCACCCCGCGCATATGCCTCCGCAGTCGCCGCATCGATGTTGTCCGAATAGAACCCCACCTGGTCATAAATCTTGCGCTTCTTCTCTTCGCTCAGCACGTCGTTAGCCTCGGAGAGTTCCTTGAACTTCTCTTCAGCCTTCTTATCGCCCGGATTCACATCAGGGTGATACTTCCGCGCCAGCTTCCGAAACGCCTTGCGAATCTCTTCCGGCGTCGCCGTCTTCTTCACGCCCAGCGTGCCGTAATAATCTTTTGTCTTCGTCGCCATAGGTATCTTCCCAACTTACTCTACCCACCGTCCCAGTGAATAGCTTTTCGAGCTCCAGGCTTTCAACTCTCCGTCCCACTCTGACACATTGGGCACCAGAACAAATTCCGTCCGGCGAACCCTTCCCGCTTCATCACCTTCGTCCCGCACACTCGGCAAGGCTGCCCATTTCGCCGATACACATAGTGTTCGTCGCCCACCTGCACCGGCCCTGTCTTGTGGTCCCGATCCTTCGCCAGCGTAGTGACAATTCGCCTGTCCACCATCCCCGCGCGCATCAGCGGCCCAAGCTCCTTCCACATCGTCTTCACGACCGTCGCCGACACGTCCCTCCCCGGAGTAAACGGGCTCAACCTCGCGCGAAACAACACCTCTGCGCGAAAGATATTCCCCACCCCCGCCATCACATCCTGTTCCATCATCAATATCCCAATCGGCTTCTTGCTCTTCCCGATCCGTTCCATCGCCTTCTCCGGCCCATCCCCATCCAGCGGATCCGGCCCCAGCCTCTCCCGCAACGCATCCCACTGCGCATTCGTCCAGACGGTGCAATCCATCGGCCCCCGCAGCTCGACCCACGCAATCTGTCGCGGCTGCAAATGCCCCGTCCCATCGTCACTCGAGTACCACGCATGCCGCTTACTCACGCCCGGCACCATCGGCTTCTTCACCGCCGCCGCATTCCACATCCGCATTCGCAGAGCCCCGCGAACCTCTGGCAGCGCACCCGACCCCTCCGTGAAATCTCCCTGCAATCCCAAATGCACATGCAGAATCCGATCCTTACCAAAGTCATACCCCAAATGCTTTCCCACGGCCATCACCCGACGAAGCTTCCACCCATCCAGCAAATCCCAATCCGTAAACCGCCCCTGCGGCCCGTCCATCCGCACCGTCTTCCCAGCAAACGCCGCCTCATGCCGCTCCGCCCACCGATGAATCTCATTCCCCTCAGGCATGTCCCGTCTCCCAACTAAAGTTCAACAACAACCTTGCCCACAACGCCAGCTTCCACCGCCGCATGCGCCGCCCCTATCTCTGCTGCCGAAAATCTCTTGTCGCTCATCAGCGGCTTCAGTTTCCCGTCCTCGACAAGCCTCGCCGCCGCCTCCAAAATCTTTCCATGATGCGCCCGGTTCTTCCCCGTCAACAACGGCATCAGCGTGAACACACCCGAGTAACTCGCTCCCCGAAACGATAACGGCGCCAGCGCATGCGTTCCCCACCCCAGGCAGCTCACCACGTGTCCCGTATACCTCTTCACCGCAACGAACGACGCGTCCAGCGTCGCACCGCCCACCGTGTCATACACCACATCAAACCCTTCGCCGCCCGTACTCGCGGCCACATACTCCTCCACCGAGCTCGCCCGATAATCAATCGCCGTCGCCCCGAATCCCTCCACAATCTTTTTCTTCTCCGCCGACACCGTAGCAAACACCTTCGCCCCATACGCCACCGCAATCTGCACCGCCACCGACCCCACACCACCAGCTCCAGCATGAATCAACGCCGTCTGCCCCGCATGAACCTTCGCACGATCCACCAACCCCTCCCACGCCGTAATCGTAATCAACGGCAACGCCGCAGCCTCGCGCATAGAAATGTTCCTCGGCTTATGAGCCAGCAAATCCTCATCGACCGCAATCAATTCCGCGAGCGTCCCTTGCAGCCCGCCCACGCCGCCCACCATTCCATACACTTCATCACCCACACGGAAACCACGCACGCCAGCGCCCACCTGCTCCACGACTCCAGCCATATCCAATCCCAGCACTGCCGGCAGCAGCTGTTTCGCGTGAGCCGCCTGTCCCGCCCAGATCTTCAAATCCAGCGGATTCACGCCGCTTGCATGAACCCTCACCAGCACGTCGCGTTCGCGCAACTCCGGCAACGGCGACTCAACCTGCCGAAACTCCCCGCCTGCCTCTTCGACAACATACGCTCGCATATCAAACGCTCCCAAGCATCGATTCCACCGATCCAACAGCAAGAGCTGTGGCCCGCGCGCAAACCTTCGCGAAAGCCACAGCTCCTACCCGTATCAAACAGCCCGTGTCCTCAATTCCAAACCGTACTAGCCTTGATCGCCGCAACATTAAACATGTGGTCCGGCTCCACTTCCTGCATCTTCGCCACGAACGCCTCTGCCTCTTCGCGCGTCCCAAACACACTCCGCTGATACAGCCGTCCCGCGCGCAGCGCATCGCACTGCCACAACGTCTCGCGAGCATGCACGCTCGCATCGCCCAGCTCCCAGTGAATCACTCCAGGCCACGCCTGGTCTCGCCGTCCTTCGCTATCGTTTGTCATCGCGCTACCTCCTGGTACTTCCTTCACCCTGATGATTGGACTCTCCAACCACCACTTCCGACCTACTTCTCTAAACCCGACTTTCACAGCATCGACGCGGTCGGTACCACCCTGCCGCAGCCATGCACCTCTATACGAATAAGGAGGAGCCGAAGCCCCTCCTCATCCAATACGCACATCGCATACAAGTAGTTCAACCTGATCTACGTTTCATACTTCAACGTGACTTATTTTTCTGCGTCGACATACTCAGCATCGATCACGCCTTCGTCCTTCTTCGCCTCGTCAGCCGTACCAGCCGCCGCTGCGTCGCCATCCGTAGGAGCCGTCGAACCCGCCGCATTGGCCTTATAAACCGCCTCTGCCAGCTTATGGCTCGCCGCCGTCAGCTTGTCCTTCGCGGCATTCAGTTCGCTCGTGCCAGGATCGCCGCCGCCAAGAACCGTCTTCGCTTCAGCAAGAGCGCTTTCAACCTCGCTCTTGTCCGACGCCTCGACCTTCTCGCCGCCTTCCTTCAGCATCTTCTCGACGTTGTACACCAAGGAATCAAGCTGGTTCTTTGCCTCGATCTTCTCCTTGGCTTCCTTGTCCTCGGCCGCGTGCGCTTCGGCATCCTTCGCCATGCGCTCAACCTCGTCCTTGCTCAAACCGCTCGAGCTGGTGATCGTGATCTTCGCATCTTTACCCGTCGCGTTATCTTTAGCCGACACGTTGAGAATGCCGTTCGCGTCGATGTCAAACGTGACCTCGATCTGCGGCACGCCTCGCGGAGCCGGCATGATGCCGCCCAGCTTGAACTTGCCCAGCGTCCGGTTCTGCGCCGCCATCGGCCGCTCACCCTGCATCACGTGAACCTCAACCTCGCTCTGGTTATCAGCAGCGGTCGAGAACGTCTCCGACTTCTTCGTCGGGATCGTAGTGTTGCGAGGAATCATCCCCGTCGCCACGCCACCCATCGTCTCAATCGACAACGTCAGCGGAGTAACGTCCAGCAGCAGCAGGTCCTTCACATCGCCAGACAGCACGCCAGCCTGCACCGCCGCACCGATCGCGACCACCTCATCCGGGTTCACACCCTTATGCGGCTCTTTGCCGAACAGCTTCTTCACCAGCTCCTGGATCGCCGGCATACGCGTCTGTCCGCCGACCAGCACGACCTCATCGATCTTGCTAGCGTCAATGCCCGCATCCTTCAGCGCCTGCTTGCTCGGGCCAACCGACTTCTCGAGAAGATCAGCAACCAACTGCTCCAGCTTCGCGCGGCTCAGCGTACGAACAAGGTGCTTCGGTCCGCTAGCGTCGGCCGTAATGAACGGCAGATTGATCTCCGTCTCCTGCGCCGTCGACAACTCGATCTTCGCGCGCTCGGCAGCATCCTTCAGCCGCTGCAGCGCCATCTCGTTGCCCTTCGACGTCAGATCCAAACCAGTTTCGGTCTTGAACTCAGAAATCAACCAATCCACAATCCGCTGGTCAAGGTTGTCGCCGCCAAGGTGCGTATCACCGTTGGTCGACTTCACCTCGATCACACCATCGCCTACCTCAAGAATCGAGATATCGAACGTACCGCCGCCAAAGTCATACACGGCAATCGTCTCGTCCTTCTTCTTATCCAGGCCATAAGCGAGCGCGGCAGCAGTCGGCTCATTCACAATGCGCTTGACGTCCAACCCGGCAATTTTTCCGGCGTCTTTCGTCGCCTGCCGCTGCGCGTCATTGAAGTAAGCCGGAACCGTAATCACGGCCTCGGTAACGCTTTGCCCCAAGTAGTCTTCCGCAGCCTTTTTCAACTTCTGCAGAATCATCGCCGAGATCTCGGGAGCCGTATACTCATGCCCCTGCGCGACGACAGCAATGTTGTCGCCCTTGGCCACAACCTTGTACGGCACCATCTTCATCTCGTCGCCCACTTCATTCAGCCGGCGGCCCATGAAGCGCTTGATCGAATACACCGTGTTCTCCGGGTTGGTAATCGCCTGGCGCTTCGCCACCATACCGACCAGCCGCTCACCGCTCTTGGTGAACGCAACGATCGACGGCGTAGTCCGGCCACCCTCTTCGTTCGGAATGACCTTGGGCTCGCCGCCTTCCATCACGGCAACGCAGCTATTGGTCGTTCCCAAATCAATACCAATAATTTTTCCCATAACTGACCTCATCCTTTTAGCCGCAGCCCTAACCTCAGCCCTGGCCCAAAACCTTTGACCGACCCACACAACTTAACT
>Ga0302305_1001318_pt1 | contig 14294 bp, 13 predicted proteins | sample III_Palsa_E2_3_FD_198764 | JGI IMG/M metagenome (GOLD analysis project Ga0302305, IMG submission 198764) | Peat permafrost microbial communities from Stordalen Mire near Abisko, Sweden - III_Palsa_E2_3 | ecosystem: Environmental > Terrestrial > Soil > Palsa > Peat permafrost | place: Sweden... | reverse complement strand
TGGCATGGTGTTCCTAACGGAAAAACTGCTTTGACAACAGCTACCAGACTAGCAGATTTGGCCCCATCCACCAAGGCTCGGCCGGGTACAAGTCACCCTTTCCCAGCTACTTTGGCCGGTTTCTAGTCCAATTTAATGGTCAGGTTCACGACCACGTCCGATTTACCGTTGAACTTGCTGATGCCCCGGGTGCGGGAACGGTGGCTACGATAGGTCGCCCAGAAGCTATAGTCCGTGTTGCCGTCCAGCCGTTTGAAGTCGTAGCGGCCGTTCCTATCTGTAAGAAACGATTGGACCTCCTGGTCGCCGAGGTTTTCCACCTCCACCACCGCACCCCGCAACGGCTCGTGCTGCTTATCGGTGACGGTCCCCGAAAGGCTGCGGAACTGGGTTTGCGCCAAAGTCTGCACCGAACACAGAAGACAGCCTGCGAAAAGAAGCCAAAGAGCGGGTTTCATGATGCCTCGAATGACACACCTCACAAGGAACCGCGCGGCGGCCTCTCGCGTAGCAGCTTGCAGAACTGACAGATATAGATGCGGTTCACCGCGTTCGCGACGGGGCTGGGCCAAATCGGCACGTTGTAGGATTGCGCCAACAGGAGAATTCATGCTCTCGAAGCCTTTGCTCGCCCTCGGAACGGCCGCTCTCGGCCTTGCTGCTTTCGGCACCTCTTTCAACCTTGCCGCACAGCAGCCCGCCCAGCCTCTCAAGGAGATGCCGTACTCGCCGTCGCTGGATGTGACGAGTCTGGACCGCACCGTGGACCCCTGCGTGGACTTCTACAAGTTTTCCTGCGGCGGCTGGATGGCCAAAAACCCCATCCCCGCCGACCAGGCAGCGTGGGACGTCTACGCCAAGCTGAGCAACGACAACGAGCAGTTCCTGTGGGGCATCCTGGAGGAAGACGCGAAAGCCAAAGACCGCACCGCCGTCCAGCAGAAGGTGGGCGACTACTTTGGTGCGTGCATGAACACCGCCGCCATTGACGCGCTCGGCGTAAAGCCGATCCAGCCAACGCTCGACAGGCTGGACTCCCTGAAGACGCGAGCCGAGCTGATCGCCGAGCTGACGACGCTGAACCACGCCGAGATGGGAAGCTTCTTCTTCAACTCCGGGACGGATCAGGATGCAGCGGACTCTTCCACGATCGTCGTTGAAGTTGGCGCAGGCGGGTTGGGGTTGCCGGACCGCGACTACTACCTGAAGACTGACGCCAAGAGTGTCACCATCCGCGAGCAGTACATAGCCTACGTGCAGCATCTGCTGGAGCTAAGCGGCGAAAGCCCGGCGCAGGCCAAGGCTGACGCCGTATCCACGATGCGGATTGAGACCGCGCTGGCGAAGGCTTCGCTGACGCGGGTTGACCGGCGCGATCCGCATAAGACCTACCACATGCTGCCTTTGACCGAGCTCCAAACGCTGGCTCCCGCAATCGACTGGCCGCACTACTTTGCCGTGCAGCGCGGCCTCTCCAAGCCAGACGCCGGGCTGGTGAAGCTAAACGTCGAGCAGCCGGAGTTTGTGAAGGCCGTGCAGACACAGTTGATGACCGAAGACGTTGCCGCACTGCGGGCGTACCTGCGGTTTCACCTGATGAACTCCGCGTCGCCCTACCTGTCGCAGCCCATCGCGCAGGCGAACTTCGACTTCTTCTCCAAGACGCTCCGCGGCGTACAGGCGATGCCTCCGCGCTGGAAGACCTGCACGCGCGGCGTGGACAACAACCTTGGCGAAGCCCTGGGGCAGGAGTTTGTGGCACGCACCTTCTCCCCTGCAACCAAGGCCAAGACGCAGCTCATGACCGAGCAGATTGAAACGGCCATGCAACACGAGATCGAAAATCTGGACTGGATGAGCCCCGCCACCAAGCAGGAAGCCCTGCGCAAGCTGCATGCAATCCGCAACAAAATCGGATACCCCGAAACCTGGCGCGACTACACCGCGCTGGACGTAAAGCCGGACGACTACTTCGGCAACACGCGGCGCGCCTCTGTGTTTGAAGACGCACGCCAGTGGAACAAGCTGGGCAAGCCGGTCAACCATAACGAGTGGGACATGACGCCTCCAACAGTCAACGCCTACTTCAACGACACCATGAACGACATCAACTTCCCTGCCGGCGTGCTGCAACCACCGCTCTACGACCCCAAGATCGACGACGCCCCCAACTATGGCGACACCGGCGGCACCATCGGGCACGAGCTGACCCATGCCTTCGACGATGAAGGACGGCAGTTCGACACCAACGGCAACCTGCGCGACTGGTGGACACCGAAAGATGCCGAAGGCTTTGAAACCCGCATCAACTGCGTGCGCGACCAGTACGCGGGCTACGTGATCGTCGACGACATCCATATCACCTCCAAGCTCACCAGCGGCGAAGACGTTGCCGACCTTGGCGGCGAGTTGCTGGCCTACATCGCCTGGAAAGCACAGACGGCAGGGATGACGCTGACCGACGCGGAAGGCTTTACGCCGGATCAGCGATTCTTCGTTGGCATGGCGCAGTGGGCTTGCGAAAACGACCGGCCGGAAAACCTGCGGCTGCGCGCTGCTACCGATCCCCACTCGCCTGCGTACGCGCGCATCAATGGCGTGGTGTCGAACATGCCGCAGTTCCAGAAGGCGTTTGGCTGCAAGGCCACTGCGCCGATGGTGCATACACCTACCTGCAGAGTCTGGTAACTGCACGATCTTCCAGTAGTGCAACGCGGCGCCCCAAAAAGCGCCGCGTTTTTGTCTTTCAATCTCCAGATACGGATGTAGACTGGCTGGGCAACCGGGCCCCCAACTACACAACCGATCCCCTGGAGGAAGCATGGAAGTCGCCCTTTCAAAACGCTGTATCGCTGAGTTTTTTGGTACGTTCTGGTTGGTCTTCGGCGGCTGCGGCGCGGCCGTACTGGCCTGCAACTTTCCTGCCGACGGCATCGGTTTTATCGGCGTTGCCTTTGCCTTTGGCTTGACCGTGCTGACCATGGCGTACGCCATCGGCCACATCTCCGGTTGCCACCTGAACCCCGCCGTAACGCTTGGCCTGGTCACCGGCAACCGCTTTCCCGCGAAGGAAGCGATTCCCTACTGGGTCGCGCAGGTTCTCGGCGCAGTGGTCGCTGCTGGGCTGCTGTACGTCGTCGCATCCGGCCAGCCTGGCTATGTTGTAGGGGGCTTCGCTTCCAACGGCTACGGCATACACTCGCCGGGCGGCTACAGCCTGGCAGCTTGTCTGGTGGCGGAAGTCCTGCTGACCTTCTTCTTCATCCTGGTGATTATGGGTTCGACCGACCAGCGTGCGGCGAAGGGTTTCGCTCCGCTCGCCATCGGCCTGTGCCTTACGCTGATCCACCTGATCAGCATCCCGGTCACCAATACGTCGGTAAACCCGGCCCGCTCTACCGGCCCGGCCATCATTGCCGCCGCGTTTGGCGGAACATGGGCGTTGTCGCAGCTCTGGCTGTTTTGGGTAGCTCCGCTGCTCGGCGGCGCTCTCGGAGGCCTGTTCTACAAGTCAGTTCTGGCCGAGCACGAACCACCGCCGGTAAAGGAAGAGCCTGTCACGTACGCAGCATAACTGCATTGCAATCGGACCGGCGAAAGGCCCCTCGAGCTTGCTTGGGGGGCCTTTGCCGTAGCGAAAAAGCGCACATTGCGGATTGATTTATGCTGAAGATAACGCTCTTCAGGCAATCGCATCCAGTTCTGAGTCCAGGAGCGCTTCGCGAGCAGGAGACCTATAAGTTGCCATTTTCCCAGGTTCTAGAGTCCCCCGCGGCGAGCCCGGCGACCGTTGCAAAGCCGCAGCGGTCGATCCTGATCGATATTGTGCGTGGCATCGCAATCAGCCTGGTGGCCCTGGGTCATACCAACCAGGGGATACTCGCGCGCTCCTGGTGGCATAGCCCGGCGAACGGGTTCCGGCTCGACTGGTTTGTCTATGCCTTTCATATGCCGGCGTTTTTCTTCGTTTCGGGGATCTTTATCTGCGCCAGCGTGGAGAAGCGCGGGCCCTGGCGGTTTACAGTCGAGAAGCTGCGCACGATGATCTACCCATACCTCTTGCTGGCCTGCATCTTCGCCCCGATTGCCATCTTCTCTACGGTGAGCCACTCGTCGGTACCGAGCGGGCGGGTATTTCTACATCGCGTGCTGGTGGGCGAGTTCTCGTGGTTCCTGCCGACGATCTTCTTCGTCGTGATTCTGGGCATGTTGCTGCGGCGGGTCCCGATGCCGCTGCTGTTTGTGGTGAGCGCGGTGGTTTCGCAGTACTGGCCGATGACAGGCCTGGTGTTCGTGGATCGAGGCCTGAAGCACCTACCCTTCCTGGTGGTCGGGATGTGGGTAGGCCGGTCATTTGAGCGCCTGGAACGGATTCCCCGGTGGTGGGCAGCTATCGGCGCAGCGGCCCTGTTCGTGGTCATCGCCGCATGTACCGGCAACCAGGTCCCGGACAACAGCTACTGGTTTCTTCCGCTGGGTCTGACGGGTACTTTGATGCTGCTGCTTCTAGCGCACTGCCTGGGGCATCTGCGACCGGCCCGACTGCTGTCGTGGCTGGGAGCTGGCTCCATTGCGATCTTCCTTTTTTCTCCGTTTTTTCAGTTTTTCGGCCGCGAACTTCTGCTCCGGCTCTTCCACACCACGGCGATTATTCCGCAGCTTCTGGTACCAACCGCCCTGGCGATTCTTGGGCCGGCATGGCTGTATCAGAGGCGCGTAAAGCTGCGGTTGCAATGGCTTTTCGTTTGGCCATTTTAGGAGCCGCTCCTGGCGTAGCTGGAGCGAAAACCGAGGCGCTCCGCATGGTAAAATCAGACTAGGGAATTACCCATTTCAGGCGGCTGCTTCCCCTGCTTTCGAGCGCTTTTCTGGCTTGTGAAACGTATTCAACCGCGCCGCCTGCCGGAGTTCGATTGGCAACCCAGAGCCCTGTTCCAGACCCGAAACAACCGACGCCAGCAGCACCAGGCGGCGACTATACCGGCGAAAATATTACGATCCTCGAAGGTCTCGCGGCGGTTCGCCTGCGGCCTGCCATGTACATCGGCTCCACCGGCGAACAGGGGTTGCATCACCTCGTCTATGAGGTCGTCGACAACTCGGTCGACGAAGCACTCGCTGGCCACGCCACGCGTATCGACGTCACCATCCACGTCGATAACTCGATCACCGTCGTCGACGACGGCCGCGGCATCCCGGTCGACAACAAGACCCTGCCCACCGGCGAAGTCCTGCCCGCGGTACAGGTGGTGCTCACCATGCTGCACGCCGGCGGTAAGTTCGACGCCAGCAACTACAAAGTTTCAGGCGGTCTCCACGGCGTCGGCGTAAGCTGCGTCAACGCACTCAGCGAAGAGTTCGACGTCGAAATCTGGCGCGACGGCCACGCATGGGAGATGGACTACTCCAAGGGCGATCCCATCAGCGAACTTCGCAAGATGGGTCCCAGCAAGCGCCGCGGCACCAAGATCCACTTCCTGCCCGACAAGAGTATCTTCACCGTCACCGAGTACAACTTCGACACGCTCGCCAACCGCCTGCGCCAGCTCGCGTTCCTGAACAAGGGCATCGAGATCTCGCTGACCGACGAGCGCCAGGTCGACGGCAAGGGCGAAGTCAAGACCCAGCTCTACAAGTACTCCGGCGGCATCGCCGAGTTCATCAAGCTGCTCAACAAGGGCAAGCAGGTGCTGCACGACAAGCCCATCTACATGGAAGCCGAGATCGGCCAGCTCGTGATGGAAATTGCGTTGCAGTACAACGACGCGTACTCCGAAACAGTCTTCAGCTTCGCCAACAACATCAACACCGTTGACGGCGGCACGCATCTCTCCGGCTTCCGCACCGCGCTCACGCGCACCATCAACGTCGCCGGCGCTTCGCTTGGTCTCTTCAAAGACGTGAAGGAAAACCTTTCGGGCGATGACGTTCGCGAAGGCCTCGTCGCCGTGGTCAGCGTCAAGCTGCCGCAGCCGCAGTTTGAAGGCCAGACCAAGGGCAAGCTCAACTCCGACATCGCCGGCCAGGTGCAGGCGTTTGTGAACGAGCGTCTGGGTGCGTTCCTCGAACAGAACCCGCAGGTTGCCAAGCGCATCATCAACAAGGCGATTGACGCAGCACGTGCGCGTGAAGCAGCCCGCAAGGCTCGCGATCTCACTCGCCGCAAGGGCGCACTCGATGGCGGCGGCCTGCCCGGCAAGCTCGCCGATTGCTCCGAGCGCAAGCCTGAGCTTTGCGAACTCTACCTCGTCGAGGGTGAATCGGCCGGCGGAACAGCCAAGCAGGGCCGCGACCGTAAGTTCCAGGCCATCCTTCCGCTCAAGGGTAAGATTCTCAACGTAGAAAAAGCCCGTTACGACAAGATGCTGGGCCACGAAGAAATCCGCGCCATGATCACCGCACTCGGTTGCGGCATCGGCAAAGACGACTTCGATATCGCCAAGCTCCGCTACGGCAAGCTCATCCTGATGACCGATGCCGACGTCGACGGTTCGCACATCCGTACGCTGCTGCTGACGTTCTTCTTCCGCCACATGCAGGAGCTCATCAAGCGCGGCAACGTGTTCATCGCGCAACCGCCTTTGTACCGCATCAAGAAGGGCAAGTTCGAACAGTACATCAAGGACGATCGCGAATACGTACAGGTGATGGTGAAGCGCGCGAGCGATGGCATGATCATCCGCTACGGCGAAGGTGGCGCACGGCTCGAAGGCAAAGAGCTAACCGCATACATGTCGCAGCTCAACGACTATCTCGCAGCGTTCGACAAGGTGAACAAGCGCATTCGCAATGAAGACGCTGTTCGCGCGTTTGCAGAGATCTTCGCAAACGTAGGCAAAGAGCCTGCACATCGTGCAGACTTCGAAACCGCGGACAAGCTCAAGACCCTGCGTACACGCTTGAAGGACATGGAGCGCGTCCACCAGTTCAAGAGTGTCTCCGAAGTCGAGTTCGACGAAGAGCACAAGACCTACTCCGTCACCTTTGTTGACGCACAGGGCGCGCCACGCAAGCTGGATTGGGCGCTGGCGAACTCCGCTGAGTCACGCCAGCTACTCAGCAAGCACGCGCTGATCGCCGCACAACTCGTTGGGCCGTTCCACATTGAGTACGCCGCGAAGGGTGCGGCTGCACAGACTCCGGATGCGATTGCGGAAAAGGAACTTGAGGAGACCGAAGAGGTCGAGCTCGAAGGCGCACTCGATGTCGGCGTAACCGTGGAAGCCGTGAAGCCGGCCAAACGTGCGGGCAAGGTCTCGCAGGACCCGGTCGAGAAGCAGACCCCGCGCGACGTGTTCGAGTACGTCATCGAGCAGGGCCGCAAGGAGTACTCCGTACAACGCTACAAGGGACTGGGCGAAATGACCGCTCCGCAACTCTGGGACACAACGATGGACCCGGCCCGCCGCACGCTGCTGCAGGTAAAGCTCGAAGACATCGCCGCAACCGAACTCATCTTCACCACGCTGATGGGCGAGGACGTCGAGAGCCGCCGCAAGTTCATCGAAGACAACGCGCTGGATGTAAAGAACCTCGACATCTAGCCAACACAACAACTCAAAATGGCCGCGAGAACATATCTCGCGGCCATTTTTATTGACGTCACAGAATTGCAGTAACGCAAACGCCCGCAGGAGCGAATTCTTGCTTCCATAGAGACCAGCGCCCAACTCACGCATCCAATGCAATCAGTGGTTTCGTAGGTTGAACGAACCAACTGTAATGTTTCAGCAGCTCATCCGTCTCCACTATGACCGGCTTTCTCGCGGTCACGCAAAGGAGCTTTACTATGACGACAAAATGCACTTGTCCCTGTGGTCCGGAATGCAACTGCCCAGACTGCTCAAGCCAAACCTGCACCGGCTGCTAGATTGGCTCGCGAAGGCGCGCTGACGAGCGCTTCCTTCGCCACCCTCATCATGTCCAACGTCACTCTCCAAACCCTGCTCGACCGCCGCGCCGGCTTTCTCGGCTTCGTGCAGAGCCGCGTCAACGACCGCGCACTCGCCGAAGACATTCTGCAGGCCGCCTACGTGCGTGCGCTGGAACGCTCCGGTACGTTGCGCGAAGAAGAGTCCGCCGTCGCGTGGTTTTATAGCGTGCTGCGTAACGCTGTCATCGATCACTACCGGCACCACACGTCGGAGACCTCCGCGATGGATCGCTGGGCTTCCGAGCTCGGCCTCACCGGGCCGAACGCCGCAGAGCCTTCCACCGCCGATCCCTCCACGCTCACCTTCGTCTGCGGCTGCATCGGACACGTCCTGCCCAACCTGCGGCCTGCGTACTCCGAAGTGCTGCGCGAAGTCGATCTCGCCGACGCTCCGCTCGCAGACTACGCACGCAGCCATAACCTCACACCGGGCAACGCCGCCGTTCGCGCCCACCGCGCACGTGCTGCGCTGCGCCGTGAACTCGCACGCACCTGTGGTGCGTGCTCGCTGCACGCGTGTCTCGATTGCGTCTGCAAGACCCCCAACGTCTCCAGCGATGCCGCCAAGGCATGACGACGAAACGGCTACGAACGGAAGAGGAAAACGATTGTTGCACCAGAAGAATAAAGGGCCCCTGCCGATGACGTTGTTGCCGAAGTACTTTGCCGCCGCTCTGCTCTGCGTTACTCCGTTGGCCATGCGTGCGCAGATGGTGATGTCAGCGCACACGTTGATCGAAGCCGAGCAGCAGCATGGCTCTTCCGGCACAAGCATTGAACCCGCAAGCACACCCGTTCCCATGCTGATGACCACCGCTGAAGGCTGGCGATTGATGTTGCACGCCAACGCCTTCGCCGCCAACACGCAGCAGCAGGCCAACTCCGAGCGAGGCCGCGACGCTTTCTTTTCTACCAACTGGATCATGCCCATGGCACAACGCTCGCTTGGCCCACACGGCGGCGAACTCACCGTGCGCGCCATGTTCTCCTTCGAGCCCGGCACCATCGGCGGACGCAACTATCCCGTGCTGTTTCAGCAAGGCGAGACAGCCTACGGCGCACCTATCGTAGACGGCCAACACCCCCACGACTTCTTCATGGAAGTCGCCGCGCTGTACGATCTCCCCATCACACACAACACGCTGCTATCGCTCTACGCCGCCCCCATCGGCGATCCCGCCATCGGCCCCACCGCATACCCACACCGCCAGTCCGCGAGCGAAGATCCTATCGCCGCGCTGGGCCATCACCAGGAAGACTCCACGCACATCGCCTTCAACGTCGTCACCGGCGGGCTAACGTATCGCTGGGCGCGGCTGGAGCTTTCGGGCTTCCACGGCGGCGAGCCGGACGAGCATCGCTGGGCCTTCCAGCCTTCGCCCAACGGCCACAACATCGACTCCGTCTCAACGCGCCTCACCATCTCGCCCACGCCCGACTGGAGCGGCCAGTACTCCATCGCGCACATCCATTCGCCAGAAGCCCTATACCCCGGCGAAGACCAGCAACGACAAACCGCCAGCGTGATGTACCACCACACCTTCCGCACAAAGGCGATGCCCACAAGCTCAATGCCCAATATGGACATGAGCAACGACAGCAGCAGTATGACCGGCATGGATATGGGCGACGCATCAAAACCCGCTGCCAGCAAGCAAACACCCATGCCACCGATGAACATGGCCTCCGAGCCGCGAACAGACCTCGCCACAACACTGCTCTGGGGACGCGCACGTTCGCTTGCCGACAACAGCAAAGAGAACAGCTACCTCGCCGAAGCCCTCCTGCGGTTCGCCTCCACCAACTACGTATGGACACGCCTCGAAAACGCCGGCCGCTCCAACGAACTCGCCCTGACACCGGGAACGCCACTGCCCACAGGCTTTGAAGAATCACCCATAGGCCACGTAGCCGCCTACACCCTCGGCTACGACCACGACATCAAGCTAGGCCAACACCTACTCGCCGCCCCCGGCGCACAGCTCACCGTCTACAGAACACCGCAGGCACTGCGTTCTATCTACGGCGATACACCGACAGCCGAGGTTTTCTTTATCCGCTTCCGCCTGCGCTAACGCTTCCCGCCTTGCTACGCCTTCGCCAACTCCGCCTTCACCAGCTCGCTCAACACCTTGCCATCGATCCGCGCACCATCCGCCAACGCACGAGCCTGCGCCAGCTTCATCACCGTACCCATATCCTTCGGCCCCGGCTTCGTCCCGCCGTTGTCGGCGGTGATCCTCTCGATCGCACCCTGCACAATCGCGCGAATGTCATCCTCGCCGGCAGCCTTGGGCATATAGCCGTCGATCAGCTCAATCTCGACCTGCTCCTTGGCAGCAAGCTCCAGCCGGCCACCCTTGGTAAACTGCTCAATCGACTCGCGCCGCTGCTTCAGCAGCGTGGTGATGATGCCCTGCTCCTCGGCGTCGGTCAGCGGTTGGCGCGTATCGATTTCCCGGGACTTAAACGCCGATTTCACCATCCGCAGCGTGGTCAGCTTGTCCGCTTCCTTCGCTTTCATTGCCGTAATGATGTCTTTGCCAATTTGTTCGCCAATCTTTGCCATACTGCTGCCTCCAACGATCGTTCTATCGTTCACAAGCTTATCAAGATGCCGCAGCATGCTCCGGGACGAAAGCAGGCTCGGGGACTAAAATAGACAGATATGATTCGCAAGACACGACTCTTCACGCCTGGACCGACGCCCCTTCTTCCCGCCGCTCAGTTTGCCATGGCAGCGGCCGATATTCATCACCGTACGCCCGAGTTCCGGGCGCTTTACACCCGCGTACTCGCTCAGTTGAAGGAGTTTGTCGGGACAAAGAACGATGTCATCATTCTTTCCAGCTCCGGCACCGGCGCCATGGAAGCTTCCGTCTCGAACCTGACCTCGCCCGGCGACCGCGTTCTGGTACTTTCCGCCGGCAAGTTCGGCGAGCGCTGGTCGGCGTTGGCCAAGGCCTTCGGCTGCGAAGTCGATCTCATCTCCGAGCCCTACGGAAAGACCTTCGACCTGGATAAGGTCAAAGCCGCGCTGAAGATCGAGACCCGCGCCGTCTTCGTGCAGGCCAATGAGACCTCCACCGGCGCACGCCACGACATGGAAGCGCTCGCCAAGCTGCTCAAGGACCAGAAGTCTGAAGCGCTGCTCATCGTTGACGGCATCACCGGCCTTGGCACCACGCACATCGACATGGACGCCATCGGCATCGACGTCCTCATCGGCGGCTCGCAGAAGGCAGTCATGATTCCCCCCGGCCTGAGCTATCTCGCCGTCAGTCAGCGCGCTTGGGATCGCATGGAAGCGACCTACAACCCTCGCTACTACTTCGATCTCCGCAAGGAGCGCAAGAACGCGAAGAACGGTGAAAGCGCCTACACACCAGCCGTCGCTTTGATCGCGGCGCTCGGTGCAGCGCTTGACTGGATCGCCGCGCAGGCTGCGACCCCCGACAACCCCAAGGGCGACCTCGCAGAAGGCCGCAAGAAGCTCGTGGACAACGCAGAGCTGATCGCTTCGATGACGCGCGCCGCCGTTGTGGCGCTCGGCTTCAAGCTGTTCTCTGACTCCCCCGGTGCAGCCGCTACCGCTGTTCTCGCCCCTGAAGGCACGGACTCCGGCGTAGTCGTCAAGGAGCTCAAGTCGCGCTTTGCCGCCATCATCACCAACGGTCAGGGCGAGATGAAGGGTCAAATCTTCCGCATCGCTCACCTCGGCTTCTTCGACTACATGGACACCATCGCACTCATCGGCGCGCTGGAACAGGTCGTCGTAAAGTCGCTGCCCACCCTCGGCGCCAAGTTCGGCGACGGGCTGATCGCCGCGCAGAAGGTTTACGCGGAGTGGTCAGCGAAGGCGTAAGTTGTTGCAGACTATGGCGGCGGCCTTCGGGCCGCCGCTTTTATGTTTCATTCCAACATTTTTCGGATGTCGTCCGGGCCGGGGACGTCAGGCATCTGAGCCAACTTTGAAGGCTCTTCCAAAATATCCTGCATTCGCCTCTGCTTCTGAAACTGTTCGTCGAGCATCTTGGCAATCACTCGTTTTTCCTTGTACGAGCGGATCAGCATGTCCGTCAGTTCCTCTTTTGTGAAGCCAAATAGCTTTCTCCGCTCTTCTTCATCGTCATATTCAGGCAGATATCTCTGCAAATTGTCGCTCAATTGTGGATTCTCCGTTGATAACTCAGCTTTGGAAGAAAACGGAACCCAAGCCTGCGATCTAAGATATAACCCATGGCAAGTTTTGCCCAGTTCCCAGCAATCGATCAAGCTCCCGCCTCCATCCAGACAGAGGTAACAGTTCTTGGTGCCATGATCATGGACGGCATGGCCATCACGGATGCCACCGCGAAGCTAAAGGCCGAAGACTTTTTGCTGGACTCTCATCAGCGTATTTATCGCGCCATCATGGATCTCATGGCCGTCGGCCATGCTGTCGACTACATCACTGTTCTTGATGCGCTCACGAACAGGAGAGAAATCGACGCCATCGGTGGGCAAGCTTATCTCTCTTATCTGATCGAAGGAATTCCGCGCCACCCTAAGATCGAAGACTATGTCCGTATCATTAAGGACAAGTCACTCCTCCGCCAGCTCATGTCTATCTTCAACGACGGCATGATCCTCGCCTCCGATCAAAACGAAGACGCCACCAACGTCCTCAACGGCATCGAAACGCGCCTCGCCGACGTCGCGGATTCCGCCATTCAGCGCGGTTTTTCTGGCATCGCCGACATCGTCGCCAGCTCCTTCGGCTCTATCGATGCGCTCTACGAACAGGGCCGCGAAATCACTGGCCTCGCCACGCACTACATTGAGTTCGACAAGATGACCAGCGGCCTGCAGCCAAGCGAACTCATCATCGTTGCCGCGAGACCCTCGATGGGAAAAACGGCCTGGGCTATCAACATCGGTCAGAACTGCGCCGTGAAAGATAACAAGGTCGTCGCAATCTTCTCGCTTGAAATGTCGAAGGAGTCTCTGCTGCGACGCATGCTCGCCAGTGAAGCCTCCGTAGGCTCGCGCAAGCTGCAGACCGGCTTCATCCCGCGTGAAGACAAGAGCAAGCTGATGGCCGCACTCGACCGCCTGATGACCTCAAAGATGTTCGTCGATGACACACCCGGCATCTCGCTCGCCGAGATGCGCGCCAAGTGCCGCCGCCTGCGTCAGCAGGAGGGCTCGCTCGACCTCATCATCATCGACTACCTGCAGCTCATGACCGGCTCCGCAGGCAGTTCGCAAAAGAAGTTTGAGAACCGCACCCAGGAAGTCAGCTCCATCTCGCGCGGCCTGAAAGCGCTGGCCAAAGAGATGCAGGTTCCCGTGATCGCGCTGTCACAGCTCTCGCGTGGCAGCGAACAACGCACCGGCGACAAAAAGCCGCTGCTCTCCGATCTTCGCGAGTCCGGCTCGATCGAGCAGGACGCCGACGTCGTCGCCTTCATCCATCGCGAAGAGTACTACGACCGCGAAAACGAAGACATCAAGGGCAAGGCCGAGATCATCATCGCCAAGCAGCGTAACGGCCCCACAGGCTCCATCCAGCTCGCCTACATCGCCGACTACACTCGCTTTGAAAACCTCGCATTTGAGTCGCAAAGCGGCGGCGACGCATACTGATCTGCGAATTTTGCGAGCGGGTCAGTTTGAATCAGGATGGGTTTTGAGGAGAACTGTACACATAGCAATAGAAGGGGATCCAGACGTGAAGGAACCCCCAACCGTATAGCAGAGTTGGCCTGTTTTGGTGTCCAACGCGAGCGTACCAGCGGGTATATCCTTCGAGATCTCGGAAGGATTTGGAACCAACACGAAACGCTGATATTCCGTTGAGGATGATGCCGCGGAACATCCTGTGAGAATCAGAACAAGAGCTACCGTAAGCCATTTCATGCGCCTATCCTAGCAGCCCTGCAATTTCTTCCCCCGAATTTTTGCATTCTTCGCTACCGTTTCGGCAAATTGATATACTTCCTCCAGCGTATATCCACACGGAGATAAATCCATGCGAGTCGCAAAATGGGGAAACAGCTTGGCCGTCCGTCTTCCTGCAGCAATCGTCGATGCACTGGAGCTCAAAGAGGGCAGCGAAATCGAGATTCGCGTTGCCGGAACGCGCGAGTTTGAGATCGGGCACGATGATAGCCGTCAGAAGGCCCTTGAAAATCTTCGCAAACTAAGGAAGACGCTTCCCGCTGGCTTTATCTTCGATCGGGAAGAAGCGAATGCCCGCTGAGGTCTTCTTCGATACAACGATTCTTGTTTACACAGTTACTTTGAATGATTCACGCGCCGCAATCGCCGAGGATCTGCTTGCCTTGGGCGGTTCCATTAGTGTTCAAGTCCTGAATGA
>Ga0302305_1001307_pt1 | contig 14338 bp, 10 predicted proteins | sample III_Palsa_E2_3_FD_198764 | JGI IMG/M metagenome (GOLD analysis project Ga0302305, IMG submission 198764) | Peat permafrost microbial communities from Stordalen Mire near Abisko, Sweden - III_Palsa_E2_3 | ecosystem: Environmental > Terrestrial > Soil > Palsa > Peat permafrost | place: Sweden... | reverse complement strand
CTGTACGTCCTTTATCCGGATTGTCCCGCGTAATTGCTGTTTGAACAGGAGATTGCCCGTGATTGACCGTATTCAGGCGATGCGCACTTTTATCCGTATCGTCGATACCAATAGTTTCACGCGTGCTGCGGAATCGCTCGATATGCCACGCGCCACGGCAACAACGCTGGTTCAGAATCTCGAAGCGCTGCTCGGCACCGCACTGCTGGTGCGGACTACGCGGCGGCTCAGCCTGACCCCCGAAGGTGCTGCGTACTACGAACGTTGCATGCAGATACTCGCCGACATCGACGAAATGGAGGCGAGCCTGCGTCATTCGACCGATCAACTGAGTGGCCGTCTGCGTGTCGAAATGCCAGGCGCGTTGGCCACTGCGCTGGTGTTGCCCGCGCTCGACGATTTTCACGAGCGCTATCCGAACATCGATCTCGCGATTGGCGTGAGCAATCGCCCAGTCGATCTGGTCGGCGAAGCGGTGGACTGCAGCATCCAGCTCGGCGAGTTGCCCGATTCCGGGTTGGCGGCGCGGCGCCTGGGGACGCTCGAACACGTGACCTGCGCGAGCCCCGACTACCTCGAGCGTTACGGCGTGCCCACCGATCTTGACGATCTCGCGCATCACGTCGCCGTCAACTGCATGGGCCATAACGGCCGCTCAGCGAACTTCGACTTCGAGGTTGGCGACAGCGCGCTGAACGTGAAGGTGAATGGCTTCGTTAAGGTCAACGACGAACAGGCCTACCTGGCCTGTGGCCTGCAAGGGCTCGGGCTGATCCAGCCGGCCCGCATCGCGGCGCAGCCGTACCTCGATTCAGGGCGATTGCGCGAGGTCCTGCCGCAATGGAAGCCGGTGCCGATGTCGGTTTCAGTGGCTTATGTGAAGAGCCGGCGCGTCTCACCGCGTGTGCGGGCCTTCGTCGACTGGCTGGCTGTGCTGTTCGAGCAGGCTGAGCACGTTGATCAGGATCTGTCGCGGGTACGACAGCTGTTGCGCGGATTGCATCCGGCTTGAGGACCTGGGTGCATCACTGAAAAATGCACATGGCCCCAAGGCTCGCGTCGAGCCTTGGGGCCATGTCCTATCCATCAGGTTTTACAGCGAAGTTTCGCTGCGAGATCTTACTGCTGCGGCTTCGCCGGCGCCGTTCCAGGGCAGGCTGGATCCTTGCCCCAATGGCCGTCGCAGACGCGCCAGCGGCACAGTTGGTCTTCGAAGAAGCCGCGCGTGCCGCACTCTTTCACACGCTCCGCAAGCTGCGGGTCGCCGGTCGACGCGCTGACCTTGGTCGTCGCGCCATTCACGCCGGGTTTCGTGGCCGCCGGCTTGGTACGCGCAACAAGCGCCGCCAGCAGATCGGCATCCGGATCGTCCTTTGCTACCGCGGTGTTGTGGGCAGGATGCGGCTTGTCCTGCTTGTCTTTTTTCTCCTGCGCCACCGCAACCGCACTCGCGTGACGATTACTCGCCGCGTCGTGCTCGTGCTTCGTGTGCGCCGCTACCGTTTCGCGTTCGCGATGCGCGTGATTTGCCGCTGTCGCAACCGGCTTCGCACCCTTGGCGGCTTCAACAGGCGGGGCCGATGGTTCGCTCGCCTCCGCGCCATTCGCAAGCGCCCGTGACAGGCGGTTACTGTCGTCCACGCCGCTGACGGCTGAAGCTGCCGCATCTGCAGAAGGTTTGGAATCCTTGCTATCGCTGTCATCGGCGACGATGGTCGCCGCTTGCGAGGCCGACGCCGACGCCGACTCCGCGGGCGCGGCCTTCGCGCTCACCTGAGCGCCACTGGCCGTGCTGGCGATGCTGGCGCCGGCAGGCGCTGCGGCCGTCTGGGTAGCCGCAGGCGCTGACGATGCAGCCACCTGGGGATGGTCGCCATGGCCACGCTGCTGCAGGTGCCACGCGCCCCAACCGCCTGCTGCGACGACGAGCAACGCCACCAGCACGGCAGGCGCTTTGGAGCGGCGCGGCTTGTCCGTGGGTGGTTCGACGCGGCCTTCGAGGTTCGCGAGAATCCGCGAACCATTGGCTTGCGAGCCTTTTGCCGTGTCGGCAAGCAGGCTAGGCGGGGCTTTGGAATTCGAGCTGTCCGGCGCACTCATTCACTGTCTCATTGAATCCTGGTTTATTTCGCCGTGATAATACCGTTTCGGCTCGACTTCGAGCAGGCCTGATTCTAAGAGCAAGCATTACAAAATACAATTGTTTCCAAATTTCCGGGGATTCCATTGATTGCCGTCGTTCTCGTCGCTTATTTCGCCACCGCGGTGCTGATCGCAGCCATGCTGCTATTGCCGACAGTGCGATCTTCAATATTTAACATTGTGCGCAATTTACAAGGCCGATTTATGCGCAATGCATCTTATAGCGCAGCACGGGCGCGCGGCCAATTAACTCGCTCGGCAAAATTTTCGCAATCGACTGCGGTCGATATGCAAAACTTACTGGTGAAGCGACGCTTGCTGATTTTAACGACCGCAGGTATTCTTGCGACGCCGCCATTGGTCGCGATCGCACTGCGTGGTCGTCAATTATTTCAGTATGACGACACCGTACGCGTCCCCGACGAGAAAATTGCCGCGCTCCTTAACGGCGAGCAGCTCGTCCCGCCACCAGCATTGCCGCCAGAGGTTTTTGCAACACAGGAAGTGCAGCAGATTCGCCCAGCACTGCAGGATGCCAGCCGCGACTGGAATTTGCTCGATGCCGACTTTAGAACCCGTTTATTGCTCGTCTACAAAATTATGCACGAGCAATACGGTTATGAAATGGCTTTACTGGAAGGCTATCGCAGCCCGGAGCGGCAAAACCGCCTGGCACAAATTGGGGGAAACGTTACCAATGCCGCCGCGTATCAGAGCTATCACCAATACGGGCTAGCCGCGGACAATGCATTTTTACGTGACGGCAAGCTTGTCATTTCAGAAAAAGATCCCTGGGCCATGCGAGGCTATCAGTTATACGGACAGACCGCCGAACAATGCGGTCTGGTATGGGGAGGCCGGTGGAAAATGATGGATCTGGGGCACGTCGAATATCACAAACCCGGCTTCGTACTCGGGCGGCATTAAGTGGCATCAGGCGGCAAATAATGGGGTTGGGCATGGGGCGTTCATTTATTCTTCTCGGCGAAAAGACCGATCCACGTGACACGGTGATTACCGCGTCCGGCCCGTCGCAAACCGGCGCCGCACCTCCCCTCATGCAACACGCATCGCCACCACACCAGCCGACGCCCGCCAATGCGCTCCGCTGATCGTCCTACCGCACGCTACCCATAACATCCAGACCTGACCGGCCTATGCAACGCATCTTCAAAGTGCTGACCCACTCTCGCACGCTCTCGATCATCGGGTTGCTCGCACTCGCCGCCGTGCTGTTCATCGCCGCCGACACCTTCCAGATCGATCCGCTCTGGCCCGCCGTCGCGTTCGGCGCGGTGCTGGCCCTGTTGTTCGTGGTGTGGCTGTGGCGCCGGCTCGCGGCGCGGCGCGCCAACCGCAAGCTCGGCGACATGCTGGAGCAGCAGGCCGAGAAGCAGACCGAAGGCGGCCCGGCGACGACGCCAGCGCGCCAGGCCGAACTCGACGCGCTGCGCACGCGCCTCGTGGATGCAGTGAAAACCATCAAGACCTCGAAGATCGGCCAGGTTTCGGGCGGCGCCGCGCTCTATGAGTTGCCGTGGTACATCGTGATCGGCAATCCGGCGGCCGGCAAAAGCAGCGCCGTGCTGAACTCGGGCTTGCAGTTCCCGTTCGCCGACAAAAACAGCGCCGTCATCCACGGCATTGGCGGCACGCGGAACTGCGACTGGTTCTTCACGACCGAAGGCATCCTGCTCGATACCGCAGGCCGCTATTCGGTGCATGAGGAGGACCGCACGGAATGGCTGGGTTTCCTGGGCCTGCTGAAGCGCCATCGTCCGAAGGCGCCGATCAACGGCATCATCGTGACGGCAAGCATTGCCGAGCTGACCAGCAGCCGCCCGGAGTTCGCCATCAATCTGGCAAAAAACCTGCGCCAGCGCGTGCAGGAACTGACCGAGAAGCTCGAGGTGTTCGCACCGGTCTACGTGATGTTCACGAAGACCGACCTGATCACGGGCTTCACCGAATTCTTTAGCGGCAGCGAGCGCCACGAGTACGACCGCGTGTGGGGCGCAACGCTGCCCTACGAGCCCGACGAGAAGCGCGATGTCGTGGCCCAGTTCGACGAGCGCTTCGAAGAGCTGTACGACGGTCTCAAAGAGATCAGCGTCGCACAGATGTCGATTAGTCGCGGCAACAAACTCTCGCCGGGGCAACTGAGCTTCCCGCTCGAATTCTCCACGATCAAGCCCGCGTTGCGCTCGTTCCTCGCCACGCTGTTCGAAACCAACCCGTTCCAGTACAAGCCGATTTTTCGCGGCTTCTACTTCACGAGCGCGCTGCAGGAAGGCGAAACCAACAGCGCCGCGGCACAGCGTATCGCGACCCGCTTCGGGCTCGATTCAGGCAGCATCCCCAAGCCGACCAGCGCGTTTTCGAAGAACGGCTTCTTCCTGCGCGACCTGTTCTCCAAGGTCATTTTTGCCGACCGCCAAACGGTCAAGCAGTTTGCCAGCCCCGCCAAGACGCGTATGCGTTATGGGACGTTCTTTGCCTTCGTCGCCGTGCTCGCGCTGGCGCTGGGCGGGTGGACGTGGTCGACCGTCAACAACCAGCAGCTCGCCTCAAATGTGCAGGCTGACCTCGACAACGTGGTGCGTCTGCAGCAGAACCGCAACGACCTGCAATCGCGCCTCGAGGCCATGGATATTCTCGAGGACCGCATCGATCAGCTCGAACAGTTCCGCCGCGACCGGCCGCTCGAAGTTTCGCTCGGCCTCTATCAGGGCGACCGTCTCGAGCAGCATCTGTTGACCGAGTACTACAACGGCGTGCGGCAGATCATGCTGAACCCGGTGGCGCAGAATCTCGAAGGCTTCCTGAAAGACGTCAACACGCATCCGGAGCAGCTCTCGCCGATGACGCGCACGCCGGACTCCGGTGCGGTGCCCGTGTCGTCGCACGCCTCCGCGATGGTGACGACGAGCCAGGGCGGTCTGTATAGCGACGCCTCCCCCACCAATGTGGAAGACGCCTACAACGCGCTCAAGACCTACCTGATGCTCGGCGACAAACGCCACGTCGAAACGGCCCACCTGACCGATCAGGTGGCGCGTTTCTGGCGCGGCTGGCTCGAAACCAACCGGGGCAACATGCCGCGCGACGAGATGATTCGCAGCGCCGAACGCATGATCACCTTCTACCTGTCGCGTGTCTCGGACGACGACTGGCCGATGATCGACCAGAATCTTTCGCTCGTCGACCAGACCCGTGAGAACCTGCGCCGTGTGGTGCGCGGCATGCCGGCCCGCCAGCGCGTGTACGAAGAGATCAAGGCGCGCGCCTCGACCCGCTTCGCGCCGATGACGATCGCCCGCATTGTCGGCGACAACAACACCGGCCTGATTGCCGGCAGCTATGCAATCCCCGGCACGTTCACGCGTGATGCATGGTTCCAGTACGTGCAGCCGGCGATCCGCGATGCCGCGACCAAGGAACTGCAGGCGAAGGACTGGGTGCTCAACACGTCTGCGCATGACGACCTGACACTCGAAGGCAGCCCGGAGCAGATCCAGAAAGCGCTGGTGACGATGTACAAGACCGAGTACGCAATGCACTGGGAGAAGTTCATGCAGGGCATCGCGGTGCAGAACTTCGGCACCTTCAACCAGGCCGTGGATGCGATGAACCGACTGGGCGACCCGCAGGACTCGCCGATCCGCAAGGTGCTCGAAACCGCTTACGACCAGACTTCGTGGGACAACCCGTCGCTCTTTAGCGCCGGCGTGAAAGGCGCGCAGACTGGCGTCACGAGCTGGTTCAAGCAGCTGTTTAACCGCGGGACGTCGTCGTCGGTGGGTCAGATCAACGCGAACATCGACATCAACGGTAACCCGGTCGAACTGCCGATGGGCCCGATTGGCCAGGAGTTCTCGGCACTCGGCCGGATCGTGGTCAAGCAGGACAACGGCTCGATGCTGCAGGGCTATATGGACACGCTGTCCAAGGTCCGCACACGCTTTAACGTGATCAAGAACCAGGGCGATCCGGGACCCGGCGCGCGTCAGCTGATGCAGCAGACGCTCGACGGCAACGGCTCGGAGTTGGCTGACTCGCTGAAGTATGTCGACGAGCAGATGCTGACGGGCCTGACCGATTCGCAACGCAGGTCGCTGCGTCCGCTGCTGGTGCGTCCGCTGATGCAGGCGTTCGCGGTGGTGATCCAGCCGGCTAGCGTCGAAGTGAACAAGGTGTGGAATGCGCAGGTGTATCAGCCGTTCCAGAGTTCGCTCGCGAACAAGTATCCGTTTGCAGGCGACGCCAAGGTGGAAGCCGGCGCCGATGAAATCGCCCAGGTGTTCGGCCCGGACGGTTCGATCGCGAAGTTTGTCGGCACGACGCTTGGCCCGCTCGCCGTACGCCGCGGCGACACCCTCACCGCCCGCACATGGGGAGACATGGGTCTCGCGCTGACACCCGACTTCACGAGCGGCTTCGCGCGCTGGGTCGCCCCACTCTCCGGCGGCGCTGCGAGCGGCGCGGCTCAAGGCAGTGGCGCGTCCGGCCCGCAGACCGTGTTCCAGATCCTGCCGCAACCGAGCACCGGCACGACGGAATACACCTTGGCGATCGACGGCCAGCAACTGCGCTATCGCAACACGCCGCCGCAATGGACCAACTTCGTCTGGCCGAATCCGTCCGGCTCGCCGGGGGCGACGCTGTCCGCGACCACCTTCGACGGCCGCACGATCCAGTTCGTCAACGAGCCGGGACGCTACGGTCTCGAGAAGCTGATCAACTCGGCGCAGCGCAAGCGCCAGCCGGACGGCACCTTCGATCTGTCGTGGACGCAGGGCAACGTGACCGTGGCGGTGAGCATGCGCATCATCAGCACCTCGCAGCCGTCGACCGGCAGTGGCGACGCGCCCCAACAGCAAAGCCTGCGCGGCCTGCATCTGCCGTCGTCGGTGGCGGATGTGAGTGCGGCGGCGAATTCGGTCAACGCCACGCAGACCGGCGCCTCCGGAGCGGCCGGTCCGTCTGGCCTGCCAGCGGGCGGCAGTTCGCCCGCGCCGGCCTCGGCGAACGGCTCCGCCGCTCTGCAAGCGAATCCGAATGCCGCTGTGACTGCGAACTCGAATACAGGGGGTGCGCAATGACGCAAACCGTACAGGCGCAAATCGCCTACTTCGGCAAGATTCCGTCGCGCGGCGACTTCGTCAAGAGCGCGCATAACCCGCAGTTGCTGCAAACGCTGGACCGCTGGATTGCCGAAGCGATGGAGCTGCTCACCGACGATCCGCGCTGGAAGATCGTCTACGAAGGCGCCAAGCCGTTGCATTTCGCTTTCCTCGGCTCGCGCAGCAAGCTGGCGATCGCCGGACATATGATGGCGAGCCACGACCAGTCGTCGCGACGCTTTCCGTTTCTTGCCGCGACCGCGCTCGAAGTCGAAAAGCCGCTGACATTTCTCGCCCGCAGCCCGCTCGCGTTTGCGCGGCTGTGGTCGCGGGTGGCGGCGCAGATGCGGCCGCTGTTGAGCCCAAACGAGCCCGCGGGCGCGTTGCAGGCGCTGGGCGAAACGCAGGTGCCGATCGAAGTGGGCGGTGGCCCGGACAATCCGCACGATGGCACGTTCAACGATTTCGTCGAACACCAGACCCTCGCCGGCCTTGAACAGATGCTGCTGGCAAGCGGCCATCCGGTGCGGCTGCGCGGCGCGATGCTGGCGCTCGGCTCGCTACTGCGGCCGGTGATGAACAGCGGCTCGTCGCATCTCGAACGCGGGCTGACGCTGCCCCTGCCGAACGATCCGTTCTATCGCAGCCTCGTGGCCGCGTTCTGGCTCGAGCTGATCGCACCGTTTGTCTCGCGCGCCGATTTCGAACTGGCGATTTTCATCGGTACGCTGGCGCAGCGCGAACGGCTGGTGATCGGCTTTAACGGCGCTTCGGCGAAGACGCTGCATAGCGTGGTGGACCCGCAGGCTTACGCCGCACATAACATCGATATCGACGACCCCGAGTGGATCGACGATCACGCACAAAACGACCATGGGATCAGCAAGCTCGTCAGTTACCTCGACCAACCGCAACTGTCGCTGCGCGTCAGCATCGACACGTTCCGCGAAGCCTTCGCCGGGGAGTGAGACGATGCCAGCCAAAACCGATCGTTTGACGATGTCGCCGTCGCGCTTCTTGAGCCAGGCTCGCGCGGTGGTTCCCGTTGCCGCGTTGCTAGCGGCGCTGCTCGGCGGCACGCTTGGTAGCGCAGGCGCCTTTGCGGATAGCTCCGGACCCGCGAGCGTGACACCGGTCGATAACAGCGGCACCCAGATTCGTACGACGATCCTGCCGGCGCAACCCTCGGCCGGCAGCGCGGCGCCTGCCGCAGGCGGCACGAGCACGGGCGCCGGTACCGGTGCGGTCCGCCAGATGCCCTCGCCTGCCAACGCCACGCCGGGTCAGGTGGTGGTGGGTGGCAAGGTGCCGGACGAAGCCACCAAGGCGGCCGTGCTGCAGCGCTTGCGCGATACCTATGGCGCTGCCAACGTGGTCGATCAGATCGAAGTGGGCGATGTCGCCACGCCGCCGAACTGGACTGCCAATGTGCAGAAGCTGATCGGGCCGCAGTTAAAGCAGATCAGCAAGGGCCAGTTGAAGATCGACGGTACGCAGGTGGATGTGAAGGGCGAAGTGAGCAATGAATCGCAACGCCAGCAGCTGGCGAGCGATATGGCGAATTCGCTGAACCCGACGTACACCATCAAGAACGGCCTGCGCGTGAGCGCTTCGCAGCAAGGGCTGCTCGACCAGACGCTGGCCAATCGGACCATCGAGTTCGAAACCGGCAGCGCGACGCTCACGCCGCAAGGCAAGGCCATTCTCGATCAGATGGCGGCCGTGCTGGCGAAGATGACCAATAACACGGTGGACATCATCGGGCACACGGATAACGCGGGGAACCGGACGTCGAATATCGCCTTGAGCCAAGCCCGCGCGGATGCGGTCAAGGGGTATCTCGTGTCGAAGGGGATCGCGCCGCAACAGCTGTCCACCACCGGTGTTGGGCCGGATCAGCCAATCGCTTCCAATGATACGAATGACGGACGAGCGAGGAACCGGCGCATCGAGTTCCGGGCAGGCCTGGGCGGCGGCAGTAGCGGTACGTAAAACCGCAGGAATCCCCGCTGACTCACGCCTCGTCCAGGCAATCGCAGTATGTCACCCTGCCCTATGTGCGCAAAGGTGACGTACTGCGATAACGAAACTCCACCGGCCGCTCAGCCCGCGAGCTTACGGAACGTATCGAGAACCACTTCGCCCTTGAACGGCTTGACGATCCATCCCTTCACGCCCGCCGCCTTGCCACGCTCTTTCATCGCCGGGCTGCTTTCCGTCGTCAGCATGATGACGTTGACGCTCTGATTCGCGAGTTCGCCGCGAATCTTCTCGACCATCGTCAGGCCATCCATGTTCGGCATGTTCACGTCGCTGATCACGAGCCGGGTCCCCGGGCTCGTACGCAACTTCGCGAGGCCATCCTTGCCGTCGACAGCCGTGTCCACGTCGAGGCCGTTCTTTCTCAAAAAGCCCGCCACTTCGTCGCGCACGGTGCTTGAATCGTCCACCACCAGAATTTTCGCCATGATGTTTTCCTCTTAAATCGTTGGCAAACAATGTGTCAAAACAAATCCAGCTCGCCGGCCGCGACGAGCGCGTCGACGTCGTCGGCGCCTTCCTTGAAGTCTTCCGGCGACCAGCTCAGGTTGAAAATGAAGCGCTGATCGAACACGACGGAGCGACCCGTCGCCTCGTCAATCACGTTGTACTTGAAGCACAGTTGCGGGTTGGTCGTGCCGAACGAGATGTAGCGCTGTTTGTGGTTGACGACGAGCGGCACCTGTACCTGGCTGCGCGCGGCCTGCGCGTTGCCAAGATAGCGGTCCTTGAACGCGCCCCAGATCAGGTTCGTCAGCTCCCCTAGCATGCTGTTGAGGTCGCGAAAATCGGCAGTGCCGTCGCCCCTCTGCTTGCGGCCGAGCAGGTCGAGCAGCGGCTGCTCGTCGGTCTGGACCATCATGTAGCCGCGGCACCAGTCGCTCTCGAGCGTGATCAGGCTGAACACCTCGCCGTAGATGATCTGGTCGCGCACGAGACACGGCGTATCCCAGGTCACCGTCAGGTCGCGGAACAGGTTGGCCAGCCTGAACTCGGTGATCTCGGTAATACCGCGCACGAGCGCGTTCGGATAGTCCAGAACGAACAGGTATTCGTCGATCGCCATGCGCAGCGGCGCCATATCGCTCGCGACGTACGCAGCGCACACGACCTCGCGCAACGCGTGCGGCAGATCGTCGAGTGACGCGCGCTCGTCGCGGCGCAGGATGATCGGTAGCTCCGGGCGCAGCGCATCGATGCGCGTCGCGATGACCGCGCACTCAGCCAGTGATCCGCCGTAATTCTCGGCGAGCAGGATCGCGCCGAGGTCGATGTTCGAGCGCAGCACCGCCGGCAGGCGATCGGCCCTGACCTTCAGGCCAATCAGGTTGTTCTCGTCGCAGAAGCGCTTGATCGCCTCCGCATGCGCCGGGCAGTCGTCGAGCACGAGTACTTTGCTGACCGGCTTGTTCATGTCCATGCTGCCTTCCTTGCGCATCAAAAAAGTTCGAGTTCGCCGACGCTCTCGGCGATTTCGGTGACCTCGGCGACGGTCGCCACGAAATCGAGCGGCGCGTCGGCGCATATGCATATCGTCGCGCCGAGCTGCACAGCGCCGTTGACCGTCACGCGATACGAGACCATGAAATCAGGCTTCAACTGATCCAGATACGACACGCAGTGGCCACTCAGCACGTACGGCGTCGACATGCCAAGGTCCGGAAAGTACCCGACGAGCTGCTGGTTCATTGCGCCACAGCACAGATTGCAGATTTCGAGCAGCCTTTCCTCGAGCGTGGCCTGGCCGGTGCCGAGATAGTAGTCACGCGTCGCATCGTCGTTGTCGAAATGCAGGACCAGCAGGAGCCTGAAAGAAATCGATGAAATCGTCAGCACGATGAGCTCGCCGTCCACCGCACCGTCGTGCGGCGCTCCGTGCACGATGTCGCACGCGTCGCCTGCGCCGACCGTCAGGCGCAGACGCGCGGCCTGGCGGAAAATCCGCTCGATGCTGTCCTTCGCTTGCTCGGTAATCACGTCGCCGCCTGCTCGAGCTGGGATTGAAGCTGGTTAGCGAGCGCCGCGACACTGCCAAGCGACGCGACGATCATCTTGCCGCCTGCCTGAATGTCCTGAAACGTCGCGGTCGTGATCAGGTCGTTGCGATGCAGACTGTCACGATAGCTCTTCGACAGATCCTGCGAGCGCGACGCGAGCGTGCGCACCTCGCTCGCGACGACCGAGAAGCCGCGTCCGGCTGCGCCTGCACGCGCCGCCTCGATCGACGCGTTCAGCGAGACGATCAGAACGTGCGCGACGATCGACGACAGCTCCTGATTCTTGCTGTGCATCTCCTGGTTCTGCCCCATCAGCGAGATCATCTGCTCGTGCCAGCGCTCGAACGTCACGGCAAGCTCCCTGAGCCGGACTGCTTCGCCCGCGATGGACGCAGCCTGCCGCCCCCATTCCGCCTTGAACTCGAGCACGGCGGCGCGCGCCGCGCGTGCATCGTCCTCGCCCGCCGACCGCTGCGCGAGGTCATCGCGCAGGCCCGCAACAAGCGACTCGTACTCACGCTTTTCCTGCCCGGCCCGCTCCTGATACTGAGCATCAGCTTGCGCCAGTGCGGCTGCGTGGTGCGCCTCGGCTTCAGCGCGCAGCTGCGCGAGAGCCTGTGCACCGCGACGCCGCTCGCGCCACGCAACCGCAATTGCTACCGCGAGCGCAGCCAGCAGGCCGAGCGCCAATCCGGCAATCAAGACTCCATATTGTTCGACCACTGCCCTTCTCCAAGTCGCTCAAGCGGACAACGCGTCGATCTGCAACGGCTTCTCTTCCTTCTTGTCCGTCACACCCATGCTGTGCACCGCACAGCGCTCCGGCAGGCAGACCACGATCTGGAACAGGCGGTAGTCGGCGCCGCGCCGGTCGTCGGTGAAGCGCAGCTCGATGCTGCCGTTCTCGCGCTTCAGGAAATCCCGTACCGCGTCCATGCCGACGCCGCGCCCGGACACTTCAGTGATCCGCTCAGCTGTCGAGAAGCCCGGATGAAAGATGAAGTCGGCGACCAGTTCGTCGCTCAGTTGCGCGTCGGCATCGAGCCAGCCGCGCGCGCTCGCGATGCCCCGAATCCGCCCGAGCGCGAGGCCGCGGCCGTCGTCGCTCATGGTGATCTGCAGCGCGCCCCTCTCGACGCCGGCTTCGATGACGATCGTGCCGGCTGCCGCCTTGCCCTGCTCGGCGCGGGCAGCGGCAGTCTCGATGCCGTGATCGACCGAGTTGCGCATCAGGTGCATGAAGACGTTTTTCAGCGTGGCGCTCACCTGCCGGTTCACGCGGTAGCCGTCGTCGTCGATGCGCACGATGGGTGGCTCTTTGCCGAGTTCACGTGCAAGCGACGGCAGCGATTCGAGCACGCCCGAGAGCGTGTCCCCGATCGTTTCGGTGCCAAGGATGCGCAAGCTGCGGTGCACCGAATCGCGCATCGTCTGCAAGCTGTTAACGTCGACCGGGTCCGCTGCCTCCAGAATGCGCAGGCTCTCCTGGATATGCCCCTGGTCGACCATCAGGAAGTGCTCGGCGTTGCCGCGGCGTCCCCCGTCCTTGCGGCCCAGGCTCACATCGTTGATCGTCCTGTAACGCTCGATCGCTTCCTTCACGCGCTCGAGATCCGCGATCAGCACTTCCTGATTCCACTCTTCGCTGACATCGTTGCGGCGCAGCGCGTCGTAGCGCCGCTCGGTTTCGTGCACGATGCTCGTCAGGTGCTGCAGGCTGTAGGTGCGGGCATTGCCCTTGATCGTGTGCACGTTGCGGAACAGTTCGGCAAGCGCCTCGCTGTCGGCCTGCGTGTGCTGGCGGATAATCCGCTCGTTCTCGTTGACGAAGCCCGTCGCGCTGTCGACGAAGTTATGGAACTTCTCCTCGTTGACCGCGAGAATCTCGCCGATCATCTCGAGCCGACGCTTCTGCTCGCCCGTCTCGGCGGCAAGCTGCCGCAGCTCGGTCACGTCGCGCACGCAGAGCATGAGGCGCATGACCGTGTCGTTCTCATCGGTGATCGCCGACCAACTCAGGTCGAGCGTCTTCACGCGACCGTCGGCCATCGTCTTCGCAACCTCGTTCACGAGCAGGTGCTGGTTGAAGGTGAAGTTGATCGCGTCCTCGCCGATGCAGGCCTGAATCGTGGCGTCGACCTGCGAGCGCACATCGGAGTTCAGATCGGTGTTGTCGAACACCAGATCCATGACCGGACGTCCGGCGATGTCGTTCGTCTCGAAGATCGCCTCGAGGTAGGCCGAGTATTCGGCGTGCACCAGCGCCCCGCCGACGACGGTCAGCATCCCCTGCTGGATGTTCTGCAGCATCGCCTGGATGTCGGCGGTCTTCTGCTTGAGCAGCGCGGAGCTCTGCTGGATCTTCTCGATCATCTCGTTGAACGCGACGATCGAGCGCCCGATCTCGTCCATCCGTCCCACCGGAACGCGGCGGGTGAAGTCCTGATTCGACGCGATCTCGCTCATCATCGACTGCATGCGGGTGAGCGGGCGCCCGATCACCGCCGCCAGCGCGGCGCGGGCAAACAGCCCGATACCGAGCGCTGCCAGTGCGATCATGGCCGCACCGACCATGAGCCGATGAAACTGCGTCTGCGCCTGATCGAAGCGCGCCTGTTGATGATCCACCTGCAACGCTTCGAGCGCGTTCATCGCCTGCTCATAGCGGGCGTTGAGCGGGTCGGCCTCGCCGCGGGTCGTGTGGAATTTGTAATAGTCGTTTTGCGAGAGCTGCTGGAACTCCGGCTCAAGCGCCTGCTTGATGAGCGCCGCGCGGGCCGCCTGCACCGCATCGGCGGCACGCGACTCTTCCGCATTGCGCGGCTTTGCCAGGTACGCCGCCCAGTTGTCGTCGCTCGCCTTGAGCACGGCGCGCGCCTTTACCAGCAGGTCGTCGCTCGCGCGACCCATCGAAAACAGCGTCTCATAGTTGCCGAGCGCCAGCTGCACTTGCAGCATCAGTTCGGAACTCGTCTTCAGATGGGTGATCGCTACCGTATCGGTCGCATATGTCTGCTTAAGCGCATCGTTGCTCTG
>Ga0302305_1001286_pt1 | contig 14477 bp, 9 predicted proteins | sample III_Palsa_E2_3_FD_198764 | JGI IMG/M metagenome (GOLD analysis project Ga0302305, IMG submission 198764) | Peat permafrost microbial communities from Stordalen Mire near Abisko, Sweden - III_Palsa_E2_3 | ecosystem: Environmental > Terrestrial > Soil > Palsa > Peat permafrost | place: Sweden... | reverse complement strand
CCCAGCCTGGTTGACCATCAGCGTGCGGATTCCAGGAATACCCTGGTAGAGAGTTTGGTTATAGGAGCTGCCTCCGGTTGGCACCAGGAGGTTGATTGTGCCGGCGCCGCAGTCCACCTCGGCACCACAGTCGACCACCCAGACATTCCCAGCGGCATCCGCAGTCGTGGCCGAAGGACTCACCCAGGTGCCGGCGATGGATGCGAGGCTATAGCTGCCGCTGGTGTTTGTGATTTTGTATACCGCCGCCACCGCCGGCTCGGGCAAGTTCAGGGTATAGGTACCGTAGTTGGGGCCGGAAGCTACGTAGAAGTTTCCCAAGCTGTCAATCGAAAGGCCTGTTGTATTGACCAGGGCGGGATCCGTAAACAGCGTGGTTGGCGGGTTGTAGGTGTTGTTGCCCGCCGAGGTGAGCTCCACAATCGCGCCGGTTCCGGCATCCAGCACGTAGACGTTCCCGCTGCCGTCTACGGTGACCGAACTCGGTTTGCTCCAGCCGCTGCCCAGCGTTTTGTATGTGAAGCTGGTGTTGGACGTGCCAACGGGAATGAACATTTGCACCAGCGGCCCGGCCGGGTCGACGCGGAACAGGTTGTTCGAAGCGTCAATGGCGAGGCCCATCGCATCTACGGTTGAGTACGTCCCGCTGCCACCGACCGGGATACCGCCTACTTTGATATCCTTCTGCTGAGACACGTCGAGCGGGTTTCCATTAGCGTCCACTGGCACGTAGACGAGAGCCGAGAAGCCTGAGATGTAAAGACCTCCCGAGGCATTGGCAACCAGCCCCTGCGCGTTGGTCGCCTTATTCTGCTGATACGAGCTAAAAGCGCCAAAGAACTGAACCGTCTGAGCCGCCACCGGCACCGAACCCATCACAACCAACAACCCTGCAAGCGCAATCGTCCCGCGCACGCCCAATGCCGCGGCGAGCCTGCCCGCCGCTTTGCGACAAACACGGCCGAAAAGATTTAAGGTGGAGGCGCTTAAAGACTGGACAGATCCTTCTAATTTCCTGGCGTGCAATTCCATTGCGGTCGATCTCCCTTGCATAAGCGCAGAGAGCTACCCATTGGGCCATACCGTACACGAAGGACCCACGTTCACACCCAGAAAGGTGTTTGTGGAACAACGGCGGAAGAGCACACTTCGGGAAACAGTTCTGCGAATTCAAGGTGTGTATCGACGGTGGGCGGAATTGGATGATACTTGCATAGAAAAGAATGGCCGCCGATTATCCCGAAATGAACGTGGGCAAAGATTGTCCTGATTTGGCAAAGTGCGGCGGGATCATGAGAGAGTATCGACGGAGAAAGGCCTACCAGGCTGTCCAAGAATTGTCAGCCGTGATGAGAATATTGCCGGTGCGGATCTACGTCTCCTGTGAGTCTCCGGAAGTAGATAATTCGCGGGACTCGGCATTAACACTGGGTCCGGACGTAGAACTACCTTGCATCGGCAAGTGACGGATTAGTCTCTACGCGACCTGCGCGAAAAGGTAAATCGCTCTTTCAACGCCGCCAGGATTGATCGCGCTCCCGTGGCTTGGTATGCGACCGCGCCCGGAACGGCGATCGAGACCTCTGTGCCGCGACTGGCATCGCTCTCGATGGTGAACCGGCCGCGGCCCCTATAGCTGCGCTCACGCATCCCGGTCAACCCAAAATGGCCCGGCCGCCCCATCCCCGCCATGCCTGCCGTCATCCCAACCCCGTCATCCTTGACTCTGAGAACGAAGTCGCTCGAGTAATGGAGAGTGACGCGAAGCTGCGTGGCCTGAGAATGTTGGACGGCGTTACGTATCGCTTCAAAGGCAATCTGCCAAAGCTCATCCCTCACAATCGGATGTAACTCTCGATATTCCCCCGTGACCGAAAACTCAACCGCCATGCCCGGAGGAGGGGGCAGGTCTTCTGTAGCCAGCCGCAAAGACTCGACAAGGCCAGTGGCACCCTCAGTGGTCGTGGATCGCATCGCCTCCAACGCGGAACGCCCTTCCGCAATCGCCTGACCAAGCCACGTCGATAGCTTCACCAAGGCCGTGCGTCGCGTATCGTCGGTTCCTTCGGCCAACGCATCGTCAGCCACCATCTTGCTGCCTTGCACGGTCTGTAGAAAGGTATCGTGCAGTTCTCTCGCCACGCGGGTTCGTTCCGCGAGACGCTCCTCGAAACGTGCATTGATGCTCCTGGCAATCGACCGAACCCGGAGTCTGTAGATCGTCCATGCAGCCAGGAGAAGGGCTAAGACGAAACCAACCAATGCCCGCTTGGTCTGATACCAGTATGGGGCGATGGTGAAGGTCAGGGTTGCGCCCTGCTGGTTCCACTCATCGCCATTCCCCGCAATCACTCGAAAGTGATATGTACCCGGTTTGAGGTTTTCGAAATAAGCGGTTCTGCGGCTTCCAGGGTCCTGCCAGTCGCTGCTGTAGCCGTTTAGCTGGTAGCGGAATCGAATCTTTCCGGGCGAAACATAGCTCAACGCTGCGTAGTGAATCTCGATGTCCGGGGTGAGTGGAGGAAGGCTCACGGCTGCGCTGACGGGATGAACCTGGTGATTTGCGGTCAGTCCCTCTATCGTGACAGGCGGAGGCAACATGATCGGCGTCTGGCTTTGCGGATCGATCATATTCAAGCCAACTTCACCTGCAAACCACAGCTTGCCGTCGGACGTGACGACAGCTTTAGAATCGAAAATCCCCTCCGATGGCTGCACCCCATCGTAGGAATCAAACAGCGTGAACCGCACCGTGGAATCAGGATGCTTCCACCATGAGCCGAACTGATCCTTTGGAATCCGCAGAAGCCCACGAGCGGTCATCAACCACAGATTGCCATTCAAATCGAACAGCCCGGTAAAGTAGCGGGTGTCGGGCAAGCCATTTCGACTATCCATCGTTTGCACTCGCCCGTGGCGGCAGGCTTGCAAAGCAAAGGTCGTAATCGCCAGCACCTCGTCGTCGTTCACGGGTACGATCTCTTTGAAACGCCCTCGGCCGAGATCCACCTTGCATCCGCTTAACCTCCCGTCCGCAAGATGACGTAATTGACCATCGGCATAGGAAAGCCAAATCCCATGCGCTGTATCTGCCCTTACGAGGTGAAGGCCGGGAGGCTGCGGTGCGAGTGTCTCCTCCACTGCCTTGTCCTTTGCAACACGGATCAAACTAGGGCCTTGGACAAGCGACGTAGCCCAAATGGTGTGGGCTGTGTCCTCCGTGATGGACACAATCAGCCCCGCGGGATCTCCATTCGCTTTGCGGACTTCTCGAAAATGCCCTGCATCATATAGGTACAAACCGTTACTGATACCTACCCAGTCGCGCCCCTGATGGTCTGTAAGGACGGATGTGACATGTCCCGCGGTTGGAAATCCCTGAAGCTTCCTCACAACGCCTTTGCTTAGTAGATCCACCGAATCTTGATTGCCAATCCAAAGAGTGTCATTCTGCGCCACCGCTATACCGCTGATTGAATCCATCGACAAACCTTCGGTGACGGTGAAGGAGAGGACGCGAAGGTCTCGGAAGTTATCCAGGCCGCCGTTGGTCGCAACCCAGACTGTCCCCTCGCTGTCCTCAAATATGTTGTTGACCGCGTCGCTGGATAGGCCATCCGAGCGGCGGTAATGTTCCACAGAGTTCTGGTAAAGGCGGTAAATGCCGTCGGCATAGGTGCCCACCCAGAGTGCCCCCTCCCGGTCTTCGAGTAGAGCCGTCACGCCGATCTTCCTACCCTCCAGTCCAGGGCGTAGAACTTCCTGAATGTGTCCTCCAATAAGTTGCTGCAACCCCCCACCCTGATGGCCCACAGGGGAGCCCAGGTAGATCGTCCCATCCCGGGCTTCTGCCATCGCTTGAATGCCCGTAAGCAGGTTGTCGCCATGTAACTCCGAGCTGAAATCTTTCGATGCTATGGGGCTCCATTGCGACAGGGAGTTGCTTCCACCAACCCACAGGTCCCCGTTGTGGTCCTGCATCATCGACGCGCCAAGTGGGGCCGCCAGGCGTTCCTTGCGGCCAAAGCACCTGTTTTCCTCTTTGCCAATGCGGCAGAGAGGGCCGTCTTGATCTGGGAACCGTGTACGCGCATACCAAATGGCACCGTCTCTTCCCTCGAGTATTGCGTTCACGCGTCCCCGATGCTCTCCATAATTGCGGATTTGACCGCCCTGCAAGTGATCGACACCCGATCCATCGCCGACCCAAAGGCTGCCATCCTGGGCGCCAAGAAGCGTCAGGATCAGTGGGGACAGTAGACCCTGTCCCCCTGAAGGTTGAAAAACGTCGAAGTTTTCGCCGTCATAGCGGATCAGTCCAGAGGACGTGCCGATCCACATGTACCCGTCTTTTGTCTGCGTCACGGCAGTCGGACTGCCGGGAAACCATCCGTCGCGGACTTGCCACACCGAATGGGCGTACTGGGAAATATGTGTATGCGGATCGGCTGCGTATATCGCCGCCTGGGGCCAAAGAGCAAAGAGTACCAGCACACGGCAAAGCAATGTGATGCCGGCAATCGACCCCTCAGCTTGCGTTCTCAACTCGAGCCCCTCGTTCGTGACGTCGAGACTACCGTTTGAAGTTGTTAGCGAAAACGACAGAGTAGGTAGGGCGATACCCCTGATTATCTACAGGGTCACGGCCGCCGTTCGAAGCTGTTACAGAAGCAGCAGTCCACGCCGCACGGCGATCGTGACAGCATGGGTGCGGCCGTTCGCTTGCAACTTGTCGATTAGGTTCTTGATGTGGAAGTTCACAGTTGTTTCCGCGATAAATAGCTTGTCCGCAATCTGTTTGTTGCGGTGACCATCTCGAACAAGACGAAGTACATCGAGTTCGCGTTCCGTCAGTTGCTCCTCCCCGAGCTGCTCGGCAAAGCGCTGCGCAATATCGGGCGCGATCGATTTACCCTTCGTGTGCACGCTCCGAATTGTGGCCAGAATCTCCTCTCGGGGCATGCTTTTGAGGATGTACGCGGAGGCGCCTGCGCGAAGAGCGCGTTGGATGTCCGCGTCGCTAACTGAAGTCGTCAGAATTACAATTCTGGCGTTTCGGTTTCGTTCGCGCAGCGCCGCAAGAACACTCAATCCGTCCTGGTCGGGAAGCCGAAGGTCCAGAAGCGTCACATCCGGCCGGTGCATATCAAACTGTGCGATGCCGTCCTTCGCTGTCGTAGCCTGCGCAACCATCTCCATGTCCTTCTGCGAGGAGATGATCGTGCAAAGCCCTTCCCGTACGACCGGATGATCTTCAATGCTGAGGATTCGAATTAGGGTTACGTCAGCCATGATCTGCCTCTGCGGCCGAAATCGCTCGGGTAGGTAACGGTCCGTAATTCCCTTCTCATGTGCAAATAGTATCGGCTCACTCACCCTTTGACCACCTGCCTCGGACACCCTGACAGATTCAAGGGGTAGCCTTCTGTCACATAGGAGGCCTATGTGGGGTCGAGCCTCCCGGACGAATCCATCGGAGCCCCGTCTAGGCGATTTGCGCCATGAGATCGGCGATCTTTTGATCAAGCACCTTTGCGGCCTCTAATAATGGAGGATTTTCCCCCAGCACCATGAGGGACGAAGGCAGGTCATAGAGAATCGTGGATCCCCCACCCGATTCGTTCTCATATAACAGCAGTTCGACGGGAGCGAACAGTGCAGCCGTGATGTCATGACGGATCATCGTATAAGCGATAATCGGGTTGCCGAATACCCACCGAATCACCTTCCGATGGATACCGAAGACCGGCAGCCATTCACTGTGTGTCACTTCCAAAAAGAGCATGAATCCGCTGTCACCGGCAAGCGCCTCGACGCGGGCTTCGAACTCCTCTCGCGTAGCGCCGTCCGCGCCTTGCTGATCTACTTCGCGAATCGTCGTCTGCCCTACGTGTTCGCGCAGGCTCGATAGCACGTCGTCAAAGGATCGCGCGGTTTGATATTCCATTCTCTGCCCATGGAAAGAGCGAATGGTCGGTAATGGTTCTGACATAGTTATTCTCCCAGTGTCTATCCGCAGCGCCAATCAATATCGAAGACAGATATCACAATCATGGTTGAAGGGACTTCGCTGGCGTTGCATGCGAACGTTGCAGAGCGAGGCAAAGCCGCTCGGCCGCAACTCACCGAAGCGCCAGGATCACCAGGACGATCGCCATGACATCCTCGAGCAGCGCCGCCGGCAGGTCGCGCCCGAACAGTCGTGCTGCCGCTGCTCGGGCCTTGGAACCCGCCAGCGTTCCAACCACACTGCCAAGGATTCCTGGCAGAGCCCCGATCAAAAGGTGTCCATGTGCGGCGCCGATCGCCGCGCCCGTCAGTGCGCCCATTGTCACGCGTGCGGCGAATTGCGGAGGTACAAGCCGGCTGGGAGTCTTTGGCAGCTTGTCGGTCACGAGTTCACCGATCGCAAGCAGGCTGGTGATAAACGGCGTTGCTCGAAAGCCCAGAAATGCAAGCCAGGTTCCCTGCAGGGGCAGTTGTTGGCTGCGCGCTTCCCAGCTAACTACCGCAAGACCTACAAGAGCGCGCAGGCCACATGCAACACCGACTACGAAGGCTGAAAGTAGAAAAGACATAGTGCGTTCTCCGTAGACAGGCGATTCGAGACCGCCAGGTTAGAGGGCAACGCCCGGATGTATGTTTCCGCGATCAAGGCATCGTTCACGATCGGATCAGAACAATGGCTTTCCTGAGAAGATGAGGACAAGCGATCTGCCGGAACCTGCTGGCAAGCTGCGACAGATCGCGTACCCCCTTCCTTGGCGAAGAGAAGAATTGCAGGGATGCTACTTCGAACCGGCTTTGCTTGCCGCATCGAAAATCACATTCGCGACCTTCGCTGGTTGCGCCAGCATAATCACGTGGCTCGACCTGACAGTGATCGCTGTCGCTCCGATTTTCTTCGCCTGGGCCGCTTCGAGATTGGGTGAAATCGCCCGGTCATTTGCTGCGACGATGTACCAGGACGGCTTCGACTTCCAGGCTGGAACCGTGACCTCTCCCTTCATCGCGGCAACGCTCACCGGAACCTGCGTTGCGGTCAGAATCGCAATCTCTTTCGCGGAAAGGTCTTGCGCGAAATCCTCGGCAATCCCCTTGGGAGTCAGTTTCAGGAAGCCGCTCTTGTCGGGACGCAGTTCTGTGCCGATAGGCGTTGGAACGCTCGTAATCAACCCGAATGCAGATTCTCCTTCGCTCGGAGCCACGGCCGACACATAGACCAGTCCCGCTACCTTGGGATCGTTCCCGGCTTCGGTGATAACCGCTCCACCGTACGAGTGACCGACCAGCAATACCGGCCCATCCTCAAGAGCTATGGCTCGTTGTGTTGCTGCAACGTCATCCGCGAAGGATGTCAATGGGATCTGAACGGCAACAACGTGCAGGCCCTTCGCCTCCAACAGTGGAATGACCTTCGCCCAACTCGAACCGTCGGCCCATGCCCCGTGAATCAGGAGGACAGTCTTCACCCCTCCCATGGATGTTGTTTGCCCCGTAGCCTTGGCAGCAGGAACGATGAGAGCGAGGAGTACGACAAACGTCGCCACCATATTTCGAACAAATTTGAATATCTGCATTAGTTTTTCCTTTGTGTGGAGAAGATCAGTAGAAGACTTGAAATTGTTCTGCCTCCTGGTTGTCGTTGCTCCTGGGACGAGAGCTACGAAGGTCGGTTCCTGGGTGCTCCTCGATCGTTCTCATATCGAGCACTGCGTATCGCTCCAACGGGCTAAGGTCCGCATACGTGGTAGCGTTGAACACGCACGACAGTTATCTACGGCACGACATGGCAGCGGGATGCTTCGTCACGATTGAGTGCGTTAGCACGACTCATCCAAGATCACGGTAGAGATATTTCGCTGCAGGCAACACCCCAGGAACGACAGAAACCAACCTGCTCTTTTCTACAGGTCGACAAAGCGCCCACCAACGCTGACTTCTCCCTCCAACAAAATCTCGTTTGTCACTCTTCTCCGTTGCCCTATACTCATCGAGTCGATCCGATGCATGGGTCCAAAGACTTGGCGTTGGAGATGAATGAAAAGCCCTCTAGTCCTCAGTGAGCATGGGCAGCGTCCCGTTCGTGCCATTGCGATTGCAACGGCGTTGGTTTGCTACGCAGCCGTATTTGTGTTCATGGTGCCGCGGCATGAGCCATGGGCTGACGAAGCGCAAGCGTGGCAGATCGCTCGCAGCGCGGAGTCGAAGACGACAATCCTGCCGGAGTCTTCGTACCATGCGCGAATGTGGTTCACGCGAACTCCATAGTTGAGGGTAAAGCGCGGCGTCAACTTCCACTGGTCCTGCGCGCCATTGCCAGGCGCGGTATGTTCGACGACCAACATGAGGCGCTGCCATCGGTAAAGATCTTCGACGCGGCGCTGTAGTAAGCTTCCTGCTTTTCTCGTCGGAAGTCGCTCGTCGCCTTCCCGTTACCGATCCCGGTGAAGCTCACGTGACCTTCACGGTGCCAGGTCGCCGCGCGCGTAGTCAAGAGCGCGGAGAAACAGCAGGTAATCATAGCGCGCATTGACTGCCGCGACGCTGGCCTGTGTACTTTGCAGTTGCGCCTGGCTGAGCTCGACAATGGAACTCAGGCCCAGCTTGTACCGGGTCTGTGCCAGAGCGAGCGCCTGCGCGGTTTGTCGCCGAAACTGATCGGCAACAGCGATGCGGCGAAACGCTGTCTGTGCATTGAGGATCGCAATGCGGACATCGCGGGCGATGGAATTGGAGAGGTCTTGCGCCTGCTTTTCCGCGGCCTTCTGACGAAGGCGAGCCTCCTGCGTTTGGGCGTCGATGCGAAAGCCGGTAAAGAGCGGGAGGGTGAGGTTTACTCCTCCGGCGGCATACCAGTTGGGAACAAAGACACCATCCGGACCGGCGGGCGTGTAGCCTCCGAGCGCCAGGGCGGAGATGGTCGGCAGATGCTGCAGGTGCTGCGCGGTGGCGAACTTCTGGTCGGCCGCTGCATCGAAGTGAAGAGCCTGCAGATCGGGGCGTTGGGCTTGTGCGCTGGAGTTGATGGCCGCGATGCTATCCGGCGAGGGTGGCGTCGGTGGCGTGGTCTCAGGGTCTTCGACAGCGCGATAGAGCGTGTCCGTGGGGGTCGCAAGCACGGCGGTGAGCGCAGCGCTGGCGGAGGCGACGGCGTCTTCGGCGTCGAGCTGGAGGAGTTGAGCCTGAGAGAGATCGGCTGAGGCGATGTTGAGGTCAAGATCGCTTTTGAGAGCGCTTCTGGTGAGGGCCGACGTTAGGTTTTGGACATCGCCGCGCGCAGCAACGGTGGCCTTGGCTACATCGAGCAGCGCCTGTGCGTTGAGCAGTCGGTAGAACGCCTGATCAGTGGCTAGTAGGACATCCTGTTCCGTGGCAAGCGCTGTTTCGTCTTGTGCTTTCTGTTGGAGTTTGTTTGAGGCGACGAGATCGCGTGTGTGACCAAAGTCGGTTATGAGCTGCGAGAAAGTGCCTCCTGTACCGACGTGTGAATAGAGACGCGAATCGGTGAGAGCCCCCGACCCGATGCGGCTTGCATCCTCAGCCTTCTCGGCCGTGATGGCGCCGGAAATCTGAGGAAGCTCGGCCGATCGAGTTTCGCGGGTCACCTGTCCCGCCGCAAGAGCGAGCAGACGATTGGCGGTGATGCGCGGATTGTTCTTGAGGGCGAGACCCTCAGCCTCAGCCCGCGTGATCGGCGTGGTGGCCGTTGCGGGATTGATGAGGGGCTGCTGTTGGCTTGCAGACGCGGCCTGCGATTGGGATTCGCGAGCCATCCGTCCGGCAGTTGCGAGCCTCAAGGAAGTTGATGGAGGCAGCGGGGCAGCGGGTAGATCGTTCGCGATGGCCTGCGCCTGCGTGGGAAGCGGTGCCGCGAGGATAAGGAGGAGGAGGCTTATTTTCATGCGGTCACCCCAAGTGTCTCCGGTGAATCTCCTGAGGAGGCTGTCCCGGTGTTCGCTCTGCGAGCTTCTATGCGGCGATGAATGACGAGGTACGCGCTCGGCACCAGGAAGACCGTGACGATGCCCGAAACGGTGAGGCCACCGAGGATGGCGCGGGCCAGCGGCGCGTACTGTTCGCTGCCTGCTTCTATCGCGAGAGCCATGGGGATGAGGCCGAGAACCGTCGCGAGCGTCGTCATCAGAATTGGCCGCAGACGTACCTTGCACGCGGTGATGATCGCCTCTTCGAGTTTGTATCCCTGCCCTCGGAGCTGGCCGGTGAACTCCACGATCAGAATGCTGTCCGATACGACGATGCCGGTCATCATCAGCACTCCCATGAGGCTCATGATGTTGATCGTGGTTCCTGTGACGAGCAGGAAGAGAATCACGCCGGAGATCCCCGGAGGGATCGCGAGCAGAATGATGAAGGGATCAACAAACGAGGCAAATTGTGCCATCAAGATGAGGAACACCAGCACGATCGACATGATGAGACCCAACGCAAACGACTTGAAGGAGTCGTTCATGCTGTTGACAGTTCCGCGCACCGTGAGAACGGTTCCATGAGGCGGATGCATGCCTGCGACAATCTTGTTTACGTCGTTGCTGATTGTCGAGAGGCTCTCTGCCTTTGGCATCACGTAGACATCGAATACACGTCGAAGCTGATAATGATCGACTTCGGTGGGAGTGTTGATGGATTGGACGGATGCGACCGTTTCGAGTGGAGTAGTCATCTTGCCGTCGGCCGATCGCAGAGGGATCTGCTTGAAGTCATTGAGGGTTTGAACCTGAGTCTCCGGATATTGGACCGTGAGCATGTAGTTGTTCCCGGTCTTCGGATCAATCCAGTAACTCGGGGCGACCATGCCATTCGACGTCATGGCTGTGATGACGCTATCGACAATCGTCTTTGGGGTGAGACCTTCGAGGCTTGCCTGCTGACGGTCGATGTTGAGCGCGAGCCCGGGGTAGTCGATGTCCTGCGGGATGAGAACGTCGCTCACGCCGGCGAGTGCACGCATCTTTCTCGCAAGCTGTTGCGCCACCGCATAGCCGCCATCCATGTCGTTAGTGCTGACCTGGATATCGAAGGGCGCGGGAAGTCCCTGGTTGACGATCGAATCAACGAGACCTCCGGACTGGAAGTAGGTCTGAACAGAGGGAAGATCAGCCGCGAGTTTCGCTCGTACGCGCTGCATGTAAACGAAGCTGCTCAGACTATGATCTTCCTTCAGACTTACCTGGACGAAGGCCGTATGCATTCCCGAGTTCGGCGTGTAGATCGCTGAGAGGTCGGGTGTGACTCCAATGTTGGAGACGATCATGTTGAGATCTTTCGGCGCCACGACGTCGCGTACATCCTGCTCGACGTGAGCGATGTACTGATCGGTGAGTTCAATGCGCGTTCCGGTGGGAGCCTTCACACTGATCACGAATTGGCCCGGATCTGTCCGTGGGAAATACGCACGGCCAAGGAATGGAGCTAGCCCAAAACTGAGCACGACGAAGATGGAAAAGACGATGATGACAAACGCAGGCCTGTCGAGACAATATCGGATCGCCCTGTCGTAGTGCGCCTGCAGCCACCCGAAGCCCCGATTAAAACCGTAGACAATGCGGGCGAATAAATTCGTTTGGCCGTGGCCGCCCCGCATGTGTTCCGGAGCCGGATCGCCCTTTTGGGCAGATTCATGCTCATGGCCAAGGCCGGTGTGCTTGATAAAGCGAGAGCAGAAAAGCGGGACAACAGTCATCGCGACGACGTACGAACAGAAGAGTGCAATAACGACAGCGAGTGCGAGCGCAGTGAAAAGATACTTGCTGACCCCCGTGAGCAGAACAACGGGAAAGAAGACGATCGCGGTGCTGAAGGTCGCGGCTAATACGGCGAGCTGAACTTCTTTGCCGCCTTCCTGCGAGGCCTTGACCGGATCTTCCCCCATCTCGAAGTGGCGGAAGATGTTTTCGAGTACGACGACGGAGTTGTCGATAAGGCGAGATAGAACCAGGGCCATGCCGCCCAGAACCATCGTGTTGATGGAGTCACCGAAGGCTTTCAGGATGAGGAAGGTGGCGATGCAGGAGATCGGAATAGAGAGGAGTACGGCAATCGTGGCACGCACGTTGCCGAGAAATAGAAGGATCATGATGCCGGTCAGGCAGAGACCGATCGACCCTTCGCTGATGACGTTCTTGATAGCGATTTTGACGAACTCGGATTGATCAAAGACAACAGCAGTCTTAAGCTGTTGCGGAATATCAAGCAGATGGGCTGTAGCTTTCCGGACACCGTTGACGATCGTGATGGTGTTGGAATCGCCACCCTGCTTGAGGACGGGGATGTAGACGGAGTGCTGTCCGTCGACGCGCACAATGTTGGTCTGAAGCTGGCCGCCGTCGACTGCATGACCAACGTCGCCCACGAGGATGGATGCGTTGCCGACGGTTTTGAGCGGGATCTTGTTAACGTCCGCGGGCGTCGGCACCTGGCTGTTTGCGTAGATGTTGTAGTCCTTGGGGCCGATGCGGACGTCACCGGCCGGAAGGATCAAGTTCGAATCGTTGACTGCATGAACGACGTCCATGATGCCGAGCTGCGACGCCTGCAGCTTCAGGGGATCCACGTACACCATGATTTGCCGGTAGGTTCCGCCGTAAGGCTGAGGAACCGACGCGCCAGGAACGTTAGCTACCTGATTGCGGACGCTGAACTGCGCAACGTCCTTCAGTTCCGTCTGATTCATGCCGACGCCTTTGAGCGTGATCAGGCAGACCGGGAGGTTCGCTGCGTCGAAGCTGAGGACGACGGGTGGCAGCGTGCCTGGAGGCAGGCGGCGCAGGTTCGCCATCGCCAGGTTCGAGATACCGCTCACCGCCGCCGTCGGGTCAGTGCCAGGCTGAAAGTAAATCTTAATCAGGCTGACGCCGGACATCGAGCGCGATTCGATATGGTCGATATTGCTTCCAAGCGTGAAGAAGCGCTCATCGCTATCGGTAATGTCCGACTCGATTTGCTGCGGAGGCATACCCGCATAGAACGTCGCCACTACGACGACCGGAATATTGACAGGTGGGAACAAATCGACGGGCATGGAGGTGATGGCTGCCACGCCAACAACCACCACGATCATGCACGCCATCAGGATGAAGAATGGGTAACGAATCGCAAAGAAGGACATGGCTACTGACCGCCCTTCTGATTCGCTTGGTAGTTCGCGAGGTCGTTCTTCGCAGGCTGCGGAGACACTTGCTGGCCAGGTTGAAGCTCTGACTGGCCTCCGATGATGACCTTATCGCCAGGCTGGAGGCCTGCGGTGATCTCCTGCGAGTTCGCACCGCTGATGCCGAGCACGACGGCCTGTTTGCGAACTCGATTGCTGGCGTCGACCATCATGACCGATGGTTGGTCGCCCTGGATAATGGCGCTGGCGGGAACAAGCAGCGCACCATTTTTCTGCTCGAGATTAAACGTCACATCCGCGTACATCCCGGGAGTCAGTGTGAGATCTGGATTGTTGACGTCGACTTCAGTCAACATCGTTCTCGTCGCGTTCGACACATCCCGCGTATAACGCACGACCGTGCCGGGAAACTGCTGCCCAGTCGCCTGAACGTGGACGGTGACTTGCGAACCGATGTGCACGAGCGGCACATCGCGCTCAGGAACCGGCATGCGAAGACGCAGGACATCGCTCTGTGCGAGTTTGACCACAGCCTGGTTCAACCCCTCCGCAGTTCCTGCCGGAATGAGCGCACCGGTGTCCGCATAGCGCATCGTAACTACGCCGTTGTAAGGGGCAGTGATGGTCGCGTATTGCTCCATACTGCTTACTCTCAGATTCTCTGCGCGCGACACACCCAACTGCCCCTGCGCGGCAGCTACTGCAGCTTTCGCGGCGTCGACCTGCGAAGCAGCCGATCTATCTTTGGCCAGAGCATCGTCAAGCTCCTGCGCCGCGACTAACCCGGGCTGTTGGTCCGACGCCTGCTTCAGACGTGTGTAGTTGGCATGGACGGCAGCATAATTGGCCTGCTCCATCGACACTTCACTCTGAAGGCGCCCGATGTTTTGCTGCGTCTGGGTGATACCCGCCTGCGCTCCAGCAACCTCAGCTTGCAGCTCTGGAACTTCCAACACCGCGAGCGTCTGGCCCTTATGCACACGGTCGCCAATGTCGACGTAGATGTGACGGATGTAGCCGGAGACTTTGCCGTGAACATCGATCTCCTGGAAGGCCTGGAACACTCCAGCAACCGTGAGTTGGTTGGCGATGAAGCCGGTGTGGGCTGTAGCCACAGAGACGGCCACGACCGGTGGCGGGGTATCGGAGGCAGCGCCTGCCTGGTGATGAACACGAATGAAATAAATTAGTAAAAGAGCTGCAGCCAAACAGCAGCTGGCAGTCACGAGAACTCGCCGGGTGCGCATCGGGGCCTTTCCTTCGAATGGATCCTGAATTCATCCGCAGGAGGGTCCTATCTCCAGCGGCTAATCGAGAGCGTTGGCCTGGTCAGGGGGTGGTCGAA
>Ga0302305_1001285_pt1 | contig 14487 bp, 16 predicted proteins | sample III_Palsa_E2_3_FD_198764 | JGI IMG/M metagenome (GOLD analysis project Ga0302305, IMG submission 198764) | Peat permafrost microbial communities from Stordalen Mire near Abisko, Sweden - III_Palsa_E2_3 | ecosystem: Environmental > Terrestrial > Soil > Palsa > Peat permafrost | place: Sweden... | reverse complement strand
CTCAAGTGGCGAAATATCTGCGCGGCGAAGGGATTCAGATCCTGGGCGCCTTGGTGGCTTTTTGCAATCGGCGCGGCCCGACCTGGTGGCGCTCGGTGCCGCGGATTGGCCCGGGCCGCGCGCAGATCTTGGTGCAATGGCTGCGGTGCCATGCCGACACCTTAGGCGTGCGGGTCGATGCGGACGTCGATCGTACCGAGCCGTTTCAGGCGCCGGCGACGCAGCGGGTGGCCTTAAGCGCCGGGCAGACGCGCCTCGCGCCGCTGGAACGCATGGACCTGCCCCTCGCCCTGTCGGGGGCGCAAGGCGCGAACCGGGCGACGGCCTTTTGTTATGTGGCGGCGGCGCATGACTTGGCGGCGATTCGCGCGTATTTGAATCGCTATCGCGATCAGTCCAAAACCTTGCGAGCCTATACCAAGGAGCTCGAGCGTTTCGTGCTGTGGGCGATTGGCGTGCGTGGCACGGCCGTCAGTTCCTTGTTGGTCGAGGACTGCGAAGGACATTGTTGAAAAAAGAAAAATTTGGGCAAAGCGCGCCGATGTTCGCTACTTTTTAGACTTTCACGGACACGGGCATTCCGAGATGGGTCATTCGGTCGAATGCGGACGCACTGATCCATGCCTCGGTTTTCTGCTGCGGCAGCACGCGCGCCTTCATGGTGTTGCCGAAAATGCGCTTGTAGCGTTGCATCGCGAGCTCGGCATAATTGCGCAGGTTGTAGCCGGTGATCTTCTGCCAGGCGAGGCGCCCTTGCTGCTCAATGACCTGAATATGGTGGTCTCGCTGCGTGTCGCTAGCCGTTGCGAGTACCGCCGTTTTGGGCGGTGGAATGACCACTTGAGCGTTGGGCTCCAGTTCTAATCGTTTTCAGAGCGATTTAGGACGCGTGGCACCGTGTCAATTGATAACAGAAAAGATGCATGCACTATCCAGTCTGAGGGTGGGCCAGCAATTGGTGAGTCTCACAGCTCGTGCCCGATTGGCGTCTCGCTTGTGAAGTCCTTAACAACAATGTACGGTTTGAGGATTTCTAAGAAGCTTTGGTCTTTGAATTGATACGCCTCGAAGACCGCACCAGCGCACATATCGGCAAAATCAAGCCCACGTTGCATGGGTTGCTTTCGGTCAACTCTATTTAGAACCGTTTCCCGTTGCTGCTGCACAAGCAGCCGATAGGTGAGGATTGCGTCGAGCGTCCTCTGTCCTTCGTTCAACTCGTCTGGGCAATAAGTAAAGTTGTCCATTGCCGGGAGATGTTCCGCTAAGGTTTCTGCAACTAACATTGCGTAAATTAAATGCGTGCGCCCCTTATACTTAGCCTCGAGGGCCAAAATTTCCTTTTCCGACGCGTTCGGGTGCAGCGCGCGCACATCGACGGCGCGGAGGAAATTAGGCGCACTTTCCTTGTGGTAGACCGCAACCAACACTTTAATGTTTTGGTTACTTGCTAATTCTTTTGCAGCAAGCTGGCAGAAGGTTTCTCTGGGACCGTGGCTAATGGTTGCCCATTTCTTCTCGTAGCGTGATGTCCAGTTTTGTAGCTTGTGCAAGCTATCAACAACTTTCCCCAGGCGCCGATAGTTCTCGTTTAGGCCGAGCGCAATTGCGATCACGAAATAGCGACTAGCACCACCATCGAGGTAAGGCTTATCGAATTTCCACCCCAAATCGCCGCTTTCATCAAGATACGCAAATGCTGTTTCTGGCATAGGTATGGGATATGTGGGGCAAAAAAAATGGCCTTCAATCGAAGGCCATTCTTAAAAAAACTGGCTATGCCAACTAGGCCGCGCGTTTAGACCGCGCTTAGGACAAACAAGCGGAACTTCTGCTCATCCCTCCGGACACTCGAATGGACTTACTCAGCCAGTAGCCATCCTAGCATATAAACGAACGAACGTGAACACGTAACCTCCTCTGCGGAGGGGGTTACGTGTTCGATTTGACCATTTTATGGGGGAAGTAATGCGGAAATTATTAGTTTCCGGCATCCCGCTCTTTCCTGCCCATTGGATGCCGAATTCATAAGATTCTTGCCCAGCCTAAATTTCGACGGCTGGACTGGCCAAGGGTCGTGGTAGGCGCTCGTCGGGGGCGCCGAGCAGTCGTAAACCTGCGTTTCTTGTTGAATTGACTACAATCACTCGATGTGCCCGATCGCAGTCAAAGCATGGGGCTGCCCGCCTAGGTCTGCGATCGTTAGTTAGATTGACTCGCCCACGACTATGGCGACGATTTTCAACGGCCGCTTCCCGGCTGCAAGGCGAATCGCCTCGCAACAGCCGCTTGTATTGAGGCGATCAGAAGGGCGACCTGTCGCTCGAATGCCGATGCTTTGAAATTGCTGTCGCCCTTTCTGATCGATTAGTCCGTGGCCCACTCCGCGGCCATCGCCACCGCGAAGTCTCGGTAGGATCTCGGCTGTCGTCCAAGCAGCGCAGCAAGGCGCTCTACCTCCGATTTCGAAGCGACCGCCCCATCCTGCTGGTACCTGCCCATCATGAGTCGCATGTCGTAGGCAAGCCAGGCGGGGGCCGCCGACTTGAGCCGCTGTTCCAGGACGTTGAGATCGTCTCCACCGTAGCGGACAGGGCGTCCGAGCGCCTCGGCCCAGATCGACACCACCGTCTTGGCATCGATGACATCGGGGCCGACGAGTTCATAGGTTTCACGCGGCAATGGGGCACCGGCGCGCTCGCGGCGCAGGAGTTCGCGCGCGGCAGCATCGCCGATATCGCGGACGTCGACCATGGAAATTCCCTTTTCGCCAATCGGCATGCCGTAGACACCGTGCGTCAGCAGCGGATCCTTCTGCCTCACGTCGTTCTGGATGAAATACGCGGGGCGCAGCACGGTCGCCGGAATGTCCAGGTGTTCGATCATGCGCTCGACGGTATGTTTGCCGGTGAAGTGCGGCACGTCCACGTATTCGGCCCCTTTGAACACCGACAGATAGACCACGCCTTTCACGCCGGCTTCCCGTGCGACGCTCAAGGTCTGAAGCGCTTGGGTCAGTTCGTCCGCGGCATTGGGTGCGAGCAGGAACAGCGTGCTGACGCCGTTGATCGCTTGCCGCACGGCGTCGACATCGCTCAAGTCACCCTTGACCGCAGTGACACCGGCGGGGAACTGAGCTTTCTCGGGTGTACGCGTCAGCGCCCGCACTTCGGCGCCGCTGCCGTTCAGATGCTTGAGAATCTGCTGGCCGATCACGCCTGTGCTGCCCGTTACAAGAATTGCCATGACTATCTCCTTGGATGGATGGGCTGGGTTAGCCCGTGAGACAAACAATAGTCGTTCCACTGACAGGGGTCCAGCCAAGATAAGCGTAAATTCCTATCATAATACTTTTAGTTATTAAAGTCGGCTCCTATATGCTGATTTGATGCAGTGGCATCGCCGTTTTGTTGCGTTATTCTGGTCGGCCGTTTGCGATCAGGATGACTCGCATGGCCACCATCGAGCGCACTGCCTATCCGCGTTTCCCCAAGGTTCTTGCCACCAAGGACCTACAAGCCAGTTACACACCGTTGCCCGAAGAACTCGAATGGGCGCGACGATCAACGCGGGGCGAACGGCCTCGCCTCGGCCTGCTGGTGCTGCTCAAAGTATTCCAGCAAATGCATCATTTTCCGCCAGTCGAGAGCATTCCGGCCGCCGTCGTTGAGCATGTTCAAGTCATGGCGAATATCGGCTCGACGATTCAGTTCGGGTATGACACCAGCTCGTCCGTCATGTTGTTCCGGCATTACACGACGATTCGTGAATACCTCGGCGTGCAACCGTACTACGGGACAGACGCGAACAGCATCGCGACCCGAGCGGCGCACTCCGCAGCAATCTCGCTGGATCAGCCGGTCGACATCATCAATACGACGATCGATGAACTGATCATGCGGCAGGTTGAGTTGCCGGCGTTTTCGACGCTCGATCGAATCGCGGAGCAGATTCACGCTAAAACACAAGCGCGACTGTTTCGCCGAGTCGCGCGGCGCTTAACGGAAGACCAAAAATCCGACCTTGACCGTCTCCTGGCGCGGGACTTCGCAAGTCGACAGACTGCCTATAACCGCATTAAACGGCATGCGAAAAGGCCGTCGCGCCAGCACCTTGACATGCTGATCGACCATCTTAGCTGGCTCGACGGGCTCGGTGACTTCAGCTACCCCCTTTCGGACATCCCTGCGTCAAAACTTCGTTCGCTGGCGACACAGGCGATGAGTCTGGACGCGGCGAACCTGAAGGAAACTTTGCCGGAGAAACGCTACACGCTCATCATCGCGCTGCTCAACCGCATGCGCGTGCGTGCTCGTGACGACCTGGCCGATATGTTCATCCGGCGCATGGGTGCGATCCACAAACGTGCCCGCGTCGAACTGGAGTTGCTCCAAAGCCGCCAACGCGAGCAGATGGAAAGCCTCGTCGTGCTGCTTGATGGGGTAGTCGATATTCTGATCGACGATCACGAGGGCATGAACATTGCCCAGTCGATCAGGAAATGGCTGGCGCCGGCAGGTGATCTTGAAGCTTTACGCGAAAGCTGCGCAGCCGTGCGCGCATTCAGTGGCGGAAACTATCTGCCACTGCTGTGGAAGCATTTCCGGGCGCATCGCTCTGTGATGATGCGCCTGGCGCGCGTCTTAGAATGGGATTCGACGAGCCAGTCGCGTGCGCTGCTGGCGGCGCTTGATATCGTATTGGAGCACGAGTCCCTGCATCGGGAATGGCTCGATGCCGAGGTCGACGTCAGCTTTGCGGCGCCACGCTGGCGCAAGCTGGTCCGGCGCGCTCACGGCGAAGGCGCGCCGACTAATCGCCGGTATCTCGAGCTATGTGTGTTCTCCTACATGGCCGACGAGTTGCGCGTAGGAGATTTATGCGTCGTCGGCTCAGATGCATTCGCGGATTATCGGGCGCATCTGCTGTCCTGGCGCGAATGCGAGCAGCGACTGCCGGACTACTGCGCTAAAGTAGGATTGCCCGAGAACGCCAAGGATTTCGTCGGACATTTGCGCCAGTGGCTCACTGATGCCGCAAAAACCCTCGACGACGGGTTTCCGGATAAACGCAATCATGTCACGATTGGCCAGGATGGCGAGCCGATCTTGCGGCGCGCGGTGGCCAAAGAAATTCCCGCGAGCGCGATTACTTTGCAGGAACGCCTCAATGCCCGATTGCCGACGCGTAATCTACTCGACATTCTGGCGAACATCGAGCACTGGACCCACTTCACGCGCCACTTCGGGCCGCTCACCGGCACCGATCCAAAAATCCGTAAGGCGGCCGAGCGGTATCTGCTGACGATTTTCGCGATGGGCTGCAATCTCGGCCCCACGCAGGCAGCCCGGCACCTTGATGCCGACGTGACCGCGCACATGATGTCGTTCGTCAACCGCCGACACATGAGCGTGGACAAGCTTGAAACCGCGCAGCGCGAACTGATTGAGTTGTATTTGCGGCTCGAATTGCCGAAACACTGGGGCGACGGCAAAACCGTCGCGGCGGATGGCACCCAATACGACTTCTACGACAACAACCTGCTCGCCGGCTATCATTTCCGCTATCGGAAAATGGGCGCGGTCGCCTACCGGCACGTCGCCGACAACTATATCGCGGTATTTCGCCATTTCATCCCACCCGGCGTGTGGGAAGCGATCTATGTGATCGAGGGCTTGCTCAAGGCGGGTCTGTCGGTCGAAGCCGATACAGTTCACTCGGATACACAAGGGCAATCGTCGGCGGTGTTTGCGTTTACGCACCTGCTCGGGATCAAGCTGATGCCGCGGATTCGCAACTGGAAGGATCTAGTGATGTACCGGCCGGGCGAGGACACGAAATATCGTCATATCGACAAACTTTTCACAGCCACGATCGATTGGGAGCTGATTGAGCGGCATTGGCAGGATCTGATGCAGGTGGCGCTATCGATCCAGGCCGGGACCATTTCGTCGCCCTTGCTGCTGCGGCGGCTCGGCTCAGAGAGTCGCAAAAATCGCCTATATCTTGCCGCGCGCGAGTTGGGTAACGTTGTGCGCACGGTGTTTCTGCTCGAATGGATTGGCAGTCGCGAACTGCGCCAAGAGGTTACGGCCAACACGAACAAAGTCGAGTCATACAATGGCTTTGCGAAATGGCTGTCATTCGGCGGCGACGTCATCGCGGAAAACGAGCCGGAGGAGCAGCAGAAAAGGCTGCGCTACAATGACTTGGTGGCCTCCGCCGTGATCCTGCAAAATACAGTCGACATGATGTGTGCCTTGCGCGACATGGTGCGCGAAGGCGAGCCAATCCGGTCGGAGGACATCGAATTTTTGAGTCCCTATCCGACCCATAACGTGAAACGTTTTGGCAATTACACGTTGCATCTCAATCGCGCGCCTGAGAGCTGGATGAGGGATGTATTATTTGGGCAGGCTGCGCCCCCGAACCAAAGAGAGAAGTAAGCCTGCATATGACAGCCACCTCCGTCACGACAGATACCCCTTATGGGGCGGTCGATTCCCACGCCCTGCAAGTGCTTGAGTCGAGCTATGACACCACGCGCATGTTGGCTGCCGTGAAGACTTTCGATGCGGTGCGCATTGGCCTGTACGACCCTGAGGGATTACGCGACGATCTACTGCGACTGCATGGCATGGCTCATACGGTGATCAACGGCGCCAGCCCAGTGGTGACCAGCCAGCCGGTGCCTCTCGTTGACCAGATTACGGATGCGATAGATCAGATTGACCAGTATGTGGCAAGCCTGCTCGCCATTCGCAATGTGTTGCAGCCACTTGAGGCGTTGCGGCCGGACTAGTCGTGGGAAAAAAATAAATAGGAGAAGGCTCATGCCGATTACGATGCGGATTAACGGGCGGGATTTCGAGGCGGAGCTCAGGCCAGATCTTCAGGTGGTGATTCGCGAACAAGACGGAGCCGCTGTCAACTACACCATAAACGACGCATTTTCTGCCTTGCTCCCACAAGCTCCAGAAAATCTGATGCGCTCGACGGTTGATGAAGCACTTCGGGCATTGCTGCGAAAGCACGCTGATCGACCGTAAACCGGAAAAGCCGGCCGACCGCTAGGCGATCGTGTTGCTCATGTCGATTTCAAACTTTTGATGAGGATCGGGGATGTATAAATTGCTGTGGGCGCTGGTTGTGATAGAGGGGGCCGCGATCATCTGGCTGGGAACTTGGCTGCGTACCGCAATGGAATCTGTCAATGTCGGGTTCACGGGCGGCGCACGAGTTGCCGATGCGCGAATGGACCGCATGACCGCGCGCTTGAGGCGCCTTGAGTTTCACGCCGGACTTCAGGTTATGAAAGATCCGGCCGATCGAGATGGAAACATATCCGTGCACTTGAGCGAACTTGAGCCAATGGAATACACCGAATACTCGGACCCGGATCTATTCGGTGTAAATGCCCGAAAAAGCAGCGCCACGAAAAACGGGTGATTCTTGGGATGTGCGGTGCGATGTCGCGTCGCGAAACGTCGGGAAGACGACGCGCGCCATAAAAACGCAACGGCGGTAAGCAGAACGGATCATCGACAGGAAAAATATGAATCGATTAATTCTCATCGTTGCGCTGATGCTTGCCGGATGTACTTCGTCAGCGGTTTTTCGCGATCCGAAGACAGGCCAAGTTGCTCAGTGCAACGCGACTACACCTGGAATTTTCCCGATCATCGCTCAACACGAGATCGATGATTGCGCCGCAGCTTATGGGCGCATGGGGTGGCAAAAGCAATGAAAAAATCACTCTTGGGGCTGCTACTTTATGTCGGTTTTGTGGCAAGCGGTTTTACCGATCAGGCGTGGTATGAGCAGTGCGGTTTTTCGGCAATCAAGCTACCCGAGCCGGTCCCAATGTCGATGAGCCATTGCACCACCAGTCCAGCCCCAGGCGGTGGGTGGGCAACTGATTGCACGCAGCAGTAACTTCGTTGTGGACCGCCGCGCGCTCGATGACGTGTTGAACCTATTGAGCAGTACGATCGTCAAGCGATCTGCACATGCAGATCGACTCGCGAAGCCAGCGCACGCACCACCTTGTGATTACCGTGCCCGACATTCACCTCGGTTTCGACCGACACGAGGCCGGCGTGCAATAGCGCATCGACGTCTCTCTTCACGGCGCTGCGATCACGATGTAGCCGTGCCGCGATGCCGGTAATCGAAGCGGGTTCAGCCATAATTGCCTGGAATAGCCCTATGCGCGCTGCGGTCAGCAAGCGAGCAAGTTCCGCTGGGTCCTCGAATGTGACGACGAGCGCCTCTTGAATTTGTTCGCGGCGATCGGCCTGTTGCGCGATGCGCCGGCCGCGCGCGAAAAACTCTGCCTCGGTTCCGGTTTCAATCACTGTGTTTTTCATTGTTCGCTCCGTAATGCGGTCCAGTCGCGTGCAAACTGCTCTTCGATGTCGTCGAAACTGACAAACTCGACGGGCTCCACTTGGCCGAAATAGTGCCGGTGATGAAAGCCATGGGCATTGTCATAGCCCACCACCCGGCCGTTGTCGCCCTGATGCAAGTCATGATTGATGTACGCCAGGTTATAGCGCGTCACCTGACCAGTAACATCGACCCATACCTCTCGCCGCAGCTCACCGTTCCCTCGGCGGGCTGCAATGGTGTGACGATCATCGTAAATTTTTCTATCAGCCATGACAAATAATATCATGGCTGGCGCGACGTTGCACTGCGGTGAAAATCGGCATGGCGCCGCTCACGTCCAGCCGATGCGGTGATGCGCTTGCGTAGCCTGATGCCGCGCGTCATCTTCGCTGTGGAGATAAACGCTGGTGGTGGCCAGAGACGCGTGTCCGAGATTGTCGCGTACGAAGCGCAGGTCGACCTGCTGGTCGGTCATATGCGATCCCGCTGTGTGCCGGACCCAATGTGTCGATGCGGCCGCGAGCATCTCGGCTTGAGCGTGCCAATGCTGGCCTCGGGCTCGCAACTGCTCAGCCGCCTGCCGGAACACCGCCTTGACGATTACATGGATCGCGCCGCGCGACAATGGACGCTCCTGGCCAATCAACGGTAGCAACAGGGGGCGTGTCTCGCCCATCTGGGGCGATGGAGCTAATCCGTGTAGGCGGCGATAGCGGGCCAACTCGGCAATCAGCTCATCGGTCGCGGGCACGAGGCGGAGCTTGTTGCCTTTGCCAAGTACCTCGATCCACCAGCGCTCCGCCCCAGTGGCGTCACGCCGGCAGAACACCGCGCCCATCGGGGTGTTGGCAATCTCCGCCGCCCGTAGTCCGCCCAGATACAGCACCGTGAAAAGCCAGCGGCAACGCGCCGCGTGCAACCGTTCCCGATCCGTGGCCACCGGCAAGTTTTCGATGGTGGTCCTGACCACATCCCAGAGCTCATGGGTCAAATAGCGCGTTACGCGCGGACTCGTCTTGACACCGCGGCGCCGCGCGAGCGACAGCGGATTACCCGCGAGATAACCCGCTTCGACCAGCCAGGCGAACATTGCGTTGAGAATGGTCATCGCGTGCCGCGCGCTGGTTGGCGATAGCGGTCCGGCGAACGGCCGCCAGTCCGGCGATGCACGGCCAGGTTTCTTGCGCGCGGTCATGACCCAGCGCCAAGTCGGTTGTGGGTCCGAGAGGAAGTGCTGGTAGACCAGGAGATCCTCGTGCGTGAGCGAGGATAGCGGTTTGCCATACTGCAGGACGGCCCAGAGCAGTAGCCGCTCGGCTTCCTTTCGATAGGTTGCCAGCGTGCCGGGCACGTCGACATAGCGGGCGAGCCAAGCGGCGATGGCCGCCAGATCGTCGGTCGCGCTGATTTGCGCCACGGTGCCGCGCGCCCGGTTGGTGCCGGATGCGCCGGACAGGTCGGGCGAGATCGACAAGTGTTCGAGCGGCGGGACCGGAGCATCCAATTGAAGGGTAACGGGAAGATTCATGGTGTGACGCGGTTTGAGAGCGATGTCCCGAGTATAGTCTAGACAGAAGCCTACTTATGTCTAAAGTTTAAGCTCAATATTATTATATTTATCGTATTACGTAGTATTATTTATTAACCGCAACTCAAAACCGGCCCCCGTTATGACGCCCAATCCCGAGTCTGTCGCAGATGAACAGGCCCTGCTGGCCGATATTGCCACGCTGCGCGTCCGGTTTACCGACACACGCGAGCTCTATCGCGAAGTCTGCGCGCTGCTGTTCTTCCGGTACGGCATCACGCCCACGGCCAACAAGCTTTACAGCCTGGTGCGCAAGGGCAGCATGACGACGCCGGCCGACGTGCTGAACCAGTTCTGGCAGGATTTGCGTGATAAAACGCGCGTGAAAATCGACCATCCAGATCTGCCCGACGCGATGAAACAAGTGGCGGCCGAAGCGGTGCTCAACATCTGGCATGCAGCATCGGAAACCGCAGCGAGCCAGTTGGCCGCGTTGCGTGCCGAAGCACGTCATCAGGAGCATGAGGCTGAAGCGGTACGTGATCAGGCTATCGCGCTGCTCGAAGTCGTTCGGCAGGCGGCAGCGTCGACGCAGAACGAACTCGAAGTTGCACACGGACAGCTTGCCGAGGTACGAGATGCCTTGGCGGCCGAACGCGAGGCCCATTCGGCCACCGAAGGGCGGCTACAGGAAATCCGCCGGCAGCTCAATGATGCCGGCGCCCAGATCACGCAGATCAAGACTGAATTCACAGCCGAGTTGGAGCGTACCCGCGAGCAGGCCACTGCGGCGCAAGAGCGTGCCAGCAGCCACGAGAAACGGGCTCTACGTGAAATCGACCAGGAGCGCACGGCGCGCCAGAAAAGCGAGAAGCAGGCCGAGGAACTAAGGGCTCAACTCCAGGTGGCCAGGATCGAACTGAAAGACGCAGCGGTACAAGATGCCGAAGCACTGGCTTCCCTGCGTACCGAATGCAGGTTATTGCAACAACAGGCCGAAAGCGCAGCGAAGCAACATCTCGCGACGACCGAAGAATTGACGCGCACGCGATCGCTATTACAGGATGCGCAGCACCAGGCAGAGAGAGCCGATACCGAAGTGCTGATCACTCGCAGACTGATCGACGAGATGAACAAGCCACCAACGGTGCGCGCCGCAAAGAAGCAAAAAATCGATTGACCGCGCCGAGATACAATGTTTGCTCCAAGTGTTGGGCGCGACTGGGTATCGCGAGTTCTGCGGGTTAAACGCACCAGATTTTACATACACGAAAAGGACGATTCCACCCTACAAGCGTGCATACTGTCGTTGGCCCAACGCGGCCTCTTCAATCGCGCGCGCCAATGTTTGTGACGGAACCCATTGACCCCCTTGCGCAATAAATCGCGCAGACGCATCGATAACGGGTTGCCGGCCATCATCCGCAGACGTGGCCAAGACAGGGGCCAAGACAGGGGCCATGACAGTCTCGATGAGGGCAAATTGCTGCTTTTCGAATGCCCCTGAGTCGAGGCGGCCTTCGGCATCGAAAGTGAGAATGGAAAATGTAGTTCGAACGACTCGCACAGGTTCTCTGGCCACGAGTTTGACGACTACATCGGCTATGCGCGTGCGTTGCCCCGCAAAAGCCGGCAAGCTGTAGTTTGCTGGCTTTTGCAGTAACCGCTGGAATTTGGTGGTTGGCAACTGCCAAAGAGTATCGTCATGGGCGATGAGAAATATTCGGCATGAAAACCCCATGGCTGCTCCTTATATGTCCTACCCGACCGGGAGGTCTTAAGCGCACATCGTACACCGGGAGTTTTACCGGGCCGCAGAGGCGGTCGATGGCCTACCCTCATATACGGAATTTACTGGGAGTTTGTGATTCCTTATAACCCATGGGCTTATGATAGGAATTTACGCTTATCTTGGCTAGACCCCCCATTCGCCTCAGATTTTGTGCAGTTGCCGCCAGTAAGAACTCGTCTTGAGCTCCCGATAGTCCTCGTAGTCGAAGGCGATCCAGCTTCAAGATACGTTTGAGATGGGCGAAGAGCATCTCGACCTTCTTGCGCTGATTGCGGGACCGTTTGTATTGAGGTGTTGTCCTAATTTGCTTTGCCTTCTCGCGCGCAGCTTCATGAATGCTTCGGGCAATTTTACGTACCGGAGTATTCGGACAACACCGATCTTTAAGCGAGCAAGCCTGACAATCAAACTGACTTGACCGGTAGAGGACTGTGTCGGCTTTGGTAATGTGTGTACGCGGGTTTCTAAACGGACGCCGGTTGCTGCGCAAAGCATTTCCAGCCGGGCAACGATATTCATCGGCTTGTTGATTCCAATGGAAGTCATTATTTGAGAAGGTTCCGTCCGTACGGGCAGTCTTATCCCAGATTGGTACATGAGGCTCAATTTCTTTCTGCTCGATCATCCATGCCAACATCGGCCCGGTACCGTAAGCCGTGTCACCGACTAAGCGCTGCGGCTTAAGATTGAAGCGCTGCTCAACGCGATCGACCATGGTCTTGGTTGAATCAACTTCCTGGGTTCGATAAGCCGGCGTGGCCTCAACATCGACGATGATCCCTGCTTGCAGATCAATTAGATAATTGGTCGAATATGCATAGAACGCTGGCCCACCCGGGGCCGCGGTCCAGCGAGCAGCAGGATCGGTCAGTGAGATATTCTTCGGAGGCGTCTTGGACTTGCCCGATTCTGATTCGTCAGCGGATGCTGGATTGCTTTCTTCCAACGCCGCCAGATACTCACGTACAGCACGGCTAGGTCCGTCTTCTTGGTGCCAGTCTATGACTTCAGTGCCGGGGACTCCCCGGGCACGATTCGCGTCGGCTTTGATTACACTCGCGTCGATGGCGAAGCCTTCACCACTAACCAGCCCTTCGGCCATGCAGCGGCGCAGAACAGATTCGAACACTTGGCGCAACGCACCACTATCACGGAATCGTCCATGCCGATTCTTCGAGAAAGTCGAGTGATCTGGCACGACGTCCTCCAGACCCAAGCGGCAAAACCAACGGTAAGCAAGGTTCAGATGCACCTCTTCGCAAAGCCTGCGTTCGGAGCGGATGCCAAAGCAGTAGCCGACGATCAGCATGCGAATCATCAGTTCTGGATCAATCGAGGGACGGCCTGTGTGGCTGTAGAACGGTGCGAGGTGCTGGCGTAAATCGCCGATATCGAAGAAGTGGTCGATGCCGCGCAACAAGTGCGTACGCGGAATATGTTCATCAAGATTGAAGGAGTAAAAAAGTCGGTCCTGACCGCCACCTTGTTGACCCATCATGACGATGCGCTCCCATCGGTTGATTGCTTAAAGAATAACCAATCATCATCATTTCGGGGAGTTTTTCAACACAATAGGCCAATTTCGGTCAGTCGACGGCGCCGCCCGAATCGTTAACAATCTTGCGGTTAATGCCGTCGGATTCGGAAAAGACGGCCTCATGGTTGGCTGCAGCTCAATGGCACACGCGATCAAATGAAATTGACCGTAGAACATCTTATCCGGGAGTTGTCCGCCCATGGCGTTTCGCTGCCCACCGGCGATGTACGGATCGGTAGTTTTGGCGATTCGGATGAGCTGTCAGCTTCACTCATTGCTCTTATTGTGGCCGGTACCAAGCGCGGAACCTGCAGTCTTCTGTGGTCGTGGCACTACGAGAGCGCGGTAATTCCAAAGGTCGGAGACATCGAGATCGTACTTGATTGGCATGAGCGTCCAGTCCTGGTTCTACGAACCATCAATCTGGAGATCGCGCCCTTCGATCGCATAACCGCGAGTTTCGCGGCGAGTGAAGGCGAAGGAGATCTCTCGCTACGATATTGGCAAGCGGAACACTGGCGCTTCTTTACCGAAGAGTGCCACCGTATCGGCCGGGTTGCCGATCAATCGATGCCCTTGGTATGTGAGAGCTTCGAGGTGCTTCACATATTAGCTCCACGAGACTAACGTTCGCGAACGTAAGGCGCGCGTCGGCCAGGAATGGGCAGTCGACATCGTGGTCTAGTTCGATAACAATCCCCGTGGAATTGAACGATCCAGAGTCCCAGCGTACAACCAAGAATTGAACAATCGGGTAACGCAAGAATGACGTCCCAAGCAGAAGTCTATTTGCAAGATTTTCACCGGCGTCGGGCAGGAGCAACGCGCCGGGCCTTTGGCAATCATCCTGCGCGATCTACGCACGCAGAATACCCGTCTTCCTATCATGCGCTGGCAAAACGGGTGCCGAATGATGGTACGCTGCGCACCGTGCTCGATCTGGCATGTGGTGATGGGCCACTGCTGCAAATTCTGAACGACAGGCGCAACTCGGGAACGAAGTTGATCGGCCTCGACATGAGCGACGGCGAGTTGAGCGCTGCTCGGGCGGTGCTGCCGCTGGACGTTCGATTGATCAATGAGCGCGCGCAAGAGTTGTCGCTCGATACCGGCTCGGTCACAGCTCGTGCCCGATTGGCGTCTCGCTTGTGAAGTCCTTAACAACAATGTACGGTTTGAGGATTTCTAAGAAGCTTTGGTCTTTGAATTGATACGCCTCGAAGACCGCACCAGCGCACA
>Ga0302305_1001284_pt1 | contig 14492 bp, 16 predicted proteins | sample III_Palsa_E2_3_FD_198764 | JGI IMG/M metagenome (GOLD analysis project Ga0302305, IMG submission 198764) | Peat permafrost microbial communities from Stordalen Mire near Abisko, Sweden - III_Palsa_E2_3 | ecosystem: Environmental > Terrestrial > Soil > Palsa > Peat permafrost | place: Sweden... | reverse complement strand
GACGCAGCCAGGAACTTCTCCGTAAGTATGCAACATACGGTATGCACGCCCAGGTCGTCAGGACCTGTGTTGCAGCAACCATCACGATAGAAGCCGGTCAAAGGATCGCCGCTGCATGTTTCCAGCGGCTGGCCGAGCACGTTCTTCTGGGGCAAAGGCTTGGATTCGGAAAGCGCCATAGCTTTGATTGTAGTGCCAGTTGTGTTCTGGTTCAGCCTGCTTAGTTCACCAGCATCGGCTTCTCGCTTACTACGGGGATCGCCGGCAGCCTGACCCGGATCGTCGTGCCATGTTTTTTCCCGGATACGCAGGATCGCAGCCGCAGCGTGCCACCCTGCTCTTCCACGATGCCGCGCGTCACCCATAGTCCAAGCCCGGTGCCGCGTTCGCCTTTGGTCGTGAAAAACGGCTCGAAGATGGCGCTAAGGTTCGCCTTCTCAATGCCATGCCCTGTGTCGGAAACCGTTACCGTGGCGAAGCTGCCTGTCACCTTGGCGCGCACGGTCACGCGACCGCCGCTGCTCATCGCCTCCAGCGCATTGCCCACGAGGTTGGCGAAGACCTGCCGCAGCGAAGGGTCATAGTGAGCCCGGTGAATGCCCTCGGCGTAGCGCGTGCTGATTTCGACGCGATGCTGATTGGCACGCGATTGAAACAGTTGCACTACTTCTTCGAGCATCGTTCGCAAGTCGATGGTTCGCCCCGGAAGCTTGCGGTAAAAGCTCAGCGTCGAGCGGGTAATGTGGCCGACGCGCTCAATCTCGCGCGAGGCCACTTCCACCAGCTCACGCGACTCCGGAGGCAACCCCTCGTGCGTCTCAAGCAGATAGAAAATATTCGTCAACGCTTCCAGCGGATTGTTGATCTCATGCGCCAGCGTGTTGGCCATGCGTCCCGCCGCGGCCAGCCGCTCCGAGTTGATCAGCCGCGTCATCAGCTCGTTGGTCTCGCGCTCCGCAGCTTTGCGAGCGGAGATGTCTTCCACCACCCAAAGCACGGTCTGCTCCGGCTGCCCATCCGGCTTCAGCAGAGAAGCCGTCACCTGTGCCGGGAAGGTCGAGCCATCATTACGCAGCAGCGTCCGCTCCGCGCGATAGCCGCTTCTGCGCTCCGCCAGCAACTCGGCATAGAGGGCAGCATCGTTTTCAAGGTCTGAGGGCAACGTGAAGTCATGCAGCCGCAAGGACAGCAGCGTCTCCAGCGGAGAATCCAGCATCTCCGCCAGCCTCTGGTTTACCAGCAGAAAATGGCCGTTAGTGGAGGTATGCGCCATGCCCACGGCAGCCTGGTTGAACGTCGCTGAAAAGCGCTGTTGCGCCAGGCGCAACTCGGCCTCTGTCAGTACCCGCTCCTTGCGTCGTTCAGCATCCGCGAGCTCGCGTTCGATGGCGGGCAGCAGCCGTTCCAGATGCCCCTTCAGTACGTAATCATGCGCTCCGGCACGCATGGCGTTCACGGCGGAAACTTCATCGATCGTGCCGGAAACAATAATGAACGGCAGATCGACGCCGCTGTCCTGGATGATCTTCAGGGCATCGCGTGCGCCAAAGCTGGGCAGCGTGTAATCGGCGATCACCAGGTCCCACTGCTTCGGCTCGGCAAGCGCGGCGCGCAGGTCTAACGCCGTTTCCACGCGACGCGCGTCCACGACGTATCCCGCGCGCGCGAGATGCCGTTGCAGCAACACGGCGTCTTCTTCGTAGTCCTCAATGATGAGGACACGCAGAGAACGCGCTTCCGTAATTATTGAGCTGGTGGGCATTGATTCAGAAGCAACCAGTACATGCCGAGTTGCCGCGTAGCCTCGGCAAAATCGGTGAAGTTTACAGGTTTGCGGATGTAGCTGTTGACGCCCAGCCGGTAGCTCGCAACGATGTCGCGCTCTTCATCGGATGACGTCAGGACAACCACCGGAAGGATTGCGGTCTTGTCTGCCGCGCGAATCGCTCGCAGCACATCGAGGCCATCCACCTTGGGCAGCTTCAGATCGAGCAACACCAGTTGCGGCATCGCATTCTTGCCGCTGGCGATGCCTTCCATAAAGGCGATAGCTTCGGCACCATCGTGAGCCACGTTAATCTCATTCACTACATTCGCTTTGCGGAGCGCGCGAATAGCCAGCGCTTCGTGGTCTGGATCATCTTCCACTAACAGGATCATATTTGCACTCATCGTTTCTCAGTCTGTGACGGAAGGCGCCACGTCCTATCTTCAGGGTTGAAGCGTGAAGTAAAAGGTTGCGCCGCGGCCGAGTTCGCTCTCGGCCCATATCGTTCCATGGTGACGGCGGATAATGCGTGAAACAGTTGCCAGCCCTATACCGGAGCCCTTGAAGTCGCGGTCTCCATGGAGACGCTGGAACGCGGTGAAAAGACGATCGACATACTGCATGTCGAAGCCCGCACCGTTGTCTCGAATGAAGTATACGGTCTGCCCCGCGTGCTGGTCACGACCCGCTTCGCTGCCAAACTCCACGCGCGCTCCTGGCGTTCGTGAGGTGAATTTGACGGCGTTACCGATCAGGTTTTCAAGCGCAATCCGCAGCAGCCGCGGATCGGCCTGGGTCAGCACTCCGGGCTGTGCGATAAGCAGAATGTCCCGCTCTGGATCGTTTGCCAGGGCTTCGTTGAATACCAGCGTTGTGAGTGACGACAGGTCAACGCGGTCGCGTTGCACTTCACTCCGTGTCACGCGAGAAAGCTGCAGCAGTGCGTCGATCAGCGTGCCCATGCGCTGCACGCCATTGCGGACACGGGCGATATAGTCGCGGCCTTCCTCGTTCAGCGTCTCGGAAAAATCTTCCATCAGCGCCAATGAGAACCCATCGATGGTACGCAGCGGCGCACGCAGATCGTGCGACACCGAGTAGCTGAACGCCTCAAGCTCCTGGTTGGAGACCTCTAGCTCTCGTGTTCTCTGCTCCACGCGTTCTTCCAGGTCGGTGTTGAGTGCCGTCAACTCCTCGTTCAGGTTTGAAATCTCAGCCGCGCGCTCTTCCAGCTTGGAGCGATCGCGCGTGATGCGGATGAGGAACTGCGCTGCCGCCAGAATGAGCAGTAGATCGAGCACGGATGCACTAAGGAAGCTCACCCACACCGCGGTCTGCGCGTGAGAGGTCTCTCGGGTGCGTTCCACGAGCAGCCTTTGCTCTTCTGTCTCAATCTGGCTGATCGCATATCCTACGGTAGGCCCATTGTCCGGCGAGTCGCTCATGGAAGGGCCCAGCAGTGCGGGGTCAAGCGGTCCCCCTGAGCCTTTCCGGGCTGCAAGACCTTCATCCAGCGCGGCAAACTTTGCTGTTACCCGCGTGCGCAGATACCTAATGCGCTCCTGCTGCGAGGTATTGTCCGCGGTCAGGCGTTGAATCTGGCTGAGTTCCGTATTTACGTTCCCCACAGACGCGCGATAGCGCTGTTCGTAAACCGGCGAGCCCATCAGGATGTATGCCCGTACAGCGCTATTGGACTTGCTGACTTCGAGTTCCAGAGCCTTGGTATGCGTGATCACTTCAAGCGTGTGCGCCCGCCAGCCCTGCGCCGTAAACAGGGTATGAAGTTCACGCGACGCGAGCCAGGTATTCAGCACGACGAACAGCATCGCGCCGGCCATGGCGAGACGGTACCACGCACTCTTGTTTCTTTCAGGCATCACTACACTGTCAGACTACATCCACGCTCCAGCGGTTGTGTCGGCTCTGCGTTAAACACAGAAGGCGGCCGGTTACCCAGCCGCCTTTGCTTTTGTTTTACTTGGCAGTCATCGCCAACTGTTGCTGATACTCCTCGTACGGCCCCTTGTGGTCGGTAATGCGGAAGTCCGTCGGCCCACCTTCAAAGTGCCAGATGCGGGTTCCGGCTTCTTCGATCAGGTCCTGATCGTGCGTCACCAGGAACACCGTGCCTTCGTACTTCTGGATCGCCTGGTTCAGCGCGTTGATGCTCTCCAGGTCAAGATGGTTCGTCGGTTCATCGAGCACCAGCACATTGGGTTTCTGCAGCATGATCTTGCAGAAGAGCAACCGCGCGGCCTCGCCACCCGAAAGCGCATCGGTCTTCTTCAGACCTTCCTCGCCCTTGAACAGCATCTGTCCCAGAATGCCGCGAATGTCTTCCTTAGCGGCCTTCGGGTCGTACTGGTGCAGCCAGTCCTGCGCCGTCATGCCGAGTTGGATCGAGCCCTTGTGGTCCTGCGCGAAGTAGCCGATCTGTACCTCGTGGCCCCACTTCACTTCACCGGAGTCGATCGATACATCCTTCTCTTCAACGCCCGGCCCATTGGCCAGCAACGCCTTCAGCAACGTGGTCTTGCCTTGGCCGTTACGGCCGATCAGCACAACCTTGTCGCCGCGGTTCACGCTGGCGGAGAAGTTGTTGATCACGTGCTCGGTCTTGCCGTTGGGCTGCGTGTATGACTTGTTGACGAGCTCGAAGTCGAGCACATTCTTACCCGAAGGCCGCTCCATCTTGAACGCGATAAACGGGCGTGCAATGTTTGACCGCGCCAGCTCCGAAGTCGCCAGCCGCTCGACTTCCTTCTTACGCGAGTTCACCTGCGAAGACCGCGTACCGGCGGAGAATCGCGCGATGAAGTCGTTCAACTGCGCAATCTTCTTCTCACGCTGTTCGTTCTGCGATTCGATGCGAGTGCGAACGCTGGTCTTCTGCAAGACCATGTCGTCGTAGCCACCGTTGTAGGTGATGATTGTCTCGTAATCGATGTCCGCAATGTGCGTACACACGTTGTTCAGGAAGTGACGATCATGCGAGATGGTGATGACTGTGCCGTCGTAGCGCAGCAAAAAGTCTTCGAGCCAGTGGATCGATTCAAGATCGAGATAGTTCGTCGGTTCATCCAGCAGCAGAGCTTGCGGATTGCCGAACAGCGCCTGCGCCAGCAGTACGCGAACCTTCTGCCCGCCCTGCAGCTCGCTCATCTTGCGCTCGTGCAGCTCGTCGGGAATGTCGAGTCCCTGCAGCAGGATCGCCGCATTGGTCTCGGCCTCATAGCCGTCTTCATCGCCAACGATGCCTTCGAGCTCGCCCAGGCGGCTGCCGTCAGCGTCCGTCATCTCGGCCTTGTTGTAGATAACCTCGCGCTCTTCCATCGCCGCCCACAGGCCCTTGTTGCCCATGATGACGGTATCGACGACGCGGAAAGCATCGAACTCATACTGGTCCTGCTTGAGCACGCCGAGCTTTTTGGGGCGAACGACCGTGCCCTTCTGGGCGTCGATCTCGCCGGTCAGCACCTTCATAAAGGTGGATTTACCGGCGCCGTTAGGCCCGGTCAGGCCGTACCGGCGGCCGCTGGTGAACGTAACTGATACATCCTCGAAGAGCAACTTCGAGCCATATCGCATCGTGACATTGGACACAGAAATCATTACTACTATTTTCGCACGGCGGCCGAAAATGCGGACATCCATCCTCGCAAGAGGTGTCCAGAGGTGTCGAACATGTACGAAAAAGGCTCCCTATACTTTGCGGACTGGTACAGCCGCGATGGTAAACGCAAACGCAAGTCCTTTAGCACTCCCGATCTCGCACAGGCGTTTGAAGATGCAAGGAAGAGTGAAGCGCGCCCAAAAGCCCGCGTCGCGGAGAGAACGTCCGCGAAGCCTGTCAGGCGTTCCTCGCCGCCCCGCGCGGTCGGCAAGCGAAGTCAGCCGTCGTCTACCTCGTCGCAATCGCGGGGAACAACAACTGCAAAGAACTCACGCACGCCCACGCGCGCGCGTTCGCAGTCTGGTGGCAAAAATCCTCAACGCCCAGCGGCAAGTATCACGCCGCGAAAGCGGCCCAACAACTCCTGCGGTATCTCACGGACGAACATGGCGCACCGAAGCTCTCGCACCTAGTCGGAACGACGCCGCTCCCACGTCCACGCACCACGACGGTCACGCCAGAGGAGTACGAATCGCTCCTGAGCATCGCACCGCCGCACATGCGTTGCTACCTGCTGCTCTGCGGTGTCCATGGCATTCGCAGCGGCTTCGCGGCAAGGCTCACACCGAACGATCTGCAAGGCGGCGAACTGAAAATCCAGACGAAGTACGGAGCCGTTCAAACCATCGGCATCACTCACGATCTCGCTCTACTGCTGCAAACCTGCAAGCTGCCGGACGTGCCGTTTGTCGCGCAACTGCCGCGCGGCCAGCGCACGTATTTCAACATGCACACGCGCGATCTGCCGGTCAACGGTCGCATCACCAAACGCCAACTCCACCACGACTTCCGCAAGCTGTGCGGCTGGGCCGGAATCACGCGCAACATCCGGCTGCACGACATGCGCCGCACCACGGCGCGAAACATCTACAGGCTCACCGGCGATCTCAGAGATGCACAGCACCTCCTTGGTCACGCGGGTCTCGCCTCAACGATCTGGTACTTGCAAGACGAAGTATCGCGAGTGCCAGCGTCACTGCTCGAACTCGCAAGAGTGAAACCAACAACGGAGGTCACACAATGAGAAAGCACTTCCTGCAAGGTGTCCACGGCGGCGCTGTCGGTGCGGGGATCGGCATTGCCATTCACGCGTCGCAGCAACAGCCCGCGCCCATCTCTCCGGAGATGTGGGTGCGGTTCTGCACCAAGGCGGCGGATGAAGCCTACGCCGCCATCATGGACGACGCGCCCATCAAAACTCCAGCCGGGCAAGACACGCTGAAAAACCTGCTCTTCCGCATCGGCGACGCGATACAAGCGGAAGACGTTCGGCGCGGCATCCACAAGCCGGAAGAGCCTCACGCGGTACAGCCAGACAAGGCCGTCCACTTCGCCGGGGCCGAACTCGAAGCCCACGCCTTCTCAGCGGCAAGCGACGCGTTCCGAATCTGTATGCCAGCGCTCACCTCACGCCGCAATGCCAAGGGATACATCGCCTGTGTGGCTGCGGCGGCGCAACGCGGGTACTTCACCGCGCCAGAGGCCAGAGCGATGCTCTACGCCGCACAAATGGCCCTTTCAACGTACCCTCAACGCATCAAAAACCCTCGCCCCGCGCAGAGAAAGACAGGTTTCCAAGCATGACCACCCCCACCCCTACCACCCTCGGACGCGTTCGTCACCAACCCACGCCTCGCGACCCAAGCCTCCCACCAACCATGCGCGTCGCGGTCGAACTGGGCTTCGTGCAGACCTGCCCGGACTGCCGTCGCATCGCCTCGGAGTTCGCCGCATCGTGCGTCTCTGACGCGACCGTGACGGGCTTCCGGCTCGTGCCGGGCCGCAAACATGCCCACGATGTCGCCGATGGCGCTACGGCCCTGCCGGGCCTCACGGCGGTACCGATTCAAGGCGTCTCCGACACCAACGGCGACGACCCGGACGAAGTGCTTGCAACGATGTTCGCAGACGACCCCTTGCTCAACGCTCCCGCGTCGAGCGGCCTCAACGGGTTCGACCCGGAAGGTAGAATCTGAGTCTGGGAAAATCGCAACATCTTGTGGGGTGAGCTTAGGCTCACCCCAATTTGTTGTACTCTGGCGTCACACCGTGAGCAGGCTTCCAACCCTCGGGCCGGGCGGCGAGTGTAGAGGATGAGTGCGGGGCCGGGGATGGGTGACTCGGCTCCGCTCTCGCATCCGGAGGGTGCAGTGAATCCAGTGCAACACGAACGCGGCCACGCACTGCAACGCGCTCGGGAGCGAATCGAATTCGTGCGGCGATGCCGCAAACCCGCGGTGATGTTCTCAATCTTCGCTCCATCTCCAAGCCCAATCCCGATGCTGCAAACCCGCGCCCATCCGCCACGACTGCAACGCGGCCCAAAGCCATCGTCCTGCTTCGTGCCGACACTGCCCACACATCGTCGCAACCCCATGCCACGCCGATGCAGAGTCACGTCGATCACCCAGACATCCGGCGCGTCGTTGCGGGGCTAGGCTTTCGGCTCCGCGCTCCGGGCGCGTCGGGCCTTGCGGCCTTCCCTCGGGCCAAGCCCACTTCACTCCTGCGCCTCTTGCAACTTCAAGCTACGGGCCACGCGTTCGCGTGGCTTTGCCCCACGGCGTGCTCGCAAGCGGCTCGGGGCGGCGATGATGCATCCGCAGTCGCTCAGCCGCGCCACGGTCTTCTGTGTCGCGGAGTCACCGCAGCCAAGCGGCATCGCACGGCTGATCCGCGCATCGTCGGTCGTCACACCTTGGCCTTCACTTCGCACTCCGCGCTCAGCCGCAGCGCATAGTACCGCGCTGCCGTAAGTGCAGCGAATTGTGTGTGCGTCCGTGCTCCTGCGCTGCGCTTCGTCCGCGCGGCACGCACAGGCATCTGGCCGCACGCGTGGCATCGAGCCACGCCGCAGCATGTCACCCGCCACACCTAAGCGCGGCTTCGCCGCAGGTGTGTCACGCGCCATGCTTGCGGCCCTTCGCTTCGCTTCGGTCGTGCGGCCAGTCCCGCCGCCCGCTGGGGCTGCGTTTCGCGCATAGTGCCGCGCTCACTTCGCTTACGCGGGGCGGCGGGTGCGCTGGCCTCGTCGTGTCCGGCACGTCGGCCAGCTTCGCGCGGTTTGCGCTCACCCACCGCTCGGCTTCCCGCTGCGCGGGTGGCGCGGCCCGCATAGCCCGCCGCGCCAGCGTGGGCGAAAATCCGCCCACGCCGGGGCGTGAACAACCGCCCCGCCCGCGCCCACCCGGCAAGAACAAACAACAACGCTGATTAGGGCAAAAACAAAAGCCAACCCGCCCGCGCTCCGCGCGGCGGCTTGGCATCAAACCTCTTAGCGATGGGAAAAAACCGGGCAAAAACGAAGGTGTCCACTTTTCTATGGACACCTGTGCGGACACCTGCAATTATCAGATAATCCGCAGCGTCAGCCGCCTTACATTGGACACAGAAATCATTACTACTATTTTCGCATGAGCGTACGCAAAACCGCTCTGTAAGCCGTTTTGAACTGTGTTTATGCGGGTTTTCCCGCGAATTTTCACCCCCCAAAATGCCCCGCCAGCCAGCCCTGATTTAAAAAGGAAAAAACAGCAAGAAACTCTTGACAGATCTCGATCTCAGTAGTCTATTTAACTCACTGGTTATATAACCAAAGGGTTAAATTAATGACAGACGCAATCAGCTCGACCTTCTCCGCTCTCGCCGATCCCACCCGGCGGGCCATTCTGGCACGGCTGGCACTGGGCGAAACCTCCGTTACGGAGTTGGCTGAGCCGTTTGAGATGAGCATGCCTGCCGTCTCCAAACACCTTCGGGTGTTGGAGCGCGCCGGTCTGATCGAGCGCGGACGCGAAGCCCAGTACCGCCCCTGCAAGCTGAAGGCCGAGCCTCTGCGACAAGCCGCCTGTTGGCTCGACGAGTATCGCCAGTTCTGGGAGGCCAGCTTCAACCGGCTGGAGGCGTACCTGAAGCAAGTTCAGGCCAAGGAAGCAGAAGCAAAGGAGAAGAAGCATGTACGCAACGGCAAGTAGTGTGGCTGAGTTAGCCGGCGATCGTGAGATCGTCTTCACCCGCGTCTTTGATGCTCCGCGCGAGATGGTCTTCGACGCATGGACGGACCCGCAGCAGGTGGCCCAATGGTGGGGCCCGGTCGGCTTCACCACCGCGATTCAGGAGATGGACGTCCGCGAAGGCGGCGTTTGGCGGCACGTCATGCACGGGCCTAACGGTATGGACTTTCCAAACCAGATCGTCTTCACCAAAGTCATTCGGCCTGAGCTCCTGGCCTATGCGCACAGCGGCGGACGCAAGGGAGATCCCGGCGCCAGCTTCCACACCACCGTAACGTTTCAGGCAGAAGGCTCGAAGACCCTCCTCACCATGCGCATGGTCTTCGAGCAGGCCGACGTGCGGGAGCATGTGATTCGCGAGTACAGAGCCGTCGAAGGAGGAATGCAAACGCTGGAGCGACTAGCAGGCCACCTTACGAACCACTCGCCGCGACCCCCGCACATACACAGCGAATTCAACTGCCTCGCTCAACTCATCGAGCAGGGTTAGTTCCGCCACAGCCCTATTCCAAACGGAGAGAAAGGTTTCAAAGCCCATGCTCATCGATTTGCTATTCGCAGTCGTGATTCTCATCGCCATTTTTGTTTTGTTCGTCTCCACAAAGCCATCCGCCTACAGGGTCGTGCAGCAGACCATCATCGCTGCGCCTCCCATCATCGCCTTCGAGCAGGTCAACGACTTTCATTCCTGGCCCGCATGGTCTCCTTACGCCGAGATGGACCCCGCCGCCGTGTACACCTACAGCGGCCCAGCTTCCGGCAAAGGAGCGAAAGTCGCTTGGGTTGCGAATAAAAAGGTGGGCATCGGCAACATGACTATCCTCGATAGCCGCCCCGGCGAGTTCGTCCGCATTCGTCTGGAGTTTCTCAAGCCGTTCGCCTCGGTCAACGACGTGGAGTTCAGCTTTGTGCCGCAAGGCAATCAGACTGTGGTCACATGGTCGATCGTCGGCCCTCTCAACTTCGTCTTCAAGACCATGCACGTACTGCTCAACATGAACAAGATCATCGCCGGCCAGTTCTCTCATGGACTGGCCAGGCTAAAGAACGTCGTTGAAGGCGCAAGCGTCATCAGTCGAGCCTAAGAAGCCAACCATCTCGCAAACCCACACAAGCACCCAAGGAACAGGAGACAGCTATGAGCCCCGCAACGATGGAAGTGAAGCCAACAGAAGCAAAGCAGAAAGCAACCCACGAACTCTTCATCACCCGCATCTTCGACGCTCCACGCGAACTCGTATGGCGTGCCTGGTCTGATCCTTCCATGGCCAGCCAATGGTCTGGCCCACGCGCCTTCCCAGCCGTACACGTGGAGTTCGACGCGCGCGTCGGCGGCAAATGGCGCATCTGTCTCCGCGGCTGCCCTCCGGGTACCGATACCCCGGTCGAGCTCTGGCAGGGCGGCGTCTATCGCGAGATCGTCCCGCAGGAGTTGTTGGTCTATACCTTCGCCTGGGAAAAGCGCAGCGAAGTCGGCCTGGCCGACGACGATCCTCACGAAACAATCATCACCATCCGCTTGGAAGAGCATCAAGGCAAGACCACGATGCACTTCCATCAGGCCTTCTTCGCCGCCGCCGAAGAGCGCGATGGTCACCGAGGAGGCTGGAACAGTGCCTTCGACCGACTACAGGATCAAGTCGGCCGTATGCAGGGCATCTTCGTCGAAAGCAGGAAGCTCGACGGTGTGCCCTTGGAGGTCAACTTCACGCGCATTTTTGCTGCTCCGCGCGAGCTCGCTTGGAAAGCGTGGACGGATCCCGTAATACTCAAAGAGTGGTGGGGCCCGACGAACTTCACCAACCCTGTTTGTGAGATCGATCCCCGCGTCGGCGGCAAAATCAACATCGTCATGCGCGGTCCCAACGGCCAGGAGTATCCCATGACGGGCGTCTTTACGCAGGTGAAACCACCGGAGCGCTTAGCGTTCGACTCCGGCGCGTTGGATGAAAACGGCCAGCAAATGTTCGAGATCAGCAACACGGTGAACTTTGAAACAGTGGAAGGCGGAACAGAAGTCATGCTGCACGTGAGCGTCAACCACTACACACCGGTGGCGCCGAAGTTCCTCGCCGGCATGGATCAAGGCTGGAACCAGAGCCTCGTTCGCCTTCATGTCTTGCTGTCGAGAATCGCGTAGCAGACCGAGGGCGGCTGCATCAGCGGTCGCCCTCGTCTTTTACAGCTCTCCGGTAAAAAACTGGGCGCGCCCATAGCCAAAGCTCCAGTCCACATCTGCATTGATGAGGAGCGAAACAATAATGTCGGACGATTCGATATTGCAGCAAGCCTTCAGCTCCGAGCAGAGAATTCGGTAAAAAGTCTGCTTCTGCTCCACCGTCCGCGGCCTGCTTTGGACAGTCACCACCAGAACATCGTTCGTCCGCTGGATACCAAGCCCGGTGTCTTCCACAATCATCTGGTTCGCCGGATGCTCCTGATAAATCTGGTAGCGGTCGCGTATCGGTACTTTGAAAGCCGACACAATCGCCCTGTGTATCGCATCCAGGAGCTTTTTGATCTGCTCCTTGCTTCGTCCTTCAAGGGCATCCACTCGTACCAGGGGCATACTCTAGGTTCTCCGTACTAGATGGCCTCATCCACGTGTCGGCCTCTTGGCTAAGAGTAGCGGCACGCAGGTCTGGAAAGATTGTCCAAAACAAGCGTCTTTTGGCATTCCAATCCACCTGCGTTCTAAGGGCTATTTCGCCGGAATCTCTTCAGAAAAACAGACGAATCCCCGCAACCCCACTGGCCCCCGCAGCCACACAAGCCGCAGCATTTTCCATCGTCACCCCACCCAGTGCGACTACTGGTATCTCTTCCGCCGCCGCACAAACCTCACGCAGCCGCTCCAGCCCGGCACCCTCCACCACAAGCTCTCCCGCAACCCGCTTCTCAAACACCGGCCCAAACAGGATCAAGTCTGCTCCAGCGTCGTGTGCTCGTTTTGCGTCCGCCAGGCTGTGGCAGGCAGCACTCACCACCGGCTTCGGCAACCCTGCCTGTGCAAACAACTGCCGCACCTGTTCCGGAGCCAACTCCTCGCGGCCTGAGGTCAAATGAACGCCGTCCGTTCCCGCTGCTATCGCAATATCGGCACGGCTGTTGACCATCAGCTTCGTCCCCCCGCCAGCCCCGCGAACAACCGCCAGCATCGCCTCCGCCAGCCGCAGCAACTCTTCTCCGGCCAGCGCTTTTTCGCGAAGCTGCACAAATTCCACGCCCTCAGCGGCCCATCGCCGCGCATCGGCCAGCAGACCAGCCAGTCGCGCTTCAGCGGTCTCCCCAAAGCGAGAAGCATCGGTAATGGCATAACGAATCAAGCCGATAGTGTAGCTCCAGACACCGCACCCGGCTATTCATAAAACCCGGTTCCCCGAAAGGCTTATGATGGAGAACGGCGCACTCGAAACACTTGGAACGCTTGCATCTTATTTCTGGAGACCTAATCGACGCCTATGGGCACTGTTTACGACCTGATCGTCATTGGTTCCGGCCCCGCAGGGCAACGCGCCGCTATTTACGGCGCCAAGATGGGCAAGAAAATCGCTCTCGTTGAAATGCGTGAAGTAGTCGGCGGAGCTTGTATCAATACCGGCACCATCCCCTCAAAGACCATGCGTGAGGCCGTTCTTCACCTCTCCGGCTATAACTACAAGTCCATCTACGGGATGAACTACCGGGTCAAAGAACGCATCACCATGGCGGATCTCGCCTTCCGCGTACAGCACGTCATCAAGACCGAAATTGACGTCACCGAAGCCCAGCTTTCGCGCAACAACATCGAAATGCTGGTCGGCGTCGCCAGTTTTGAAGACCCGACGCACGTCAAAGTCACCAACTCCAAGGGTTCGACGATCTACGAAGCCAAGAACGTTTTGATCGCCACGGGGACAAAACCGGCCTCTTCGGCCAAGGTTCCTATTAACGGAACAACAATTATTAACTCCGATCTCGTACTCGACCTCGTCAACCTGCCTAAGACCATGATCATCGTCGGCGGCGGCGTTATCGGCGTGGAGTACTGTTGCATGTTCGCCGCGCTGGGCGTCCGCGTCACCCTCATCGAACGCCGTCCCCGCCTGCTCGAATTTGCCGATCAGGAGATCGTGGAAGCCCTCAGCTACCACCTCCGCGACGCCCGCGTCACCATGCGGCTCAACGAGGAAGTCGAATCGGTAGAAGAACTTGCAGACGGTACGGTCGTCGCAAACCTCGAATCCAAGAAGAAAGTCCAGGGCGACGCTCTGCTCTACGCCGTTGGCCGCCAGGGCAACGTCGACGAGCTGAATCTCGCCGCAACGGGCATCGAATCCGACGCCCGCGGCCGTATCGCCGTCGATAAAGACTTCCGCACCAAGGCGCCGCAGGTCTTCGCTGTCGGCGACGTCATCGGTTTCCCTTCGTTGGCTTCGGTCTCCATGGAGCAGGGAAGAATCGCCGCCGCCCGTGCCTTTGGCGACGACTCCGTCGTCTCCAACCCCAGCTTCTACCCCTACGGCATCTATACGATCCCCGAGATCAGCTTCATCGGCAAAACCGAAGAGCAGCTCACCGACGAAGATGTTCCCTACGAAGTCGGCGTAGCGTACTACCGCGAAATCGCTCGCGGTCAGATTCGGGGTGATACCACCGGACGCCTCAAGATCATCTTCCACCGCGAAAGCCACGCCATCCTCGGCGTGCACATCATCGGCGAAGGCGCCAGTGAGCTGTTGCACATCGGCCAGGCTGTCATGGCGCTGGGCGGCAAGCTCGATTACTTCGTCGAAACCGTCTTCAACTACCCAACCCTCGCCGAGTGCTACAAAGTAGCCGCTTTCAACGGTCTGAACCGCGTGGCGAACGTTTAGCGGTCGAGCCCGTTTGACTTGCGTCCCCCCAGCAAGCTACTGTCTGAGAACTTTCGGGCGGATGAAGCCCTTTTTCCTCAACTTGACCTTCTGATTGGTTCTGCAAGAAAGGCGGGCGAACGATGGCGCAGTCGAGCACAAGCAACGCATCCCCAGCCGGCCCTGGTACGCCGGGTTCT
>Ga0302305_1001279_pt1 | contig 14518 bp, 7 predicted proteins | sample III_Palsa_E2_3_FD_198764 | JGI IMG/M metagenome (GOLD analysis project Ga0302305, IMG submission 198764) | Peat permafrost microbial communities from Stordalen Mire near Abisko, Sweden - III_Palsa_E2_3 | ecosystem: Environmental > Terrestrial > Soil > Palsa > Peat permafrost | place: Sweden... | reverse complement strand
ACGTGCAGCTTGCCGTCGGTGATGGTGATCTTGCTGCCACCGGTCGGCGGCGTGGGCTTGCTGTCAGACATGGAAATCTCCGCTGGTAAACATGGATCTGGAAATGATCAGGACGGAGATGGCACCGCCCGGCCCAAACACAAGTCGCTCATTTTCGCCCCAACGGGCCACGTTGACCATGCTTGCGACATACAGGCGTATTGTGCCGCTGCCTGGCGAAAGGCTGGTCGCCGGTGTTCTGGGAACACGACCGTCGCTACCGGGGTCATCGGCATGCGGTGATTAGCGTAGTGGGTGGCTGTCTTTGGCGAGCTGGCGGCGCAACGGCCGTAGCTGGCGGGCATGATCCACAGTGGCTCAAGCTGTCGCACGTCCGGCGGCAGTGGCATGGAGGGATCTGCGAACCCCGTCACAAGGAACCAGGAGCGCGACTGGGTCGCACTCCTGGTTCCTCGATTCAGACGAACTATCTACTTTCCAAGCCCCTTGCCGGCGACCTGTATGCGGTTTTGGAAAACCGCGACTTTCAACAAGCTCGGCGCTTACTGCGCAGAAGTCTTGGCGGAAGCTGGCATGGCGGCGGTGCTGGCAGCCGGCGGCATGGCGGCAGTGCTGGCGGCCGGCGGCATGGCAGCGGTGCTGGTGGCGGCAGGCGCGGCGGCGGTGCTTGCGGCAGGCGGAGCTACCGAAGTGGACGGCGCCGTGTTCGGTGCAGGTGCAGCAGATTCGTCGTTATGGCCGCTGCAAGCACTCAGGGCAAGAACGGCGGCTAGCGATAGGGCGCAGAACAAAGCTTGACGGGTCATCTTCATGGGACATCTCCTGTTTAGGGGGCTGGCGGTTTTCATCGTCTATCGCGTGCGCTCCGTTTCGGAACAGCGATCAGTGATAGCTACCTTAGGGTTAACTGGTTGTGAGTATGACGGCAAAACCCCTTGCCGGGACCGAATGCTGCACCATGGCCCGCCAATAGCGGGCTTGGCTGCGCTGCCGACATGGCCGATAGCCTAGCGCATTCAGCTGACCGCATGAACCAGACGGCCCCGCTTCAGTTTCAGTAGCTTGGTCTAAGCCTACTCGAATCAGCCTCGCGCGCCCAGCAGGCGGCTTGATCGGGCAGTTACGTGCGGTTGTACGTTCATGCTTTTCATCGAAGGCTCCCACGAATGGTCCGCGTGCAAAGGCCTCGGTCAAACCGGTGCAGCCGGCTCTGAACCCTGCTTCAACGGTGGCAGGCTTAGCTGACAACGATCGCAAAATCATGCAGCTCAGCCGAAAGATCACCGCTCCAACCCTCATCACGAACCCTCCCTATTCGCCAGGCCCCAGATTCGCCACCAGGGCTACAGCCCAGTGTTGAATATCCCGGCATGCGAAAAGACTTGAGGTGAAAAGCCCTACATTTTCGGGGTCGATCGGACGACCGATCCATGAGAAAAATCTGAAAATTCGCGCCATCGTTCTTCACTCGGGCAAAGATCTTGTGGGAACGAGGACACATTCAGTGCCAGCGCTGGCATGCGTTAGCATAGCCGGCTGTCTTTAAATGACTCTGCTTGCATCAACGCATGTTTATTTTTGTTTTTGCCCTGCTCGTATTGTCGCTGTTCTGGCTGGTGTTTTCGCTGTGGCAGCGCTCCCGACGCAACCGTGGCCGCAATGTGCGGCGAACCGATCGTTTATCCGTGCAGGCGCGCCGCGAGGCCGCAGGCAAGCGTTTGGCTGCACGCACACAGGCTTCGCAGCCAGCGCACAAAGTCGAGACGCGCTGGGGAACGCCGGCAGCGGCGAGCCCCGAGCCATGGCGCGCCACGCATGCCAAGCCGCCGCGTCCGCGCGAACGACTCACGCCGCTGGACGCGCTGCCGCGGCGCATGGTGCCGGCTCCGCGAACCTCGACCGCCGGCATCGTGCGCGCGTTGAGCGGCATGGGCGAAGCGGGCGGCATGCCCAACGTGGCCGAGGCTGCGCCGATGCCACACGCCACTCCAGTCGTTCCCACACCAGCCCCGCCGGTTGACGTATTACCGATCGCTACGCTGCCGACAGCGCGTATCGAACCCGTGTCGGCACCGCCGATCAGTGCCGTGCCTACGTGCACGCAGCCTGCTTCCAACGACGACACGATCATCGAGCCAGCAGCGCAGACCTGGGCTCACGTGGCGCCGCCAGTCGCAATGGCACCCCGGGCTGCGCCGCAGCCCCGCATGGCAGTCGACCTGCCGCCGCTGGAGCTGCTCACGACGCTATCCGAGCACATCGATGAGGAACCGGCTGAATCGCTGGCCGCCACTGGCGAGTTGATCGAGCAGCGCCTGCGCGAATTCAAGGTGCCGGTGACCGTGGTCGGCGCTTCGGCCGGCCCGGTGATCACGCGCTACGAGGTGGAGCCTGCCGTCGGCGTGCGCGGGGGGCAGATCGTCGCGCTGATGAAGGATCTCGCGCGTGGCCTGGGGCGTACCTCGATCCGGGTGGTCGAGACGATCCCCGGCAAGACCTGCATGGGCCTGGAATTGCCGAACGAGCGGCGCCAGATGATCGGCTTGGCCGACATCTTCCGGTCCGATGCGTTTCGTCATCATGATTCCCCACTCGCACTGGCGATGGGCAAGGACATCACCGGCAAACCGGTCGTCACCGACCTGGCCCGGGCGCCGCACATGCTGGTCGCCGGCACCACCGGTTCGGGCAAATCGGTGGCGATCAACGCGATGATCCTGTCGTTGCTGTATCGCGCCACGCCCGACGAAGTGCGCATGATCATGATCGATCCGAAGATGCTCGAACTCTCGGTCTACGAGGGTATCCCGCATCTGCTCGCGCCGGTCGTCACCGACATGAAGCTCGCGGCGAACGCGCTGAACTGGTGCGTGACCGAGATGGAAGACCGTTACCGACTGATGTCGGAACTGCATGTGCGCAACATCGCCGGCTACAACCAGAAGATCGCCGACGCGCGTGCCGCCGGCACACCGTTGTACAACCCGTTGCCCGGCCATGTCGAAACACCGGAGTTGCTCGATACGCTGCCGCTGATCGTGGTGCTGATCGACGAACTTGCCGACCTGATGATGGTGGCCGGCAAAAAAATCGAGGAGCTGATTGCACGTCTCGCTCAGAAGGCGCGTGCTGCCGGCATCCATTTGATCCTTGCGACACAGCGGCCTTCGGTCGATGTGATTACCGGCCTGATCAAGGCGAACATTCCGACCCGCGTCGCGTTTCAGGTGTCGTCGAAGATCGACTCGCGCACCATCCTCGATCAGATGGGCGCCGAATCGCTGCTCGGCCAGGGCGACATGTTGTTCCTGCCACCGGGCACCGGCTATCCGCAGCGCGTACACGGCGCATTCGTTGCCGATGAGGAAGTGCATCGGGTGGTCGCCCATCTCAAACAATATGGCGCCCCGAACTATCGCGCCGATATTCTCGCCGGCCCACCCGGCGAAGCCGCCGCCGACCTGTTCAGCGACGACGCGGTCGACGCGGAGCTCGACCCGCTATACGACGAAGCCGTGGCGTTGGTGTTGCGCAACCGGCGCGCCTCGATCTCGTCGGTACAGCGGCAACTGCGCATCGGCTACAACCGCGCAGCGCGACTCGTCGAAAGCATGGAAGCTGCCGGGCTGGTTTCGTCGGTGGGGCGTAACGGTGCACGCGAAGTGCTGGCGCCCGGTCCCAGCGACGGATTCTGATTGCGGCTGATGAGGCCGGCTGCGGAGACGTTCGCAGCCCAACCTCTCAGAGCCTGCTCAAAGTTTTACTGATCGGGGGTGTATCCAATAAGCGAGGTTGGCTTTTGGCTCCCTCCCCTGCTTGCAGGGTTGGGGAGGGGTAAGGCTCTTGCCTCTGACGTGCTCAAGAGCACCCCTCCCAGCCTCCCCCTGCAAGCAGGGGGAGGAGCGATGCCCGCCACTCCTGAAGTGATCGCTGAGATTCGACATCAGAGAGACTTTGAACAGGCTCTCAGCTTCGTGCGCCTAGCAGGCGGCGTGAGCGGGCGCGTTCGCGTCGTTGCACGTTGCGGCTTTTCCAGCGCTCGGCGAGGCACGAGAAGATCACGTACAGCGAGGGGGTGCTGAGCAGGGTCAGGCTTTGTGAGATCAGCAGGCCGCCAATCATCGCGATGCCGAGTGGGCGGCGCAGGTCGGAACCTTCGCCCAGGCCTATGGCGATCGGCAGCGCAGCGAGAATGGCCACCATGGTCGTCATCATGATCGGTCGGAAGCGCACCAGGCAGGCTTCGCGCGCCGCCTCCAGCGGCGACTTGCCGTGCTCGCGTTCGGCGACCAGGGCGAAGTCGATCATCATGATCGCGTTTTTCTTGACGATGCCGATCAACAGCACCAGCGCGATCTGCGCGATGATCGAGAGTTCGGTGCCGGTGATCCACAACGCCAGCAGTGCGCCGACGCCAGCCGCTGGCAGGGTCGACAGAATGGTCACCGGGTGGATCAGGCTTTCGTACAGGATGCCGAGCACGATATAGACGGTGAGGATCGCACCGAGCACCAGCCACAGCATGCCGCTCTGCGATTGCTGGAAGCGACGGAAATCGCCGCCCACGTTGAGCTTGATATCACCCGGCATGCGCATGTTGCTGGCAGTGGCCTGGATGATCTGCAACGCCTCGCCCATGCTCACACCAGGCGCAAGGTTGAAGCTCATGTCCATCGTGGTGTACTGGTTTTCGTGGTTGATCTGGGTGGGCGCCAGACCGGAAACCTGATGGGCGATCGCCGAGAGCGGCGTCATCGCACCGCTGCTGGTCGGGATATAGATGTGGTTTAGCGCTGCCGGCGTGGCGGTCTGGTTGGGCAGCGCATTCACCACCACTTTGTACTGGTTCAGATCGGAGTAGATCGTACTCACCTGGCGCTGACCGAATGCGTCGTAAAGCACGCCGTCGATGGTGCCGACCGAAATACCCAGTCGCGCCGCCTTGTCGCGATCGATCACCACGTTCTGCTGCAAGCCTGCATCATCCAGGTCGCTGCCCACGTCGAGCAGTTTGGTGTTCTTCTTCAGCTCGGTCACCAGCTTGGGCAACCATGCCTGTAGTTCGTCCGGATCATCGCCCTGTAGCGAGATTTGATACTGCGCGCCCTGGCTGGTGCCGCCACCGCTGAAACTCGGCAGATCCTGAATCGGCCGCAGACGCACATTGAGGTCGGGATATTTGGCGGCCTTGGCACTCAGTCGCGCCAGCACCGCAAAGGTATCGTCCTTGCGGCCGTTGGCGTGTGTCTTCAGTTCGATATCGAACGAGCCGCTGGCGCCCTGTCGACTGCTGCCAAGGCGAGCACCCACGGTGGCAACATCGTGATCGCGCAGCAGCATGTCGATCAGGCGCTGCTGGCGGTTAGCCGCATCCTGGAACGACACGGTGGAGCCGGAGGTGGCGCGACCGCGTATCAAGCCGGTGTCCTGCGGCGGAAACAGCCCGGTCTTGACCTGGGTGAACAGCAGCACGGTGATGCCGATCAGGATCAGTGGCGTCAGCGAGAACAGCAACGCGTGGCGCAGTGAAAAATCCAGCGCCCTGGCGTAGGTCCGCAGCATGCCGTCGTGGAATGCATCCAGCGCGACCGCCAGCTTCGAGGGCTTACCCGGGCCTGACGGGTGGTCGCTCGGCGCGTCGTGACCACTCAGAAAATGTCCGCACAGCGCCGAGGTCAGCGTCAGCGAAACGATCGCCGAGATGGCGATGGCCGCGACCAGCGTAAGGGTGAACTCCTTGAAGAACATGCCGGTGATGCCGCCCATGAACAGCAGCGGGATAAACACGGCGATCAGCGAGGCGGTGATCGAGACAATCGTGAAACCGATCTCGTGCGCACCGGCAAGCGCCGCCTGCAATCGCGGCATACCCTGGTCGATGTGCCGGATGATGTTTTCGATCACCACGATCGCGTCATCCACCACGAAACCGATCGCGATCACCAACGCCAGCAAGGTGAGATTGTTGAGCGTGAAGCCCATCACGTACATCACCACGGCGGCACCGGCCAGCGACAACGGAACCGCCGCCGCCGCGATCAGCGTCGGCGCGAGCCGGCGCAGGAACAGCGCCATCACCAACACTACCATCGCCAGACTGATCAGCAAGGTGAGCTGCACTTCACGCAGCGAGGCGCGGATCGTCGGCGTGTCATCGAAATACGGTGTCAGCGTGGTTCCCGGATGCAGGTAGCTGCGTAGTCCGGGCACTTCGGCCTTGACCCGATCCACGGTGGCGATGATGTTCGCGTCGGACTGCTTGTAGACGTACATCAGGATCGCCGGCTTGCCCTGGAACCAGGCCGCCTGGTAGGCATCCTGCAGGCCGTCGTAAACCTTGGCCACATCGGACAGGCGTACCGGAATGTTGTTGTGCGTCGAGATCACCAGCTGGGCGAAATCCGCCGCGGTGTGCAGCGCATCGTTGGCGGTCACCGACATCGTGGTCACGCCGTTGGACAGGAAGCCTTCCGGCTCACTGACGTTGGCCGCGGTCAGCGCGTTGCGCAGCTGGTCAGGCGACAGGCCCATCGCGTTCAACGCGCGCAGATTCACATCCACTCGCACCGCCGGTGTCGCCGCGCCGAGGATGTCCACTTCGGACACGCCAGTGAGCTGGCGCAGCCGCTGTGCCAGCAAGGAGTCGGCCACATCGTAGAGATCGCGCGCCGACTGCGTGTCGGAAGTCAGCGCGAACGCGATGATCGGATCGTCGTTCGGATTCGCCTTCTCGTAGCTCGGCGGGCTGTTCAGACCCGCCGGCAGGTCGGGAGCGGCCGCGTTGATCGCCGCCTGCACATCGCGCGCCGCATCGTCGATGTTGCGTCCGGCGTCGAACATCAGCAGCACCTGGGTGCTGCCCAGTGAACTGGTCGAGCGCATGGTGTCGATGCCTGGCACCTGCCCCAGATGTCGCTCCAACGGTGCCGCCACGGTGGACGCCATGTTTCCGGCACTCGCGCCCGCCTGGCTGGCGGTGACGAAGATCGCCGGAAACTGCATGTTCGGCAATGCCGCCACGCCGAGCAGGATGTAACAGATGATGCCGACCGCGAACACGCCGATGGCCAGCAGCGACGTGCCGATCGGGCGACGAATGAAGGGACCGGAGATATTCATGCGGCAGATCCATTCCCCATGGTCGGCAGGGGGAAATTAACAAGGTAGCTTCGCTTCATAGGTGACTCAACGCATCAGCCGCCAAAGCGTTGAGTCTGGGCAGGCACGTCCAGTCATGACAGACGGAATGCGGAAAGGGGCGAAGGCCCGCGGGCCCGCCCCTTTCGTGATGTCGCGTCGATGCCTGCGTCGCACGAGGTGGATCGCAGCCTCACATCGTGCTCCGCGCCTGTAGCAGTGCACGCTGCTCGCGACGATGCGCCAACCAGTCCGAGAAACGCTCCATGTACAGGTAAATCACCGGCGTGGTGTACAGCGTCACCAACTGCGACAGCAGCAGACCGCCGACAATCGACACACCCAGCGGCCGCCGCAACTCCGCGCCAATGCCGGTGCCCAATGCCAGCGGCAGGGCACCGAGCATCGCCGCGGCGGTGGTCATCATGATCGGGCGGAAGCGCAGCAGGCAGGCGCGGCGGATCGCATCCTGCGCGCTCATGCCGGTGCGCTTCGCCCCGATCGCGAAGTCGATCATCATGATCGCGTTCTTCTTGACGATGCCGATCAGCAACACGATACCGACGATGCCATCCACCGAGAGGCTCATGTTGCACATGATCAGCGCCAGCAACGCACCGACGCCAGCCGGCGGCAACGTGGAGATGATTGTCAGCGGATGGATATAGCTCTCGTACAGCACGCCCAGCACGATATAGATCACGATCACCGAGGCGAGCAGCAGCAGGATGTAGTTGCTCAGCGAGGAGGAGAACTCCGCTGCCTTGCCGATGAACTGGCCACGTACCTGCGGCGGGAAGTTCAGCTTCTGCTCCACCTTGCCGATCGCATCCACCGCCTGCGACAGCGAGTAACCCGCCGCCAGATTGAACGACACCGTCACTGCCGGCAGCTGCTGCTGATGGCTGATCACCAGCGGTGCATTGGTGTTGACGGAAGCGGCCAGTGAAGCGAGCGGAATCGTGCCACCGTTGCCGATGATGATGCCGGTGTTGGCCACGCTGATGCCGGTGCTGGTCGACGAATTGCTGGAAGCAGCCAGGCCAAAGCTGGTGGCGTTGCTGCCGGTCAGTGCGCCGCTGCCGTTGCTCTTGACCGTGAGCTGGTTGAGCAGCGCGGTACTGGTGCGGAACTGCGGCGCCACTTCCAGCACCACGCGGTACTGGTTGAGCTGGGTGAAGATGGTGGAGATCTGGCGCTGGCCAAACGAGTCGTACAGCGTGTCGTCGATGGTCTGGATCGGCACGCCGAGCCGGCTCGCCTTCTCGCGATCGATGGTCAACTTAAGCGCATTGCCCTGGTTGGCCAGGTTGTTGTCGACGTCGGACAGTTCCGGAAGATCGCGCAACGCCTGGGTCATACGCTCGGCGTAGGTGGCCAATTCGTCCGAATTCACGTCCGACATCGAGTACTGGTATTCGGTGGCGGCGACGCGCGTGTCCAGCGTCACGTCCTGCACCGGCTTCAGGTACAGCGCGACGCCGGGGATGTTCGCCGCATCGTTCTGCAAACTGGACAACACATCGTCCAGGCCGCCGCGATCGCCACGGTCCTTCAACACAATGCTGAGCTGGCCCTGGTTAAGCGTGGGGTTGATCGAGCCGGCGCCGATAAACGCCGCCACACCCGCCACATTGGGATTCTTGCGCAACGACTCGGCGACGGCCTGGGTGCGCTGTTCCATCTGCGGGAACGCCACGTTCTGGTCCGCCTGCACTACACCGGTGATCAGGCCGGTGTCCTGTTCGGGCAACAGACCTTTCGGTATCACGATGTACAGGAAGACGGTGAGCACCACCGCGGAGGCGAACACCAACATGGTCAGCGGCCGATGATCGAACACCCAGTCCAGCGTGCGCTCATACAGGCCGACCGTGCGCGTCCACAGGTTCTGCTTGCCGGCAGCGGCATGCCGCTCATGCGCATCGTCGCCCTCGGGCAACTCATCGGGCTTCAGCAGGTAAGCGCACATCATCGGTGTCAGTGTCAGCGACACCAGCATCGAGATCACCACCGCGATCGTCAGCACCCAGGCGAACTCGTGGAACAGGCGCCCGGTGACACCGGGCATCAGCAGCAGCGGCAGGAACACGGCGGTCAGCGAAACGGTCAGCGACAGCACGGTGAAACCAATTTCCTTCGCACCCACCTCGGCGGCTTCCTTGCCGTCCATGCCCTGCTCGATGTAGCGCACGATGTTCTCGATCATCACGATCGCGTCGTCCACCACGAAGCCGGTGGCCACAGTCAGCGCCATCAGCGAGAGGTTGTCCAGCGACATGTTGGCGAATGCCATCACGCCAAATGTACCGAGCAGCGACAGCGGCACCGCGACGGATGGAATGATCGTGGCCCACAACCGGCGCAGGAACACGAAGATCACCGCGACCACCAGGCCGATGGTGAGCAGCAGGGTGAACTCCACATCCTCGACCGAAGCACGGATGGTGATCGTGCGATCGGCGAACACGCCCAGATGGACGTCCGCCGGCAGCACGCTACGCAGCTGCGGCAGGATCTGCCGGATCTGCTGCACCGTCTGCACGATGTTCGCACCCGGCTGGCGGCGGATATCCAGCAACACGGCTGGTTTGCCATTGGCCCACGCGGCCAGCTGGTCGTTCTCGACACCATCGACCACATTCGCCACATCGGACAAACGCACTGGCGCATTGGTCGTGCTGCTGTACGAGATGATGGTGCTCTTGTACTCGGCCGCCGTGGCCAGCTGGTCGTTGGTGCTGATGGTGTAGGACTGCGTCGCGCCGTTCAGCGTGCCCTTGGGCGCGTTGACGTTCGCCTCGGTCAACGCATTGCGCACGTCCTCCATGGTCAGGCCGAGGTTGGCCAGCTGCGCCGGATTCACCTGGATACGCACGGCCGGCCGCACATTGCCGGCGATCGAGACCAGACCCACGCCCTGCACCTGCGACAGTTTCTGCGCCAGGATCGAGTCGGCGTAGTCGTTGACGTCACGCAGTGGGCGGCTGTCCGAGGTGAGCTCGAGCGTCATGATCGGCGCATCGGCCGGATTCACCCGGTTGTACACCGGCGGATAAGGCAGCGTGCTCGGCAACGTACCCTTGGCCTGATTGATCGCCGCCTGCACATCCTGCGCAGCGATGTCGATGTCGCGGTCCATGTTGAACTGCAACACGATGGTGGATAGGCCCGCCGACGAATCGGAGGTCATCATGGACAGGCCGGAGATCTGCCCGAGCTGACGCTCCAGCGGCGTGGTGACCAGCGAGGCCATCGTCGCGGCACTGGCACCCGGATACTGGGTACTCACCACCAGGCTGGGCGCCTCGATCTCGGGCAACGCCGACACCGGCAATTGCCGGTAGCCAAGAATGCCAAGCAGCAGCACCGCCACCATCAACAGCGAGGTGGCGATCGGTCGGCGGATGAAGAGCGTGGAGAATCCCATGGGGCGTCGGAACCGTCAGTTGGCGAGGTCGCTGGCGACCTTCAGTGGAACAGGCGCGGCTGGCAGCCGCGGCGAAGTCGTCCATGGCAACGCTGCAACGAAGTCAGGCACGGCATGGCCGACTCCGTTGCTTGCAGCGCGCCGAGGTCATTGACCACGGCGCTTGCCACCGTTCTGATTCTTCTTGGCCTTGTCCAGTTCGGCGCTGTTCGGCGCCGCCGGCACCTGGCCGGGCTTGAGCGCGTTGACCTTGCTGCCCGGCTTGAGACGGAACTGGCCTTCGGTCACCACCTGCTCGCCCACGGAGAGGCCGGAGCTGATCATCACGTGGCTGTCGCCGACTTCACCGGCCAGCGTGACCGGCTGCATCTTCACCGTCTGGTCGTCCTGCACCAGATAGACGTAATCACCATCCGGACCGCGCTGCACCGCCTGGGCCGGGACCACCAGCCCACCGTCCACGGTGCGTACCTTCAATTGCACATTGACGAACTGGCCGGGCCACAGACTGCTGGTCGGGTTGGCAAACTGCGCACGCAGCTTGAAGGTGCCGGTGGTGATGTCAATCTGGTTGTCGATAACCTGCAACACACCGGTAGTATCGAGCGGGTGGGCGTCGGTGCGATCCAGTGCGATCACCTCGAGCGGATCGGTGCCCTTGGTGGCGGCGGCACGCACCATCTCCAGGTTCACCTCAGGCAGGTTGAATATCACGTAGATCGGCTGGATCTGGGTCAGCGTGTCGATCGCGGTGGTGGTGGTCACCACGTTGCCCGGATCCACGTTGCGGATGCCGGCAACACCGTCGATCGGCGAGATGATCTTGGTGAAATCCAGCTGCACTTTGGTGGAACGGACATTCGCTGCGTCCGCGACCACCGTTGCCTCGAGCTGGGCCACGTTGTTGCGGAAGGTATCCATGTCCAGCGCCGCGACATAGCCGTTGGCGACCAGCGCCTGATTGCGTTTGAGCGTGCTCTGCGCGGTGGCGAGCTGAGCCTCGTCCTGTTTCTGCTTGGCCGCGGCCTGATCGTAGGCGGCCTGGAAGGTGCGCGGGTCGATCTGTGCCAGCACCTCACCCTTCGTCACTGGCTGGCCTTCCTTGAAGTTGATGGTGAGCATCTGGCCGGCAACCTGCGCGTTCACAGTAACCGTATTGAGCGCCTGCACGGTGCCCAGCGCCGTCAGGTACACCGGCACGTTCTGTTTGGTCACCGGCTCGACCGTAACCGGCACCGGTCCGTTGTCCTGGCCGTTGGCGCCCTTGTCCGCTGTGCTCTGCTGATCCTTATCCGCACTCTGCTGACCCTGGCCTGCACCATGGCGATGGTGACCTTGGGCACCCTCGTTTGCGCTCGGCTTGTGCAGCAAACGGAAACCGACGATTGCCACCACGATCACGGCAATGACAATCAACGCGATTTTCCAAAAACGCGACATGTAAAACTCCTGGCCTAAACAGTGTGGCTACCCGGCACACAACGACGCAGCATATACATATATATATGTCGGATGTGTCCGGAGTTTGTAGGGCTTCACCCTGGCGAGACTTTCGCGCGGCGGGCTCATCTTGGGTGAAAGCATAGGGGTTGTTGAACGAACTTGAACAATGCCGGTTGACAGGGGTAAGGCGTGACCGATGGCATGGTGCACCTGCCTTCGCGGGGTATTTCCGGATGTTTGTCAGCCCGCGCAGACGCCGCTCGCGCCCCCACTGCAGGGATCAGGGTATTCGAAACAGCGGGCGGAAGGCCTGAAACTTGCCGCGCGCTTCGTTTATAATCCGCGACTGGTTGCCTGTCCGATCTCAAGACCAGGGGGTCTGGCGGCCATCAGGCATTGATGCCGCGCATCTGCATGTGCGGCAATCCGCGCCGGTCCATTTCGCTGGATCGGTGAAACAGAACAAGCATTCAGGCGTGCCGGGGCAGCCATCGTGGCTTTCCGGCTCGCCTACTGAAAGGAGTACGTGCGTGAGCGGTCCCATGAGCAAATCCGACCAGGCAACCATCCGCCAACTTTCGCTGATGATCGGCGGCCTGGCCGTGCTGACGCTGGTACTGATCTTCGCCGGCTTCGAGATTTACCAGCATCAGCCGCATGAAACCAATCCGAACGAATCGGCACAGGTCGCCGAACGGATTGCCCCGGCCGGTGCGGTGTATGCCGGCAATACCGGTCGCGCTGCCATGCAGGCCGCTGCCGATGCCGCCGCCAAGGCCGCAGCGTCGCAGGTCGCCTACGGCGGCACCACCGACGGCAAGACCATCTACGACAACCTGTGCACCAGCTGCCATACCGCCGGCGTCGCTGGCGCGCCCAAGCTGGGCAACAAGACCATGTGGGGTCCACGCATCGCCGAGGGCCTGGACACCCTGATCAAGCACGCCACCGAGGGCTACCACGGTCCGGACGGCAACTTCATGCCGGCCAAGGGCGGCAACCCGGCACTGACCGACGCACAGGTCAAGGCCGCCGTGACCTGGATCGTCGATCAGGCCAAGTAACCAAGCTTCAACAAAGCAAAACCAAACGCCGCCCCCAGGGCTAATGCCAGTCAGTTAAGGTATTGACGCCGCCGGAATGACCCAAGAGGCTCATGGTTTTCCATGAGCCTCTTGCTTTGATCACTACCCTGCAGACCCACCTTGATGCGGTAGGCGACCTGTCTGCCGACGCGTTCGATCGTTTCAGCCAGCTGATTCCGGCCGACTGGATCGAACAAGCCCTGCAAGCGACCGGCACGGCGTCCCTGCGCCGTCGTCGTCTGCCGGCCGAGCGGTTGATCTGGCTGGTGATCGGGTTGGCGTTGTTTCGCAACGAACCGATCTGGCACATCGTGCGTCAGCTGGGCCTGGCGTTGGACACCGAGCAAGTCGTGCCGGTACCGAGCGCCACTGTCCAAGGACGGCAGCGGCTGGGCGAAGCGCCGCTGGCGCATCTGTTCGATCAGCTCAGCCGTGCGTGGTGCCACACGCCCCTTCCGGCGAGCGGGCTCTTCCAGGGACTTCGCCTGTTGGCCGTCGATGGCGTGGTGTGGTCGACGCAGGACACCGCCGAGCATCGCGAGGTCTTCGGTGGTGGGCGATCGCAGCACGGCGAAGGCAGTTGGCCGCAGGCGCGCGCCGTGTGCCTGATGGATGTCCACACCCATCTGATCCGGGCCGCCGCCTTCGGTGCCTACACGACCGGCGAGCTCAGCTATGCGCATGAGCTGGCAGCCGCGGCACCCGATGATTCGCTGACGATCTTCGATCGTGCCTACTATTCGGCGGCCTTCCTGCTGGCGTGGCAGCACACGGGAAAACAACGTCACTGGCTGATGCGAGCCAAATCGCCGTTACGTTATGAAGTGATCCGCTCGCTCGGTGGCGGTGATGCGTGGGTGCGCTTGCCGGTCTCGCCACAGGCGCGGCGCCAGCATCCGGAGCTGCCCGGCGTTCTGGGAGGCCCGGCTGATCGTCTGTCCGGCCGGCCGGCGCTACCTGACCTCGTTGGCCGATCCCGTTCGCTACCCCGCCGATCAGGTGGCGGCGTGTTATCGCGAACGCTGGGAGATCGAGCTGGGCTTCCGGGATATCAAGCAGACCATGCAAGCCAACGACAGCGTCTTGCACAGCAAGCGACCCGAGCTGGTGCGACAGGAAATCTGGGGCCTGCTGATCGCCTACAACCTGCTGCGCTGGGAGATACATCAAACCGCGAATGAACTGGGCGTACCGCCCACCCGGATAAGCTTCCAAGGGTTCGCTCGCGCCATGGTCGCCGAGCTGCGCCATGCCCCGCTGGAAACGCCCGGCGCCTTTCCCAAACGACTGGCCTGGCTCCGACAGCAAGCTCGCGTCTATCTGTTGCCGCCACGACGACAACGATCGTGTCCTCGTGAAGTCAAACGTCGACCCCACAAATACCCCACGAAAAATGCCAGTCAGCTTAACTGACTGGCATTAG
>Ga0302305_1001276_pt1 | contig 14536 bp, 18 predicted proteins | sample III_Palsa_E2_3_FD_198764 | JGI IMG/M metagenome (GOLD analysis project Ga0302305, IMG submission 198764) | Peat permafrost microbial communities from Stordalen Mire near Abisko, Sweden - III_Palsa_E2_3 | ecosystem: Environmental > Terrestrial > Soil > Palsa > Peat permafrost | place: Sweden... | reverse complement strand
CGGGAGGGCCTCGCATTGGCATCAGCCTCGGCAAAGATCTGCCATGGCGATGGAGTGTACCCGGCAACCGTTATGTTTCGGGTACGGTGCTTCAACGGGGCTGACTTCGACAGTGCATTGGGTCGTATTTGCGCACGAAGGCTTTTTCCGCCTCAGCTTCTTCGCTCGATCACTGGCGTTCCGACGATGACGGCCACTATGGCGTTGTCGCCGTTACGAACGGCATCGACCAGGGCCTGTTCGGCCTGTTCTGGACCACCGAAGTATTCTGGGGTGGACTGCGCCATCGCCTGACTGGGCAGCATCAACCACAGGCAGGCACCGGTCGCCATGGCCAGATCGCAAGCCGCGGGCAAGCTGACGCGTTCCGTACGGCGGAAAGAAAAAGTTGTGCTGTTGATGGTCATGGACCACTCCGGAAAAGTTTGACGGTTCTTCCGCGGCCGCGCACTACAGCCTCTGGTAGTAGCGCGCCAGGCCGGTAAAGAGGGAGCGCAGTTTTTCAGCTGCGCCGTCGACGCCTTTCCTGATACGCACCCACTTTTTCCACCGCGCATGATTCGTTGCGAAATCGAACGATTCGATGCGAATAAAGACTCCGTCACGGGCACGCTGCCTTGGGCGCGCCAAGCCGGGTATCCGACCAGGCGCATTTCGCGCTGAGCGAAAGCGCATCCACACAGGAGGCTTAAGGTCCAGGCCCTATGATCCATACAATTCGCATGCCATCGGCGTGTTACGGCGGCCGACCTGTACAAATCGATCTAAACGACCGTCCTATGCGATACGTGAACGTACGGAAAGGCCAGTATCAAGCTTGTACAGCGAATAAAAGTGCTTGACAGGTCAGAATTGTATGCATACTATTCCGCCACTTTCGCTACATTATCCATTCAATGTAGGGACGGGCAGGGGGTTAGATGATTGTCCACTCGGGAGAAACGGGCAGATGCATCAGATCTACGCGCACGCAAAGCCGATGTCTTCGCAAAGACATCGTTGTCATCGTCAGCCAGTTGCCGCACCGGTTCGTCATGCCGCCGCCGTCCATGGCGAGCTGTCATGGCGCCTGCCGGAAGTGGACGTGGAACGCGGCGGTCACCAGGTGGTCGCCTCGTACTGGAGCGATCAGCGCGAGGCGACGCGCGATTACGCTGCGCGCAACCCCCGCGGGTACTACGTGGCCAGTCTGTTCATGCGGACGACCCAGCTCACCCTGTCCGCTGATGCCGACAAGATTCATCAAGGTGAATTACGCACCGGCAATTTTCATTTGAGCCGACCGGGGCAGACCTTGCGCGCACAGTTCGATGCGCCTTGTGAGATTTTGCATCTGCATCTGTCCGAGGTCTTCATGCGCCGGATAGCCGAGGCATCGAATGGCCTGCACCTTTTGGCTGACCAGGAGTCGACTGGCGTATGCCAGGACGATGTCATCGCACAGTTGGGGCGTGCCCTGCTGGCCGCCGACGACAAGATGTGCGGCTGGCAGTACGCCGAGCGCGTGGCCGCCCCCATCATGTCCCGTTATTTCCACTTGCTTGCGCTGTCCCAGCTCAACAACGATCAGCCACGGCGCATTGCGTTACCGCGCTGGCGGCTGCAGCGCGTGCGCGACTATGTGCAGCAGCATCTCGGCGAAACGATCACGTTGTCGGCGATGGCCGCTGCAGCGGGCTTGTCACCCATGCATTTTGCAGCGCAGTTTCGTATCGCTACCGGCCAGCGCCCGCACGACTACCTGCTCGCCTGCCGCATTGATCGCGCAAAGACCCTGCTGGCAACGACGAACCGTTCGCTGATCGATATCACGCTGGAGGTAGGCTTCTGTACGCAGGCGCATTTCACCACCGTGTTCAAACGCTTTACCGGTACGACGCCGAGCCTGTGGCGACGCCAAAACTATCGCCCCGTGTCGTTCAGCAACGACGCCCCGCGAACAAGCGCGGAAATCTATCGGCTACACCCATCGCATAACGGCTGAAGCGGGACGCGCTACCCGCATTCAGACCACGGTCGACGACATCATGGGCGACTGCGTGAGCAGGTCGGCAACCATACCCAGGCCGTCGCCGAGCTGCTGACGCGAAGCATTGGCGCCCAACGCAATGCGCACGGCTTCGGGCGACGGCCCGACACTGAACGCTTCACGTCCCACGATGCCCATGCCGGCATGGCGAAGGCCACCGACGAATTCGCCGCTGGTCCACGGTTCGGGCAAGCGCAGCCATAAGTGGAAACCTTCCGGTGGCAACACCAGCTGCGTACGAGGCAGCAGGCGGCCGGCGATCTCGCGCCGCTCGGCCGACTCTTCGCGAATTGCCCGGATGACCTGCGACGCCGTGCCATCCTCGATCCAGCTCGACGCAACGGCAGCGCCCAGTGGAGACACGGTGCCTGCCGTCGCGCGCAACACCGAGGTCAGGCGCGCGGCGGTCCAGGCATTGGGCGCCACCAGATACGCCATCTGCAATGCCGGCGACAGGCACTTGGCAAGCCCCGCGATGTGATACGTCAAATGCGGCACCAGCGTAGCCAGCGGCGGCGGCGAAAACTCCGCGAGCGCACCGTAATCGTCATCCTCGATGATCGGCACTTCGTACCGGCTGGCAACGGCAGCCACGGCTTCGCGGCGACCCAAGGACAGCGTGATGGTGGTGGGATTGTGCAGGGTCGGCATGCAGTAGAACGCCTTGGGACCTTGTTCGCGGAACACGGTCTCCAGCGCCTCGGGTATGACCCCGTTTTCGTCCATCGCTACCGGCACGAGGCGGATGCGCAACAGCGCTGCCAGTGCGCGTATGCCCGGGTGCGTCAGCGCTTCAACGGCCAACGTGTCACCCGGGGACATCAACAGCGCAAGCACGGCATGCAAGCTTCCCTGCTCGCCCGAGCACGCGATCAGCCGGTCTGATGAGAGATCGGGAATACGTCGTGCCACCCAGCGCGTACCCACGTCGCGGTCATAGCCGGTACCGCCGGGCGGCTGATACCGCATCAGCAAGTCCGGTCCGCTAGCTTCCACCCCGCGCATGCTCTGCCACATGCGTGCATAGAGCGCGGTATCGCTGAATTCGGGCGGGTGGTTCATGCTCATTTCCACCGCGCCGATGGTCACCGTGCGTGGTGGCGGCAACGGCCGTTTGCGGACGAACGTGCCGCGACCCACTTCGGTGTCCACCAGCTCGCGCCGCGCCGCCTCGGAGTAAGCCCGGGTAACCGTCGTGAAGTCGATGCCGAGCCACGACGCCAACGCCCTCATGGTGGGCAAACGATCACCGGGCGAGAGCCGACCCGCCTGAATATCGCCTGCAATGGCGTCGGCGATGGCCTGATACATCGGGCCCCGATTGGCCGGCAGGCTGGGCGTCCAGCTCAATTCGCGAAGTTTTGGCATCTAGAGCTCAAAATGTATGGATTGCTGTGTTGCATTGTATGCATCACTGGCCGCAAGTCCACCCCATGCGCCGATTCTCGTTCATGTTTGCCGGGCCTCTCTCAACGCCGACAGCCGCTTGAGGGCGTGGCAATCGTTCGATTTGGAAAACGCGCTTGCCATTAGAAAAGGCCGCCGGCGCAGCCATCGTCACAATGCGATACCCCATTGAGGCCCTGGCCATGCGCTGCAGCCTCAGCCGCCTGATTTACAGGCAGCCATCGGTTCGCCATCAGCCAACCATCGTGATGACCTCTTGCCGCAGACCCACACCATGAAACTCGACCATCCCGCCCTGTCTTCTCCGCCGATGCCGGTAAACACCAGGACTACTCGCCGCAGAACGCTCGACGAAGACATCTGCGTGCATATCTTCACTTCGTCGTCCGTCATGGTCGGCGTATGCCTTACCGTGGTTGGTATTCTTCGAGCGGTCATTAGAATGCGCAGCGAAGACATTGCGGGCGATGACCTGCTCTCGGTCAACGCCATGTTGTATCTGCTTTCGGCGCTGCTGTCTTACTGGGCGCTACGCACACGTAATCGCAAGCGAAACCACCGCATCGCCTACGCGGCTGATGGGGTCTTCATTGCAGGGATGATCTTCACCTTGATCAACACCGGCTTTATTACCTGGGCCATGGCGGCAGCATGAGCAAGATATCCGGTAATCCGTCGTCGACCACGGCGATGACAAAGAGGAAGTCCTCAAGGAATATTCGCGCCTTGACTGCGCTGGCCGTGGCGGTGCTGTCACTGATGAGCGCAAGCGTGGGTATCGAGCAGGCGCGCGCCAGCGACGCGTTCTATGCCTATGACGTGCAACAGGCGCAGGGTACGCCAGGCTCCATCATCCGGATGGAGCCGATGAGCGGCGCGCCTCTGGGCGCCAGTGCTTATCGTGTGCTGTATCGCTCGGTAGGTCTGCAGGGTGAACCCATCGCCGTTTCCGGGGTGATCGTAATTCCGGCGGGCGTTGCGCCTGCTGGCGGGCGACCCGTGGTGGCCTGGGCTCATCCGACGACAGGTGTGGTGTCTCGCTGCGCGCCGTCGGAAGCGTACTTTGTTTTCCAGACCATGATGGGCTTGCGCGACATGGTCAGGCACGGCTATATCGTGGCGGCGACGGACTACCCTGGACTGGGTACCGCAGGACCGCATCCCTATCTGGTTGGCGTAAGCGAAGCGCGCGCGGTCATCGACGCCGTGCGCGCCGCGAGGCAGGTGCCCGGGGCGCAGGCCAGCAACCAGTACGCTGTTTGGGGGCACTCGCAAGGTGGCCAGGCAGCATTGTTCAGCGGCATCATCGCGCAGGAATACGCACCCGAACTGCATCTTCAAGGCATAGCCGCCGCGGCGCCCGCGACCGATCTGAAAACCCTGCTAAGCGACGACGCCAATACCGATGGCGGCCGCAACGTCACGGCGATGACGCTTTGGTCGTGGCAGCGGGTTTACGGCGCACCGATCGACGAGGTCGTGCAAGCCGACGCGATGCCGGCGGTGAATGCGCTGGCGAACGAATGCATCGAATCGATTTACGACATGGTGCAACGGCATTACTCGCAGCGTCCGCTGCAACAACACTTTTTATCGGTCAGCAATGTCACCCAACTGGAACCGTGGCACTCGCTGCTTGAGCAGAATATTCCCGGCGCGCTACCGACTGATATCCCCGTACTGATAACGCAAGGTGCCGCCGACCGCCTCGTGTTGCCTCAGGTCACGCGCGCTTATGTGCAGCGCCTTTGCGCTGCCGGCGACACTGTGATGTATCGGGAATGGCCCGGCGTCAACCATGGCTTTATCGGTAGTGACAGTGCCCTGACGGCGGTGGCATGGATCGCCGATCGCTTCGATGGCAAGCCCGCCCCGAGCAGTTGCCCCATCAACGCACCTTGAACGGATACACGCCTGGAAAACGCTCCGCGACCATTGCTGTCGCGAGGCGCCCCAGTCAACCCTATTTGGACTGACACTCACGCAGCACCGGTTTATCGGTGCTGACGCGGGTGTCATAGAGATTGCCGCCGCGGCCCTTGCTCCACCACGTGACGAAACCGCCCTGATAGCGCACACCATCGGCAGACATGCCGCTGACCAGCAACATCGGGCTGCCTTGCACAGGCAACAGCGCAAAGCTTTGCCCGTTGCTTGCGTTCCAGTACGTCACTTTGAAACTTTCGCCGCCGGCACACCGGTACATAGCGGTAATCGGCTTACCTATCTGTAATTGCGGCACGACTAGCGGCGGCACCTGATATTGCGATGACGATGAGGGCTGAGCAAACGTCGTCAACGGGATGGTAAAAAGCAGCACCGAGGAAAGACGACGTACTAACGCAGTTGCAGTATTCATTGGCAGGCAGGCTCACTGTGGATGGTTTCGGATCCTGAGGTTCCTAGGGTCCTTGGTTTGGGAACAAGCGGACGTCTGCTTGCCGTAAAGATTGACGAAGATCGCCGCGGCCCCATGAAGAATCTTGGCACATGGCGAATAGTCATGGTCAGCTTCATACCCATGATGAGGATGGGCAATACCCGCCACTTTTCAGTTGGAACGAAACTTTTTCAAATCGAACGGCGGCGCAAGACCATCGCTGTCGTTGATGGACAGGTGCAGACCGTGCGCTTTCGCAAGCCGGCATTGAGGTGCGACGCCACAATGCAGAAGCACCCTCATCTCAATCCCCACTGCTGATTAACAATTTATCGAAGGACACCGGCCGATGAATCAGTCTATCCAAAAAGCTTGGCTCCATTGGCGAGTCAAAACCAACTCAAGGCACGGTGTACGCGACATGGCGCTTTCGATACTACTGCTCGCGACTTCAAGCATTGCCCACGCTGAGGTGACGAGTTTCGATTGCGGCAAGGCGTCGACCCGCGCCGAAAAGGCCGTATGTGCATCACCGGCGCTAGCGGCCAAGGACGTGACGCTGGCCGCCTACTTTAAATTGCTATTGCGCCTGAAGCCCTCCGCGGCCGGCATGGCGTACCGCGAATTCGACGACACGCTGCGCAACGACCAGCGCCAATGGCTGCAGCACGATCGCGATGCCTGTCAGGCTGACGTTACCTGCCTCGATCACGTCTATGACCGGCGTATCGAAGCCCTGCTCAAATTATTCGACGCGAACGCGGGCCTTACCTTTGGTCGCCGCATAACGGACTGAGCATGACCGGACACGAGCATCGTGGCATTTGGAAAAGCGGCGTGCGGTAAGGAAAACAAGGGGCACCTGCGCTGCCTAACATACGCTCACAGGTCATCGAGCGATCGAGTGGTTACCGCGACGAAGCAGCACGCTTCGCCGCGCCACCCGATGAGGGATTGCTATCGCCACAGGCCTCACTTCGGCATATCTGCCGAACAAGGATGGCCCTTTCGATTTCGACCTTATGGCATCAAACCCCTTATCACCCACACTATCCGACGAGAGTTCATCATCATGAAGAAGACATTTTTGATCGGCGCCCTGCTGGGCGCAGCGTGCACCTTTGGCTGCGCCACCATGGCTCAGCAGTCACCCCACGTCGATATCGGCAATCGTCACGGCAACCTGCGCAACGCACAGGAATACATTGTCCAGGCGTGGCAGCTCGTCAGCGACGCTCAGTACGACAATGACTCGCGCCTGGGCGGCCATGCCGGTCGCGCCAAGGAACTACTCAGCGAGGCGAACGAAGAGCTTCGCATGGCCGCCGACGTAGCCAACGAACACGGACGTTAATCCTCCACAAGAGAGGAAACCGACACGCCTTGGCCATGGAAACATGGCCAAGGCGTTGTCACTTTTGGCCGTCCATATAAAAAAAGGCAGATGCGCAAAGCGCACCTGCCTTTTATCCGGTTAATGATTCAATCAGAGCAGGTCTACGAGTGATATACCGTTCTTGGCCGCCGTAAGTTGATCGTCGGGAACGTGACCACGGCGCTGCATATCCACCAACCCCTGATTGAGTTTGACGAAGGGACGCATGCGCCGCTCATAGGTAGCGAAAGCCAGAGCATGATCTTCAGGGTTTTGCGCCAAAGTCTTGGCTAGCACCAGCGCACCGACCAGGGCCAGGCTGGTGCCCTGGCCCGAGAACGGCGATGCGCAATAGCCCGCATCACCCACCAGCGCAACACGGCCCTGCGACCAGCCCGGCATATGGATCTGCGCAAGTTCACCCCAATAAAACTGCGGTGTTTCACGCATGGCTTCGAGCAGCTGAGGAAAGAAGCCGCCGAGGCCCTTGCATGCCGCCTCCACTGCGGCCTTTTGTGCCGCCACATCGTTGCGGGATATTTGGCCAGGCTCGACGCCGAATCCCGCACCAACACGCAACTGTGTCTGGTCAAAACTGGGATAGATGACGCAACCAATTTCCTCTTCGCGATGAGCGAGCTGCCAGCTCTGCAGATCGATCATGTTCGGCGTACTGAATAGCGCCATCCCGACGCCCAGCGGCATGACGAAAGGCTCGTCACTGCCAAACACCAGTTTGCGTACGTTGGAGTAGACGCCATCGGCGCCAATCACGAAATCAAAACGGCGATCCGGCTGTCCGCGAAAAGAAGCGGTGACAGCGTTCTCATTCTGTTCGATGGCGGTGATGCTATCGCCATAGATATATTCGACACCTTCGCCTGCCTGATTCAACAGCAGGCCGCAGAGATCGTCACGGAAGATTTCGATATCGTCGCTGTCCAGACGCCCTGCGCTGAATGTCCGCTCCTCTGTGCGCTCGACCTCGTTGCCTTGCGCATCCAGGATCGACATGCCCCGGAGTCGGGTGCGACGGGCGTGAACCGCATCGTGGAGACCCATGGCCTTCACGACGTCCAAGGCCACGCCGCGAATGTCGACAGCCTGACCCCCGCTGCGTAACTCGGGTGATCGTTCGATCACCGTCGCGGTGAATCCTTCGCGCTGCAGCCAATAGGCGAGCGCAAGGCCGGCAACGCCACCGCCGGAAATAAGTACTGTGCGATTCATGCGGCACCTCGAAAAAAGCAGAGTGCGTGAACGAAGGGATGTGGTTTGATCATCATGAGCGGATCGTCTCCAATAATTTGGCCAAGAGATTTTTGAGGAAGGGAAAGTGAATCGCGATCAGTGCACGCCGTGCGTGCGGCTTCGACGCCACTGCATAGGCGTGGTGTGCTCGAGGTTCTTGAAGACTGTGGTGAAGTGAGCCTGGGTACGAAATCCTACGCTGATGGCAATGTCGATCAACGAACAGGGCGTATCCATTAACAACACCTTTGCCTGCTGGATGCGGCACTGAAGCAAGTAGTGATGCGGGCGAAGTCCGGTGGCTGCGCGGAACTGCGCGGCAAAGTGCATGGCGGACATGCCTGCGGCCGCGGCCATGTCCGCCAAGCTAATAGGGCCGGCAACGTGGTCCTGAACGTAGCCGATCACACGTTGCAGGCGCCAACGCGGCAACATGTTGCGCGCCATCGCCGTAGCGGGCCTGATGCGCTGCGTAAACAGCACACCGATGCGAGCCACGATAGCGTCGACCAGATGCCGGGAAAAAGCGGGATCATGCGCTTCCAATGCCGCGCTGAAGAGCATCTTGGCCAACTGCAACAACAGCGCATCACCCGCCGGGCTGGCGCCGGGATGCGACATGGCAACGGGCAATTCGCTCGCCACGTGCTCACGCCAATAGCGTACGGGCACATGCAGAATCAGCGCTTCACGCGCGGCACGCCATTGCGTCAGCACACCCTGCTGCGCGGGGCTGATATGCAGATGACCCTCGCCCACCTCGCCACAGCTGAGCCACTGTGCGCCAAGCTTCACTGATAGCGCGCACGGTCCCATGAAAATCCAGGCAACGATCGTATCAACCGGCGTAAACGCGATGGGTGTGCAACGGCTATCCGGCTGATGCTGCAACAAGGAAACGCGCACATCGCCAGGGCCATCTTCAAGCACAACGAGTTCACTGGAACCTGGCGAATCGATCACGCGATCCAATTCATAGGCGCCTGCTCGCGGCATCGGCGGAAGGGGGTCAACAGGAAGATGGCCAGGGTGATCGGGCTGCACGTACATATCGGGTCTCCCACCAGGAGCGTCGATCGGCCTGGTGATGGTTCTCTTGGTCGAATTCGCCTTTGACTAGAGGTGGTTGTCGGTGAAGCTTCGCCGTGACGAGCTGTTTGGGGTGGCGTTGGGCTTTTCAATCTTTACGTTGTCTAGATAGCATGATTTGCTCTCAAACCCTTGTCAAGCAAAATCTTTACAGTGTTAAGATTGAAGCCATGAAAACCACCCCGTACCACCATGGCGCCTTGCGCGAGGCCCTTCTCGACGCCGCCGAGACCATCATCCGCCGGGACGGGCTACCCGCCCTGACTCTGCGCGCAGCCGCCCGCGAAGCCGGCGTCTCCCACGCGGCACCCTCCCACCACTTCGGTGATCTGCCTGGTTTGCTGACCGAGCTGGCGGCCGTGGGGTTCGCGCGTTTCGCCGCGCAGCTGAGGGAGATCAATGCGTCGCCTCTCCACAAGCGCTGGGATGGCGCACGTGCCTACGTCGCCTTCGCTGCGGCCAACCCTGCCCTGTTCCAACTGATGTTTCGTTCGGACCGACTGGACGTCGATCGTCCTTCCTATGTTGCGGCGCGTGCGGAGGCCTTCGCCTTTCTGGCGCAGGCTCGCGGTGTGTTCACCAGCAAACCCAGCCTCGAAGAACTGGGAAACATCGTCGGCGGATGGTCACTCATCCACGGGTTCGCCATGCTGATGCTGGACGATCGCCTCAAACCGCTGCTTGCCGTGGCGCCGGAAGGAACCAGCACGGACGATCTTTTCGAAGCTGTGCTCGCATCGACCGATCGCAACGTGTTCAGACCTGCGGGCTGACCCGTTCCGCGAACGCGACCGTCGCCCCGCTACAAGCCGAGCTCGCTGAGGCCGGGATGGTCATCCGGGCGTCGACCCAGCGGCCAGTGATATTTGCGCTCCGATGCCTCGATCGGCATATCGTTGATGCTTGCGTAACGGCGCTGCATGAGGCCGTTTTCGCCAAACTCCCAATTCTCGTTGCCGTAGGAACGGAACCAGTTGCCGGAATCGTCGTGCCACTCATACGCAAAGCGCACCGCAATGCGGTTGTCATCGAACGCCCATAATTCCTTGACCAGGCGATAGTCCAGCTCCCTTTTCCATTTGCGTTCCAGGAACGCTTGCGCCTCTTCGCGACCGCTCGCGAACTCCGCGCGATTGCGCCATTGGGTATCCGGCGAATAGGCAAGCGCCACCTTCGCCGCGTCGCGCGAATTCCAACCATCTTCGGCAAGACGAACCTTCAAGATGGCGGTTTCGCGCGTGAACGGTGGCAGCGGCGGGCGTTGTTCGTTGGAAGAAGGCATGGCAACAATGCTCCGGGATAGTGGATGAGGCAGGAGTGGACTGACCGGTTCTCTCGGCGCCCTCCACAAGAAGTATGATCCCAGTCGAGTCCACCATGGGGAAGCGCAATGCGCTTGACGGTTGGCTTGCATGCTGCCCATCACGAGTTACAGGTGCCATCGTAGAGCTCGAACGCGTCACGGATCCCCGCAGGAGTTCCAATGAATGCGACTGCGCAACTTCCCTTACCCATGCCCAAGCCGTCGAGCGCCGGGTGCATGCGGTTTGAAATGCGCGAGGGCAAATCCGTTTTCATAGCGACGGGCGACTGGACGCTTCCTCATTACGCCGTGCTGCGAGCGCAGGTACTCGCTGTCAACACCACGGCGATGAGCGAAGCCAGGATCGATATCTCGGGCATAGACCACGTGGACACGGCGGGTGCATCGCTACTTGCCGACCTGTTTGGTCCGGCACGACTGGTTTCGCTAGGCACCCAGTCAGCCCTGCCGGTGTCGCAGCGCGCGTTGCTTGATGCCGTCGGCAAGGCGTTGATCGACTGTTCCCGACCGCCGCCACCGCGTGATCATGCGGTGGTTCGTATCGTGCTTGCCCGGATCGGCAGCGCCGTCGAAAACTTCGGCAAACAGACAACCACGCTCCTGGGTTTCATAGGACTCATTTTCGCTACCCTGGCCCGAACGGCACCGCATCCACGGCGTTGGCGTGTCACGTCGCTTGTCGCACAGGTCGAGCAGACCGGGCTTGATGCAGTGCCTATCGTGGCGTTGTTGTCGTTCATGGTAGGCGCCGTCGTGGCTTTTCTCGGCGCGTCCGTGCTGGCGGATTTTGGCGCGTCCATCTTCACCGTGGATCTCGTCTCGTACGCTTTTCTCAGGGAGTTCGGCGTGATCCTCACAGCCATTCTCCTGGCTGGCCGAACCGCAAGCGCGTTCACCGCGCAGATCGGCTCGATGAAGGCCCGCGAAGAAATCGATGCACTGCGAACGCTCGGACTCGATCCTGTCGAACTCCTGGTGATGCCTCGCGTACTCGCCTTGATCATATCGCTGCCGCTGCTGACCTTCATCGCGATGATGGCGGGCATCATCGGCGGAGCCGTGGTTTGCCAGTTTGCCCTGGGGACGTCACCGATCCAGTTCCTGTCGATCTTCAAGGCCGATATCAAGGTCTCGCAATTCCTGGTGGGCATCGTCAAAGCACCGGTCTTCGCGTTTCTCATTGCCACCATCGGCTGCATGGAAGGATTCAAGGTCTCGGGCAGCGCGCAATCGGTGGGCGAGCACACCACGTCGTCGGTGGTGCAGTCCATCTTCGTGGTGATCCTGGTCGACGCGATAGCCGCCATTTTTTATATGGAGATGGGCTGGTGACGGACATCCAACCGATCATTGAAGTGCGCGGCCTGGTCAATCGTTTTGGCGATCAGGTCGTGCACGATCATCTGGATCTGGATATTTATCCGCGAGAAATTCTCGGTGTGGTGGGTGGCTCGGGAACCGGCAAGTCCGTATTGCTGCAATCGATCGTGGGCTTGCGTCGGCCCAATGCTGGCTCCGTGCGCGTGTTCTCGCATGATTTGCTCGCGATGTCGGAGGACGCGCGTTCGGCGATCGAGCGGCGCTTCGGTGTTCTCTTTCAGGATGGCGCGTTGTTTTCCTCATTGACTGTCTTTGAAAACATCGCGATGCCGCTGATCGAGGACACCGGCATGTCACGTGAGAACGCGACACATCTGGCGGCGGTCAAACTTGCCTTGGTGGGCCTGCCGGTATCCACCGGCTTGAAGTACCCGTCCCAACTTTCCGGTGGCATGACCAAGCGCGCTGCACTGGCGCGTGCGTTGGCGCTGGATCCCGAAGTGCTGTTCCTGGATGAGCCCACAGCGGGCCTTGATCCGATCAGTGCGTCGGCATTCGACCAACTGCTGCTGACCTTGCGCAACGCGCTCGGCATTACGGTTTTTCTTGTCACGCATGACCTGGATACTCTGTACACCGTCTGTGATCGGGTCGCGGTGCTGTCGCACCAACGGGTGCTGGTAGCCGGTACGCTTGCGCAGGTCGCCGCTGCAGACGATCCATGGGTAAATGAATATTTTCACGGCCCCCGTGGCCGCGCCGCTGAATCGGCACATCAAGCCGCCCTACCCATCGAAGCTCGCGGAGACTAGTTATGGAAACGCGCGCGCACCATGTACTCATCGGACTTTTTACCGTGCTCGTCGTGAGCGCCGCTCTCATCTTCGCGGTGTGGCTCGCACGGTCCAGCGCCGACCGTCAGTTCCACGAATTCGACGTCATTTTCAACGAGGCGGTGACCGGCCTGGGCAAAGGCGGTAGCGTCGAATACAACGGTATCAAGGTCGGCTCGATCTATCGTATCCAGCTTGATCCCAGCGACCCCCGGCGAGTGATCGCGCGCATTCGCGTGGGCGGTGACGTGCCCGTGCGTGAAGACACCCGCGCCAAACTCGCGTTGACGGGCATCACTGGCGTTGCTGTCATCCAGCTCAGTGGCGGGGCACCACCCAGCCCGCCGCTTGAAACAACCGACGGCACCGTTCCGCACATCATCGCGGACCCTTCGCCGCTATCCCAGCTGCTGAGCAACGGACAGGATCTTGTCACCAACATCAACCAGGCGGTGTTGCGCGCAACGGCGCTGCTCTCCCCGGAAAACACCGCTCGCATTGGTCGAACGCTCGATCATATCGACAAGATAACCAGCACGGTGTCCGAGGATCGCTCGGATATCCACGCGATGTTGAGTCAACTGGCGCTCGCCAGCAAGGAGGCCAACGAAACACTCAAGGCAACCCGAACACTGGTCGACAATGCCAATGGGCTGGTGAATGGACCGGCCGTGCAGACGCTGGCCAGTGCGCGCGAAACCCTGGCATCACTGGAGCGGACCAGCGCGTCGCTGGAGCATATTCTGCAGGCCAACCGGGAAGCGATCGATAACGGTGCACAGGGGCTCAACGATCTTGGCCCGACTCTTCGCGAGCTTCGCGAAACGATCGGCTCGCTGCACAAAATCTCTCGTCAGATCGACGAAAACCCCACGCGTTATCTCCTGGGCCGCGAACAAACCAAGGAGTTCAAACCATGAATCGCCCTGCCATGAAGTTCAGCGCCGCTGTACTGCTGGTTGCGTCGATCGCGAGTTGTTCGGTGTTACCCAAAGCTGAGCCGCGGGACGTCTATGTGCTGCCAGCCGCAACGGGTACGATGCGATCTCCTTCGCCGCCGCTCGCCTGGTCGCTACGGGTCGACACGCCTAGGGCATCAGGTTTTCTGGACTCCAATCGCATTGCGGTCATGCCTGACGCCTCGCGGATTACCGTGTATCAAGGCGCACGTTGGAGTGACAACGCGGCGGTGCTCGTACGCGATCGCCTGACTGATGCTTTCCGTGCGGATGGCCGAGTCGCTGTCGTCAGCAACGACGATGCGAACCAGGCAGCGGACCGCGAGCTGGATGGACAGCTGCGATCTTTCCAGACGGAATACTCAGGCAGCGTGCCCAGCGTGGTGCTCCGCTATGACGCACAGTTGGTGCAGGTGGATACGCGCCGAATCATTGCCACCAAAAGTTTCGAAGTGCGCTCGTCACCCGCACACAGCGACGTCGTCAGTGTGGTCAACGCCTTTGGCGCGGCATCCGACGCGCTGACGACCGAAGTCGTCAGCTGGGTCGTTGGCACGTAAAAAAACACA